>Ga0307308_10000384_pt1 | contig 15340 bp, 14 predicted proteins | sample ER_DNA_195_FD_194501 | JGI IMG/M metagenome (GOLD analysis project Ga0307308, IMG submission 194501) | Bulk soil microbial communities from the East River watershed near Crested Butte, Colorado, United States - ER_DNA_195 | ecosystem: Environmental > Terrestrial > Soil > Floodplain | place...
GCCCAGTCTGTACAGGAGGCATCCACCATGCGCAATACACTGTCTGCGCTCACACTGTCCGCTCTCGCCGCGCTGCTGCTAGCAACGCCCGTGGCAGCGACACCGCTTGAAACGGGCTGTCCCTCGGGCTATGCCGCCAAGACGGTCGTCGAGTGGGAAGCGATGGGCGATTACCGGGTCCCTCGCCGGGTCGACGAGGCGGGGAATCAGGACGGCATCGTCTGCGGGCGTGCCTTGCCCGACGGCTTCCTTTTTGGGTGGGCGATCACGGCCAACGGGCTGAACCCGACCGTAGACGTCCTCTACCTCTTCAGCGACAACAACAACCCGGCGCGACGCTGACTTCGGAGACCAACCTGGTCAGGGCTGGGACGGCCACTGCCCGTCCCAGCCCGACTAGTTCGGATGTAACCAACCACACCAACCACACCGACCGGAGCGAGGCTGGTCCGGATGCGCTTGACCAGTGCCGGGATGTGGGCCTGACGATGGATCCGTGGTCACTTCGGCCGACCTGGATCCCGTACGACGGCGGCGGAACCTTCGACCTCCTGCCCTCTGGCGGGAGGGCGTCTACTGGCGATTGGGATCGAGCTCGGAAGCACGCTGCTCCACTGATCATCCGCGCTCGGCGAGCCAAGAATCGACGACGGCGCGCACAGGGAGTGACGCCCGAGATCAGCTTGGTGATCGATCTTGCACGGACGCCGAGCGCCTGATGCGTGGGGCGGGACCCCGTCGAGGTCGGCGCTGGTCAGGGTTCGGCTCGGGCACCTGATGTGAAACACGCCTTCGTTACAGAGCTTGTAACAATTGTCACAAACGGACTCAGGCGCACAAGTCGGGAAAAATCAGGCGCACAAACGACCGTTTCACGCTCAATACGAGTGCACCTGATTTTCAGGATCGCCGATCTGCGCACGTAGCGCTCATACCTAACGGCGCCGACACAAGATGTGGCAGTCGGGCCTCATCAACGCCTCAACATGCCGTGGTGTTGGCTGGCGAGGAAGGATTCGAACCTTCGATCTCCTGATCCAGAGGACTCCCGACGATTCTACCAATGGTCGGTGCGAACTGAGCGTGGCGCGGGCTCGATTTCAGGGTGTCCGGCGGGCAATCAGGTTGAACATGCCGGACGGAGTCAGGTGAACGTCAGACGTTCAAGTGATCCCGTGGAACTAACGTAGCGGGCGCGACGAACGCTGGGAAGGGGTGCTGTTCCCGCTCTTCCCTCTACTCCCAGCCGGACGTCGTCTAACCGGCCCGTGGCACGAGTCCGCAGGGTCGAGGCCGTGACACGAGGGTGCCGACGATGCTCAGCCGTAGATCGAACTTCCCTTGGTCTGCAGCGGTGATGCTGGCCGCGACCGGGGGGCGGGGAGCCTCGAAAGCGACGTCCTGCTCGATGCCGCCGGCCCGGATCCGGCCGTCCCCGGACGCAAGCGCACGCCGTAACCCGGTGATCCCGGCTCAGGTCCGGCGCGGGACGAGCAGCCCGCGCTCGTAGCCGACCGCGACCGCCGCGGCGCGGTCGTTGACATCGAGCTTGGCGTAGATATGCAGGAGATGGGTCTTGACCGTCGCCTCGGAGATGAACAGGCGGGCCGCCGCACCGCGGTTCGTCTCGCCCTGGGAGATCAGCTTCAGGACCTCCAGCTCCCGGTCGCTCAGGGCGTCCTGCACAGGCGCGCGCAGATGGCTGACGAGCCGGGTGGCCACCGACGGCGCGAGGATGGCTTCGTCGCGAGCCGCGGCCCGGATCGCGCGAACGAGCTGATCGCACGGCGCGTCCTTCAGGAGGTAGCCGGTGGCGCCGGCCTCGAGCGCCGGCACGACGTCGCTGTCGGAGTCGTAGGTCGTGAGGACGAGCACGCGGGCCTCGGCACCCTGCTCGACGAGCTGCCGGATGGCGGCCGCGCCGCCCATGCCCGGCATCCGCAGGTCCATCAGGATGACGTCGGGCCGCAGCGACCCGACGAGGGCCAGAGCCTCGCCGCCGTCCGCCGCCTCGCCCACGACCTCGAGGTCCGGGTCGCCCGCCAGCATCCCGCGCAAGCCGTCACGCACGACCGGATGATCGTCCACGATCAGCAGGCGGATGGGACTCACGGCGCGGCGACCGCCGACGTCCCCGCCCCGATCGCCGGGACACGGGCAGAGACCGCCGTCCCGCCGCCCGGCTCCGATTCGATCGCGAGCGTGCCGGCGACCCGGGCCACCCGCTGGCGCATCCCGGTCAACCCGAACCCGGGCCCGTCCCCGGACCCTCGCTCGGTGACCTGGAAGCCAACCCCGTCGTCGCGGACGTCCAGCGTCACCACGTCGCCCATGTACGACAGGGTCAGCCACGCGCGTGAGGCGCCTGCGTGCCGGGCGACGTTCGCCAGGGCCTCCTGGCTGATCCGCAGGAGCGCCACGTCGATCTCGGGATGGAGCGCGATGATGTCGCCGGTGACCGCGACCTCCACCGGGATGGCGTTGATCTCGGACCATTCGCGGGCGACGTCGGCGAGCGCATCCGACAGCGTCCCGGACTCGAGCGCCGCGGGCATCGACGCCTCGACGGAGCGGCGCGCCTCGGTGAGGCTCTCGCGGGCCAGTCGCCGGGCGTTCTCGAGATGCTGGCTCCGATCGGCCGGCCGGTCGCGCGCCTGGCCGGCCGCTTCGAGCTGGGTGACGATGCCGATCAAACCCTGGGCGATTGTGTCGTGGATCTCGCGCGCCATCCGCTGGCGCTCATCGAGCACGCCCGCCTCGCGGGCCTGGGTCAGGAGCTGGGCGTGCAGGCCGGCGTTCTCGATCGTCGCCGCCTCCAGCTTCGCGAGCGTCTCGCGGCGCTCCTCGTTCTGCTCGGTGATCTTCTCGCCGACGAACACGCCGCCGCCGATGACCACCGTCTGCAGGCTGATGATCACGACGTAGAAGGTCCACGCCTCCGGAGTGCTCGGCAGGCCCGCGATGAGGCTGTTCACGAGGATGGACGTCGTGCCGACCCCGACGACCGCGAGCGGGAGCGGACGGAGGATCGAGGCGTAGAAGAAGCCGCTGATCATGAAGATGAAGAAGACCGGCTGACGGAGCATGAGGATCGAGGCGAAGACCAGGACCCCGACGAAGAAGACGGCGACCTGCACGCGGTGGTCCTGCCGCGGCTCCGGCACCCGCGTGAAGAGGACGTACATCCAGGCGGCCGCGGTCCCCGCGACGGCGAGGGTCGTGAGCCGGAAGGCCGCGTCCGCCGGCCCCTCGAGGACGCCGAGGATCGTCGCGACCACGAGCAGCACGTAGCCGCAGCGCGCCACCATCACGTCGCCGAAGCGCTCCCACGCTGGCTTCGTCGCCACGCTCATGCCGCAACGCTACTCCAGACCGTGGACCACGAGACGGGATCCGCCGGCGGGACGGTCACTCCCATCGGAACGTCCGGACCGCGAGCGCGCCGAGCACGACGGTGACGATCGCCATGCCCAGGAGCGGTGCCAGCTGCGGCGCCGTCCCCAACCACGCATCCTGGAGGCCCTGGACGCCGGGGGGCGTGAAGTCCCCGATCCGCCTCAGGACATCGGGCAGCATCACCCGCGGCAGGTACACCCCGCCGAGGAACATCACGACGAAGAACATCGGGATGGCGATCGACGTCGCGGCCCGGTTCGACGGCGCGACCGCCGCGAGGAGGAGCCCGATCGCGAACAGCGAGGTCATGCCGAGGAGGAACGCGACGAGGTAGCCGAGCGGATCACGGGGCAACGGGATCGCGAACGCCACGTGCCCGACGGCGATCAGCAGGACCAATGCGATGACCGAGGTCACGCCGTAGATGACGAGCTGCGCGATGAGGAGTCGGGCCGGGTGCGCCGGCGTCGTGGACAGCCGGCGCAGAACCCCCTTCTCACGGTAGCTGGCGAGGCGGATGGGCAGCGTCTGGATGCCCAGCGTCCCCAGGGTGATGACCAGCAGCGAGGGCACGAACAGGTCGATCCAGCGCTGGCCGCCGAGGGCGGGATCCGGCTCGGGCGAGAACACTGACCCGAAGATCAGCAGGACGACCGACGGCAGGGCGATCGCAGCCAGCCAAGTGATGGGATCGCGGAAGAGCAGCTTCGCCTCGATGGCGATCAGCGTGCGCATCTCTTTCATGACAGCTCCTTTGCGAACCGGGCTGGCCGGTTTCCGGTGAGGGCGAGGTAGGCGTCGTCGAGGCTTGCCTGTTCGATGCGAAGGTCGTTGGCGATGACCTCGTGGCGCGCCAGGGTGGCCGTGACGGCCCCGATGAGGTTGCCGGTCCCCGTGACGACGAGCGTCTGACCGGCCCGCTGGACGCTCCGGACCTCGGGCAGGTCGGTGAGCAGCCGGTCCTCGATCGGTGCCGACGGCCGGAAGCGGAGCCGCTGCTCCGGCTCGACCAGCGAGACGACGCCGGCGGGCGTGTCGAGCGCGATTACGCGACCGTCGCGGAACACCGCGACGCGATCGGCGAGCCGCTCCGCCTCCTCCATCAGATGCGTGACGAGGAGGACGGTGACGCCGCGGCGCCGGATGGATTCGATTAGGTCCCAGGTGTCGCGGCGCGCCTGCGGGTCGAGTCCGGTCGACAGCTCGTCGAGGACCGCGATTCGGGGTTGGCCGACGAGCGCGAGGGCGATCGACAGGCGCTGCTTCTGGCCCCCAGACAGGTGGCGATACGCGGTATCACGCTTCTCGCCGAGACCCAGCTCATCCATCAGCGTGTGTGGATCGGCCGGATTGTCGTAGAACGAGGCGAACAGCTCGAGGGCCTCGCGGACGGTCATCCGGTCGGGCAGCTCACTCTCCTGGAGCTGGACGCCGACGAGGGTGCGCAGGCGCTGGCGATCCCGATGCGGATCGAGGCCGAGGACCCGGATGGTGCCGGAGTCGGGCGTCCTGAGACCGGCGATCGACTCGACGGTGGTGGTCTTGCCGGCGCCGTTCGGTCCGAGGATGCCGAAGATCTCGCCCTCCTCAACGGAGAAGGACACGCCGTCGACCGCCGCGCGGTCGCCGTATCGCTTGGTGAGGTCGGAGACTTCGATGACGTTCATGGCCCCAGCATCGCGCACGGTCCGCGCGAAGGGCATCGGCGAGGTGGCCGGATCTCGCGGCGTGGTCGGTCGATGACCGGGTCAACCGAACGGCTGATGCGCCGTGCGCCGAACGGTGCGGCACGATGGCTTGCAGGTGACCGACATCGACCTGGATGCGGCGATGATCGATCGGGCTCGATCGAACGCGGCCCGTTCGTTCCGAGTGACCGCAGACCGTCCTTCCTGGTCGGCGACGTCGCCGCAGGTTGTCATGGCGCGCCTGACAGGAGTCGAGCGCGCGGATGCAGTAAGCATGCGCATCCCAATCGAAGGGGCAGCATGGCCACGGAGGCGACCGCCTGAACAAGGCCGGCAAAGATCTGCTGTGAACGAAGTAGATCCGCCTGGGCGTTGTGGCCTGAGCGTGGAAACGCCAAGCGTAGACCGCTAGGTAGCAGATGTTCGTTCCGAGCGGTGTTAGACGATTCTCGTTGCTCCTCGGCGAGCGTGGCTACCTACCTCACGGCCTGATCCCGGTACGTGCTCGCAGGAACCGCAGGACCGCGTGTACGCGGCGGTTTGCCGTCGCGTCCGACGGCAAGTCGAGCTTGCCAAAAATGCCGCGGACGTGCGCCTCGACAGTCTTCGGGGTGATGAATAGAAGCTTGGCAATGCCGCGATCCGTGCGCCCTTCGGCGAGGAGCGCCAGCACCTCACGCTCCCGAGCGGTCAGGATGGCGAGCGGATCGTTCTTGGTTGGCGCCGAAACGAGTTCGGCAATCAAGGTTGGTTCGATGACTGAGCCGCCATCCGCGATCCGACGCAATGCCTCGACGAATTGCGGGATATCACCGATTCGGTCCTTGAGGAGGTAGCCGACTCCCTCCGGCTTCTCAGCCACCAACTTCATCGCGTAGACGAGATCGACGTACTGGGACAGGACGAGAACGGCGACCTCCGGGTGGTCTTGCCGGATTCGACGAGCGGCTGTCAGGCCCTCATCGGTGTGAGTTGGCGGCATTCGGATGTCGATGATCGCGATGTCCGGTTGTTCGACATGAGCGCGCGCCATGAGGTCGTCGGCATTGCCAACCTGCCCTACGACCTCGAATCCCTCCTGGCCGAGGAGGCGGGCCAGACTCTCGCGAATGAGGACCGCATCGTCGGCGAGGATTACGCGCAGTGGGGGTACTGGACTGCCCCTTGTCTGGGGCGCCCTAGCCATCAGCCGACTGTCCATTCGGCGCGTCACCACAGGGAATCTCGGCGTGCAGACGGGTGCCGTGACCGGGCGGGCTCTCGACGCGTAGCGACCCATTGAGCGCCTCGACTCGATCGCGCAGGCCAACGAGACCGGTGCCCGAGACAGGGTCAGCGCCACCAACTCCGTCGTCGGCGATGTGAATGACAAGAGAGTCGTTCTCGCGACGGATTGCGATGGTGACGCCTGTGGCACTCGCGTGTTTCGCGACGTTGGCCAGGGCCTCCGAAGCCACGAAGTACGCCGCAGCCTCGACCGCTGGCGGGAGCCGCGAGCCGGGCAGCGCCTCGACATGGACCGGCAGCGAGGCCCGCCGGGCCAACGTCTCAACAGCGGGGCGAAGTCCCTCCTCAGTCAGGACGGCGGGATGGATCCCGCGGGCGAGCGCGCGCAACTCGACGAGGGTCTGCTCAATCTCCGCCTCGGCCTCGCCGAGGAGCTCCTCCGCTGCCGACACGTTCTGACCGAGCTCGCCGCGCGCCAGCCGCAGGGCAAGTCGGATTCCGAGTAGGCGCTGCTGCGCGCCGTCGTGCAGGTCGCGCTCCAGTCGACGCCGTTCCGCGTCCCCCGCCTCGACGATGCGGGCCCGCGAAGCGCGGACCTCCGCCAGCTGGGCGCGCAACTCGGCCTGCAGGCGGGCGTTCTCGAGTGCCATCCGGGCTGCGGCGCCGGCCGCGCGAACGAGCTCAGGGTCCTCGAGCAGCGAGGCGTCGTAGACGAGCGCGGCGATACGCCATCCCTCATGTTCGAGCACCGACATTGCCCTCTCGGAGTTGATGAGCGTCTCGAATTCGCGACCGTCGAGGTCGACGTAGCGCTCCCGGTCCGGCAGCCAGAACGCCACCTCGAGCGAGGGGTCTCCGAGCGCCTGGGCGAGCGCGCCGCGAACGGCGGCCGGCGAAGTCGCGTCGCCAAGGTCGAGCAGGAGCCCGCTCAGGGCACCGCGGTGGAGTCGCGTCCGCAACAAGCCGACCAGGAAGGCGAGCGGAACGGCCGTGTAGGCGAGGGTGCTCCATTGCAGGGCGCGATCGAGCGTGGGCGACACCTGGCCGGTGTACAGGCCGATCGTCACGGCGGTGATCAGCAGCGCTGCCCAGCCGGTCCACACGACGGGGCCGAGGACTCGTCGCGCCGGCGGCGACGCTGCCCGCCACCGCCACGCCAGCCGAGCGAGGATCGCCAGGAGGAGGAGGATCGCGAGCGTACTTGGGACGACGTTCGCGACCGCATCGAGCTCGCCATTCGCCGAGACGAGCAGGAGGTTCTGCGGACAGCCGCCGCAGCCCTCGAGGGCCGGGTCGTAGAAGAACTTGCTTGCAACGTAGCCACCGATGGCGAGCACATAGCCTGATGCCACGAGTGTGCGCTCCAGGCGGCTCCGCGCCTCCCCGCGCGGAAACACGACCAGCTGGTGCGCGATCAACGCCAGGAATAGGTTGACCGAGACGTGGCTTAGATGACTCGCCAACGCCGTGTCCAGCCATTCGAGCTGACGACCGAACCATACGACTCCGGCGAGCGTCATGAGGAGGCCGGTTCGGTTGTCGGGCCGCCGAGCCCAGCCAATCAGACCGGCGCCCACGAACGACCAGCCGATGGCGAGCTCGACCGGGATCGGTAGAAGGAAATCCGGCGGCTCGCGGCCAGACACCGCAAGGGCCAGCGCGACCAGACCCACGATTGCCGCGAGGCCGCCCAGGCCGAGCCGAAGGGCTCGCCCTTTCATCCGCCGTCAACCAGCGCCGCGAGCGCCGGGCCTGAGAGCTCGTTCTTTCCGATGAAGCCGCGCGCAGACGTTCGCTCGAGGCGGGTGCCATAGTCGGACGCCTCCCGGCTGGAGGTCAGGATCACCACCGGTGGCTGCGACTCGCGCGCGAGCGCCTCGGCGACCGCGAAGCCGTCCTGGTCAGGCAGGAGGATGTCGAGCAGGACAAGCTGCGGCCGCAACGCGCGGAACGTGGCGAGAGCAGATGCCCCGTCACCGGCTTCGCCCACCACTGCAAGACCGTCGGCCTCGAGCAGGCGGCGAGCGAATCTCCGAAAGCTGGGGTGGTCATCGACGATCAGGATTGTCCACTTCACCACCCGATGCTCGCACTCGCCACAGCCTGCCGCATTGGGGAAATCACCAATTCTCGCCGCCGCGCACAACGAACTGGGGATTTCATCGATGCGCCCCCCGAGGGTGCGGCCATAGCGTCTCCTCGCTCGCAACCGGCGACCGCCGACCGCGATGTCAAAGACAGGAGACCTCACCATGAAGCCCTCGATCCGGATACTGGCCGTCGCCGCGGCGTTCGCCATGACGGCAGCGGGCGCCGTCCTCGTCCTGGATCCTTTCCAACCGTCGTTTATCGACCCCGAGACGGCTCGCTGCGACCAGCCGTCGGCGACGTTCGCCGCGGAGCAGGTGCTCGCGGACCACAGGGAGGTGGATGCCCATTACACCTGCGAAGGTGCGGTCCAGGCAGCCACGCTCTACCTGCCGAAGGGAGGCGGCCGGCACCCCGCGCTCGTCTGGGTCCACGGCGCTGGGGAGGCCCGCCGCATTCCCTACGGTTTCCCAATCTTCGAGTCACTCATTCAATCAGGCATCGCGGTGCTCTCGTACGACAAGCGCGGGGTCGGCGAGTCCGAGGGGGCCTGTTGTCCCGGCGACAACGGGCAGTTCAACCTGTTGACGGCCGATGTCGTGGGGGCTGTCGGCGTGCTCCGTTCGCGGTCGGATATTGACCCCCGACAGATCGGCCTCTTTGGTGCCAGCCAGGCCGGCTGGATCGCTCCAAGGGCGGCCGTCGAAGCGCACACCGCCTTCCTCGCCCTCGCCAGCGCCCCGACCGTCACCGAGCGCACTGCAAACCTCTACGAGCGGCTCGCCTCAGGCACTGAGGGCCAGGTGTCCAAGGACGAGATCTCGCGCCGCCTGGCCGACGCCCATCCCTTGGGCTTCGACCCGCTGCCATACTTGCAGCAGCTGACCGTTCCGGGCCTGTGGGAGTTCGGCACCGCCGACGACCGGACGCCCGTCGACGAGAGCGTCGCCGTCCTCGACAGCCTCAAGGCGGCGGGCCGGGACATCACCGTCGTGACCTTCCCCAACGCTGGCCATGGCCTCCTGGACACGCCGCCGAGCGATCCGGCGGCCGGGCCTGCGATGGTCCGCTGGATCCTCGACCACGTCAGTGTGCCCAAGTGAGGTCGTCGCCATGCGTCCGCTTCCAAAGGGGCTCCGCGTCACCTCGGCGGTACTCGACGCCCTGCCGGCGGGCTCGGCGATGATCGGTCTCTGGGCGCTCGGCCCGACGGACCAATCAGGGCTGGCCCGCCCCATTGCGTGGAAGGGGGTCGATGCCGACGACTGGCAGCGTTTCCCAGCCCGGCCGATCGCCGCGCCTGCCGAGTCGTTTCGTTTCAGGAACGGCAGGAGGATGTAGTGCGGGACCGCGAGCAGCCACTGCACCGGCGGCAACCAGCCATGGAGATCCTGCTCGACGTTCGGTGAGTCGATGTCCATGTGAACCGACTGCCCATCGACGGTCGATGGGTAGCGGTCCGTGAGTCGAGATCGATGTCTGCCAGAGTCTGATAGCGGTCAGCGCCGCCGGCGTGGGCACGGTACGAGCGAAGTCCCTCCAGCTAGAAGTCGATCGTCTGTTCGGAGAGGTTCTCGGCATGGCAGGCAGCGACAAACGCCGCGACGACCGCGTCGAAGCGGTGGAGATGTGGATCCCGGCTTCCAGTATGCGGAGTCAGGTGAACTTGGCGGTCGGGCGAATCAGGTGAACTTCGGCGCATCTCGGGGCTCCTTCTTGGAGCCCGCGCCATGCTCTGTCCGCACGAAACCACCAGATGTGGTGTGGGGAGTCTCCTGAACCGCTACCCGTGGGGCAGCTGGCTGGCGAGGAAGGATTCGAACCTTCGATCTCCTGATCCAGAGTCAGATACCTGAATCAGACGTCGCCGACGCCATGTTGAACGTGATCCGGCGGTCCACCGCCCTTGGTTTTCGGGTGAGTCAGGTGCCCATCCGAAAACAAATCAGGTGCCCATCCGAAAACCGAATGAGTAAGGTGCCCATTCGCACCCGTTCCGAGTCTACCGCAGCGGGGCGACCGGGCTCAACGACGGTTGCAGCCCCGGGCTGCGAGTGACACGATCGCATCGCGGCCCGGGCAGAGAGTAGGGCACTCGCGAGCCGTGCCACGGCGCCATGGTCGCAAGCGATGGCTTTCGGCCCGACAGCGACCGCCCGCCTTCGCGTGTCAGTGTCGACCGTGTCGCCGAGGGCGGATCCGGGATGCCGTCCGCCCCTGGAACAAAAGGAACCCGACCTCATGCTTGGCGCGCAGAGGGCTCTCGACGCCTAGGTCTTTTCAGCGGCAGCCGGACGACGAATTTCGATCCGACGCCCTCGACGCTTGTGACGCTGATGTTGCCGCCGTGCAGCTCAATCAGATCCTTGGCTCCGGCCAGCCCAAGCCCGGTGCCCGCGAATTTCGCGGCTACGTTGCTCGCGCGTTGATATCTTTCGAACACATGCGGGAGGTCCGCGGTCGGGATGCCCACGCCCTGGTCTTGCACCGACAGCACTCCCCAGCCCCGGTCCCGAGCTACCTCCACGAGGATGTCGCCGCCATCGGGGCTGTACTTGATGGCGTTAGCGACGATGTTGTCGAGTACGCGCTCGAGTCGCTCTGGATCCCACTCGCCGATGGGTCCGGGTTGGGTCCCGTCGAACCGAAGGTAGTGATTCTCCGTGGCCTGCTGGTGGTTCGCGACTACCAACTGTGCAAGGTTCGCGAGGTCCGTCGGACGTCGCCGTAGCTGAATCTGAAGCCCCGCATGAAGATGAACCGCGTCCAGCAGTTCATTGATAAGCGTTGTCATGCGTTTTGATGTGCTACTGATGGCGTCCAGGGAACCCAGCAAACGTTCAGGGGGTAGTTCATCGCGGTCGTGAGCGACTAGGAACTGCAGAACCTGAACCTGCCCGCTTATCGCGGTTAGTGGGTTCTTCAGATCGTGTGACACGCTGGCCACGAGTTGGTCGCGCATGCGAATCGCGGCCTCCGCGTCTGCCAGCGCAGCCTGCTCGCGAACCAATAACTCGGCCCGCTCCTCTTCGGCGCGTTTGCGCCCGATGAACTGGCCGATTTGATTGCCGGCGATCGCGAGCAGATCCAGCAGTGGGCCGTCTGGACTTTCGATCGTACTGGAGATGAACTGCATCACGCCGAGGACTTCGCTGCCCAGTCGAATAGGAACCGCGAGAATTGCGTGGAGCCCCGCTCTGGCAGCCAGTTCGACCCGCGGAAAGCTGGTCGCTGCGGCAAGATCCGGCAGCCAGATCGGCTCGCCAGTACTCCAAACATTGCCCGGTAGCCCAACGCCTTGCGGGAAGGTCCAGGTGCGGCTCGCCTCCATGAACTCGTTGCCGCCGTCGAGCGGCATGCTCCATGCCTCGAGGAGCCGCAGGAGACCCGCCTCACGGTCGACGAGCCATAGCTCCCCCACCTGCCAGCCCAGGGTCTCGCAGACCGCGCGCAAGATGGCTGACGTTGCATCGGGGATGCCATCGGCATTTGCCAGGGCGTTCGTGACCGCGTAGCGCACCGCGCGCCGCTTCTCATTCCGACGTATCTCGGTCACGTCGCGGATGTATCCCGTGATTAGCGACGGACGGCTGGGAGAGATGCGCGTGACGCCCACCTCAACCGGGAACTCGGTTCCGTCGGCACGCAGCGCTGTCAGGTCGGTGCGGGTGTTCAACACCTGCCCTTTTCCTGTAGCCAGAAAGTGGGCGAAGCCGCGGCGATGGGAATCTCGGAAACGCGGCGGGATGATCAGCTCTGCGACCTCTTGACCGACAGCGTCCGCCCGGCTGCGTCCGAACATTCGTTCCGCCGCTGGGTTGAAGTCGCGGATCCTGCCTTCGTTGTCGATCGTGATGATCCCGTCCAGAGCAGTCTCGAGGATCGCTTCGGCTCGGTGCCGGGCGGTCCGCTCGCTAGCCAGGAGCCGCTCTCTCTCCTGCTCAGCCTCGAGCTGTGCGGTTATGTCCGTATTCGTCCCGAACCAGCAGACGACAGAGCCCTGTTCGTCCTGAATGGGCAGCGCGCGTGAGAGGAACGACCGGAACTGTCCGTCGCGGCCCCGGAGGGGAAAGGTGTCTTCCCAGGCCTCGCCTGTCTCCCACGAATGTCTGATCCGCTCTACAACCCGGTCGACATGATCCGGGTGGTGGACTTTCGTCCATCCCCAGCCTTGCATCTCATCCAGAGTCGTACCCGTGAACTCGTACCAGCGCCGGTTGAACCAAAAGATCGAACCGGTCGGATCCGCCATCCAGGCAAGCTGTGAAATGTTATCGGCGAGCGTGCGGAAGAGCTCCTCGCTCGGGGGGAGCGCTATACCCGCCCCTTGATTCGGCACGCAGCCTCCCAGATAAGGCCTCTGCACGGTCCCGTGGACGCGACCTCCGAATGGTAGAGCGCCGCACCAGCTCATCTGGGACGAGCTACCGACGCCCCGACGGCAGCGAACGACGAGGGTCAGGCGGGCCTCCGGGTCGTCTCGGGTTTGGGGCTGGCACAGCAATCGCGGCGTGGGCGAACGATCAACGTCGAGAGGGCTCCATCGGATTGGCATCTCCGAGCACCAGCGCTCTTAGCTGTCAACGAGGCGGCTGGGCAGTACCACCAGCGCGGGGCCCGCATGGACATCCGCCGTCAACCGGTCGCGACCAGCCAGCGCCGGTCAGCCATTGTCGTCGGTAGGAGGCGTGGCGCCGACGGCGACGAGGATCGTCTGCTCCATCCTCAGGATTCGGGCCTCCAGCGCCGCGATGTGCTGAAGGATTTCGGTGTTGCCGATAAGGATTCGCTCGTTCTGGGCATCCGCGAGATCGCTCTCTGCCGCGGCGTGTTCGAGCGTCAGACGGTCCCGCTGAGAGGCTCGGTTCCCCGCCAGCAAGATGAGGGGCGCGGCGTACGCCGCCTGGGTGCTAAACGCGAGGTTCAAGAGGATGAACGGGAACGGGTCAAACGGGCGGCTCAAGAGAACCAGATTGGCACTGAGCCAGAGGGCAACGAGGACGGTTTGAAGCACCAGGAAGGTCCAGCTGCCCATGAACTCAGTCACTCGGTCAGCGACCTGAGCCCCGAATGGAGCAGCTTCGTATGAGATCTGATTCACGGGATGCCGATAGCGCGCTCGATCTCCGAGGTCGGGTTCGGAGCTTTCGATTGGCTGGGCTCCGTGTTCGGACCTGGCGGCAGGGGAGGGCGAGTGTGTCATCGGGTTCAGTGAGTCGGATCGCCATCGCCGGCTTGGAGCATGCCGAGCGCGCCGCGACTCACGAAGTTGAACGCATGGGTCACGAATGGGTACATGCCGTCTTCGGCCGGGACGAACTCGACGTAGCCTCCCTGGGCGGGAGCCAGGTCCATCGCCTGCGAGCCCCAGTTGCCGGGGTTGTGGCGACTCAGTAGGACACCCTCCTTCCGGACGGTGTCGAACACGGTCCCGATTACGTGGAATGAACTGTCGATCGACGGGCCGGCGTTGAGTACGAAGATCCGGACACGCTCGCCGGTCCCCACCATGAGCGGATGATCCTGGTACTGGTTCGCGACTCCATTGAACAAGACGAGATCGGGTGCCGGCGCAGCCGCCATCGCCTTGTCGAGATCCGATTCCTGGCCCTGCGGGCCGAGATACCACTCGCTCTGGACGATGGCGAACTCCGTGTCGACCTTAGGTAGGCCTTCCTTCGGCTCGACAATGACCATCCCGTACATGCCGTTCGCGATGTGGTGGAGTGCCGGCGCCGTCGCGCAGTGGTACATCCATACGCCGGCGTAGTCGGCCGTCCATTCGTAGAGGAGCTCCTCGCCGGGTGCGATCGATCGCATCTCGTCGTTCGGAGCGACCTGACCAGCATGAAAGTCGATCGAATGGGCCATCTTGTTCTCGACTGGGTTCTTGAGGTGCACCCGAACTCTGTCGCCGACCTTGACGCGGATAACCGGCCCGGGAACCGTCCCCCCGAACGTCCACACGGCTTGCGCGAACCCCGGAGCAACGGTCATCTGCTGCTCGGTGATGACGAGATCGATGTCGTGGGCTGTCCCTGGCAGGACCGCCGGAGCCGTCGGGTCATAGGGCTTGTAGGGTGGCGCATTGGGATCCGCTGCGACGGAGCCTGTCGGAAGCGGACCGCCGTGGCCATCGACGCTCGGTGCCGGTCCCGAGCCGCCAACCGTGACGGCGCCCTTCATCCCTGCCTGTTCGTGCCCGGGGATGGAGCAGATGAACGTCAAGCCACCTTCGGGGATCGTTACGTTCCCGCTGGCGGTGGCGCCGGGGCCGGCGGGGATCTGCGTGCCATCAGCGAAGGTGATGTCGTGCGGGACCGAGCCGGTATTGCGGAACGTGACGTCATACATGCCGGCGGATGGGACCGTTACAGCGGCTGGCTTGAACCCGAGGTCGAAGGCTTCGACCTCGATCTTGCCACTCGCCGGAACAGTCGAGTGGTTACCCGAATGCGGCGTCCGTTCAGCGGTGCGGGTCTCAATTGACGGTGACGCCGCCGGCGCGAATGTCCAGGTCGGGCCCGTGGTGCTTCCGCAGCCGACCAGCGCGGCCGCCAGGATCGTGACCGCAGCCAAGCGGAGCATGCGAGACATATGGTCGGCCTTACCTCGCAATGACCGTCGTCCGGGCGGAGGCTTGGACAACTCCGTCGGAGACGCTCTCTTGGAGCGACCGGCCGAATGACCCTGCCTCGCGGCGCCCAACATAGATGGCGTCGTACGCGTGCTCATGAGCGACGCGAGCGATCTCCGTGACGGGGTCACCGATTGGCGTGTGCACGGTGGCCTCGAGCTGATGTTCACGCAGGATCACCGCGGCATCGGCGGCTGCGGTAGCCAGCTTGGGTAGGACCGTGACGACGCCGATGGCCGCACCCTTCGCGCGTGCCGTGTCGGCGGCCTGCATGAGGGCCCAATAGGCTTCCTCGCTGCCGTCA
>Ga0307308_10000386_pt1 | contig 15318 bp, 15 predicted proteins | sample ER_DNA_195_FD_194501 | JGI IMG/M metagenome (GOLD analysis project Ga0307308, IMG submission 194501) | Bulk soil microbial communities from the East River watershed near Crested Butte, Colorado, United States - ER_DNA_195 | ecosystem: Environmental > Terrestrial > Soil > Floodplain | place...
GACTGAGCGCGCTGAGTGCGGCGGCGAGCGGCACGCTCGCGATGACGATCGCGCTGCCGATGTCCGACCAGACCATGATCGGCCGCCGCGGAAGGCGATCGACCCACACGCCGATGAAGAGGCCCGCGACGATCGACGGCAGCATCTGCGCCGCGACGAGAAGGCCCGTTTCCGTCGCGCCCGCGCCGAGCAGCAGCACGGCGGTCAGCGGGAGCGCGAGGACCGTGATCTGGCTCCCGACGCGTGCGATCGTGAAGCCCGTCCAGAGCTTTACGAAGTCGCCGTTCGAGGAGAGGCTCGCGCTCATTCGCCGCACAGACTGACGGCCGCGGCCCGTGGCGGTCTATGTCGCCCGCGACCTTGGACCCTCTAAACTTGCTCAGCGGCGTTCGTCGCCGACGTAGCTCAGCCGGTAGAGCAGCGGTTTCGTAAACCGCCGGTCGGCAGTTCGAGTCTGCCCGTCGGCTCCGTTTTTCCCACAATGCGCGGGTGCCGGGCCGACACCGTGGCCCCGCGCCGGGATGATTGACAGCAGTTTTGCCAGCAATTGCGACGCGATCTCAGTAGCAATGCAAGAACTGGAGGCCCGAGTCGTGAGTGAGCTTCAAGGTATCGCTCGATTCAAGTTTCATGAGGGCAAGCTCGAGGAGTTCAAGCGCTTGTCCACTAAAGCCATGGAGATCGTGCGGGCTAAGGACACCGGCACGCTGCAATACGAGGTCTACCTCAACGACGATCAGTCCGAGTGCATCGTCCTCGAGCGTTACCGGGACTCCGAGGCGCTCATCGAGCACGGTGCGCACCTTGGCGACCTGGCGGGTGCAATCCTTGCGACGGGATCCGTCTCCGGCGAACTCCTCGGTGAGCCGAGCTCAGAGCTCAAAGCGAAGTTGGCCGGCGGCGTGGTCCGCCTCTTCACTCCGTACCTGGCTATGTAGATACCGCTGGGTCGCCGGGAATACGCGGCGGCGTCGCGCTGGCCTAACGCGCGACGAGCGGCCCATCAGCCTTGCTCGATCACTTCCCGCAGCTTCGCGGCGAAGGCGTCCGGATCGCCCTTCTGCCCATATTCACCGCCGAGGAATCCGCCGTGATTGCTCGGGAAGATCACCGGCCTAGTACCGAGCCGCTCCGCGACCGCGAACGCGCCGCGGTTCGCCATCTCGCCCTCGGACTCCTTGCCGGCAGCCATGACTATCCGCGTCGATGCCGCCCGCAGGGCCTCGAAGTCGGGCTCGTAGTGGGTGCAGCTGATCATGTTCTGGCCGAGCAGCACATCGTTCCGCGAGCCGTCGTCGTCGGTCGGCATCCCGAACATCGCCGGGTCCGGCCCGGGCTGGCCGGCGATCTCCGCGGTGAACGGTCCGCGGTGGCTGACGACCGCGATGAAGTGCGCCATGCCGGCACCGAAGCCGCTGCGCTCGTAGGTCTCATGGATCGCGCGGGCGGCCGCAAGCGCATGTACCCGGTCGGGGAGGCTCGATGCGAGCGGCGGCTCGTGCGCGACGAGCGTCCGCACGTCAGCCGGATATTTCGACACGAGCGCGAGCGCGTTCACCGCGCCGCCGCTGCTGGCGAACAGGTCGACCGGTCCTTCACCGATAGCGCCGATGATCCGGTGCACATCGTCGGCGTGGACATCGGGCGTCACCGGGCTGGCCATATCAGTCTTGACGCTGCGCTCGCTCCCCCGCGGGTCGTATGTGACGACGGTGCGGTCGGTGAAGTGGCTGGCGAGGGTGCCGAAGCCGGCGGCGGCCATCGGTGAGCCGATCAGAAACAGGATCGGCTTCTTGCTCTTCTCGTTGTGTCGGATGTCGTAGGTGAGCGTCGCGCCTGGCACGTCCAGCGTTTGGGTCGGCTCAGTGGCTGTTGTCACGATCTTCCTCCTGAAGTGTTCGAATCAGAGCGTGTTAGTCGGCGGCTGTGGCGAGCTCGCCGAGGTGGGCGTCGCGTCCGGTGGCGGCCGAGCTCTCGATCCGCAGGACCTTGAAGCCGAGGACCGCGGCGGTGATGGCGAAGGCCGCGCCGATGGCAAAGGCCGCGTGGTATCCGTCGGTGAGGGCCGCGACCTGCGACGCGCCGGACGCGATCGCGCTCGTCGTCTGTGACGCCGCGATCGACGCGAGCACCGCGAGGCCGAGCGCGCCGCCCATCATGAACGAGGTGTTCACAAGGCCCGACGCGAGACCCGAGCGCTCGGGCTCCACGTCGCTCATCGCGACGATGATCATCGGGTTGAAGGCGATGCCTGCGCCGAGGCCGAGGAGGACCATGCTCGGGAGCACGTCGACGAGGTAGTTACCGTCGATAGGCGCACGGACGAGGAGCGCGAGGCCCAAGCCCGCGAGCGCGAGGCCCGTGCCGAGCGGCGCCTTCAGGCCGTACCGCATCACGAGCCTCGCAGAGATCCCGACCGAGAAGATCGCCATGATCACGTTGCCCGGGAGGAACGCGAGCCCCACCTGCAGCGGGTCGTAGCGGAGCACGACCTGGAGGTACAGGGCCGAGAGGAAGAACCACGCGAACATCGCGGCCGCCCAGAGCACGCCCATCACGTTCGCGGTAGCGAGGTTGCGACGGCGGAAGAGCGCGAGCGGGACGAGCGGGGCGCTGACGCGCGACTCGATCACGAAGAACGCGGCCAGGAGCGCGACCGCGGTCACGAGGAGTCCTACGGTCTGTCCGGAGGTCCAGCCGGCCTCGTTGCCGTTCACGATCGCGTAGACGGCGAGCATCAGCGAGGCAGTTACCGTGACGGCGCCGGCGATGTCCAGACGCGCGCCCGAGGCGGATCCTCGAGTCGCGGGCAGGAGCCGTAGCGAGAGCGCGTACACCGCGATGCCGACCGGGATGTTCACCATGAAGACGGCGTGCCAGCCGAAGATGCTCGTGAGGACGCCGCCGAGGAGCACGCCGACACTTCCGCCACCTGCGGAGATGAAGCCGACGACGCCCATGGCCTTCGCGCGCTCGGCTGGCTCGGTGAAGAGCGACATCATGAGCGACAGCCCCGCGGCCGATACGACCGCGCCGCCAAGGCCCTGCGCCGCGCGGCCCACGATGAGGATCGCCTGCGATGACGAGACGCTCGCAGCGAACGACGCGATCGTGAAGATGCCGATCCCGGCGACGAAGAGCTTCCGGTGCCCGTACAGATCACCGAGGCGCCCGCCCAGAAGGAGGAACCCGCCGAAGAAGAGCATGTACGCGTTGACGACCCAGGCAAGCGAGGACTCGGAGAAGCCGAGGTCCGCCCGGATCGACGGCAGCGCGACGTTCACGATCGTCGTGTCCAGCACGATCATGAAGCTGCCGAGCGACAAGACCGCGAAGGCGAGCCAGCGGGTGCGGCTATCGGTGATCACTTCGTTCCTCCACTTGGGTTTCGCTGCTTAGACGGACCCCACGACGAGAACTCATCGGTCCAACACCGATGAATTTCGGCCTCTTCCCCCGTCAATGTTGTCGATGACACAGTCCAGGACGATCCGTGCCCGGATCCGCGGTCCGCTCGAGCGGCGGGACCTGCCAGGGCTCTATGCGCGGCTCTGCGCCCACCTGGCAGCGACCCACGGCGGGACGCTCGTCTGCGATGTCGGGGCGGTGGCCGTCGACGCGGTCGCGGTCGAGGCGCTCGCTCGCCTGCAGCTCGGGGCCCGAAGGAACGGTTGCCGGGTGATCATCACGAACGCCCCCGACCAGCTGGGCGAACTCATCGCGCTGTTCGGCTTAGAAGGGGTGCTGGCGGCTGCCTAAGCGTCGAGGCGCAGCGCGAGACCGAACAGCGGAAAGAGCTTCGCGGTGTCGAGGAAGAACGTGATCTCGCCGATGCCACTCGGTGTGAGCTCGACGACTTGTAGCGCCCATGGCTCGTGGCCGCCATTTGCGCCCGGCTTGTACTGCCCAAAGGCCGGCGAGCCGTTCGCGGTGCCCGCCGGGATAACGCGCGAGCCCTTACAGCCGATGCCCGCTCCGAACCACCACCGGAACATGTCCTCGCGTCCCTGGAGCCACAGGTCAAACGGTGGCATCGACTGCTTGGCGTCCTCGCGGATGACCTTCGTGAGAAGGTTCACGTCGTACGACTCGAACGCCTCGACGTAGCGCTTGAGCATTGCGCGCTTCGCGTCGTCGACGATCGACGTCTGGCCTTCGTTGAGGTCTCCGGTCTTCAGCGTCGCTCGTGCGCGCTGCAACGCGCTGTTTACGCTCGCGACGCTCATCTCGAGCAGCTCCGCGACCTCCGCCGCCTTCCAGCTCATGACCTCGCAGAGGATGAGCGCGGCCCGCTGCTTTGCCGGCAGGTGCTGCAGCGCCGCGACGAACGCGAGTCGGACCGATTCCTTCGCCATGGCGGATTGCTCCGGATCCGGCCCGGACGCGACGAGCGTGTCGGGGATGGGCTCGATCCAGGTGACCTCGGGCAGGACTTTTAGATTCGCCTCGATCGGCTCGCGTGCCGGTCCGAGATCCATCGGACGGGCGCGGTGCTGCTTCGAGCGGAGCATGTCGAGGCAAACGTTCGTCGCGATGCGGTGCAGCCACGTGCGCATTGCCGCGCGACCCTCGAACCTGTCGTACGCCTTCCACGCACGGAGCATCGTCTCCTGCACCGCATCCTCGGCCTCGAACGGCGAGGCGAGCATGCGGTAGCAGTAGCCCACCAGGTCGGCGCGGTGGGCGTCGAGCAGGCGGCCGAGGTCGGCGTCGGCGGTCTGCGTGGTCTCGTGCATGGGTCTAGGTTAACGACCCGGACGCCTGCGCTCCGCGTCCCGACCGATGAGCTCGCGGACTCCTCGCGCGGCGCGGGCTCTGGCCGACGCCATCGGCATCGAGCTCACGGCACTGTCATCGTTTCCTGGACCGTGCTGCGTCCGACGATCCCGCTCGGCGAGCTCATCGGCTACCTCTTCGGCGCGGACGATTCCGGGTTGGCCGCCGAGGTCGGCGGGTGGCTGGCGTCGTCGCCACGGTTTCGGGCTTTCGCCGAAACCTATCGCGACAAGATCCGCAAGAAGGCCCGCGTACTCCGCGAGGACGAGGCCCGGCGCGATCTGGCGTTCGAGCTTGCGATCGCCTTGCGCTTGGTCGAAGAGCGCCGCTTCGCGGTCGAATACGAGTCCTACGGGATGGGACAACGCGCGCCCGACTTTCGTGTCACATTCCGGAGCGGGATCCGCTTCAACATCGAAGTCCGCCGCTTGCGGCGCCGACAGCCGCCCGATGCGCCCGCGGATTCTGCGCGGATCATCCGCGCTGTCTGTGACAAGCTGGGCCAGATGCCGCCCGCGATGATCAACGTGCTGGTCCTAGGCGCCGACGGTCCCTCCTCCGCCGCAGACATTCTTGCCCCGGCGATGATTCGGCTGCAGCAAGACGCGATACAGAAGGACGAGGTCCTGTTCCAGCAGCGCGGTTTCACCGGTACGCGAGATTTCCTTCGGCACTATCAGCGAATGAGCGGCGCTCTCTGGCTGGCTGGTGAGCCCGCCGCCGCCACATCCAGTCTCTGGCGCAACCCGCAGGCGCGGCACCCGCTGCCCGCCGACCTCGCGAGAGCGCTCACGGTGCCCTGAGGCTCAGCCGGCCACGCGGGCGCCGGATCTGTAAGCGAGGGTCTCGCTCAAACCGATGTATCCCAGCGCCGAAACGGCCGCCCAAGCAGGGCGGCCGTTTCTTGGTTTCGAGATTTGTTGATTTCAGCGGCCGAGGTCGATCGCTGTCTGTTCGGGGCTGCCCTCGATCGGCGCGACCCTGTACGCGTTCGGAAGCGTCGTGCGGCCCAGGTCAATTGCCGTTTGCTCAGGGCTCCCCTCGAGGGGCGCGGCCGCAAATGTCGGGACGGCCAACGCCGGCCGTGGCGCAGCGCTGGCCGTCCCGCAGGCGACCGCCGCCAGACCGATGAGCAGTGCGGGCGCTATGAGACCGATCCGCCGAAAAGAGCTTGTCTGCTTCGCCATTCCATTGCCTCCTGCTGAAGATGGCTTGACTCTGGCCCGAGCGCGCGCTCCTGCCATCGGGAGACGTACGGAGGCGGTACGGAAAACGGCTACTGCTATCGACGCGCCGCTACGACCTGCCGGGGGCCGACATCCAGGCGGCGATCTCGGCGCGGCTATGCCTCGAGAGCTTTTCCATCACCCGCTCGACGTGGCTTTCCACCGTCCGTTCCGAGATGACGAGCCGCTCGGCGATCTGGCGATTGGTCAGCCCTTCCGTCACCAGGGTCGCGACCTCCCGCTCGCGCTTGGTCAGTGTCTTGACGGCACGCTTCTCCGCGATCGGAGCCGCGGGCAGTCGCAGTCGGCGCTCGCGCGCCCAGTCGCGAAGCCGCTCCAGATACCACGGAGCGCCCGCTCGGCGCCAGAAGGTGACGACCCTGTTGAGTTCGGCAGTCGCCAGCGCTCGATCCTCCTGGTTTCCCCGTTCGAGCAGCAGGTCGGCGTGCCGGAGACGTGCGATCGTCTCGACGAAGGGCCATTGGCTGTCGTCCAGCGCTTCAACACATCCTGCCGAGAGCTCGATGGCGCGGCCAAGATCGCCGTCCCGCCGCGCTTGTTCGGCGCCGGCGAATGCCCGGCGCGCTCGCCGAACCAAGGACTCGGTCGCTGCGCCATCGTCGAGGGCAATGTCGATCCAGCCCTTCAATGCAGCGTCGTCCTCAAGCCGCCGCGCCGATTCGATGGCGCAGATGGCGGCGACATCCAGGACGAACCGCTGTGAACCGGCGCGCAGGTGCTCCTTCGCGAGCTGCGCGTGCTCCAGGGCGGCGCGAGGCTCACCCGCAAGGAGGAACACCTGCGCGGTCGAGGTGGCAAACGTCTGCCACAGCATCGCGGCATTGAGGAGTCGGCGGCGAGGCGCATCAACCTCCGATGCGTTCTCGGGTCCACTTCGTGCGACGTGGATCAGGGCGATCAGGAGTTGGCTGCCCGCGCCGTAAGTGCTGTCCGGACTGACCTGGCCGGCCTGCCGCAGCGCCTCGTCGAAGTGACCGCGTGCGATCGACTCCTCGACCTCGAGTCCAACGAGTTGATCCGTGCTGAACGCGTGCTTCCTCGCGTGGTCGACCATCTCGTCATAAAGCGCGCGCCGCTCGATCGGCGGTGCGCCTCGTTTGCCGGAAACGTCTATGAGGAACAGGCGGGCTCGGAACACGAGATCGGGCGCGTCCAGTTTGAGCGCGAGCCGGAGGGCCTCCCGTAGGTGCACGAGCGCCTCCGCACGACCCTGACTGCCGAGCGCTCCTCCAAGACTGATGAGCCCGATCACCTCGGTGGCCGGCTGGCCGCACCGGCGCGCGGCCTCGATGGTGCGCTCAGCCCAGTCAGACCGAGCTTCTTCGTTGAACAACGCAAGCTGGGCCATGCGGCGGTAAGCGTCGCCCAGCTCGCACGGGGTCCCGAGCGACTCGAGCACGCGAACGCTTTGCTCGGCTATCCGTCGCGCGTCGTCTTCCTGCCCGAGGTACCAGTGCGCGTCTGAGATCTCGCACAGCGCGAGTGCGATACGTCGCTCATCTCCGCGCTTTTCATAGCCGTCCCTCGCCTCCTCGGCGGCGCGCAGTGCACCGCGCGCATCGCCCGCCCACAGGGCCGCCCGCGAGAAACGAAGTTGGAGCTCGGCGAGGTCGACTTCCGCCGGCGCGAGCTCGAGCGCACGTGCGAGGTGCTTTCGGGCGTTGCTGAAGGCGAAGACCTCCTCGGCATGCACGCTCGCGAGGACGTGATATCGAAATGCCGGCTCACGCTCACCTGCTTCGTCGAAGTGGTACGCGAGCTCTCCGGGCTCGATCGCGACGTCCTTCCGCGATTCAAGCGCGGCGGCGACCTCACGATGAAGCTCGCGCCGCTCTCGTCCGAGCAGATCCGCGAGCACGCCCTCACGGGTTAGGGCGTGACGGAATCGGAACCGATCCGTCGTGGATTCAAAGACCTCTTCGACCAGCTGCGCGGCGACGGCCGCGCGCAGCGCTTCCGTGAGTTCGTGGTCGGTCAGCCCGGTGAGCCGCTGCAGCAGGGGAAATTCGAATGAGATCCCAATGACTGAGGCGACGCGGAGAGCGGTGCGAGTTTCACTTGGAAGCGTGGCGAGGCGCGCCTGGACGATATCTCGCACGGAAGCCGGTATGACGAGATCTGCCAGACGACCAACGTGCTGCCACGTGTCCTCCTGCCATACGAGCCTGCCCGTCTCAGCCAGCGCTCGGAGGACTTCCTCGGTGAAGAACGGATTGCCGTCGCAGCGCTCGTGAAGCGCTGCGACCAGGCCGCTCGGCGCCGATGCTCTAAGGCCGAGCGTCGCCTCGACCATCTCGCGCGTACCGGCCGATGTCAACGGGCGAAGGATCACCAGGTCGGCCAGCCGCGCCTGAGTCAGCGCGGCGAGGACGCCGCGTAGCGGGTGCAACCGGTGGAGCTCGTCGGTTCTATAGGTGCCGACGAGAAGCACGCGTCTCTCGTGAAGCGCGCGGGCAAGGTAGGCGAACAGGTCCATCGTCGCTTCGTCCGCCCACTGAAGGTCATCGATCGCGATAACGAGGGGTTCCTCTCTCGCGAGATCGCCGATGACGTTGGCGAACGAACGCAGGGCTCGATAACGGACGTCGGGATCGGCAACCGCGAGGTCGCCCTCGGTCTGAACCAGACGTGGCACATCGCGCACGCCATGGAGCGAATCGATGAAGGGCCCGAACGGCCGACGCGCCTCCGCCTCCGCGCAGTGGCCGGTGAGGGTGAGCGCACCAGATGCCCGGGCGCGAGCGATGAAGGCGTCGAGCAGCCGACTCTTCCCGACCCCGGCATCGCCGCCGACGAGCGCGACCCGTCCGGTCCTTGCCACTACCTCGGTGAGGATCGCCTCGAGGGATTCGAGCTCAGCGTCACGTCCGACGAGGACTGGGCACAGCATTCGGAGTGGCGGGCGTCGGTTCACTCGTCCTTCACGCGATTGCGGTCGAGACCTCGACCGTCAGGACCTCCTCCGCGTGGCCGCGGTACGTGCCCTGATGCGGAGGAACGTCGCCGTAATCGCGGCCGGTCGCAACTTTCACGTGATAGGCGCTCGCGACGAGATCGTTCGTGGGATCAAATCCGCGCCAGCCGTGTGTCGGCGTGAAAGCTTCGACCCACGCATGCGATGCACCCGCACCGCGGGGCGGCCCGCTCGCAGCGGCCACGGTGTACCCGCTGACGTAGCGCGCCGGGATCGCGACCGCGCGGCAGAGGCCAAGCAACAGATGCGCGAAGTCCTGGCACACGCCGCGCGGCTCGCCGAGGACCTCGACGACCGTCGTCTCGACCGTTGTCACGCCGGCGACATAGTCCAGGCGCTCGTTGACCAGATGCATCAAGCGCTGCACGGCATCGAACGTGTCATCCGCGGACGTCGGACGGTGCGGCCCGGCGAGCGCCTCGAGCTCGGGCACCAACGGAACGAGTGGCGAGGGGTCGAGAAAATCGGCGAGCGCTGAAGGACCGAGCGGGTCGGGCGGCTGCGCCGGGATGGCGAACGGATCCGCGAGGAGCGTTTCGATCTCGCCGGTCGTCCGGAGCTCGAGGTGCCGGTGCGGTCGCGCAAGCGTCACGAGAAATCCGGTGTTGCCGAATCCGTCGCCGTATCGGCGGACCGCACCGGCCGGGTCGACGGCGATGTTGAATCGACCCCACCGCTGGTGCGCGTCGCTGCGCGGGCCGAGTCGGGCGTCGATGACGCTCTCGACGACGTCGACGTCGTAGTCGAAGCGCGTGACGTGCTCGATCCGCACCTTCACTGTTGCTGCTGCGCGGCCATCAGCATTGCCGCGCGCGCGACGCCGACGAGGCGGCTCGGTTGCGGCTCGTCACGCAGGTACGTCGCCGTGACCTCGTCGCTGACCTGCGCGATCGATCGCTGGACTCCGAGGAGAAATTCCTCGAGTCCGGCCTCGAAGACCTCGTCGATCGCCGCGTGCTCGACCTCGCCGCGGACGCGCCCAAGCGTGCGGATGCCCGGGCCGGGTTCGTTCGCCGCCGCGGTGCGAAGCGCCGCCACCGCGCTCAGCGCGTCATCGGCGGCGCCGAGCGCGAACCGGACCGACTGGGGGAACACCGGGTTGAGGAGGAGGAATTCGACGATGCGAATGGGCTCGACGCGGAGGGAATAGAAGCGCGCGTACGCCTCCGCCGATCCGCATGAGCGCAGGACCGCGAGCCAGCGGACCATGTCGGCGTCGGTCGTCTCGGCTTCTTCGCGTGGGGCGAGAAGGTGCGCCTGGCGGCTGAGAAGGCGCACGACGCCGTCGGCGCGTTCGAGGTAGGTGCCCAGCGAGAGGAAGTGCCACGGCTCGTCGTGGGCGAGCGTCGACCCGGCGAGTCCCTGAAAATGTTGAAGCCGCTCGCGAACGAGACGCTGGAACGACAGGCTATCGCCCTGCGCGCGCCGCTGCGCGCCCGGCAGCGCCAGCGATTGGTAGAGGGTGTTGAGCTCCTCCCACATCTCGCTCGAGATCGACTCGCGGATCCCGCGAGCGAGCTCTCGCGCGTGGCGGACCGACGAGATCAGCGAGTCCGGGTTCTTCTCGTCCGACAGCAGGAAAAACGACACGTCTTCCGCGGAGAGGCCGATCGCGCCAACAAGCGGGCCCCAGAAATCGCTCACCTCGGTGCCGACATCGAGCTCGAGATGCCGCGTCACATCGATGAGGCGCGACACCGCGATGCCCCGCTCGACATATCGCGCGGTCCAGTAGAGATCGTCCGCGACCCGGCAGAGCATTACCCGAGCACCCAGGTGTCTTTGGCGCCGCCGCCCTGCGACGAATTCACGACGAGGGAGCCGGCCCGAAGGGCGACGCGCGTCAGGCCACCGGGCGTCACGCGGATCTCTTTGCCGAAGAGCACGTACGGCCGCAGGTCGACGTGGCGCCCTTCGAGCGATCCGTCGCTCCAGCTGGGGTGGCGCGAGAGTGCGAGCGTCGGCTGCGCGATGTAGCCGCGCGGGTCGGCCTCGATGCGGCGGCGGTATTCCTCGCGATCGGCTTTCGATGCGTGTGGCCCGATGAGCATCCCGTAGCCGCCGCTCGCGTTGACGGACTTCACGACGAGCTCGGCGATGTGCTCGAGGATGTAGGTGCGCTCGCTCGGGTCCGCGGCGATGTACGTCTTCACGTTCGGGATGATCTCGTCCTCGCCCAGGTAGAACTTGATGATCGTCGGGACGTACGCGTAGATCGCCTTGTCGTCGGCGACGCCGGTGCCAAGCGCATTTGCGAGGCTGACCCGGCCCATCCGATAGGTGGCGAGGAGCCCGGGGACGCCGAGGAACGAATCACGACGGAACGCGAGCGGATCGATGAAGTCGTCGTCGACACGCCGGTAGATCACGTCGACCCGCTGGCGCCCGCTCGTCGTCCGCATGTAGACAGTCGCGTCGTCCACGAAGAGATCCGAGCCCTGCACCATCTCGATGCCCATCGCCTTCGCGAGGAAGGCGTGCTCGAAGAACGCCGAGTTATGGACGCCGGGCGTCAGCAGGACCACGGTCGCCGTGTCCGCGATGGGCGGTGCGACCTCGCGCAGAACGCTCAGAAGGTCCTGGGGATAGCCCTCGACCGGCCGGATCGGATAGTCGGTGAAGATCTGCGGCCAGACGCGCTTGAGGACGCGCCGGTTCTCTACGACGTACGAGACGCCCGACGGGACACGGAGGTTGTCCTCGAGGACGTAGAACTCACCGCGGTGGTCGCGGACGAGATCGCTGCCGACCACGTGCGTGTACACGCCGAGCGGCGGCTCCACCGAACGCACCTCGCGCCGGTAACCGCGAGCGCCGAGGACGAGCTCGGGCGGGATGAGACCGCTGCCGAGGATCTTCTGCTCGTGGTAGATGTCGTGGAGAAACAGGTTGAGCGCGCGGACTCGCTGCTCGAGGCCGCGCTCGATGCGCTCCCACTCCTCCGGCAGGATGATCCGCGGGACGAGATCGAACGGCATGATCTTCTCGAGCCCGCTCGGATCCTGGTTCACCGCGAACGTGATGCCGCGAGCCTGAAAGCTGAGATCGGCCGCCCGCTGCCGGCGGGTGACCTCCTGCGCCGAGAGCGTTTCCAAACGACGCGCGAGCGCCGCGTAGTGCGGCCGCACCACTCCCGGCGCCGAGAACATCTCGTCCCAGAACGCCGTCGGGTCGTAGGCCGCGAGAGGCGAACGCTGAGTGATCACGCGACGCCGGCGAATTCGTGGAGCTCGACGATCTCCGCCTGCTTCGTGTACGCGAGCCGGCCGAGAGCCGGGCCACCGTAGGTGCCCGATGTCGGGGTGACGTCGGCGAAGTCGCGACCGGTGGCGACGGTGATGTAGTCCATCCGGGCGCGACGGTGATGTGTCGGGTCGTAGGCGATCACCTCGATCTCGCCGGGAGAGCTCGCGTCGGCGATCAATGCCTCGACCCACGCGTGCGGGGCGCCCTCGCCGAGCATGTGTCCGGAGACGTAGCGGCACGGGACGTTCGCAAGTCGAAGCACGGCCAGCAGGATGTGCGCGAAGTCCTGGCACACCCCCTTCTGGAAATGCAGCGCCATGGCCGCGGGCGTGGTGTAGCCGGTCACCCCGTATTGGTAGGTGATGCTGCCCGAGGCCCAGTCATACGCGCGTTCGGCGCGCTCGCGCGGATCGTCGGCGGACCGCACGATCTGGATCGCGGCGTCGAGCAGCCTCGAATCCGGCGCGGTCAGGGCCGTCGGTCGCAGATAGCGAAGCGGTCCGAGCTCCGGCGGCCACGGCGCCGGCCGGCGGCCGTTGGATCGCGTCCTGTCACGCTCCACCTGGAAGACCGCCTCGAAATCGACCGCCTGCGGCACGCGTGGCACGACCACGGTGGCCACACGGTTGCCGAACTGATCCGGGCTCCACGTCACGTCGGCCCCATCTTCCATCCCGCGAATCGCAAGATCGTGTTGGAGGACGCGCTGATCGCCGTCTTGATCGCGCGGGATCATGACGAGGCGCTGCTTCATGTCCCATACCGGGCCGTTGTACGTGTAGCGATAGTGCTGGCGCACGCGATAGACGGCGCGCGCAACGCGCGACCAGTCGGTCACTGCTTTGTCCGCGCGGCTGCCTCCTGGCGGTCCGCATCCTCTTCCGTCGGCGGGCCGCCGGGCCGCTCAGCGGTGATCTCGTCGGACCAAACGACGAACTTCGCGAGACGCGCGTTGCCGAATGCGGTCGAGAGCGCGCAGTCCACGGCATCGCGGCCGCGTCCGATCACCACCCTGCCGACCCGCGGGGTGTTGTGCCGCGCGTCGAACGTGTACCAGCGGCCACCGACGTACGCCTCGAACCAGGTGTGGAAATCCATCGGAACGTCGGGCGGCTCGATCGCGATGTCGGGGAGATATCCGAACGTGTAGCGCGCCGGGATATTCAGCGCACGGCAGAAAGCGACCGCGAGGAGCGCGAAGTCGCGGCAGACCCCCGCGCGCTGCTTGTAGATGTCGAGGGCGGTCGTGCTCGGCGTGGACGACCCATTCCGGAACGTGATGTTGTGGTGGACCCAGTCGCAGACCGCCTGAATACGGGCCCACGTCGGCGGCGTGCCACCGAACAGCGTCCACGCGTCGTCGAGCAGCTGGTCGGATTCCACGTAGCGGCTCGGAAGCGTGAAGACGATCGCCTCGTCGGGCAGGTCCTCGACCGGATGCAGAGCCGCGTGCGGGACGACCGGGTCGGCTGTCTCAGGTATCTCGACGACCGCGTCGTAGCGCACGGTCGTGAGGCCGGGAGGCGCGACGAACCGCCAGCAGATGTTGCCGAAGAGATCGTGGTACTCGTGAAGTGGGATGTCCGAGGGCTCGATCCACTTCGACTCGTAGACCGCGATGTGTTCGGCGTCCATCCGCGGCCGCACGAGCATGAACATGGGGACGGGAGCGTCCGCTTCCCAGCCGAACTCGCAACCGACCCGGACTCGCATCTGCCAAGTCTACGGAGCCGAGTCCTTGAGGACACCCGGAGCTGGGCGCGTTTTCGGGATGCCCGCGGGAGGGCTAGACGGTAGCGGGCGCGGTCGCAGGCTGGAGCTGGTCGAAGGCGGACGCCGCCTCTTCGACGATCGACCCCGACATATCCCTCGAGAGCGTGTATCTGACGACGTTGCCCTTGCGCTGCGCGACGATGGCGCCGAGCTCGCGTAGCACTCTGAGGTGCTGGCTCGTTGCCGAGCGGTTGCGGCCGATGACGTGGGCGAGATCGCTCGCCGCGAGCGTCGTGTCGCGAAGAGCGCGCACGATCTTGACGCGGTTGGGGTCGCAGAGCGCTTCAAGGAGCGCACGCATTCGCTTTTCGTTGCGCGGCGTCAGCATCTGCTGCTCAGCCGTCATTACAGCGACGGGATCGATCGGGGTCGGAATGACGGTTGGCATGAGCTTCCTACCTTTCGAGTGTCACGTGTCTTGGCGTGCCGGTTAACCAGAGGGGGCCGAACCACGCGCGAAGCGCCTTTCTAGATCCTCAGCCGCCGTGAGCAAGCGGTAGCCGACGCCGAGGACCGTCTCGATGTAGCGGGGTCGGCGAGCATCGTCGCGGAGCTTCCGGCGCAGGCTACTGAGGTGTCGAGCGAGGGTGTTGGTTCGGATCTCGGGGTCGGTCCGCCCCAGTGCGTCGGCGATCTCGCGATAGCTGACAACGGCCCCGGCCCGAGCGGCGAGGGTATACAGGAGGATGTGCTCGCCCGGCGAAAGCCATACCTCGCGCTCGCCCTGACGGACGCGCCGGTGGAGAGCATCGAGTTCAAGATCGGCGACCCTAAGGGGAGCCACGCGGCGGCTGCGCCCAATTCGGTTGCGCGGCAACGCGACCAGCATCGGCTAGGCAGGACTTGTTCGCCATGACGAAGGCGTCATTCCGGCTTCGAGCAGGGCTCGGGAGATCCGTTCGGCGCCACGTGCTGATTGCGTGACGGACGAACCGACGCTTGACCGGCGTGTCTCATTGCGTCGCTGGCTTCTTCGCGAGGGGCAGAGCAAATGCGAACACGCTGCCGATGTCCGAACTGGAATCGAGCCAAAGCCGGCCACCGTGACGCTCCGCGAGCTTCTGGCTGATATGTAGCCCGAGGCCGGTACCCGGCATGTCACAGGTCCTCGACGTCCGATAAAACGGCGCGAAAAGCCGGGCGCGTTCCTCGGCCGGCACCCCGACCCCGTGGTCCGCCACGCGAACCTGCGCCTCGACACCGTCCACCCGGAGCGAGACCTCGATCGGAGACTCCGCCGGGCTGTACTTGACGGAATTGTCGAGGAGGTTGTCCAGGATCTGCGCGATCCGCTCCGGGTCA
>Ga0307308_10000388_pt1 | contig 15306 bp, 13 predicted proteins | sample ER_DNA_195_FD_194501 | JGI IMG/M metagenome (GOLD analysis project Ga0307308, IMG submission 194501) | Bulk soil microbial communities from the East River watershed near Crested Butte, Colorado, United States - ER_DNA_195 | ecosystem: Environmental > Terrestrial > Soil > Floodplain | place...
GGCGCTCGGCCTTGCCGCCCGCCAGGATGATCGCTTCCACTAGTGCCCCGTTCAGTGACGCTGCCGAGTCTCTGGGTCGCGAGCACCAAGCCAGAGTTCGCACTTGACCGCAGCAAGGCTGGATTGCCTTGCTAAGGGCAAGGGTGGGCTCTGGCGCCGCGTGATCGCGGGCCAGAGGCCGGCGTGCGTTGCTGGATGGGGCACTAAGGCTTGGACTTGAGCTCGGGCTCAGGCTCTGCGGTCTCGGGAAGTTCCGCCAAAGACGATGATGCTCTGCCAATCCCTTCGTAGACGAACCCGATCGCCCGCGCCGCTTCGGGGTCGAGCAGGTTCCGCCCGTCGATGATCACGGGCTGCCGCATCGCGTCCCGAACCTCCTCGGAGGCCAGCGAGCTGAGCTCGTCCCACTCGGTCACGATCACGGCCGCGTCGACGCCGGTGACAGTCTCGAGGATGCCGTCGCAGAAGGTCACGCCCTGGAGCAGCTGGCTCGCGTCGGCGACCGGATCCCAGGCGCGCACCTCCGCCCCCTCCGCGAGAAGCCGCGAAGCCAGCACCAGCGAGGGCGCCTCGCGCAGGTCGTCCGTGTTCGGCTTGAAGGCGAGGCCCAGGAGCGCGACGGTCTTTCCGCGGAGCTTCCCGAGATGCTTCTCGAGCTTCCCGATGACGCGCCGCTTCTGCAGCTCGTTGACCTCGATGACGGCGTTCAGCAGCTGGAAGTGGTAGCCGGAGTTCGAGGCGAGCTGCTTGAGCGCGACGCCGTCCTTCGGGAAGCACGACCCGCCCCAGCCAATTCCCGCTCGCAGGAAATGCGGGCCGAGGCGATGGTCGAGCCCGATCCCCTCCGCCACCTTCACGACGTCTGCCCCGGTCGCCTCGCAGACGTTCGCGATCTCGTTGATGAAGCTGATCCGCGTCATCAGGAACGCGTTCGAAGCGAGCTTGATCATCTCGGCGGAGGCGACGTCGGTGCGCACGATCGGCGCGCTGAGCGGCTCGTAGAGCGCCGAGACGATCTCGGCGTCGGCCTCGGCGTAGGCGCCGACGACCACGCGGTCGGGCTCCATGAAGTCGCGGACGGCGGTCCCCTCGGCGAGGAACTCGGGGTTCGAGACGTAGCCGACGTGGGCCAGCCCGCGAGCCTCGAGCGCCGCGCGCACCTTCTCGCCCGTTCCGACGGGCACTGTGCTCTTCATCACCAGCAGCGAGCGTTCCTCGGGGGGCGGCAGCTCGTCGACGACAGTCCAGATCGCCGAGAGGTCGGCGTCACCGGAATAGGTCGGCGGCGTGCCAACGCAGACGAACAGGATCTCGCACGGGGCCAGGTCGGCGACGTCGAGCGTGAAGGTCAGCCGCTCCCGGTTCCGCTCCAGCAGCTCGCCGAGGCCCGACTCGTGGAACGGCACGGCGCCCGAGCGCAGCGCCTCGATCCGCTCCGGGACGATGTCGCGGACGACCACGTCCTGGCCAAGCTCCGCAAAGCAGGCTCCGGTGACGAGGCCGACCCAGCCGGCGCCGAAGATGCCGATCACGCCGGGCAGGCTATCGAGTCATCGGGCGGAAGCTACGCGCGATCGCCAGCATCGTCTCGTTCGAAAGCTCGTCCAGCAGCGAGTTGACGACCCAGTAGCTGGCCCCGCCGGTGCGGAGGACGACCATGTGCAGGTGCCCGCTGTTGTAGTAGAGGTCGAACCGCCGCCCATTGACCCACTGCGTGAGGCTCTTGTCGGCGAGGATCGGCGCGCCCTTCCAGGCCGACTCCTGGATCCCCCAGTACTGGTTGGCGCCGAACCTGAAGGTGAGCCGGATCGTCGGCTGGCCGCCAAGGGTGTAGACGCGGACGGGGGTCTCGCCGTAGCCGGTGTCCAGCTGTGAGCCGCGCTCGAGCTGGGTTGGATACTGGAGCCTGAACGGGAGCCGCTTCTTGTACCTGACGAGTACGGTGCGCATGCTCGAATCGGCGCGCACGTACGGCGGCTGGCGCGTCGGCGTCTGCTGGATCGTGATCGGCGCGAGCCGATCGTGGAAGGTCGAGCCGACGACCAGCACGAGCAGCGCCCCGTTTGAGTCCTTCGCGAGCTTCTGCGGCAGCGGCTCCACGTCGGCGCTGCCGACGAGACGCGCGACTTGCTGCGCGGAGGCCTTGCCGTTCGCGGCACGTGCCGGGTCGAAATAGACCTTCGAGTGGAAGTAGTTCCACGTCGGCGCGTTCGCCGGCTGGCCCGACGGGGGTAGCACGATCTTGTAGCCCTTCTGACCCAGGAGGTAGCTCGCGTTGGAGGCCGAGCCGGCGACGCCGTTGCCGTTCAGCACGGCCAGCGTCGTCTTCGACGGCGCGAGGACGAACTTCTTCTTCAGCTTCCGCCCGAGCGCGACCGCCGTGTTGGTGGCAGCGGTATCGACGTCCGGGTTGAGGAAGTCCTGCACCGCGCTGTCGATCGTCGACTGGGACGCGAACAGCTCGTTCGTGCCGGTCACGTTCGTCACCTTCGTCTGGAAGACGTGCCCCGGCGGTAGGCCGTAGGCGAACTTCGCATAGCTGTAGATGGTGTTCAGGTCGATCCCGCCTCCGCCGCGCCCGATCTCGACGTAGTGGTGATGCGCGATCGTGTTGATGATCCGCACGATGCTCGTGGCGCCGAGCGAGTGCGCGGCCTGCTGGCGCATCGCGCTGACGAACTCCTGCTGGCGCGCGAGCCGGTAGAGGTCCGAGTCGGTATGCCGGAAGCGGACGAACTCGAGCGCCTCCCGACCGTTCAGGAGCTGGTAGCCGGGCTGGAGGTCGATGTTCGCGTAGTTCGTCTGGAGCGTGCCGACGTTCTTGTTGTAGTAGCGGCGGTCGATGTCGAGCCAGACCCCGCCGAGCTTGTCGACGGTCGCGACGAAGCCGCTGAAGTTGACGCTGATCAGGTAGTTGATCGGCACGCCCGTGAGGTGGCGCACGGTCTCGAGCGAGCCCGTCGCGCCGCAGTCGGCGTAGGCGCTGTTGATACGCCCGTGGTCGAACGGGACGGCGGCCCCGCCGGAGCGGGACGGGCAGTAGATCGGCACGATCAGGTCGCGGGGCAGCGAGAGGAGCGAGATCGTCTTCGTCGTCGGATCGGCGCGCATGAGCATCATCGTGTCCGAGCGCGAGGGCGACGCGCCGTCGCCGGCGCGGTGGTCGTAGCCGATCACAAGGGCGATTGCGGGCTGATGGACGTCCTTGATCGCGTCAAGCCGCTGCTGCGTTCGCTTGCAGTCGAGCGAGTGGCAGCCAAGGGCCGCAGCGCTCTCGTGGACCCACAGGTAGAACCCGCCGACGAGCCCGGAGACGAGCATCAGCAGCAGCACGAGCAGCCACAGGAAGAACTTGCCGATGACCTTCGCAAGGCCCGGCTTGGCCGGCGGCGGCTGCCGGTAAAGGGTGACGGGCGAGAGCGTCCCGGGCGGGATCATCCCGTGCCCGTTGCCGTTCACCTCGGCGCCGCGGCCGATTCCTCTCTTGAGCGTCGTTCTCATACGAGAAAAGCGAGAGCGCCCGTCGCCGCGTTCGCTTGGATCAGGATAGCCGACCCCTCGGCGGGCTTGAGCGGTTCTAAACCGTTGCTCTGGTAAGCGCTTCCTCTGCCAAACGACAGCCTTCGACGAGTGCCCGGAGCTTTTCGTAAGCGACGTCCCAACTCCTCGTCCGCAGGCCGCAATCCGGGCAGACGTGGATCCGCGCCGGGTCGCCGAAGACCTCGACCGCGTAGAGGATCCGGTCGCGCACGAGCTCCGGCGACTCGACGAAGTCGGTGTGGATGTCGAGCACGCCGAGCCCGAGGATCGGCTCGTACGACAGGTCGCGGAACTTCGAGATCACCTCGTAGCCGGGCCGGTCGGCGCCCGAGGTGCCGAGCTCCCGGCTGTCGTAGTTGGCGAAGCCGACGCAGTACTGGCGGCAGCCGCTCATCCCCTCGATCGCCGGGAAGAAGAGGTCGTAGTCGGAGAAGCAAAGGTGCGTCGAGAAGAAGCAGTCGAGCCCTTCGACGCTGACGTTGAAGCTCTCGACGAAGAGGTCGAGCTCGTCGGCCTCGGTCGAGGCGCCCGGCTCGTCGATCTGGATCCAGTCGGCCCCGAGCTCGATCAGCGCCTCGAGGTTCGGGCGGATCAGGTTCCGCGCGATGTCGAGGGTGAGCTCGCGCCGCGCCTCGATCTCCTGCTTGCGGCCGTAGCCGGCGCCCAGGCGGCCCTCCTTCGGCGTGTGGTGCTCGTCGTATGACCAGACCGCCAGCGTGTACGCGCCGGTGATCGGGATCTTCAGGCGGGCCTTCGCAACCGACTGGAGGAACGAGAACTCCTCGTTGTGGTACGGCTCGCGCAGGCCGACCGGGCCGGTCGCGGCGGACTTGGAGTAGTACTTGTTGTCGAAGCTCCGCACCGTGCCGCGTGGCTCGAAGCCGTTCGCGTGCGCAATGGCCCAGGCATACATCTCGCTGCGGAGCTGCTCGCCGTCCCAGATGACGTCGAGGCCGGCCGACTCCTGGAGCCGGACGCAGTAGCGGCTCGACCAGCGAGCGACCTCGTCCGGGTCCGCCCCACCCCGCTCGAGCAACTCGACGAGCTCCTCGTGGCCCTCGACGCCGACCTTCTCGCCCCAGGAGCGCGCGTGCTCGATGTCGCTCGGGTCGAGCTCGCGGCCCTGCGATGTCTTCACCAGCCAGGGAGGCTTCGCGAGCGAGCCGATTTCGTGCGTCAGGAACGTCATGCTGCAGCCTCCGTCGTCGCCGTCTTCGCCTTGCCGAGCCGCGCGAGCTTCTCCTGCGCGACCTGCTGGGATACGTACTGAAGGTCCCCGTTCGGAACGAGCGCGACCTGCTCGACCTCGAGTCGCTCGACGAAGGCGGCGATCTCACGCGGCTCCTCGGGGACGGAGCTGCGCGCATCGATTACGCCGGCCAGCAAGAGCTTGTCGAAGCCCTGCGGAACGTCGTCGACATGCGTCGCGTAGAAGTCGATCCCGAGGCCATCGACCGGCAGCTCGGCGGCGCCGTTCTGGAGCGCGGACTTGGCGTCGCCGAACTCGAGCCAGAGCGCGAGCTTCGGGCCGCCGCCCAGCACCTCGAGTGCCGCGGCAAGGTCGTCGAGGCCATCGCTGCCGAGGAACGGCTCGGCGAGGACGACGAGCTCGGCGGCGAGGCCGTCGAGAGCCGGCTTCAGCACCCCTTCGGCGATCTCCCTCGGAGAGATGCCGGTGCCGTGCGCGAGCGCGTACGGCGACGGAAGCGTGACGAGCCGCGGGCCGGGCAGCGGAGCAACATAGCGCTCGTCGAGCGGCTGCGAGAGCCTCGGCTCGCCGGTCGCCTTAGGGGCGCGGAAGAAGGTGTTCGTGTCGCGGAAGCGGGTCAGCGCGCCGGTCTCGAGGCCCTCCGCGGCCTCGAGCAGCGGCCGGAAGTGGTCCTGCCAGCGGAGCATCCCGTCCGCGACCAGATCGAGGCCCGCGGCCTGCTCGGCTGAGATCAGCTCGGCCAGGTCGCGCTCGATCTGCTCGTCCACGGCCTCGGGAGTCGTCCGGCCCCGGTCAAGGTCGCGCGTCGCCTGGACGAGCGCCTCCGAGCGCGGGTAGATCCCCGGTGCGAAGGCCTGCAACTCAGCCACGGCCGACCACCGAAAGCTGGTTCTCCGCGTGGCGGATGCGCTGCTCGAGCTGCCAGCGGTCGGCGTCCGATTCGCCGCGTTCGACCTTCTCCAGCTCGGCCTGGGCCTCCTCGAGCTGCTTCCGGGCGCGCTCGTCGTCGATGTTGCGCGACTCGACCGCGTCGTCCACGAGCGCCAGCGCGCGGTCCTGCTCGACCTTGAAGAAGCCGGGGCCGGTCGCGAACTCGAGCACGTCCTCGGTCGAGCGGTCCTTGTACACGCGCGTGGACCCGGCCTTCAGCAGCGCGACGAGTGGCGCGTGACGCGCGAGCACGCCGATCTCGCCGTCCGCTCCGGGGACGACCAGCATCTCGATCTCGCCCTCGAACGCCGCTCCCTCTGGTGTGACGAGGGAGACGCTGAACGTGCGCTCAGCCACTACGCGGCCGCAGGTTCCGGCTCGCGTACGTCAGGCTCTTCTTCCTTCTCCTCCTCGGGCTCGCCGGCAAGCTGCTTCGCCTTCTCGACGGCCTGCTCGATCGTCCCGACCATGTAGAAGGCCTGCTCCGGAAGCTCGTCGTGCTTGCCCTCGATGATCTCCTGGAAGCCCTTGATCGTGTCCTCGAGCTTGACGTACTCGCCCTTCTGGCCCGTGAACTGCTCGGCCACGAAGTTCGGCTGCGAGAGGAAGCGCTGGATCCGCCGGGCTCGCGCGACGGTGACCTTGTCCTCGTCCGACAGCTCGTCGATCCCGAGGATCGCGATGATGTCCTGCAGGTCCTTGTAGCGCTGCAGGATCTCCTGGACGCGAGTCGCCGTCTGGTAGTGCTCGTCGGAGACGATCCCCGGCTGGAGCGCGCGGGAGACCGAGTCGAGCGGATCGACCGCGGGATAGATCCCCATCTCGACGATCGTGCGCGAGAGCGTTGTCGTCGCGTCGAGATGGGCGAACACGTTGGCCGGCGCCGGGTCGGTCAGGTCGTCGGCGGGCACGTAGATCGCCTGGATCGACGTGACCGAACCCGCACGCGTCGAGGTGATGCGCTCCTGCAGCTGGCCCATCTCGGTCGCGAGCGTCGGCTGGTAGCCCACCGCGCTCGGCATCCGGCCCAGCAGCGCCGAGACCTCCGAGCCCGCCTGGACGAAGCGGAAGATGTTGTCGATGAAGAGCAGCACGTCCTGGCCCTGGTCGCGGAAGTACTCCGCCATCGTCAGGCCTGACAGGCCCACGCGGAGGCGCGCCCCGGGCGGCTCGTTCATCTGGCCGTAGACGAGCGCCACGCTGGGCAGCACGCCCGACTCCTGCATCTCGATCCACATGTCGTTGCCCTCGCGCGTCCGCTCGCCGACGCCGCAGAAGACCGAGACGCCCTCGTGCTCGCGCGCGATGTTGTGGATCAGCTCCTGGATCAGAACGGTCTTGCCGACGCCTGCGCCGCCGAAGAGGCCGACCTTCCCGCCTTTGACGTAGGGCGCGATCAGATCGACGACCTTGAGGCCGGTCTCGAAGATCTCCGTGGTCGGGCTCAGATCCTCGAAGTCTGGCGGGTCGCGGTGAATCGACCAGCGGTCGTCGGCCTCGACCGGCTCGTCGATCTGGTCGATTGTGTCGCCGAGCACGTTGAAGATCCTCCCGAGGGTCGCCTTGCCGACGGGCACCGAGATCGGCGCGCCGGTGTCGACGACGTCGACGCCGCGCGGGATGCCGTCGGTCGAGTCCATCGCCACCGCGCGGACGCGGTCGTCGCCCAGATGCTGCTGCACCTCGGCGATCAGATCGATGGCGGGGCGGCCGTCGCGCTCGGGGACCTGGATCCGCAGCGCGGTGTTGATCTCGGGCAGGTTGCCGGGGAAGATGGCGTCGACGACGACGCCCTTGATCTCGAGCACCTTGCCGACGTTGCGGGCGCCGTTTTTCGTCTGGTCGTCAGCCATCGTTCTCCTGGAGTAGTGGGCCCAGCTCCCGGTGGCGCAGCCTCAAGCGCCTACCGGCCGAGCGGAGTCTATCGAAGCGCCTGTCCTCCAAGACCGGTTGGTCGGAGTGTCCCTGCCGCTCCAGCGCCGTCGCCACCCGGGCGACGTGGTCGAGCGTTCAGACGTACGAGGTAACGAAAGACGGGTGCACTGCCCGACAGTATGGCCGGAGGCGCGAGCGTTACGGCTTGGAGAGGACCGGGCCGCCACGGAGGGAGCGAGGGCCCCTCGGCCTGATGTGAGCGGCCGTCCTGGCGCGCTGCGCCTGCAGCGCTATCGACGTGCTCACGTTCATCGTGTCCGGGACGGCAGCCGACGCGGCATCCGGGCTCACGTCCACGTGCTGCGCGAAGCGGCTGACGGAGTTGCCCTGGAACGACGACGAGGCGAGGATGCTGCCGAGGCCGACCGCGGCCACGGCCATGGCGGCTGCCGCCGGCGCGAGACGCATGTGCACACGTCGCCGCACCCGTCCCAGCACGATCCCCGCGAATGGCTCGTGGGGAGCGGCTCGGAGCGCGCTCGTCAGCGCGCCGATCTCGGCGTGGAACTTGGCGCAGGAAGCGCAGCTGTCGAGATGGTTCTCGAGCAGCGCGCGCTCGAAGCTCGACAGCTCATCGTCCAGCCCGAGCGACGCCCACTGGCGCGCGCGGTCGCATTTTCCGTGCACCATCGTCACGTTACCTCTGACGGCGGAGGTGTCCAGAAGTTAGCCGAGTAGATCACACAGAAACCACTCGGAAAACCCTTAAAAGAACGCATGTCTGCTGTCCAGGAGCGCGCCGATGATCACGAGGACGATCCCGAGGGCGACGAAGACGGCGGAGGTGTTGATCGCCTCGTCCTGCTCGCTCAGCGTCGCCCAGCGGAGCCGCCGGTCCCCGCTGAAGACACCGAACGGCGTCGCCGAAGCAGCCGGCGACTCGGACTTGACGCGCGTCGGCCCGCGATTTCCGGCGAAGAACCCGGCAAGCATCAGGAAGCAGCCCATCAGGTAGAAGCCGAGCACCAGCGACCGGTCGACCGAGGCCCCGACCAGCAGACCGATGACGAGCGAACCGGCCGCGGTCACGCCGACGGCGAGGACGATGGCGAAGGCGAGACGGCGGAGCGCTCGAACCATCAAGCGATAGCTGTCGCTCTAGGCGGGAAGCGCTTGCTCGCTCGACTGGGGCGCCTGGACGGGCGATCCGGCACGGCGCATCTCGTCGGCGCCCATCGGCCAGCGCTCGAGCGGGTAGTGGCAAGCGGCGACGTGCCCGTTCCCGAAGGAATAGAGCGGCGGCTCCTCGACGTCGCAGTGGCCCTCGACGAAGCGAGGGCAGCGCGGGTGGAAGTTGCAGGCGCTCGGCGGGTTGACCGGGCTCGGCACGTCGCCCTCGAGCACGATCGGCGTCCGCGCGCGCCCGAGCTCGGGGTTTGCGATCGGGACCGCCGAGAGAAGCGCGCCGGTGTACGGGTGCTTCGGCTCGCTGTAGAGGAGGTCCCGCGAGGCGATCTCGACGACCTTGCCGAGGTACATCACGAGTACGCGGTCGGAGATGTGGCGCACGACGTTGAGGTCGTGCGCGATGAAGACGTAGGTCAGGCCGAAGTCGTCCTGGAGGTCCTTCAGCAGGTTCAGGATCTGCGCCTGCACGGACACGTCCAGCGCCGAGACCGGCTCGTCGCAGACGATCAGCTTCGGGTTGACCGCGAGCGCGCGGGCGACGCCGATCCGCTGGCGCTGCCCACCCGAGAACTCGTGCGGGAAGCGGTTGTAGTGCTCGGGGTTCAGGCCGACGACCTCGAGCAGCTCCTGGACGCGGCTCTTGACCTCGGCCGCCGTCCCGAGCTTGTGGATCTCGAGGGGCTCCCCGATGATGAAGCCGACGCGCTTGCGGGGGTTCAGCGACGCGTACGGGTCCTGGAAGATCATCGTCATCTCGCGCCGGATCGGGCGCATCGAGGCCCGCGAGAGCTTGGTGATGTCGCGGCCCTCGAAGGTGATCTTTCCGTCGGTCGTTTCGAGCAGCCGGACGATGCAGCGCGCGAGCGTCGACTTGCCGCAGCCCGACTCGCCGACGATGCCCAGGGTCTCGCCCTGTTTGATGCTGAAATTGACCCCGTCGACCGCCTTCACCGCGCCGACGTTCTTCTGGAAGATGATCCCCCGCGTGATCGGGAAGTACTTCTTGACGTTGTCGACGACGAGCAGCTCGTCGCCGCGGGTCTCGAGCACGTGATCGCGGGGGCTCTCCACTACGAAGCCGCCTGCGTCGCCATGGTCGCCTCGAGCAGCTTCGCCGCCTCGCGGTCCTTGGTCTCCTCGTCGAGGTGGCAGGCTTGGAGGTGGCCGGGGTCCTTCTGCGTCGGAACGAGGTCAGGCACCGTCGTCTTGCAGACCTCCATCACGTGCGGGCAGCGAGGGTGGAAGCGGCAGCCCGCGGGCGGGCGGAGCAGCGAAGGCGGCTGGCCCGGGATCTGCGTGAGGCGCTCGACATCGGTCTCGAGGCGCGGCAGCGACCCCATCAGGCCCCACGTGTACGGGTGCTGCGGCCGGCTGAAGAGCTGGCTCACGTCCGCTTGTTCGACGACGTTCGCGGCGTACATGACCAGGACGTCGTCTGCGGTCTCCGCGACCACGCCGAGGTCGTGCGTGATGATCAGGATCGCGCTGCCGAAGTCCTCCTGGAGGCGCTTCATCAGGTTGAGGATCTGCGCCTGGGTCGTGACGTCGAGGGCGGTCGTCGGCTCGTCCGCGATCAGCAGGTCAGGATCGTTGATGAGCGCCATCGCGATCATCACGCGCTGGCGCATGCCGCCCGAGAACTGGTGCGGATAGTCGTCGATGCGCCGCTCGGCGTGCGGGATCCCGACCGCCTTGAGCAGCTCGAGCGCCCGCGCCCGCGCGACCTTGGCGGACACGTCGCGGTGGAGTTGCACCGCCTCGACTAGCTGCTTCCCGATCGTGTGCACCGGGTTCAGCGAGGTCATCGGATCCTGGAAGATCATCGAGATCTCGTCCCCTCGGATCTCGCGCAGCTCCCCCTGCTTTGCGGTCAGCAGGTTCTTGCCCTTCCACATCGCCTCGCCGCTGGAGATCGTCGTGCGCTTCGGGTTGAGGCCCATGATCGTCAGGCAGGTGACGCTCTTGCCGCAGCCCGACTCGCCGACGATCCCGAGCGTCTGGCCCTTGTCGATCGAGAAGGAGACACCGTTGACCGCGCCGACGATCCCGTCCTCCGTCTGGAAGGACGTGCGTAGGTCCTTGACTTCGAGCAGGGCCACGTTAGGAGCCTAAGGCGCCGCTCGCGGCGCCGCTGTCAGGACGCCCGGGACTCCGGGCGTCCGTCTGAAATGACCGGTCGACACCAGCTTCGATCCCCACGACGATTCTAGGTTAGCCGGATTCGGGGGTCGATCCAGGCGTATAACAGGTCGACGATCAGGTTGAGCGTCAGGATCGCGATCGTCGCGAACACCACGACCCCTTGGACGGTCGCGAAGTCGTCGGCGTTGACCGCGTTGACGAGCGTCCAACCGAGCCCGTGGAGCTGATAGACGGTCTCGGTGAAGACCGCGCCGCCGAGCGCCACGCCGACGTCCATGCCGAGCATCGTCACGACGGGCAGCATCGCGTTGCGGAGGACGTGCGAGAACAGCACGCGCCGCTCAGGGGCGCCCTTGGCTCTGGCCGTGCGCACGTAGTCCTCGTTCAGGGTCTCCATCACGTTCGCCCTGATCATCCTGACGTAGAGCGCCGCGAACAGGATCGCGAAGGTGCACCACGGCAGGATCAGGTGGTAGAACCACTGCCACGGCCCCCCGGGCTCCCCGGAGCCCGGGATCGCGCCGAAGAAATTGGCGTAGTTGGCGATCGGGGTCCATCCCAGCTTCACGCCGAAGAAGTACTCGAAGATCAGCCCGAGCCAGATCGGGTGCGCCGAGACGCCGATCAGGACGAAGATCATGGCCGACCTGTCTAACAGCGAGCGCGGCCTGAGTGCCGAGTAGACGCCGACGGTCAGTCCGATCAGCATCCAGAGGATCGCGCCGCCGAGGACGAGCGAGGCCGTCACGCGAGCCGCGTCGATGATCGTGCTGTTGAGGTCCTGCCCTTGCGCGTACGAGTGGCCCAGCGAGTGGTGCCACACGAGCGCCTTGAGGAACTTGCCGTACTGGACGTAGATGGGCTTCTTGAGCCCGAGCTTTTCGGTCACGAGCACCAGGCACGATCGCGACGCCTGATCGCCGCCGCACTGCGAGCGGGCCGGGTCCTGCGGGCCCATGAAGAAGATCACGAACGTGACGAACGTGATCACCAAGAAGAGCAGAAGCGCCCAGAGAACTCGCCTGATGAGGTATCTGAACATCTAGCTCGCTCGCTCCTTCCGGGATCCTATCGCTATCTCGCGCACGCCCTGCTCGTGCCTGTCCTTGAAGCAGTGAGGCGCCGGGTTAGCCGGCGCCTCACGTTTCGTACCAGTTCCCTCGTGCCTCCTACTTCAGTGCCATCGCGGGGATGCTCCAATCCTGGTAGATCCCCTGGTAGATGAGGCTCTTCGGGTTGACGCGGTTGGAGAAGAAGTAGCGGTTGTTGAACGTCCGCTCAACAGCCATCGGCGCAACCTTGTTCATGATGTCGAGATCAAGCTGGCCGTAGACCTTGAGGCGCTTCGGACCGACGAGGCGGGCCGCCGACGCCAACTTCTTGTTCCACGTTCCGAGGTTCATGTACGAGTAGTTGTTGTTGTTCTCGGCCTGGATGTTCCCGCCGTACAGCAGCACGTTCAGCCAGTCGTACGGGTCGGGATAGTCCGAGCACCAGCCCATCGACACACCAAGGTCGATGTCCGTGCCCTTCGCGCCCATGGCCGTGTAGAGGTTGCCACCGGAGTAACCCTTACCGTTGATGTTGTTCGCGTTGAACCCGAGGTTGATCAGATCCTGGCGAACGATCTGGTACTGGTTCTGGTTCGCCGTCGAGTTCGTCCGGTAGCCGACGGTGATCTTCCCGTTCTTGAAGTGGCCCTTGGCAAGGCTCTTGGCCTTCGACAGGCTGCGGTTGTACAGCTTGACGTTGCGCCAGCCAGGAACACCGGTGTTGAAGATGTGCGTCCAGGTGCTGCCGGCGTACGGACCAGCCTGGGCGACGTAAGCGCCACGGTTGATCGCGTAGTTGATCGCCTTGCGCAGGTTCGTGTTGCCGCTGAACAGGCTGTTCGCCATGTTCAGAGGCAGGTAACCCGTGCAGTTCTGCGCCTTCGACCAGAAGCGGCTCTTGTTCAGGCCGTACTGGTTCGCAACACCCTGAACCTCAGCAGCAGGCAGCGGACCTTCGTCGAGCTGGTTCGCCTTCGTCTGGTTGAAGCCGGTCTGCTCGTTGAGGCCCCACGTGACATCCAGACCCGTCAAGTTGCGCGGGCGGTGCCGACCGGGGCCGGCCTTCCAGTACTTGTTCTGCCGCACCGAGGTCAGCTGGTTCACCGCGTTGCGGGAGTAGTAGTACGGGCCTGCCGAGGGCAGCTGGCTGCCACTGACCGAGACGACTTCCTTCGTCAGCGGAAGCTTGGTCGAAGTCGCCTGGAAGAACGGCATCGTGATCTTCGACATGAACGTGCCGTCCGCCTTGGTCAGGTGGACGATCAGCTTGTTGCCCTTGGCCACGGCGCCGCTGACGTGCGTGCCCTGACCAGCGTTGACCTTCTGGGCACCGACGATGTTCGTGCCGTTCGGGTCGGTGATGAAGGCCGCACCCGGCGAAGCCAGGTCCTTGTTGGCAACGCGGTCGATCGCGTAGGTGAAGTTCTTCGCTGTGACTGCCTTGCCATCGCTGAAGCGGAAGCCCTTCCGGAGCGTGAAGGTGTACACCCTGCCGTTCCTCGACACGGTGAACTTCGAGGCCACCTCAGGCACGAGCTTGCTGCCCGCGGGGCCCGCCTTGTCCGGATAGTTGTACAGCTTCGCTGCGGTCGCATACTCGAGCCACCACGCCGTGGTGATGTAGGCGATCTGCGGGTCGACCTGGACGGAAGCGCCCACGAAACCCGTCTTCCAGATACCGCCCTTCTTGAGCGAGTGGGAGGCGTTCCCCGCGCTCGCGAAGCTCGCTGCGACCAGAAGGCTTGCTCCGGCCACGAGCAACGCGACCGAAAGCCATAGCCGTCTGTGCATGTCTCTCCTTTCCGTGAACTGCGAACCGGACGAAGCCCGGCCCGGGACGGGCGCCTGCCCCGTCCTAGTGCATTGAGACGTGCGCGTTACGGATTGGTTAGGAGCACGTTGCGGCCGTGCTAACGCTTGTGATCAGTGGCTCGAGCGCGGGTCGAACGCATCTCGGAGCCCGTCGCCCAGGAGGTTGAAGGCGAGCGTCGTCAGCAGCACCGCGAGGCCCGGCCAGATCATCAGCAGCGGCCGCGTCGTGTAGAACTCAGGCGCCGTCGAGAGCAGGTTCCCCCAGCTCGGCGTCGTGACGGGGATGCCGATCCCGAGGAACGAGAGCCCCGCCTCGAAGAGGACGTAGCCGGCGACGATCAGCGTCGAGTAGACGATGATCGGGGCGACCAGGTGCGGCAGCACGTGCGAGCGGATGATCCTGACGTCGCTCGCGCCGATCATGCGGGCCGCCTCGACGTACTCCTTCTCCCTGATCGAAAACACCTGGGCGCGCATGATGCGGGCCGGATAGAACCAGCCGAACAGGCTGAAGATGAAGACCAGGGTTAAGACGCCTTTGGGGAAGATCCCGAACGTGATGTTGTTCAGCTGCGGGCCGACGGTCGCGGCCAGCGAGATGACGAAGATCAGCACCGGGAACGCCATCGTGATCTCGGTGATACGCGAAATGATCGTGTCGACCCAGCCTCGGAAGTAGCCCGCCGTCGCGCCGAGGATCACCCCGATGATCATCACCCCCAGCGTCGACAGGCCGGCCACCTCGAGCGAGATGCGCGCCCCGTAGAGCAGGCGCAGAAACTCGTCCTGCCCGAGCCGGTTCGCGGCGCCGAGTAGGAGGATGTCCCTGTGCCCGGTGTAGGGGTTCTGGATCCAGGTGCCCGGGTTCGCGGGCAGCAGGCTCGGCAACTGGACGGCCGGGGGGCCGACGAAGAGGTCGCTCGGGCTGTGGCCGATGTAGTGCTGTGCGATCGGCGCGCCTGCGAAGGCGACCAGGAATAGGAAGATGATGAAGAAGCCGCTGATGATCGCGACCTTGTCGCGCCTGAAGCGGCGCCACACGAGCTCCCAGTAGCCGCGGGCGCGAATCTCGTCGAGCTCGCCGAGCTCGCCATGTGTTTCGGCCGCGACGGCACTGCCAAGGCCGGTGATACCGGCGTTTGCGATGACTTCTTTTTCTTGCCGAGCCATAGAGTGAGTCCGAGAAAGCCGGGTTCCAAGACTATAGACGAGCGCGTGAACTACTGAGTTAGCGCGTCCGCGCCGGCCACTACTTCGAGGATCTCCTGGGTGATCTCCGCTTGGCGGGCCCGGTTCAGGTCCAGCGTGAGGCTGTCGATCAGCTCGACCGCGTTCTTGGAGGCGTTGCGCATGGCGGTCATCCGGGCGCCGTGCTCCGAGGCGGCCGACTCCAGCAGCGCGCGGTAGACCTCCGTCTCGAGGTAGACCGGCAGCAGGCGTTCGAGGATCTGCTCCGGCTCGGGCTCGTAGATGAAGTCGCCTACGAGCGCCCGGTCGTGCTCGTCCTCTTCGTCCTTCCCGAAGACTTCCTCCGAGATCGGCAGCACCTGCTGCTCC
>Ga0307308_10000389_pt1 | contig 15300 bp, 17 predicted proteins | sample ER_DNA_195_FD_194501 | JGI IMG/M metagenome (GOLD analysis project Ga0307308, IMG submission 194501) | Bulk soil microbial communities from the East River watershed near Crested Butte, Colorado, United States - ER_DNA_195 | ecosystem: Environmental > Terrestrial > Soil > Floodplain | place...
CGCAGCTCGTCATCAGGTGCGTGAAGCGAGAGCGCGAGAGTGAGAGGAATTCCTTCGGTGGCGAGTTGCTGCATCCGCGGCACGAGCCCGACTGTCGAGACCGTGATACCGCGTGCACTGAGTCCCAGACCATCGGGAGTCGGACTGATCAACTGTCGAACGGCGCCGATGACCGCGTTGTAGTTGGCCAACGGCTCACCCATACCCATGAACACGATGTTGCGGACCCGCCCGTTGCCGCCGGGAACCCGGCCGCGGCGCAGCTTCCGCTCACCGTCCATGACCTGCTCGACGATCTCAGCCGTACTCATGTTGCGTTGTAATCCGGCCTGTCCGGTGGCGCAGAAGGGGCACGCCATCCCACATCCTGCCTGGCTGGAGACGCACATCGTGACTCGATCTCGGTAGCGCATCAAGACGCTCTCGACGAGTGCACCGTCGTACATCCGCCACAGGGTTTTGACAGTGGTATCGCCGTCACATCTGAGTTCCCGGATCGGCGTCAGCAGTCTCGGCATGAACTTCTCTGCGAATGTCTCGCGCATCCCGATGGGTAAGTCAGTCCACTCCCCAGGGTCGTCGCGCAGCCCCTCGAAGTAGTGCGCAGACAGCTGCCTGGCCCGATAGGCAGGATGACCGAGTGCCTCGATGTACTCGCGACGCTCCGCCGGGCTCATATCGGCCCAGTGGCGGGGCGGCCGGCCTCGACGAGGATGCTCCTCAACGACGAGCTCCAGCGAACGGTTCATCCGCCGGGCACCAGGAGATACATCGTCAACCAGGCTACGGGCGCAGCCACCAGTAGCGAATCAAGCCGATCCATGACTCCGCCGTGCCCGGGCAAGAAGGAACTCATGTCCTTGATTCCGAGGTCCCTCTTGATCATGGATTCGATCAAGTCACCACAGCTGCCGACCACCACTAGACAGACGCTCAAAATGATGCCGACCCAAAACGGAACGTGGAGAACAAAAATTGCCATGCAGATGCCAGCAACCGTGGCGAACACGAGTGACCCGGCGACGCCTTCCCATGACTTCTTCGGACTGATCTTCGGGGCCATCGGATGCTTGCCGAAGAGCACTCCGGCGACGTATCCGCCGGTGTCGCTCATCACCACGATCAACATGAAAGTCACCACGCGAAGAGGGCCCCGACCCTCGGCAAGCATCAAGGCCGCAAACGAGCCGAGGAGTGGCACATAGCCGATGATCAGCAAGCTTGCGGCGATATCGCCGACATATCCCGCAACACCCTTCGGCATTCGCCAGATCAGGCTTGCCAGCACGGTCAGCGCCAAGGATGCCAACAACACGCTCGTGGTGGAGAAGATCACCGGCTCCTGGCGGCCCGCGAAGTAGGAGCCGACGGAGATCGCGACGCTGCCTATCACGATCGGCACGATTGCCGACGTCATGCCCTGTTTCTTCAGCGCCTCGTGCAATTCGACCGAGGCCAGTACCAGTGCCACCGCTACCAGCGCAACGAAAGCCGGCGGCAGATAGACCAAGCTGAGCACGACGTACGCGCCGAGGCCAACCCCAATGCCGATTGCTGCCGGCAGATTGCGCCCGGCACGGCCGTGCGTTTGCGCCGGTACGGCCGGTGGCTCAGTCAACATTAGACCTCGAGCAATTCGGCTTCCTTGTGCTTGAGGACATCGTCGATCTCGTCGACGTGCTTTCGGGTGGCGGCGTCGAGCTGCTTCTCCGCCCGTACCACCTCGTCCTCACCGACTTCCTTGTCCTTGACCATTCGGTCCAGGGCTTCCTTGGCCGTACGACGGGCGCCGCGGATGGAGATCCGGGCATCCTCGGCTTTGTGCTTGGCGAGCTTGATGTATTCCTTGCGCCGCTCCTCGGTCAGCTCAGGAAGGGTGACGCGAATGGTGGTGCCGTCGTTGGACGGATTGACCCCGATATCGGAGTTGCGGATCGACTTCTCGATGTTGGCCATCGCCGACTTGTCGTACGGGGTGATCAGCACGATCCGGGCGTCTTGCACATGAAAGGTGGCGAGCTGTTGCAGCGGCGTCGGCGAGCCGTAGTAATCGGCCATCAGCTTGGCGAAGATCGCAGGGTGCGCTCGACCGGTACGAATGGCCGCAAACTCTTCCTTGGTGTGCTCGACCGCATTCGCCATCTTGATCTCGGCTTCGCGCATAATGTCGGCGATCAAAGCGTTGCCTCCTTAGGCGTGGACGATCGTTCCGATCTTCTCACCCGACACCACACGGACGATGGTGCCGTCAGTGTCGAGGCTGAAAAAGATCATGGGGAGCTTGTAGTCACGAGCCATACTGATCGCCGTTGCGTCGGCGACCTTGAGATTCCGCGCCAAATAGTCGTCATAGGTCAGCTCGTCGAACTTGATGGCATCGGGGTGTTTGCGAGGGTCAGCCGAATACACCCCGTCGACACCCTGCTTGCCCATCAACAGCACCTCTGCGCTGATCTCCAGGGCTCGCTGGGCGGCGACCGTGTCGGTCGAAAAGTACGGCATGCCAGAGCCGGCGCCGAAGATGACGACCCGACCCTTCTCGAGATGCCGCTCGGCGCGGCGCGGGATGTACGGCTCGGCCACCTGCCCCATGGTGATGGCGGTTTGGACGCGCGTCTGGACGCCGACTTTCTCTAGGAAATCTTGCAGGGCTAGGCAGTTCATGACGGTGCCGAGCATGCCCATGTAGTCGGCCCGATCCCGCTCCATCCCGTGCTGCTGCAGTTCGGCGCCGCGAAAGAAATTGCCGCCGCCGACGACGACGGCCACCTGGACGCCCATCTGCACCACGATGGCGATCTGCTTGGCTAACCCAGCGACGACATCAGGGTCGACGCCGACCTTGCCACCACCAAAGACCTCACCCGAGAGCTTCAGCATCACGCGCTTGTACGGACCATTCACTCGTCGGGTTCCCCTCTTCGTCGTTGGGAGCTGTTCGCGCGATGCCGACGCTCGCAACTCGGCGTTTGTTCGAGCTGTTGCTACGTCCCGGCCGCCTCGAAGCGTACGAACCGCAGCACCTTGATCCCGGCCTCGTCGAGCTGTCTGCCAACGGGCACCTTGTTGTCGGTCACTGAGGGCTGATCCAGCAACGCGACGTCTTTGAAGTACGCATTCAGCCGGCCTTCGATGATCTTGGGAAGAGCCTGCTCAGGCTTGCCCTCCTCCTTCGCGGTCGCCTCGGCGATGCGCCGTTCGTTATCGACCAGCTCGCGCGGCACCTCATCGCGGCTGACATATTGCGGGCGCATCGCGGCGATCTGCATGGCGACGCTGCGGGCGGCAGATGGGTCCGATCCCTCGTACTCCACGAGTACTCCGACCTGCGGAGGAAGATCGGAGGCGCGACGGTGCAGATAGACCGCGGTCTGGCCGTCGAAGTAGGCCGCGGCGCTCACCTCGAGCTTCTCCCCGATCTTGATGGCCAGCTCCTCCACGGCCTCCCCGACAGTCTGGCCCGAAGGGAGGGTTGCAGCGTTGGCGGCGGCAACGGTGTCGGCCTTGGTCGCGGCCACGGCTTTCACGGCGTCGTCGGCCAAATCCTGGAAAGCCTGATTCTTGGCGACAAAGTCGGTCTCGGCGCCGAGCTGGAGCAGAGCACCATCGGTGGAGGCCACCAGACCGTTGGAGGCGGAGCGTTCTGCCCCCCGCTTGGCCGCTTTGGCCTGGCCGCTCACCCGAAGGATCTCAACAGCCTTGTCAAAGTCGCCATCGGCTTGGGTCAGCGCCTTCTTGCAGTCCATCATGCCTGCGCCGGTCGCGTCGCGAAGCGTCTTCACATCAGCAGCGGAAATCGTTGCCATGAGTTTCGGTCGTCCTCTTATCTGTTATGGGTTAGGTGTCGTCAGCTGTGCGTCGAACCGGTAGCCGGGTCATAGACGTTCTCCGGGTCGGGGTTGTCTGACTGGCTCTCCAGATCGCTTTCCTTGTCGGCTGCTTCCTCGGCCTCGAGCGCAGCTTCCTCGGGCTGCTCCTCGCCGGGCACCGGGGCGGCGTCAGCCGCGGGCACATCATGAGGCGTGGCAGGTGCCGGTTCCTGGGACGCGACAAGTAGCTCACGTTCCCAGTCCGGCATGGGCTCGAGCTCGGCCTCAGTTCCGGTCTGCGCGCCCGAGCGCGCCATCAGGCCATCGGCGACGGCATCGGCGATCACTCGAGTGAGCAAGGAGACGGAACGAATCGCGTCGTCGTTACCGGGGATCGCGAAATCGACCTCATCGGGATCGCAGTTGGTATCGAGGATGCCGATCACCGGGATTCGCAGCTTGCGCGCCTCGTCGACCGCCAGGTGTTCCTTCTTGGTATCGACGATCCAGACTGCCTGAGGAGTCCTGGTCATGTCTCGGATGCCGCCGAGGGTCCGCTCCAGCTTCTCCTTCTCCCGACGCAGCCCGAGCAGCTCCTTCTTGGTCAGACCGGACGCGGCGATGTCGTCGAAGTCCAGACCTTCCAGCTCCTTGAGCCGCTGGATGCGCTTGATCACGGTGTGAAAGTTGGTCAACATGCCACCCAGCCAGCGCTGGTTCACGTACGGCATGCCGACTCGGGTTGCCTGCTCGGCAATAGCTTCTTGCGCCTGCTTCTTGGTGCCGACGAAAAGCACCTGGCCGCCGCGCGCCACCGTGTCCTTGACGAAGGCGTAGGCGCGATCGATGTAGGTCAGTGACTGCTGGAGATCGATGATGTAGATGCCGTTGCGTTCGGTGAAGATGAACCGCTTCATCTTCGGATTCCAACGGCGGGTCTGGTGTCCGAAGTGGACCCCGCTCTCAAGGAGCTGTCGTGTTGTGACGACGGCCATGGCCGCGTTCCTTCCTTGCCGGCAGCTGCGCGCGCCGGCGTTCGGTTGTTTCAGCACCGAACCTTTCGGCGCTGCCTGATGCTCCCGCGACACGTCCTCGACGATGTTCTTCTCGGTCAAAGTCGAGACCGAAAGTGTCGCCCGGCCCGGAGGCCGGTAGTAAGCATGCGAAGTCAGACCTGATGGCAGGCCTGCACAGGTGAGTCTATCCACAAACGCCAGGGCCCTTCGGCGCCTCATCCACAGATTCCCCGAAGGGCCGCACGATTCGACGCGACATCCGGAGACTGCCAACATGCGGGCGCTCCATAGATATTTGCGACTGGCACTCTTCGCGATGGTCTGCCTGTGGGTGCTGACGGTTCCGGCTCCTGCTGTAGCGGCTGTCCGGCTGCCCACACCCGCCGGTTGGCCGCTCAGCGGATCCCCGGTTGTGCAGCGCGGGTTTGATCCGCCGACGGTGGCGTGGGGGTCAGGTCATCGAGGGATTGATCTTGCCGCCAAGCCTGGTGATGCTGTTCTTGCCGCGGCGGACGGCACAGTGGCATTCGTCGGATCGATCGCCGGCAAGCCGGTCATCAGCCTCGACCATGGTCCGGTCCGCACCACGTACGAGCCTGTGATCAGCGCATTGCAGGTCGGCGAGCGCGTCGCGTTGGGGCAAGTGATAGGCCAAGTCGGTCAAGGTGGGCACTGTCGAGGTTGCCTGCATTGGGGACTGCGCGAGGGCAAGAAGTATCTCAACCCGCTGCTTCTCCTCGGCAATGGCAGTGGTCAGCTGCGTCTGGTTGCGGAGACCCAACGCACGATCGCGGAACGCGCAGCTAGGGCCCGGGCAGCGGCCGCTGCGGCGACGCCGGCTGGGCTGAGCAGTGCATCGGTCGGACGGCCAGGAAGCCATGGGTTCCTCCGACCCGTCCCTGGCGGGGTGACCTCGGCGTTCGGCATGCGGCTGCATCCGGTGCTGAAGGTCTGGAAGCTGCACGACGGCACCGACTTCGGCGCCGCCTGTGGCGCCGCAATACGTGCGCCGTATGCCGGAGTAGTGACGCGGGCTTACTACAGCCCCGCGTACGGCAATCGGCTGTTGGTGAGCCACGGCCGTGTTGCTGGGGTTCAGGTCGAGACAGCCTTCAATCACGCCGCGCGGTATCTGGTCCGGCCCGGACAGCGGGTCACTCGGGGCCAGGTGATCGGTGCGGTGGGGAGTACGGGCCTCTCGACCGGCTGTCATCTGCACCTGATGCTGTGGCTCAATGGGCGACTCAGCAACCCCATGAGCTGGTTATGAGGAAATTTCGTTCAAGCCCGGGGGTGGGCCTGCTCGAACGCCGCACGTAACCGTTCATTGGTCACGTGGGTGTAGATCTGCGTGGTGGCCAGCGACGCATGCCCGAGCATCTCCTGGACGCTGCGCAGGTCTGCGCCACCCTCGAGCAAATGGGTGGCCATCGCATGACGAAGTCCGTGCGGACCAAGGTCGGGCGCCCCCTCGGTCAATCGGAGCGAGCGGTGGACGATGCGTCGTACCACCCGAGGGTCGATACGTTTGCCACGCTCGCCGAGGAACATCGCTGGGCCCGAGTCGCCAGTGATCAGCTGCGGCCGCGCCCTCGCGAGCCAAGCCTCGACCGCACGCACTGCCGGCACACCGACAGGGACAGTTCGTTCCTTGCTGCCCTTGCCGAGCACCCGCACCACGCTGCGCTGCCGATCAAGATCATCAACATTTAGGCCGCATAGCTCGGAGACCCGGATTCCGGTGGAGTACAGCAGTTCCAGGAGAGCAACATCGCGCGCAGCCACCGGTCCCCCAGTTTCACGAGCTGTCGCGATCGCTTCATCGAGCATGCGCGCCGCCGTTGCTTGCTCAAGAGTCGGCGGCAGCACCCGGATGGACTTCGGTGATCGCAGATTCGCCGCTGGATCGGTGGTCACACGTCCCGTTTCGTGAGCCCAGGCGAAGAACACGCGCGCCGCTGCCGCCCGCCGCTGCAAGGTGCTGCGAGCGTGACCGAGGGTGTGCTGCTTGGCGAGCCAGCTCCGCAATGCCCTTAGGTCGACTTTCGCCAGCGATTCGACGCCCAGCCGATCAAGATGGCAGAACAGATCGATCAGATCAGTACGGTAGGCGCGTACGCTGTGCTCAGCCAGGTTCCGCTGTGCTCGGAGATGGCGAACGTAGTCCGCCAAGATCACCTCGAACTGCGGCGGCACATCGCGCTCAGCCACGTCAACACTCTGAGTCACCGGAGCACGCATTCCAAGCGCGCCACGCGGTACCCTCACCGGCGTGCCACCTCAGACCAGCACCATCGCCGAGCTACGGACCGGCGGCGCGGTGCTGCCGATAGTCCGCTGGGGTAACCCGATCTTGCATCGCCGCACTCGGCCTGTGACTGCGTTCGATGACGAGCTACGCGACCTATTGCGCAACATGTTCGCGACCATGTACGCGGCCGAGGGTGTTGGTCTGGCTGCGACCCAGGTAGGCGTCGATCTGGCGGTATTCGTCTACGACTGCCCCGATGATGACCAGGTACGACATGTCGGCGTGATGTGTAACGCCGAAGTCAGTCTGCCGGAAGGCAAAGAGCGGAAGTTGCACGCCTCCGATGAGGGCTGTCTGTCCTTGCCAGGCGCGTACATTGAGCTGGCTCGGCCCGATCATGCGATCTGCCGCGGCCAAGATCAGAACGGCGCCCCCGTTGAGGTGGTGGGCACCGGGCTGCTCGCTCGCTGCTTGCAGCACGAGACCGACCATCTCAATGGCATCGTGTTCGGCGACCGGCTCGCCGGACGAGCTCGCAAGAAGCTCTATGCGTTGCACGAGGACGCGGCGGACCTCTATCCGGAGGATTGGCCAGTCATTCCACGGGCTGACAACGCGTAGCACGCAATCGCCGCCGCAGCGGCCACGTTGAGTGAGTCGATGCCGGCGAACATCGGGATACGGGTGCGCACTGCGGCGCCATCCGACCAGTGTTTCGAGAGCCCGGTGCCCTCGGTGCCCAGCAGCACGGCAAGCTTGGTTTGCCGCGGAATGCTGCCAGCCAGCTCATCGAGCTCGGTGGCGTCCGGCGCCAGGGCAAGCGCGACCGTGAGAAAGCCGGCCGCAGCCAACATCTCGGGTGCTCCGCGCCAATCCCGCAGTCGCGCCCAGGGCAATGAGAACACCGCACCCATGCTCACCTTGATCGATCGGCGGTACAGCGGATCGGCCGCCCGCGGCGCGAGCAATGCGCCATCCCAGCCCAGACCGGCAGCGTTCCTCAGGATCGCTCCGACATTGGCGTGGTCAACGATGTCTTCCAAGACAACGAGGCGCCGCATCGCGACAAGGTCCTCGACGGTATGCCGTTGTTCGCGGTGCAGCGAGGCAAGAGCTCCGCGATGAACGTGAAAGCCAGTTATCTGCTCGGCAAGATCTTCCGTCACGACGAAGACCGGCACGGCAGGCCACCGCTGCACGACATCACTTAGACCCTCGAGCCAACGCTCGGCAAGCAGAAACGACCGCGGCTGGTAACCGGCCTCAATCGCGCGGCGGATGACCTTCTCGCCCTCAGCGATGAACAGGCCTCGCTCTGATTCGAGGTGCCGACGCAGAGAGGTCTCCCGGAGCCGGACATAGTCGGAAAGTCGGGCATCCTCGGAGTCGGCGACGGTGAGCCTCACTAAGATCCTCCCCTGATGAACATCGTTGGCACGTTGGCTTGGCAACCGGCTCGTGAACATCCCGAGCTCCTGGCGCGACCGGTCAAGGATGCGGTGGCCGAGCTTCGCCTGGAGTGCTTCGTCGCTCGCATCGATCCCAGCAACGCGGACACAGCCCAATTCTGTGCTGCGTACGATGTGCCGCTGACCGTCTCCGCAAACTGCGTTGTAGTAGCCGGCCGGCGCGCCGAGACGTCGGTCATGGCAGCGTGCCTGGTCCGGGCCACAGACAGAGCAGATGTCAATCGAGTCATCCGCAAGCGACTCGAGGTTCGCAAGATCTCCTTTGCCGCAATGGATGAAGCAGTACGCGAAACCGGCATGGAGTACGGTGGCATCACTCCGATCGGCCTCCCACCCAAATGGCCCATCCTGGTCGACGACGCCGTGGCCGCGCTTGACATGATCGTCATCGGCAGCGGCATCCGCGGCAGCAAGATCGCTTTGGCTGGCCAATCAGCGGCGAGGCTGCCGAACGCCGAGATCTTGGCCCTAGCGATCAGCTCAACAAACTGACGATCGCAGCAACGCCGACGACCACAATGATCACCCGATAAATCGTCGGCGGGATCTTCCGGCCCACCCTGCCACCAACCTGGGCGCCAAGAACCGATCCCACCGCAATCGCAATCGCCGCGGGCCAGTTCACCTCACTGACGATCACGAACACCACCGCCGCAATGCTGTTGACGATCGTCGCCAGCACGTTCTTGATCGCATTGATGTACGGCAAGGAGCCCACCAATCCAATGCCCAAGATCGCGATCAACAACACGCCCTGAGCGGCTCCGAAATAGCCGCCGTACACGCCGGTCAGTGCGACAGCCAGCCACAACAAGGTCGACCCAGGTATCTGCCCAGCCTCCGTGCCGAGCCGGGCACGCCGGTAGGCCAGTTTCTTGGCAATGAAGGGCTGCAGAATGACCAGCACGCAACCCAACCCGATCAAGATCGGAACGATCGCGTCAAACGCTGCCGCCGGCAGCCAGAGCAGCAGTAGAGCGCCGGCAATTCCGCCCAGGAGTGAGGCGCCCCCCAACCACAGCAGGCGCTGGCGGTCACCGTTGAGTTCTCTTCTGGTGGCCCAGGCGCCGGAAAGGGATCCCGGCGCCAGGCCGACCGTATTGGAGACGTTGGCGATCACTGGTGGCACACCCAGCGCAAGCAAGGTGGGAAAGGTAATCAGCGTCCCCGAGCCGACAACGGTGTTGATCAAGCCCGCGAGCCCCCCGGCGCCGAAGAGCGCCAGGAGGTCGAGCCAGGTCACTGTGTCAGGTTTGGCTGGCTCTCCTGATCAGACTGGCCGTTCGGAATCGCGGGAGCTGAGGCCGGTTCGGGAGTGATGAAGCCCGTCGGCAGCTCCGGTCGCGCCGGACGCTCCAACTCCTGAGCCTCCTGAATCGCCTTCTCGACGGTCCGCCGCGCGGCCTCTTCCTCTGCCTTGTTCTGCCGTTCCACCTCTTCTTGCACATCGATCTTGGCCGGTGCAGTGAACTCGCCCTCAGCGCTACGTGGAATGGCGCTTGAGGCGGCCTTGCCGACCACGCTGCCGAGACCCTTGAGTGCATCGTTCAGCTCGCTCGGCACGACCCAGACCTTGTTGGCGTCACCGCGTGCGATCGCCGGCAGCATCTGCATGTACTGATAGGCGAGCAACGCCTGGTCCGGCTGGCCGGCGTGAATGGCGCTGAAGACCGTGGTGATCGCCTGCGCCTCGCCTTCCGCGCGGAGCATCTTGGCCTGCCGATCGGCCTGGGCTCGCAGTACTGCAGCCTCGCGATCGCCCTGTGCACGCAAGATCGCGGATTCCTTCTCGCCGCCGGCGGACAGAATTTGTGACTGCCGTTGCCCCTCGGCGAGCAGGACCATTGCCCGCTTGTCCCGCTCGGCCCGAGCACTCTTCTCCATCGCATCCCGGATCGTGGCCGGAGGCTCGATCGCACGGAGCTCGACGCGATTGACCTTGATGCCCCACTTGCCGGTTGCCTCGTCAAGCACTACCCGCAGCTTTTGATTGATCTCCTCACGACTGGTCAGAGCCTGCTCAAGATCAAGCCCACCGATGATGTTGCGCAGAGTGGTCATCGTCAGCTGCTCGATCGCCTTGATGTAGTTCTGGGCCTCGTACGCGGCGCGTACGGGATCGATGATCTGGAAGTAGATGACCGAGTCGATGTTGACCATCAGGTTGTCCTCGGTGATCACTCCTTGCGGCGGGAACGGTACGACGTTCTCCCGCATGTCCATGTTGTAGCGGACTTTGTCAAACAGCGGCACAACCAGATGGGGCCCCGGCTCCAATGTGCGCCTGAACTTGCCGAGCCGCTCGACCACGCCAACTCGTTGTTGGCGGATCACGCGGACAGCGTTGCCTATGAAGAAGATCACCGCCAGCGCGATGGCCAAGACGACGATCAACGACGCGAGATCCACGATCTTCCTTCTCTCTAAGGGAGTTGCCCGTACTTCGGGTACACAACAGCAATGACTCCGTCGATCTCATAAACTTCGATCTCGGTGCCTTGTTCGATCACCACGTCTGAGGAATAGGGACGTGCCGACCAGCTCTGGCCATCGACCTTGATCTCGCCGCCTGACTTGTCGATCTGCGAGATCGCCACCCCAGTGCTGCCAACCATCTTGTCGGCTGAGGATCGATAGCCCGGCATGTTGCGTACCTTCGCAAGCAGCGTCGGCCTGAGCAGCAGCAGCATCATGATGCTGATACCAGAGGCGACCAAGATCTGCAGCCACCACAGTGACGGCGCAATCACGGCCACGGCCGCCCCGGCGAGCGCTCCCACTGCAAGCATGATCAAGACCAGGTCAAGCGACATGATCTCAGCGATGCCGAGCAAGAAGGCGAGGCTCAGCCAGATCGCCCAGGAGTTGTCACCCAGCCAGTCCGTCAAGTTCACCTCCATCACGGTCTCCAGACGCGATTATCTATCTCACTCCATGGTGCCAGTCGGCTAAAGCGCGCGAGCGGTCCACCGACCGTCGGCTTCGATCAGGCTCAGCTCGACCTCGAAGGTCTTCGTCAGGTTGTCGGCAGTCAGGGTCTCGCGCAGCGGCCCAGCAGCGACAATCTCCCCGGCTTTGAGCAGCATCGCATGGGTGATGCCGTTGGGAATCTCCTCAACGTGATGGGTCACGAGCACTGAGGCAGGCGCGTATTGATCTTGGGCGAGCTCGCCGAGGGTCGTAACCAGAGATTCCCGGCCTGCCAGATCCAAGCCGGCGGCCGGCTCGTCGAGCAGCAGCAGCTCGGGATCGGTCATCAGCGCCCGCGCGATCTGCACCCGTTTGCGTTCCCCTTCGCTGAGCGTGCCGAACGTGCGATTCGCCAGACGATCGATGCGCAGCTGGGCGAGTAGCTCTGCAGCTCGCTCGTGGTCGAGCTCGTCGTATTCCTCGCGCCACCGGCCGACCACCGCGTACGACGCCGACACCACGACGTCGTGAACCCGCTCCCCTCGCGGGATGCGCTCCGCCAATGCAGCAGAGGTCAACCCGATGCGCGGCCGGAGCTCAAACACGTCGACGGTGCCCAGTACCTCGCCGAGCAACCCCGCCACACCGCTCGACGGATGGATCTGTGCCGAGATCACCTGCAGCAACGTGGTCTTGCCAGCCCCGTTAGGCCCGATCACCACCCAACGGTCGGACTCATCGACCTCCCAATCAATATTGTTGATCAAGGTGGAGCCGTTGCGGACGACGCTCACGCCCGCGAGTTCCACAACAGCCGCCATGGGTTCAACCTACAGTTCTGGGCTCGCCGTTTTGGGCTTGGCGAGCGAAGCGAGCCTCACGATTCGCGCCGAGCAAGCCATGGCGAGCGAGGCAGTTAAAATCTGTGCGATGGAGTCGTTGCCCTCGGTCCCGATGACCGCGAACCTGAACTCGATGATCAGGGGGCAGCAGTCGATTGAACAAGCTGAAAGGGCGATCGTGGGCGAGGACGTCGCCCATCACGTGATCGATCCAGAGGCAGCTTTGGGCTTGGATCCGCTGCAAGCCTCGACCCTTGACGAGGCGTTGGAGGCGCTACTCGCCGCGGAACGTGACGGATGGTTCCTCGCGCTGCCGGTGCCCGGATCTCTTGCCCCTCTTCGAGGGCCCGCACCGTTCAACATTGCCGCAGTGGAACAGGGCCAGGCCGTGGTGGCCAGCAGCGCAGGCCTCGGTCTCGTGCCGATCCGGGTTGGGCAGGCCGTGCAGTGGCGGATCTTTCCGGCGGAGCTGCCACTTCCGCCGACCAGCCCGTACGACGCGGAGCGGGCGTTGAACGAGGTGGTCATCGACGCGGCCGCGACCTTGTCGCGACTCGATGTCGGGTCGGGCATACGACCGGCACTTCCCGCTCCGGCCGTGCTCGCGCCCGGCTATAGCCATCACCAACGGGCCACCGCCGAGCGGGCCTCCCGACTCCTGGCCGCATGTGATGCGGCGCTGCTGCACGACGGAGCGAGCATCTCCTCCTTCGAGGCTGATCGCCGCGCGCAGGAACTGCGCCGAGTACGCGCCAAGGCGGGCGAGGCACTCGGTTCGGCGGTTAGCTGGCTGCGCTGACCAATCGCGCAATCAGACAACCTCCATTACGCTGCCCCGCATGTCCCTGCTTCCGGCCTTGACTGGTTCGTTCTCCACACCCGCGGCCGGAAACCCGACCGTCGCAATCATGGAGGCGGCGTACCACCATCACGACATCGATGCCCGCTACCTGAACTGTGAGGTGGCAGCAGAGCATCTCGGGGATGCCGTTCGAGGCGCGACGGCGATGGGGTGGATCGGGTTCAACTGCTCGCTGCCGCACAAGGTGGCCGTCATCGAGCTGCTGGATGAGCTTGCGGATTCGGCCCGTCTCATCGGCGCGGTGAATTGCGCCATCCGAAGCAACGGCCGATGGATCGGGGCAAACACCGACGGTCAGGGCTTTCTGGCCTCGTTGCGCTCCGTTGCCGAACCGGCCGGCCAGCGAGCCCTCATTCTTGGGGCTGGAGGCGCCGCGCGGGCGATCGCTGTCGAGCTCGCGCTCGCCGGCGCTTCCGAGATCTGGGTAGCAAACCGCAATGTCAGCAAGGCATCCGACATTGCGAACCTGGTGAGCTCCGCGACGTCCAGCGCTTGCTCTGCCATCGAGTGGCGATCAGACCTCTCAGTCCCCGACGCGGCGACCCTCGTCGTCAACGCGACCTCGTTGGGACTGCCCGGCTCCGGGGAGGTGGGGCTGAATTTCGACGCTATTCCGGCCGGCCTGGTGGTGTGCGACGTCATTCCCAATCCGCCTGACACGCCTTTCCTGCAGCGGGCGCGGCAGGCGGGTGCGACGACCGTCGACGGCCGCGGCATGTTGCTCAATCAGGCTGCTATCAACATCAAGTTCTGGACGGATGTTGATCCAGATCGTGAGGTGATGGGAAGGGCGCTCGACCAAGCCATCGCCGATTGGGCACACCCGTAACACCTGACCGGATCCGTATCCTGTGGTCATGCAGGCATCGACTCCGCCACTGGGCACGTTGTTTGCGATCGGCGGCGCTGAAGCCAAGCTTCGGCGCCGGATCGTGTTAGGTGCCTTCGTTGCGGCGGCAGGCGGCCCGGATGCGCGGATTGCTGTTGTCTCGTCGGCCTCCTCGCTCGGTGCTGAGGTTGTCGGGGTCTACCGGGAGGTCTTTGCCTCCCTCGGCGCCCGGGAAGTCGTTTCTCTTCGTCCCGAAAGCCGGGCGCAGGCCGAAGAATCTGATCTTGTCGAGCCGCTCGGCAAGGTCAGCGGCATCTTCATGACGGGCGGTAACCAGCTCAAACTCAGCTCCTTGATCACCGGTACGCCCTTCGGGGATGGGATTCACGAGGCTTATCAGCGCGGCGTGGCCGTTGGTGGCACCTCAGCCGGTGCCAGCATCCTGGCCGAGCACATGATCGCGTTCGGCGCGGGCGGCGCCACGCCGAAGCAGCGGATGAGCCAGTTATCCGCTGGCCTCGGCCTGATTCAGGGCGTCGTAATCGACCAACACTTCGAGCAGCGCAACCGCTACGGACGGCTCCTTTCTCTGGTTGCTCAGTCTCCCTCGCTCCTCGGCTTGGGAATTGATGAAGACACCGCAGCCGTGATTCATGACGGTAGCCGGCTGGAAATCATCGGCCGGGGCGCCGTGACCGTCGTCGACGGACAGCGCGTCGTCTCCAACGCCTTCGCAGCCAAGCGCACGGCTCCCCTGCTGATCTCTGGCGCAGTGATTCACGTGTTGCCGGCCGGTAGTCAGTTCGACCTGTCGAACCGGAGCCTGATTGCCCACCAAACGCCCGTACTCGACCCCGAGGTGGTGGAGGCTCGAGCGGCTGAAGCCGATTTACGCGAGGTCGCTCGAGACATCGCCGCGGAGGGTGTATCGCCAACCAACTACACGCGTCGACTGCGCCGCAACCGGCGTCACTGAGACGATCAGATCAGGAGTCGAATCCGATCAGGAGCTGACCGGTTCGTCCTCGCGCACCCGCGGCAACGGCTGCCCGGTCTCCAGCAGCGTCTTCATGCTGTTCAGAATCCAGACCCAGCCGTCTTTGACGTTTTCCCAAGTCAGCGGGCTGTTTTCGAGGTTGCCATGCACGAGTCTGACCCGAGTGAGTCCGTCACCCGCGTTCTCGACCGTCCACTCCACCCGACTTGGCGATTCGTGAGCCAGTTCCGGGTCGTAAAGGGTGTGCCAGGTTTGCACAAAGCGACCAGGACTCCGGTCAGTGGGCGGCTGCATTTCCTCTATCACGCCGTCGAG
>Ga0307308_10000390_pt1 | contig 15278 bp, 11 predicted proteins | sample ER_DNA_195_FD_194501 | JGI IMG/M metagenome (GOLD analysis project Ga0307308, IMG submission 194501) | Bulk soil microbial communities from the East River watershed near Crested Butte, Colorado, United States - ER_DNA_195 | ecosystem: Environmental > Terrestrial > Soil > Floodplain | place...
TTGTTGTAGCTTAGGGGCTTGCCTTGGAGCGGCGCATCGGCGCCGCCGAACGGTCCCGCCGTGGCGCTGTCGCCGCCGGGTCGACGGTAGCGGGCGGCCGGCTGGTGGGGGTTCTCGCCGTAGCGCAGGGCCTCGACCTTCTCCAGCCCGATCGTCAGCGTCGGCGGGTACGGATCTGTCGAGCCGGGCAGGCCCGGCTCGTCGGGCAGGTCGATCCCCGCCGCGGCCATCCGGCCCGGCAGCTCGGCGGCGATCCGGGCGTCGTAGGCTGCGGTGTGGCGGAACGCCTCGATCGCGAGGACGGAGCGGAGGCCGGCCGGGACCGCGCCGTCGTCCCTGATCGCGGCAAGAACCGCGTCGTAGCGAGCGGGCGACGTCACGATCGCGACGCTCGCGTGGTTCTTCGCCGCGGCCCGGACCATCGACGGCCCGCCGATGTCGATCTCCTCGACAAGCTCGTCGAACGTGATCCCGGGCCGGTCCGCGGCGGCGGCGAACGGATAGAGGTTGACGGCGACGAGCTGGAACGGGGCGATCCCCGCGGCGACGAGCTGGCGGCGATGGTCGGCGAGGCGGCGGTCGGCGAGGATCCCGGCGTGGACCCCGGGATGGAGCGTCTTCACCCGGCCGTCGAGCATCTCGGGCGCCCCGGTGACGGCGGCGACGTCGGTCACCGGGAGGCCCGCGTCGCGCAACGCGCGTGCCGTGCCACCGGTCGACACCAGCTCGAAGCCGAGCTCGACCAGACCCTGCCCGAACGCCGCGAGCCCGGTCTTGTCGGACACCGACAGGAGGGCCCGGCGGGGCGGCGGGACCGCCGCCTCCGCCAACTCGACGTCGATCGCCGTCGTGCGCGCGCCGGCCGGCGGCGGTGCGACCGCGCCCGCCAGCACGAGGGCGACCGCTCGCGGAAGGAGCCGGTGCTCGACCGCCCGGATGCGCTCGTGCAGGGTGGTTTCGTCGTCCCCGTCGAGGATCGGGACGGCCTCCTGGAGCACGATCGGACCGCCGTCCAGGGTCTCGTCGACGAGATGAACGGTCGCGCCGGTCATCTTCGCCCCGTGGTCGAGGGCGTCGCGGACGGCGTGCGCCCCGGGGAACGCCGGCAGGAGGCTCGGGTGCGTGTTCAGGATTCGACCGTCGTGGGCCGTCAGGACCCGCGGCCCGACGATCCGCATGTAGCCGGCGAGGACGAGGACGTCCGCCCGTACGCCGTCGAGCGCGTCTGCGAGGGCGTCGTCGGCGCCGCCGGGGACCAGCGCCGCGTCGATCCCCTGCTCAGCGGCCCAAGTGAGCGCCGGACAGGCCCGATCGGCAACGACGAGCACGATCACGCCGCCGAGCTCGCCGCGCTGCGCCGCGCCGTGGAGCGCCCGAAGGTTCGACCCGGCGCCGGACACCGCGACCGCGATCCGCCCGGTCATCAGGCGAGCGGTCCCTCGAGATAGCGGGGCCCGCCGTCGCTCGGAACCACCTCGCCGACGACTCGCGCCACGATCCCGTCCTCGCCCAGCCCGGCGAGCGTCGCCGGAACCGCGGCCGGGTCGACGACCGCCACCATCCCGAGGCCGCCGTTGAAGGTCGCTCGCAGCTCGACGTCGTCGAGCCCGCCCAGGGCGCCGATCAGCCGGACGATCGAGGGCATCCGCCAGGCCGAGGGGTCCAGTCGCGCGGCCAGGCCTTCAGGCAGGGCGCGATGGACGTTGCCGGACAGGCCGCCGCCGGTGATGTGGGCGAGACCGTGGAGGTCGTGGCCGGCCGCCTGGAGCTCCGTCCGGACCCGGAGGAGCGCTCCGGTGTAGATCGCGGTCGGGGTCAGCAGGACCTGGCCGAGCGTCGCCAGCGCGTGCTCCGGCTCGGCGGCGATGGCGGACGCCGACGCCTCGCGCCCGAGGGTCAGGATCAGCTGCTCCTGGTAGGGCCGTCCGAGATCGAGGTCCCACTTCGTGACCTGCGCCCGGACGAGCGAGAAGCCGTTGGCGTGGAGCCCGCTCGAGGGAAGGCCGACGATCGCGTCGCCGGCACGGACCGCGCTGCCGTCGAGCCACGCATCGCGCTCGACGACCCCGACGCAGAAGCCGGCCAGGTCGAACTCGCCGGGCTCCATCAGGCCCGGGTGCTCGGCCGTCTCGCCGCCGACGAGGGCGCACCCAGCATCGAGGCAACCGGCCGCGACGCCGCCGACGAGATCGGCGACCTGCTCCGGATCGAGGCGACCGACCGCCACGTAGTCGAGGAAGAAGAGCGGGGCGGCGCCGCTGCACACCACGTCGTCGGCGCACATCGCCACGAGGTCGCGGCCGATCGTGTCGTACCTCCCGACCGCCGCGGCGATCGCGGTCTTCGTCCCCACGCCGTCGGTCGACGAGACCAGGACCGGCTCGCGGTAGCCCGCTGGGATCGAGATCGCGGCCCCGAACCCGCCGAGCCCGCCGAGGACCTCGGGCCGTCGGGTCCGCTCGACCGCCGCGCGCATCAACTCGACCGCACGGTCGCCGGCCGCCACGTCGACGCCGGCGGAAGCGTAGGCGGCGCGCGGCTCAGCCACGGACCGGCAGAGCCTCCTCGAGGACGAACTTGCGCGACGCGGCGTCGTACGGGACCGGCTCCGGGTAGTTGCCGTCGAAGCACGCGAAGCAGAACCGGTCGTACGGAAGATCGAGCGCGGCGAGGACCCCTCGGATCGAGAGATAGCCGAGCGAGTCGGCGCCGATGAACTCGCGGATCTCCTCGACCGAGTGGGTCGCCGCGATCAGCTCGGTCTCGACCTGCGTGTCGATGCCGTAGAAGCACGGGTGGTAGATCGGCGGGGCGCTGATCCGGACGTGGACCTCCGCCGCACCGGCCCGGCGGAGCAGGGCGACGATCTGCTTGGTCGTCGTGCCCCGGACGATCGAGTCGTCGACGACGGTCAGGCGCTTGCCGCGGACGACCTCGCGCAGGGGGTTGAGCTTCATCGTCACGCCGCGGTGGCGCATCGTCTGGCTCGGCTGGATGAAGGTCCGGCCCGTGTAGCGGTTCCGGATCAGGCCCTCGCGGAACGGGATGCCGGCGATCTCGGCGTAGCCCGCGGCAGCCGGCGCGCCGGTGTCCGGCACGGGCATGACGAGGTCGGTGTCGGCCGGGTGCTCGCGGGCCAGCTCCTCCCCCATCCGCCGCCGGACCTCGTACAGGTTGCGGCCCTCCATGTACGAATCTGGCCGGGCGAAGTAGATCAGCTCGAACACGCACAGGGCGGGCTTCGGAGCGGCGTACCGGACGGACACCGGCGCCCGGCCCGCCTCGAGGACGACGATCTCGCCGGGCTCGACGTCGCGGACGAACTCGGCGCCGACGATGTCGAGGCCGGTCGTCTCGCTCGCGAGGACCCAGCCCGACGTGGCGTCGTCGCCGGGATCGTCGCCCCACAGGCCGGGCCCGGCCGCGGCGGCCGCCGAATCCGGCGCGGGCAGGCGGCCGAGGACGAGCGGCCGGAATCCGAACGGATCGCGGACGCCGATCACCCGGCGCTCGTCGAGGATGACCAGGCTGAACGCGCCGTGGACCCGCGGCAGGACGCGGACGAGGGCGTCGACGGTGTCCGCGGCCGGCTCGTCAGCGAGGAGGGCCGTCAGGAGCTCCGTGTCGGTCGATGCCGGGAGGCGGCCGCGACCGCCGGCCAGCTGGCCGAGCAGCTCGCGCGTGTTGACGAGGTTGCCGTTGTGGCCGATCGCGAGCGCCCGCCGGGGGCCGAGGCGGAACGTGGGCTGGGCGTTCTCCCAGATCGTCGAGCCCGTCGTCGAGTAGCGGCAGTGGGCGATCGCGAGCCCGCCCCGGAGCGACGGCAGGCGCCGCTCGTCGAGGACGGACGCGATCATGCCCAGGTCCTTGTAGAGCATCAGCTGCTCGCCGTCGCTGACCGCGACCCCGGCCGACTCCTGGCCCCGGTGCTGGAGCGCGAACAGGCCGAGCGACGCGAGCGCCGCCGCGCTCTGGTCGCCACCGGGCGGCAGGACGACCCCGAACACGCCGCACATCAGCGCTGCTCCCAGCCGAGAGCGCGCGACAGGCCGCCCTCCCAAGCGTGGCGGAGTTCGTCGAGGCCGACGATCAGCTCGTCGGCAACGCGGCTGCCGCGATCCTCGGCCGAGCCCGTCGCTCCCGACCCGTGGAGCTCGATGACGAGCCGGGCGGGCGTCCCGTCGGCGGGCCGCTCGGAGACCTCCCCGAGATCCTCGATCGGCAGGCCGTGCTGACGCGCCAGCAGGACGAGGGCCGGCCCGTGGCGGGGCGTGACGGAGACGACGATCCGCGACGGGCTCTCGCCGAACAGGTCGACGGCGGGCGAGCTGGCGACGCCGACGCGCAGCCGCGCGCCGAGGCCGCGATCGCCGTCCGCCCAGAGCGCACATTCGGCAAGGGCAACGGCGAGGCCGCCGCCCGACACGTCCTGGGCCGAGGCGAGCAGTCCGCGCGCCGCGGCCTCGCGGACGAAGGCCTGGAGCTGTCGCTCGCGCTCGAGATCGAGGCCCGGCGGGCCGTCCTCGGCCGCCACGCCGGCGAGCTCGGCATACGCGCTGCCGGCGAGGCCCGGCGTCGCCTCGCCCGCGAGCAGGACGCGGTCGCCGGCCGACTGCCACCCTGGACCGACCCGCGTCGCGACGTCGTCGAGCAGCCCGACAACGCCGATCTCCGGCGTCGGGGCGATCGATCCTGTCGGCGACTCGTTGTACAGCGAGACGTTGCCGCCGGTCACGGGCAGCCCGAGGGCGCGGCACGCGTCGGCGAGGCCGCGGACACCCTCGGACAGCTGCCAGAACGCCTCGGGGCGGGTCGGGTCGCCGTAGTTCAGGCAGTTCGTGACGCCGAGCGGGCGCGCGCCGGTGACCGCCACGTTGCGCGTCGCCTCGGCCACGCTCAGAGCGGCGCCGAGCCAAGGGTCGAGCGCGCCGACGGCCTGGTTGGCGTCGGTCGACGCGACGAGGGCCTTCGTCGTGCCCTTGATCCGGACGATCGCGGCACCGTGACCGGGGCCTGCGACCGTGTTCGCCTGGACGGTCGAGTCGTACTGCTCGAAGACGGGTCGGCGGCTGGACAGGTTGGCCGATCCGAGCAGGGCGGTCAGGACCGCGCCCGGGTCCATGCCCCGCTCGGGCAGGCCGTCGGACGCGGTCGCAGGCGCTCCGGGCGCGGGCGCTGCGCGACGGCGGACCGGCGGTGCCGCGACCCGCTGGTGGACGATCGCGTCGCTCGTGAGGGCGGCAGCGGGGATCCGTGCGATCTCGTTGCCGGCGTCGACGATCGCGACGTCGCCGTCGCCGGTCACTTCGCCGATCACCGCGACCGGCAGCCCCCAACGCTCGCAGACCGCCCGGACGAACGTCCAGCGAGCCGGTTCGACCACCGCGAGCATGCGCTCCTGCGATTCGCTGATCAGGACCTCGAACGGCTCCATGTCGGGCTCGCGACGCGGGATCGCGCCGAGCTGGATCCGCATGCCGGTGCCCGCCCGGTCGGCGGTCTCGGACGTGGCGCACGTGATCCCGCCGGCGCCGAGGTCCTGGAGCCCAGCCACGAGCCCACCCTGGATCAGCTCGAGCGACGCCTCGATCAGGAGCTTCTCCGCAAAAGGATCGCCAATCTGAACGGTTGCCCGCATCGAGCTCACCGAGGACCGAGGTGAAGCTCCTGCGGGCCCTCGGTCCGAGGTCCGCTTCGAGGCGTCGGCGTCGGCGAACGTCGCGCTGGCGAGGACGCTGGCGCCGCCGATCCCGTCACGCCCGGTAGTCGAGCCGAAGAGGACGACCAGGTTGCCGACACCCGGCGCGGCCGCCAGGGTCAGGTCGTCGATCTCGAGGAGTCCGATCGCCATGACGTTGACCAGCGGATTGCCCGCGTACGACGGGTCGAAGACGAGCTCGCCGCCGACCGTCGGGACGCCGACGCAGTTGCCGTAGCCACCGACGCCCCTGACCACGCCCTCGACGAGGTGGCGGGTCCGGGCATCGCCCGGGTCGCCGAAGCGGAGCGCGTCGAGGACCGCGATGGGACGGGCGCCCATCGTGAAGATGTCGCGAAGGATGCCGCCGACACCGGTCGCCGCGCCCTGGGTCGGCTCGACCGCGCTCGGGTGGTTGTGCGACTCGATCTTGAACGCGACCGCGAGGCCGTCGCCGATCGCGATCACGCCGGCGTTCTCGCCCGGGCCGGCGACGACGCCGTCGGCCGCGGATCCGGTCGGCAACGTCCTGAGGAGCGACCGCGAGCTCTTGTACGAGCAATGCTCGCTCCACATCACGCTGAACATCGCGAGCTCGAGATCGTTCGGGGCGCGGCCGCCGAGCCGGTCCCGGATCGCGGCGAGCTCGTCGTCGGTCACGCCGAGCCGGCGGTGGAGCGGCTCCTCGGGCAACGGCGGTCGCTCCGCGGTCATCGTCATCGGGCGCCGACCGCCGTGCCGCCAACGACCGTGCCGCCGACGGCGACCGGCCCGCCGGCCCAGTCCCGTTCCGCCGCGCTGGCCACGAACGAGGCGATGATCCCGAGCCCGTCGTCGGAACCGAGGACCGCCTCGACCGCCGTCTCGGGATGGGGCATCAGGCCGGCCACGTTGCCGGCGGCATTCCGCACGCCGGCGATCGCCCGGAGCGAGCCGTTCGGGTTCGCCCCGTCCTCCTCGCCGCCTGCCGGCGACCCGTCGTGATGGACGTAGCGGAACAGGACCTGGCCGTTGGCCTCGAGCTCGTCGAGGGTTCCGTCGTCCGCGTAGAACGCCCCCTCGCCGTGGGCGACCGGCATCCGTAGCGCCCGTCGCTCGCCCAGGAGATGGGTGAACGGGGTGTCGAGGTGCTCGGCCGCGATCTGGACCTCGCGCGACACGAACCGCAGGCCGCGATTGCGCAGGAGGGCGCCGGGCAGGAGATGGGCCTCGGTCAGGACCTGGAATCCGTTGCAGATCCCGAGGACGAGCCCGCCCTCGTCGGCGAACCCGGCGACCGAGCGCATGACCGGGCTGAACCGGGCGATCACGCCGGCCCGGAGGTAGTCGCCGTAGGCGAAGCCGCCCGGCAGCAGGACGCCGGCGACGCCGCCGAGCGACGCCTCGTCGTGCCAGAGCATCACCGGCTCCGCGCCGGCGACCTCGAGCGCGTTGACCGCGTCGATGTCGCGGTTGGATCCGGGAAACACGACCACCCCGATCCGGACGGTCATGGGCGCGTCCCCGCGGTCTCGGATTCGATCGACGATGCGGCTCCGAGCACCTCGACCTCGTACGCCTCGATCAGCGGGTTCGACAGCAGCTCGGCCGCCAGCCGCTCGACGATCGCCCGGGCCGCCGCGTCGTCGGCGGCGGTCACGGTGAGCTCGACCCGCCGCCCGACCCGGACTGCGCTGACCCCCGCGATCCCGAGGTGGTCGAGGCTGCCCTCCACGGCCCGGCCCTGCGGATCGAGGATCCCGGGCTTCGGGCTCACGTTCACGGCGAACCGGGTGTCCACGCTCACGTACCGGCCCCGATGACGTCGTCGTCGAGGTAGCGCTGGAAGCTCGCCCCGGTGATCCGCTCGAACGCCTCGACGTAGCGCGCGCGGGTCCCTGCCACCACCTCGGCCGGGAGCTCCGGCCCGGGCGGCGTCTTGTCCCACGCCCGCGTCTCCAGCCAGTCGCGGACGTACTGCTTGTCGAAGCTCGCCTGGGACCGCCCGGGCTCGTAGTCGGCCGCGTCCCAGAAGCGCGACGAATCCGGCGTCATCACCTCGTCGATCAGGAGGAGCTCGCCCGTGGCCGGGTCGATCCCGAACTCGAACTTCGTGTCGGCCAGGATCACGCCGGCGGGCTCGGCGATCTCGGCGCCGCGCCGGTAGAGGGCGATCGCGAGGTCGGCGACCCGCTCGGCGACGTCGCGCCCGACGAGCTCGGCCGCCTGGTCGATCGAGATGTTCTCGTCGTGGCCCTCCTCGGCCTTCGTCGACGGCGTGAAGAGCGGCTCCGGCAGGCGGTCGCTCTCGCGCAGCCCGGCGGGCAGCGGGATCCCGCACACGGCAGCAGTCCGGCCGTAGTCCTTCCAGCCCGAGCCCGCGAGATAGCCGCGGACGATGACCTCGATCGGGAGCGGCTCGACCCGGCGGCAGAGCATCATCCGGCCGCGCAGCTCGTCGGCGTCGGCGGGCGGGCCGGCGAAGCCGGGGATGTCCTCGGGGGCGACGCCGACGAGGTGGTTCGCGACGAGGTCGCCGGTCCGGCCGAACCAGAACCGCGACAGGCCCGTCAGGACCCGGCCCTTGTCCGGGATCGGGGTCGGCAGGACGACGTCGAAGGCGCTGAGCCGGTCGGACGCGACGAGGAGCAAGCGGTCCTCGCCGACCGCGTACAGGTCGCGGACCTTGCCGGATCGGAGGAACGTGTCGGCGAGCGGGCTAGCGGGCGGCATGGATCTCGGCCTCCAGGCTGTCGAGTCGGGCGATGACGGCGGGTACATGGCGAAGGTGGGCGGCGTCGTCGAAGCACAGGTCGAGGTCGGTCAGGCTCATCCGCTTCGCGACCTCCGAGTCGACCGCGAGCAGGTCGCGCAGCGGCGCGCGCTCGTCGGCCGCCCGCAGCGCCGCGCGCTGGACGACGGCGTAGGCGGCCTCGCGGCTCATCCCGCCGCGCTCGACCAGCGCGCCGAGGACGCGGCTGCTGGCATGAAGCCCCAGGCCGCGCTCGATGTTCTCGAGCATCCGCTCGGGGCGGACCACGAGCCCGTCGACGAGGCCGGCCATCTTCACGAGCATGTAGTCGAGCACGATCGTCGCATCGGGCAGGATCACCCGCTCGGCGCTGCTGTGGCTGATGTCGCGCTCGTGCCAGAGCGGCTGGTTCTCGAGGGCCGTCTGGGCGTAGCCGCGGAGGAGCCGGGCCAGGCCCGCGATCCGCTCGGCGAGGATCGGGTTGCGCTTGTGGGGCATCGCGCTCGAGCCCTTCTGGCCGGGCTTGAACGGCTCCATCACCTCGCCGATCTCGGTGTGCTGGAGGTTCCGGATCTCGGTCGCGAAGCGCTCCAGCGACCCACCGAGGATGGCCAGCGCGCTGAGCAGGGCCGCGTGGCGGTCGCGCTGGACGATCTGGGTGCTCGACAGATCGGCATGGAGGTCGAGCTCGGCGAGGACCTCCACCTCGACCTCGGGGCCGAGATGGCTGTACGTCCCGACCGGCCCCGAGATCTTGCCGGTCCCGATCTCGTCGACCGCGGTCGCGAGGCGGCGGCGCCCGCGGTCGACCTCGAAGGCCCAGCCGGTGAGCTTCAGCCCGAACGTGATCGGCTCGGCATGGACGCTGTGGGTCCGGCCCATCATCAGCGTGTCGGCCTCGCTCCGGGCGCGGGCGATCAGCGCGGCGAGGAGGCGCTCGCAGTCGCGGAGCAGGATCTCGCCCGCGTCGCGGAGCTGGAGAGCGAGAGTCGTGTCGACGACGTCGCTGCTCGTGAGGCCCAGGTGGAGGAAGCGGCCCTCGGGCCCGACGGTCTCGGCGACCTGGCTCACGAACGCGATCACGTCGTGGTCGGTCGTCCGCTCGATCTCGGCGATCCGCTCGGGATCGACCGCGGCCCGCGCCTCGATCGCGGCGAGCGCCTCCGCCGGCACGACGCCGCGGGCCGCCTGGGCCCGGCTCACCGCCAGCTCCACCCGGAGCATCTGCTCGAAGCGCGCCTTGTCGGTCCAGATCGCGCCCATCTCGGGCAGCGTGTAGCGCCGGATCATCGAGCGGCTCCGACCACGGTGGAGGGCCCGGAGCGGGCGGCTGGGAGGTCGGCCGCGATGTCATGACGGCGCTGGGCTCCCGGCCAGGCGATCCGCTCGGCGGCTGCCTCGGCCGCGGCTCGCGCCGCAGCCAGGTCCGGCCCACGGCCGACGACGGTCAGCACGCGGCCGCCGTTCGCGAGGAAGATCGAGCCGGTCTCGTGGAAGGCGCCCGAATGGAAGACGAGGACGTCCGGTGCGCCGGGAAGATTGCCCGCCGCATCGAGCGCGGTGATCCGCGCCCCAGGCTCGACCTCGCCGGGATAGCCCGCGGCCGCGAGGACGATGCCAACGGTCGCGCCCGGGAGCGCGGGGATCGCCTCGATATCGTCCAGCTTCCCGCGTGCGGCGGCGAGCAGCAGCGGGGCGAGCGGCGTCGCGACCCTCGGCAGGATCACCTGGGTCTCCGGGTCGCCGAACCGGGCGTTGAACTCGAGCAGCCGCGGGCCGTCGGCGGTCAGCATCAGGCCCGCGTAGAGGGCGCCGCGGAATGGCGTCCCGCGCCGGGCGAGCTCCGCGAGGACGGGCCGGTGGAAGCGCTCGACGATCTCGGCCGCGTCGACGTCGGGGAGATCCGGCAGCGGCGAGTAGGCGCCCATGCCACCGGTGTTCGGGCCGGTGTCGCCGTCGCCGAGCCGCTTGTGGTCGCGGGAGACGGGAAGGGCGACCGCATGCTCGCCGTCGCAGATCGCGATCACGCTTGCCTCTGGGCCCGTCAACCGCTCCTCGACGACGAAGGCGCCCCGCTGCCCGGAGATCGCCTGGGCGGCCTCGTCCACTGAGCCGCAGACGGTGACGCCCTTGCCGGCAGCGAGGCCGTCGCTCTTCACGACCACGGTACCGTCGTGCGAGAGCCCCATCGCAAAGGCAAGACCGGCGGACGGATCGGTCTCCGCAAACGACCGACCGCGAGCCATCGGGACGCCAGCCGCCTCGGCAACCTCGCGGCAGAACCCTTTCGAGCTCTCGATTCGGGCCGCCGCCGCGGTCGGGCCGAAGACGGCGATGCCGGCGTCAGCGAGGGCGTCCGTCACGCCTGCTGCGAGGGGCGCCTCCGGACCGATCACGGCCAGCTCCACCGCGTGGGCATGGGCCGCCCGAACGACAGCCTCCGGGCTCGTTGGGTTGGCGGCAGCTCCGCCGACGTGGGGTAGCGCGAGAACCGCCGTCCGGGCCATCGTCACGAAGACGTCGTTGACGCCGGGCTCGGCGGCGAGCTTCCAGGCGAGAGCGTGCTCGCGGCCGCCGCCGCCGACGATCAGGATCCGGGTCGGCTGGACGAGGTGGGTCAACGCTCGAACTCCTCGGTGGCGCGACGAATGCGCGCCGGGCGAGCGTTACGGCGGTTGAGCGGCCTCGGAGGCGTCCAGGAGGGCGGTTCGCTGGTCAATTTGCACACGTGGCGGGCCATCCGACCGCCGCAACCGCGCTGCGGGCCCATGGGGGTCGACCCAGCCGTCACAGCGCCCACCAAGCGTGCATCGGGCTCCCGATCAACGGTCTCCCGATCGACGGCGACGGCGCCGCGTGCCCGCCTCATGCGCCCACCACGGCGCGATGGCGCATCGGCCGCCATGCCCGCTCGATCGTCTGGGTCCGCTCCGGCCCGACCGACACGAGCACGATCGGCGCCCCGGCGGTCTCCTCGAGCGCGGTCAGGTACCGGCGGGCGGCATCGGGCAGGTCCGCCAGGGCGCGGACCCCGTGGATCGGCTCCTCCCAGCCGGGGAAGTCCTCGTACACGGGCGTCGCCCGCTCGAGCAGGATCGCCGACGACGGCCACGCCTCGATCCGACGCCCGTCGATCTCGTAGGCGACGCACAGCCGGATCGGATCGACGCCCGACAGGATGTCGAGCTTGTTGAGCATGATCGAGCTGACCGAGTTGACCGCCACGGCGTACCGGGCCGAGACCGCGTCGAAGAACCCGACCCGGCGCGGACGGCCGGTGGTCGTCCCGAACTCGTGCCCCCGCTCGGCGATCCCGCGCCCGACGTCGTCGAGCAGCTCGGTCGGGAACGGCCCGGATCCGACGCGCGTGGCATACGCCTTCATCACGCCGAAGACCTCGTCGACCTGGCGCGGTCCGATCCCGCCACCCGTGCATGCCCCGCCCGCGATCGGCGACGACGAGGTCACGTACGGATACGACCCGTGGTCGATATCGAGGAGCGTGCCCTGGGCCCCCTCGAGGAGGACGTGGTCGCCGCGACGGAGGGCATCCTGGACGAGCCACGTGACGTCGGCGAGATGGGGGGCCAGCCGGCTGCCGTAGGCGAGGCACTGCTCGACGAGCGGCTCGACCTCGAATCGCTCGTTCGACAGGAGCGCGGCAAGCACCGCGTTCTTCTCGGGCAGGACGCGGGCGAGCTTCCTGCGGAGCGCGTCGGCGTCGAGCAGGTCCTCGAGCCGCAGGCCCGTTCGGGCGGCGCGGTCCTCGTAGGCCGGTCCGATCCCGCGCCCCGTCGTCCCGACCTTCGACTTCCCGAGGCGGGTCTCCCGTGCGATGTCGAGGGCACGGTGGTACGGAAGGATCACGTGGGAGGCGAAGCTCGCCCGCAGCCGCCCGATGTCGATGCCACGCGAGGCGAGCCCGTCGAGCTCCGCGATCAGCGTGGCCGGGTTCACCACCACGCCCGGCCCGATGACCGGGATGATGTGCGGATAGAGGATCCCCGACGGCACGAGGTGGAGCTTGAAGACCTCGTCGCCGAGCATCAGCGTGTGGCCGGCGTTGTCACCACCCTGGTAGCGAACGACGATCGCGGTCTGCTCGGCCAGGAAATCGGTCGTCTTGCCCTTCCCCTCATCGCCCCACTGGAGCCCGACGATCACGGTGGCGGGCATCAGCTCGCGCACCTCGTGCCGATGGGCTCGCGGAGGTGGCCCTCGGACCTCGGTGGGCGATCGGCAAGCCATCGCTGCGGTTGACCGGTCGCAGATACGAAAGGACCCCGGTCGGTGCCGGGGTCCCAGATAGCAATCTCCCGCGAATCTTCGCCGGCGTGGTGGCGAAGCAGGGCGTCGAAGGTGCTCATCCGCCTCACGGGACGAACGACGCGCCTTCCTCGAGCAACGGCGGTCTCCTTGACAGTGCACGCGGGCTGCGAGGACTGCGCCAGTATCGCACGTGGCGGCCCGCTGCGCGGCTGCCTGAGGGTCGGCTGGGACGTTCGATCAAGGCGGGACAGGACCTCCGGCGGGACCGTTCGGGCCCGGTCGCCGCGTAGCCTAGAAACCGTGATGCGTCTACTCGGGGGGCTGGGACTCCTCGCACCGATTTCCCTGCTCGTCGTCTGGATGACCAATCCCGAGGCGATCGACTCGTGGACCAACGAGGGCTCCCGGTCGATCCTCGCCGCGATCCTGGCCGGCGCGATGGGCGTGTCCCTCACCGCCGGAATCGTCTTCCTCTACGTTCGCCTCCGCCTGCGCCGGCTGATCCAGGCGGCCGAGCGTCTCGCCGCCGGTGAGGTGGGCACGATCGTCGCCACCCGACCGAGCGAGCACGGGCTCGAGGGCCGGCTCGGTCGGGCGATCGATGCGATCGCGGTGGCACTGGCCGAGACCACCGACGCCGCGACCTACGACAAGCTGACCGGTGTCAGCAATCGCCAGGCGCTGCTCGTCAGCCTGTTCGCGGAAGTCGAGCGATCCAATCGCTACGAGCGTCCGCTGTCGGTGGCCTTCGTCGACATCGACCACTTCAAGAACGTCAACGACACCTACGGTCACGCCGCCGGCGACCTCGTCCTGCGGGCCGTCGCCCAGACCCTGAAGGCGAATCTCCGGGCCTCGGACCAGGTTGGTCGCTACGGCGGCGAGGAGTTCATGCTCCTGCTGACCGAGACCGATGTCGAGGAGGGCGCGAACCTCACCGAGAAGCTCCGCAACCTCGTGGCCCGCCAGAAGGTCGCGGTCGCCGAGGGCCAGGAGCTCAGCGTGACGATCTCGATCGGAATCGCCGGGGGCAAGGGCGGCAAGCTCCGGAGCGACGACCTCGTCCGCGACGCGGATGCGGCGATGTACTCCGCGAAGTCCCTCGGCCGGAACCAGACCTACATCTTCTCCGAGCCCGACGAGGACGCCCGCATTCCGCGTGCGCCGATCTCCTCCCACGGTCGGGCGCTCGCACTCGAGGTCGGCCGCGTCGCCCGCGACGCCGCGACCGCGAGCCTGACCTCGGTCCTGTCCCCGCTCCCCCACTACCGGGGCCAGCCGTCGGCACTGATCGCCTCGATCGTGGTCGCGATGGCGAAGAACCTCGACCTGGCCGAGGGCGAGGTCGAGCGGATCCGGACGGCGGCGCTCCTCCACGATGTCGGCAAGGTCGGGCTGCCACAGGACATCCTCGACAAGCCCGCGGCGCTCAGCGCGGCCGAGTGGCGGACCGTCGTCCAGCATCCGCGGATCGGCCAGGTGATCCTCGAGCAGGCGGCAGCCCTCAAGGACGCGGTGCCGATCATCCTCCACCACCATGAGCGGTACTCCGGCCATGGCTACCCGTTCGGGCTGCGCGGCAACGACATCCCGCTCGGCGCGCGGATCGTCGCGATCGCCGATGCGTACGACGCGATGACCAACGATCGACCCTACAAGCGGGCGATCAGCCACGACGCCGCGATCAAGGAGCTGCGTCGCCATGCCGGGACGCAGTTCGATCCGGAGCTCGTGGCCCTGTTCTGCGATCTCTTCGCGAACCACGCGCCGACGCCCGACCCGATGATCCTCGCGATGACCGCCCCCGCCGTGGCGATGGCCGCGGTCCACCCGGGCCACGCGGCCCGCCGCCGGCGTCGCCGGGCGAGCGACGCGACGGCCGACGCCGGAGACGGCACCGGGCAGAGCTCCGTCGCCGGCTGATCGATCGTGGGTCGCCGGCCGCGCGGTCGGCTGGCCCCGGGCGCGGCATGACCGGCGCCGATACGTCGCGGTGAAGACGCGGTAAAGCCGCAATGCGGCGCCGCCTGTTAGGTTCCGTCTTGCCCGCCAGGCATCTGCCGGCTCCGCCGAGCGACACGTCCAAGGTCCGCCGACCACCGATGGTCAACGACCCGCCGGATGGCCCGACCGCCGGGGCCGGCGCCTCACCCCCGCCCGCCGAACGTGGCTTGGCGTCCACTTGGTCGTACTAGCCGCACACAAGGCCATTGCTACCATCGCGGCATGGACGTTGACCTTTTCGCGGGCATCCCAGTCAGTGCCTACCCCGTCGCTCTCGCCTGGTACGAACGGCTGCTCGGCAGTCCACCGACGTTCATCGCGACCGACACAGAGGCCGTGTGGAAACTCGCTGAGCGCCGGTGGGTGGTCATCGAGCAGCGGCCCGAGCGGGCCGGTCACTCGATCCTCACCATCCTCGTCAGTGACCTCGACGCATTCGTCGCCCAGATAGCCGAGCGGGGACTCGAGCCCTCGAACTGGGAGCCGAACCTGCCGGGCGGCATGCGCAAGGCCGTTTACCACGACCCCGACGGGAATGAGTTCGGGATCGGTGGCGCTCCAGTCTGACCCATGGTC
>Ga0307308_10000391_pt1 | contig 15271 bp, 11 predicted proteins | sample ER_DNA_195_FD_194501 | JGI IMG/M metagenome (GOLD analysis project Ga0307308, IMG submission 194501) | Bulk soil microbial communities from the East River watershed near Crested Butte, Colorado, United States - ER_DNA_195 | ecosystem: Environmental > Terrestrial > Soil > Floodplain | place...
CAACCGCCTGCGTGGGCAAGGCGGTGACTAGTTTGCCGTCGAGAAAGGTGATCATGTTTTGCAACCCCTAACAGACGAAGGGCAAACTGCAAACCAACCTCAATTGTGTAGCGGCGCTCTATGAGGGTCGCATTTATTACTTCGAGCGAACGGTCAGCGGCCGCCGCTACAGTTATTCCGGTTTTAGCACGAGCGTAAGGTCGACTTGTTTGCCTTTTGCAACGTTGAAACCGCGGACCGAGAGCACTTTCCAGTTCGCAGGACGGTTGGCGGCCAGGGAAGTCGGCACAATGACAAAACGTGGTCCTGCGTGGGTCATGAAATCCGCCGCGCGTCTGCTGTTCATCGGTGTGAGAAAACCGTTCACCCGGCTACGAAAATACCAGACCAGACTCGGCTCATTGAAGTTGACCGCGCCAAATTCCATACCTGGGCGCAGGTAATCGCGGGATTCCCGGAAAAGCTGATACGCCGGAAAGAATCGGGCAACGACCGGTGGAACGATAAGAGCGATCGCGAGATAAGCCGAAGCCGACGCAAACGCGCAGTTCCGGAAAAATCGTGTCGCCTTTTCCGCGGCCAATTTGCGTGCGAGCAAAAGCGCAAGCAGCGGAAAGGCCGGTAACGTGTAATGCGGCAATTTTGTTTTGATCAAACTGAAAATGATGAAAATGATCGCGACGCCCGCAATAAGGTAATTGATTGACTCGTCTCCCCTCTCGGGCTTGCCCGTCCATGTCGCTCGGCTCCCGCCGGCTCCATTGTCGATCTTGTCTCGGTCCTGCCATAATTTTCTCGTCAACCAGGGAAGTTTGATCGACCAGGGAAAAAAACTGACGAAGATCGTTACGAAATAAAACGGCAGCAACAGGAGATACATTCCGAACGAATTCGCACCGTGGCCCTCCATCGTCATGAACGAGCGGCCGATTACGTGACGACCGATCCCCACGGTGAAGAATTGTCCCTGTGTTCGAATCAGCGCCGGAACTCCCCACAGCGCGACAATTGCGAGGGCAAGCAAGACTCCGCGCACAAACTTGAAACGTTTTCCAAGTTGCGATTTGCCCGCGAAAATGATTGTCGATCCAACAGTTAAGAGTGGCGTCCACCCGATCGGCCCTTTGGCTAGAAATCCGAACGCAAGCGAGACATAGAACATCCACCACCAGAGATTCGATGTTCGATGCTCGGCGTTCGATGTTTCATGTTTGGATTGGCTCGAAGAGCGCCCGAGGAGTTCAAATCCACTCCAGTGTGCAAGCGTGACAAACAGCACCAGCCACATGTCTGCGACCGCGGCCTTCGCGTGGAGAAATGTTTGCAGCGAAAATGTAAAGATGATGGCGGCCCACCAGCCCACTCTATTCCCGCCAACGCGCGTCCCCCAGGCCAGGATCGACAAGGCGATGAGGGATGCCGCGATAGCGGATGGAAAACGCGCCGCAAAATCATTTTCGCCGAACAGGCGATAACTGGCGGCCTGAGCCCAATAGGTGAGGGGAGGCTTGTCCAAGCGCAAGTGATTGTTGAAGTACGGAACAATGTAGTCGCCACGTTGAATCATCTCGCGCGAGGCTTCGGCAAAGCGGGGCTCATCGCGATCGATTAAGGGCAAAGTCCATGTGCCGAGTGCGTGAAACAGAACACAGCCGGCAAATAGGAGCGCGTAATTGCGGATTGCGGATTTCAAGTGCGCACTCAAAATAACGCCCGGCAAATGTAACGGGAACTTATTTGTGAAGGACAAGTCCGCTTTTTACTGGCTAATCGGCATCGTGATTGCCGCGATCACGATCGTGGCGTCGTTCTACTTCGACCGCGCCATGCAAGATTTTATTGCGCAACATCAGAGCCGACTGGCGAATAATGTGATGACAAATGTCAGTCGCTTCGGTGATTGGCCGGAGCATTTCGCACTCGGGCTTCTTCTTGCGGGCATCGCTTGGTGGCGCGGCAGCAAGAAATGGACGCGCATCTTTCTCGCGATGTTGGTTGCGTTGGCGCTCGCGGGTGCGGCCGGGCACGTCATCAAGCGTACCACGGGTCGCGCGAGACCATCTGTGAAATCGGAGGAAGTGTGGAACGGCCTGCGCCTTGGTTCAAAATTTCATGCGTTTCCATCGGGTCATGTCGCGGCATCCACCGCGTTTTTCACCGTCTTAATGTTCGCAAACTGGCGGATCGGTCTCGCTTGTCTCCCGATCCCGCTACTAATCGGATTCTCGCGCATGTACGTCAACGCGCACTACTTGTCCGATGTTGTTTTCGCTGCGTTCCTTGGGGTTATTTCCGCCGCTCTTGTCGTGTGGCTGCTGATTTTTCCGGCAATTCAAAATCGCCAATCGAAAGCGTGATGGCGGAGGGGGTGAGATTATCCAAAGCTGCGCTTTGGCTCTGGAGTTAGATCGTGGCTGCGGGATTTTAACCCTTGCGCGTGACGTGCCCCACCAGTCGAACGGCGTTCTCACCTTCCCTGACCCAAGCAACGAGAAGTGGCCAACGCAATTTACAGGTCGCACATTGGAGCTGGCGGAGGGGGTGAGATTCGAACTCACGAGGCCTTTCGGCCTGCCGGTTTTCAAGACCGGTGCAATCAACCGCTCTGCCACCCCTCCGGTTATGCGCGCGCGCTTTTATTCTGACATCAGCGCTCCGATGAGCAAGATTGATGCGGGCTGTAAAGACTGCAGCAGCGGCTGTCTCAGCCGCCGAAATTGTCGAAACAGGCGCCTGGCATAAGCGCCTCTGCAAGTTTTCAGGAACTGGACAATGGTTTATGTTCATGTGAACTTACTACATGCGGCAAGCGGGGAAAAAATATCGACCGGTCATTAAAGAAACGCCGCAAAGCTCGGAGCCGATTCGTGGACGGGGCGCATCGTGGAGCCCAGGCAATCGTTTCGAAAAGTTGCATGTCGATCTTAGGGATGTTGATGTCGTTGACGTCGATCTTGACGATGAGCCGCCTTCGGCCGCCTCGGCGACCTACGGCGTGCCAGGGGAACGGCCGCGACGCGCTACGCAATTCTTTCGGGACGGCTCGAAAACCATCATCACGCGCAACAACAGCCCTGATGTCGGTTTCGAAACCAGTGTGAATCCTTATCGCGGTTGCGAGCACGGCTGCATTTACTGCTACGCGCGACCGACTCACGAATATCTGGGATTTTCCGCCGGGCTCGATTTCGAGAGCAAAATCATGGTGAAAACTCATGCCGCGGAATTATTGCGAGCGGAATTGGAATCGCCGCGCTGGAAACCGCAAGTGCTGGTGATGAGCGGCGTGACCGATCCTTATCAGCCGATCGAGAGGAAATTACGAATTACGCGCGGTTGTCTAGAGGTGCTGACGAAATTTCGCAATCCGGTCGCGATCATTACAAAGAACCGTCTTGTGATGCGCGATGTCGATCTTTTGCGCGAGCTCGCTGCTTGCAACGCAGCCGCAGTGAATATTTCGGTGACTTCGCTTGATGCGAAGTTGCAGCATATCCTTGAGCCGCGGACTTCGCCGCCGAGCGCGAGGATCGAAACAATCCAGCAATTGCGCAGCGCTGGAATTCCAGCCGGTGTCATGGTTGCGCCGATCATTCCCGGACTTACCGATCATGAAGTTCCGAAAATTCTCGAAGCGTGCTCTCAAGCAGGGGCGCAATTTGCCGGTTACACAATTGTTCGATTGCCGTGGGCGGTTGCGCCGTTATTTGAACATTGGCTCAACGAACACTTTCCGGATCGCAAAGAGAAAATTCTCGGGCGTATCCGGGACCTGCGCGGAAATGGCAGGCTGAATAATTCACAGTGGCGCACGCGGATGACTGGAGAAGGGATTTTTGCGGAACAGATTGCCTCGCTCTTCGAAGTCGGTTGCCGGCGTGCTGGAATCGGTGAGCGGCCCAAGCTTTCAACAGCCGCATTTCGGCGCACGAGAGAACAACTGACCTTACTTTAGTAGGTTGCGGAAGCTCGGAATTCGTGGCTTCTAATCGAGCGCGCTTAATGTCGAACCTTAGCAAATCGACTGTGAAATCGGCTACGCAGTTTGCCCGCGCCGTCTCGTGGATGGGTCACCCGTTGGTTTTTGTTACGGTGTCGGTCGGTATCGTTGTCGTATCGCGACTCGCGCGCCGCGATGCGCTCTCGATCTTACTGGTATTGTTTGTTTCAGTGATTCTGCCAACGGCTCTACTGCTGTTTGGCGGCGTGCGCTCCGGCCACTGGAGTGATGCTGATATTTCGGTGCGGACGGAGCGGAAGCGGGTCTATCCGATGACCATTCTCCTCTTGGCGATTGGTATTGTCGCACTTTGGTCGCTGCGCGCTTCGAATTTCGTGCTGCGCGGCACGCTGGTTACGTTTGCGCTCTTCATTCTGGCGGCGATCGCGAATTTTTGGATTAAACTTTCACTCCACGCGCTTTTTGCGTTTTATTGTAGCGTGATCCTCTTCCGTATTAATCCGCTTTTTGGTGGAGTTGCCTTTGCCTTAGCCACTACCTTGTTCTGGTCGCGGCTGCATCTGCAACGGCACGATCTGGCGGAAATGCTGACTGGAACTTTGCTTGGATTGGGCGGGGGCATGGTCGCGGCCTGGTGGCCGTGAGGAATAAATGGAAGCTTACGAACCGCGAGCCTTTCGCTTTATCGAGCTGTTAACGATGATCGATTGGCGAATGAAGCTCTACGGAATCGCGTGGCGACGGGAATCGCCGCGAGCAGAATTACTCGATGCGGCGAAGCGAATTGCGGCGGAAGAATTGCGCAATGTTGCGTCAAACAATTACAAGCTTGGATTTATCGGTGCCCATGGTGGTAGGGACGCATGCTTCGTGTTTGTCGATTACTGGGGGAACGAGAACGAATTGTTTCATCATGTGTTTCTCTCGCGTTCCAATGACCCGGAAGCGCTGGCTCCGGCGAAAAGCTCCGATTCATCGGTTTGCGTTTGGGATTTGCGCCTGCAATTTTTCGAACGGGAAGCATGGATTAAGCATGTCTTGCGGAAAGCAAACGCACCTGACTTTCAGGCTTATCTCGACGAGCGACTCAATGAAAAGGCCTAGGCTGCAGCAGTTGGTCGCGGTCGATGCGTGAGGTTAGCAATTTTGTACTTTTCAGAAATTGTGCGCGGCCTCAAGCTGAAGACAGTTTGCCCTAAAGCACCGTTGAAAATCATGCGTCTAAATCCAAACTCAAAAAAGGAGAAATAATGATTGAAGCTTTAAAACGTCATTGGTGGGTTCTGGTGATAAGGGGCATCTGTGGAATTGTTTTCGGCGTTATCGCGCTTGCGTATCCTGGCTTGGCTCTCGCGACGTTGGTGCTCTTGTTCGGGGCGTGGGTGCTGATTGACGGCGTATTTCGCATTGTTGGCGCGACTGCAGGTCGCGCCTCTGATCCGGACTGGGGCTTCCATCTCATCGTCGGGATTCTCGGAGTTGTCGTCGGCTTCCTGACATTCCGTGCGCCCGGCATAACGGCACTGGCGCTGATCATCTACATCGCCGCCTGGGCGCTCATGGTCGGCGCGGCTGAGATCGCATTGGCAATCAAACTGCGCAAGGAGATGAAAGGCGAGTGGTTCCTGATTCTTATGGGTTTGGCATCGATTATCTTTGCCGTGCTGCTTCTATGGAATCCGGGGCCGGGCGCTCTCGCTCTGCTCTGGCTCATTGCGACCTACGCGATCGTGTTCGGTTTTCTGGCGATCATTTTTGGCTTCCGATTACGCAGTCTGCGTACGCCGCTTCCATCCTGATAGAAACTCGCCTGTTCCCCCCGAGGGCAGTAAAATCATGATCGTACGGGCCTGTAGCTCAGCGGTTAGAGCAGGGACCATAGCCTCCTGGGTTCCGGGTTCGAAGAGTCGAGTTTTCTTTGCCGTCACCAAGGCGCGCAAAGTGGCGATTTTTTGCCGACGACACGACCTTGTGAGATCGATTGAGCGATTAATCTACGACGTTGGCCTATGATCCCTCTGATCTCACGCGTCGAATTCGCGACAGCGAAGATGAGCCAACTTTCTAATCTCTTATGAAGAAAACCACTTCTGCTCACATGGCGCGCCCGAGAAACGGTTCGCGGCTCAATGGCAACGAGCCGGATGCCAAAAAGCTGCTTGCCGCATTATTAGCATTCAAGCGTGGTGATTTTTCGGCGCGATTGCCAGACGACTGGGCAGGCACGGCCGGCAAAATCGCGGATACATTTAATGAAGTAATCAGAACCAGCCGGCGCATGACGCAGGAACTGGAGCGAATCCGGCGCGTGGTTGGCAAGGAAGGCCGAATCACGCAGAGAGCGTCACTCGGAGACGTGTCGGATTCGTGGACTCGGACGATCGGATCGGTCAATGATCTGATCGGCGATCTGGTGCACCCGACGAGTGAAGTGGCGCGCGTCATCGGGGCGGTGGCGAAAGGCGACCTGTCCAAAACCATGGCGACTGAGATCGAGGGTCGGCCTCTCGAAGGAGAGTTTTTGCGCACGGCAAAAACCGTAAACAGAATGGTCGAACAGCTCGGGGCCTTTGCGTCGGAAGTGACGCGCGTTGCGCGTGAAGTGGGCACGGAAGGCAAGCTCGGTGGTCAGGCGAAGGTCCAACGTGTCGCCGGTACCTGGAAAGATTTAACAGAAAACGTCAACCTCATGGCCGGCAATCTTACGGCGCAGGTCCGCAACATCGCAACCGTGACGACCGCGGTGGCGAATGGCGATCTAACCAAGAAAATCACAGTCGATGTCAAAGGCGAGTTCCTTGAACTGAAAGACACGGTCAACATCATGGTGGATCAACTACGCTCTTTCGCTTCTGAGGTTACGCGCGTAGCACGCGAGGTCGGTTCCGAGGGGATCCTTGGCGGACAAGCGCGGGTAGAAGGTGTCTCCGGTACGTGGAAGGATTTGACCGACTCGGTCAATTTTATGGCGCGCAATCTGACCAGTCAGGTGCGTAACATTGCCGCGATCACGACTGCTGTCGCGCAAGGGAATCTATCGAAGAAGATAACGGTCGAGGTGAAAGGGGAAATTCTTGAGCTGAAAAATACCATTAACACAATGGTCGATCAGCTCAGTTCATTCGCATCGGAAGTAACACGCGTGGCTCGCGAAGTGGGCACGGAAGGAAAACTTGGCGGTCAGGCGGATGTGAAAGGAGTAGCCGGGACTTGGAAAGATTTGACCGACAGTGTGAATTCAATGGCCGGGAATCTCACCGCGCAAGTGCGTAACATTGCCGAAGTCACTACCGCCGTTGCGAATGGCAACCTGTCGAAAAAGATCACTGTCGATGTGCGCGGAGAGATTCTCGCGCTCAAAGACACGATCAACACAATGGTCGATCAGCTCCGTTCATTCGCTTCGGAAGTGACGCGGGTGGCGCGCGAAGTCGGGACGGAGGGCAAGCTGGGCGGGCAGGCGGATGTGCGAGGCGTCGCCGGCACATGGAAGAATTTGACCGACAACGTCAACATGATGGCGGGAAACCTGACGGGCCAGGTCCGCAATATCGCTGAGGTTACGACGGCGATCGCGAATGGCGACCTGTCGAAAAAGATCACTGTTGATGTGCGTGGTGAGATTCTTGAAATGAAGAACACGATCAACACGCTGGTTGATCGATTGAGTTCATTTGCATCCGAAGTGACACGCGTCGCGCGCGAAGTGGGCTCGGAGGGAATTCTTGGTGGTCAGGCTGAGGTGCGCGGCGTGTCCGGCACATGGAAGGATTTGACCGACTCGGTTAATTTCATGGCGGGGAATCTCACTGCGCAGGTGCGAAACATTGCTCTCGTAACAACCGCGGTCGCGCGCGGCGACCTGTCGAAAAAGATCACGGTCGACGTAAAAGGCGAAATCGCGGAGTTGAAGGACACTGTCAACACAATGGTTGACCAGCTCAGTTCATTTGCATCGGAAGTAACGCGCGTAGCTCGCGAGGTGGGCACCGAAGGAGAACTGGGCGGTCAGGCGGACGTGAAAGGAGTAGCCGGAACTTGGAAAGACTTGACCGACAGTGTGAATTCCATGGCTGGCAACCTGACCGATCAGGTCCGCAATATTGCCGATGTGACGACGGCGGTCGCGCGGGGCGATCTTTCGAAAAAGATCACGGTTAACGTAAAAGGCGAAATTCTTGAGCTCAAGAGCACCGTCAATACGATGGTGGATCAACTCAATTCGTTCGCTTCGGAAGTGACGCGCGTCGCGCGCGAAGTCGGCACGGAAGGCAAACTGGGTGGACAAGCCACGGTCAAAGGGGTTGGCGGGACGTGGAAAGACTTGACCGACAGCGTGAATTCAATGGCCAGCAATCTGACCAACCAAGTGCGTGGCATTGCAAAAGTTGTTACCGCGGTCGCGAATGGCGACCTGAAACAAAAGCTCCTTGTCGAAGCGAAAGGTGAAATTGCTGAGCTCGCCAACACCATGAACAGCATGACGGAGACGCTTGCCACTTTCGCGGAGCAAGTTACGACGGTGGCGCGCGAAGTCGGTGTTGAAGGAAAGCTAGGCGGTCAAGCGAACGTGCCTGGCGCCGCCGGTACATGGTGCGATTTGACTGATAATGTGAACCGGCTGGCAGCAAATTTGACTGCGCAGCTTCGCGCTATCGTGGAGGTTGCGACGGCAGTTACGGAAGGAGACCTGACACGTTCGATCCAGGTGGAAGCGCAGGGCGAGGTCGCGTTCGTGAAGGACAACATCAACGAAATGATCCGCAATTTGAAAGACACGACGTTGCGGAATGAGGAACAGGACTGGCTCAAAACCAATCTCGCGAAATTCTCGCGCATGCTGCAGGGACAAAGGGACCTGCTAACAGTTGGCAAACTTATCTTGTCCGAACTGGCCCCAGTCGTCGCTGCGCAACACGGCGTCTTCTATATCATGGATAACTCGGGGGAAGAGCCTGAACTCAAGCTTTTGGCAAGCTACGCGTACCGCGAGCGGAGAGGTGCAAAGAATCGTTTCAAATTGGGCGATGGTTTGGTTGGGCAAGCGGCGCTGGAAAAAAAACGCATTGTCCTGACCGACGTCCCGTACGGTTACGTGAAGGTGAGTTCCGGTCTGGGTGAGTCGCGCCCGATGAACATCGTCATTCTGCCCATTTTGTTCGAAGGAGAAGTAAAAGCGGTGATGGAACTTTCATCGCTTGATCGTTTCACCTCCACGCATCAGGCGTTTCTCGATCAACTGACGGAGAGCATCGGCATTGTGCTCAATACGATTGAAGCAAACACGCGGACAGAAAACCTGCTCAAACAGTCGCAATTGCTCGCCGTGGAACTCCAAAACCGCCAGGAGGAGTTGCAGAACACGAACCTGGAGTTGCAAGAGAAGGCGCGCTCCAATCTGGCGAAAGATCAGTTTCTCGCCATGCTCAGTCACGAGCTGCGCACTCCTCTTACCCCGGTGCTCGCGTCCGCCTTCGCCCTCGAGAATGAGCCGGCCTTGCCGGAGAATATTCGCGAATCACTGCAAATGATCCATCGCAACGTCGAGTTGGAGGCTCGTCTCATTGATGATCTGCTCGATCTAACGCGTATTAGCAAAGGCAAGGTGCAACTCAATTTTGAAGTCGTCGACGCTCATACGCTGTTGCAAAATGCTCTTGAGATTTGTCAGGCGGATATCGATCGAAAACACCTGGCGCTTCGGCTTGATCTCGCTGCGCACAAAGTCTATCTGCAAGCGGACCCAGCGCGACTCCAGCAGATTTTTTGGAACCTCATCAAGAACGCTGTGAAGTTTACACCTGAAGGCGGTCAAATTTGTGTTTCCACGAGTAATGATGCAGGCGATCACCTGCATGTTAAAATAGTCGATACCGGCTTGGGGATTGAATCTGAATCACTGCCGAAAATCTTCGATGCTTTTGAGCAAGCTGGCTGGACGCAGTTTGGAGGTTTGGGTCTCGGCCTTGCCATTAGTAAGGCGTTGGTCGATGCCCATAAAGGAAGCATCACCGCGGAAAGCGCCGGGCGAAATAAAGGTGCCACATTCACCTTGACCTTTCCCACCTGCGAAAAGGCGGACGCTCAGACCCCGCCAGCCGTCTCTCCCACAACACCACAACGTCGGACCATGCGGATTCTGCTGGTCGAGGACCATGAAGATACAAATCGGTCGCTCACAAAATTACTTCGGCGGCGCGGCTATCATGTGCAGTCGGCCCGCACGCTTCAATCTGCGCTCGATCTAAGTGCGAGGGAGGAATTCGATGTGCTCATTAGCGACCTCGGTTTGCCCGATGGCAGCGGAATCGATCTGATGCAAAGGCTGCACTCCGAACGGCCACTTCTTGGCATTGCTCTCACCGGTTTCGGAATGGAAGATGATATTCGTAAAAGTCACGATGCAGGATTCAAGCATCACCTCGTTAAACCGATCGATCTGAACAAGCTTGACTCGCTCATTCAGGAAGGCGCCGCGGCGCTGCCGGGCAAGAGCGCTCCGCAGACTGCGAATCGCAGTGGTTGATTACGAAATCAGCGCAGGTGATCTACGCCGCCGCAGGGTGGATCGAACCGTCTCTTGCTCGATGTGAAATTCATCCCCGGAGGCGATAAAGTATGGTTGAATTCGAAATCGCACGGGCCTGTAGCTCAGCGGTTAGAGCACGGGACTCATAATTGTAAACGGGCATTTTGCGTCCGTTTGCAACGATTTGCACAATCTATCGGAAACCGCTTAGAACTAGCTTCGTGGGTGATTGATCTTTTCAATTTATTGCGCAGCTTCGCGACGTTTTGCAACCGAAAGTCGGCTTGACCATAGAAAACCCGGCGCGCTCGATTTCGCGGGACGATTCGCTCGAGAGCTTGACCTATAACTTCAGCCGCTCGCTCGGAAGATTTTGGTTTGAGTACCTTAGCGTGCAGGCGGCAAGGTTTGAGGCTTTGCGTTTGCGCGTTTCAGCAAGCCGAAAAGATCGCTGTCGGTAGAAAAGACGAGCGTCGTATCTTTCGTGAGAACTTTCCGATATGTGTCCATGCTCTTGAGGAAGTTGTAGAATTCGGCGGCTTGGGGATTCTGGGTGTAAGCCTGCGCATAAATCTCGGTTGCTTTCGCGTCAGATTCGCCGCGGATCTGTTGCACCTGCCGGTAGGCAGTCGATTGAATTTCATTTAAGTCGCGTTCCCTTTGTCCGGCGATGCGTGCCGCTTCCCCTTCGCCTTCCGAGCGAAACCGCTGCGCAATCTGCCGGCGTTCGCTCATCATTCGCTGGTAAATTCGATCGAGCACATCGGGATTGTAATTTACGCGTTTGAGGCGGAGGTCGAGCAGCTCGATGCCAAACTCCGACAATTTCCTTGCCGCTTTCGTCTTAATCTCGTCCTCGATTTTCAATCGCCCGTACTCGATCGGCGGCAAGACTCCAATCGTTCCCAGGCCTGTTGGCACATTTTTCAGATTTTCGTCACGCAGTGGTTTGCGATTCCTGTCGATGCGAACGATCTCGATCAGGTCATGTTTGGCGACAGCGTTGCGTGTCTCACTTCCAAGAATATCTTCCAACCGCGATTGCGCGCTTCGCTCATCGCGCAGTCGGACGAAATAGGTCTTGGCATCGTTGATTCGCCAGCGGGCAAATGTATCGACATGAATGTAAGTCTTGTCCCGGGTGGGGATGGCAACGGGCGCGCCGTCCCATTCGAGAAATCGCTTATCGATCCGGTTGACTTCTTGAATGATGGGAAGCTTAAAGTGCAATCCCGGGTCCGTGATTGGTTCTCCAACCGGTTTGCCGAATTGCGTAATGATTACTTGTTCCGTCTGGTGAACGGCGAAGAAACATCCTTGCAACGCGCGCAAAAAGACGACCGCGAGGACGATCGACACGAGGCCAAGACAACCGAGTTTGTTCATTTCTTCTCCAGGGGTTTTCCGGTGAGCGGCAGGATCGGCAACAGATTTCGCATCGAATCGTCGATGATGATTTTCTCCCCGGTCGCAGAGAGCACGTCGCCCATGGTTTCGAGATAAAGCCGCGTGCGCGTGATTTCCGGCGCCTTGATGTATTGCTCGAGCATGGCATTGAACGACGCGACGTCGCCCTGCGCTTCATTCACACGCTTGAATCGGTAGCCTTCGGCGGCACGAATCGCCTGGTCGGCTTGACCCTTGGCTCTCGGCACCGCTTCGTTGTAATCGCCGTTCGCGATGTTAATGGCGTTTTCGCGGTCCTGCTGCGCTTTGTTGACTTCGTTGAAGGACGCCTGCACTTCCCTCGGTGGATTGACGTTCTTCAGTTGCACCTGATCGACGCGGACGCCGAGCATATAGCGTTTCGCCAGTTCCTGCATTCGCGCAAGCGCCGAGACCTCAATGTCTTGCCGGCCGATCGTAATGACTTCGTCCACCGTTCGGTCGCCGATCACTTCGCGCATCGCTGCTTCAGATAAATCGCGTAACGTCTGGGCCGGATTACGGACATCGAACAGATATTGCTTGGGATCGTCGATGCGGTATTGCACGACCCATTCGACGAGTGCGGCGTTTAGATCGCCCGTGACCATTGACCTTTCTTCTTCCGCATCTTTCGCCGGCTGGTCGGGATTTGTGTAGCCGGAAGTGACGAAGCCGAACTCAAGCTTCAACTGCCGCCGCGTTGGCAGGACAGTTACTTGATCGATGCCGAGAGGCAGCTTGAAATGCAGGCCTGGCTCCACCGTTTTCAAAAACTTCCCGAAACGTAGAACCACACCTTCCGATTCCGCCTGCACCGTGTAGCAGGATGTCCACGTAAGGACGATCAGGAGAATAATCGCGGCGATCCCAGCGATCAGCCGCACCGGAATGCGCGGCATCTCCGGCATCTGAAAAGTTTGAAGGGCGGGCGGCTGGTCGGGCATTCTGATTCGCGTGGACGGCCTCGATCCGGGCCTTCTTGAGGAGACTAGACAGATGAATCCGAATTGGAAAAGCAAAAGTTGCTGTTTTCGATCGTTTGCACGTTCTTGAAACGCATCGGTTAAAAAATTCAAGTTAAGCTGGAAGAAACCGCCGCAATTCCAGATAAATTGGAAAACACGCGCGCCTGTAGCTCAGCGGTTAGAGCAGGGGACTCATAATCTAGCGTTTCGCTCTCGACGCGCACTCCGTCTTTCGACAGCGTGCGAACAGACACGACGTTTAGCGACCGTAAACGACGGTCATTGTGTCAATATGCCGTCAATGGTCTTGCGCGTGAGTCGCAGCGGAAATTACGGATAAGCCTTTTGCCGCGTTCAACCGTAGTCGTCGGCCGCCAAGCTGTCGCATACGCGAATTCACATATCCAATGACAAGCGAGTTGGATCGTGAGGTTCGATTCGCAGAGTGTCAACTATTTTCGTAACTAATACGTAACCTTTCGTTAACAAATGCGTAACGAATGTTGGATTTGTCACGCGGATGCGCAACGCTCGCACGCCACCTCCGAGGTGTGGCACAAAAGTATGGCGTGATTGGGCTAAAAATGAGCCAGCGCGGCCTTACAATAGACTCGGGGAAGTTCGACGCGCTCCCAATAGCAGCTGTCTATTTTGGTAAAAGAAATGCTCCCTAAGCGCCTATTGTTTAATAACTAATGCAGCGTTCATTTTTATTCAGTTAGGGGTTCGGAGACTTGGCATGAATGCTGATCACAAAAGGATCATGCATATCCAAATCCGGGTCATTTTAACGATCGCGTCGGTAGCGTTTGCGCTTGCCAATTGGCTCCCAACTAAAGTCAGCGCGTCCGATCTCAAAGAAGCTCAGGTGACTCAAGTCATCCAGTACGTTCGACTTCTCCCGTCAAGCGCAGCACCCCGCCCGGCTGCAGTGAACGATAATGTTCGCCAGGGCACGGCGGTGCAGACCGGTGTCCAGTCCCGGAGTGAACTGACTTTTAACGATCAAACGATCACCCGCCTCGGGGAAAAGACTATCTTTAGTGCGGGAGAAGGGGCGCGAACCATTGATTTGGGCAGCGGCCAATTTTTGCTTTATGTGCCAAAACATTCCGGCGGCGCAAAAGTCAAAATGGGAGCCGTGACGGCAGCGATCACGGGGTAAATAAATTTCTTCTGACCAGGCTTGTGTAATCGAGAAACTTGAAAACGGCAACTTTCGTATCCGACGATTCGTGGCGGACAGATAGACATCGAAAGATGTTATGAAAAAGCCATGAACGTTATTTCAGTCATTCGTGAAGCACTAAACCTTTTACGTCCTAAGAAAGGTTAATTTGAAGCGCACAGTGTCTATGCCGGTCAAATCTGGTTTGCATTTAAAAACCCAACTTCCACCGAGGGGATTTGGAGGAAGATACAAAATCAAAAATGGGATTTACGTCGCACTTCGAAAAGCTCTCTCCGAAATGGAAATCGGCCTTTGGCGTCGCGTGTTACCAAAGCGGGCTTTCGAGCCGCGGTTCCAAGGCAAGAGCCGCTCCGGCCCCTGTCGCGGATATTGCAAGTAACACGCCGATAATGGGGTGTAAAGAAAGATTCCCTCCAAAGAGGGACTCGCGATTCTTTCTTAAGTGCCACGGAAAAATCTTACGAACGCGCAATAGTTAATAGAAGTGCTATCGTTAATATTTTAAGCAGGAACGAAAATTTATACCGGAGTAACAAGACTATTATGAAGACATACAGCTACAGTAACCGCAACGTCCTCATTCTGATGACCACGTGCCTTTTGTTTCTTAGTACATACGCCGCTAGTCAGGCGATGAGCTCCGACGCGCAGTCACGTCGCGCCGGCGTCGCAGGATCTGCCGTTGTGCAACCTGTTAAGGGTGCTGCTCGTTTAATCGTACGCCGACTCCCGGGTCTGGGTAATCATTTGATCGTCCACTTGCGTGTCGATGGCGTGGAGGTTGCAGCTATCGGATATGGTAGTACCTATGAGGGCTTCCTGCCACCCGGACGGCATGTTTTATCAGTGCTGCCAACTCCCAATCCGAAATGGCCGGACCCGTTGGGAATGATTCTGGATGTGCGAAGCGGCGAGACCTACAGTTTCACCGCGCTGGGAGTTTCAGGACATTTGATTCTGGAGGCGCCGGGCGGACCAGAACGTCCCCGTGGCCGGTAGTCACAAAGACCGGACCAGCACACGCGTTGGCACGGGCTTTCGGAGGAAAGCTTACTAATTAACACCATGTCGTTTATTTTGTTTACCGATTCCTCGGAGATTTCTCTGTTTCGGCGAGAAGGCGCGACGAGCGAGTTGGCGACTCGCTCAGCCTCAACGATCAGCAAATTCCGGCGCCGGACATAGCCGCAGTCGTG
>Ga0307308_10000392_pt1 | contig 15248 bp, 14 predicted proteins | sample ER_DNA_195_FD_194501 | JGI IMG/M metagenome (GOLD analysis project Ga0307308, IMG submission 194501) | Bulk soil microbial communities from the East River watershed near Crested Butte, Colorado, United States - ER_DNA_195 | ecosystem: Environmental > Terrestrial > Soil > Floodplain | place...
CGGGGCGCGCTGGAATCTGGACGCTCGAGACCGGCGTCTTCCCGGAGAACGCAGTGAGCCTCGGGCTCCTGCAGCGGTTCGGCTTCCGAGTGGTCGGGACGCGCGAACGGATCGGACAGATGCACGGGATGTGGCGGGACGTGGTCTTCCTGGAGCGACGAAGCGAGGTGGTGGGCTGATGGTCAAGGTCGAAGCAGTCGTGCTACGCGAGCGGGTCGAGATCGTTATCGACGCCGTCGAGGAGCAGACCGGTCACGTCGGTGTCACGGTCGTCGAGGCGGTCGGGCACGGGCGGGAACGCGGGATCACGCACGAGTACCGCGGCCGAGTCTTCGAGTCGCGCTTTCTCCCCAAGGCGCTGCTCACATTCGTCGTCGACGACGGCCTCGCGCACCTGGTGGCCGAAACCGTTGCCGACGCCGCGCGCAGCGGCAACGAGTCCGGCGACGGGCTCGTCTGGACGACGCCGGTTCACCACGTGACGCATCACCGCACGGGCAAGCCCTTGGAGGAGGCGGCATGAAGAACAGCGACCTCCTCCTCGCCGCGAACACCCTCTGGGTCGTCGTCGCGGCCGTGCTCGTGATGTTCATGCAGGCGGGCTTCGCCTTCCTCGAGGCCGGCCTGACGCGGATGAAGAACGCCGCCCACATCGCCGGCAAGAACGTCCTCATCTTCGGCGTCTGCTCGCTCGTCTACTGGGCCGTCGGGTTCGGGATCGCCTTCGGCGACGGGAACAAGGTGATCGGCACGCACGGTTTCCTGCCGTCGGTCGACTCGCTGCTCGCGGTCGGCGCGAAGCCGTACTCCTTCTTCACGACCGTCCCGGGTGCCGCGGGCTACCTGTTCGAGGTCGTCTTCGCCGGGGTATCGCTGGCGATCGTCTGGGGAGCGATGGCCGAGCGCGCGAAGCTCTGGGTCTACTTCGTGTTCGGCGCCGCGTTCACGGTCATCTACTCGATCACCTCGCACTGGGTGTGGGGCGGCGGCTGGCTGTTCGGGCTCGGGATGCAGGACTTCGCGGGCTCGACGGTCGTCCACTATCAGGGCGCGCTCGCCGCGCTGGCCGGCGCGCTGCTGCTCGGCCCGCGGATCGGCAAGTTCGACGGCCGCCGAGCGAACCCGATCCCGGGACACAACATCCCGTACGCCGTTCTCGGGACGATCATCCTCTGGTTCGGCTGGTTCGGCTTCAACCCGGGCTCGACGCTCGGAGTCGTGACCGGCGACCGGATCGGCTTCTTCGCCTACGTCGCGGTCACGACGAACCTCGCCGCCGCGGCCGGCGCGGTGAGCGGGGCGATCACAGCCTGGCTCGTCCTGCGCAAGCCGGACATCTCGATGATGCTGAACGGCGTCCTCGCGGCTTTGGTCGCGGTCACTGCGGCCTCCGGCTTCGTCGCCCCGTGGGCCGCGGTCGTGATCGGCCTCGTCTCAGGCGTGATCGCAGTCGTCGGCGTGCTCGCGGTCGAGCGAATCGGCATCGACGATCCGATCGGCGCGGTCGCCGTCCACGGCGTGTCAGGCGTCTGGGGCACCGTCGCGACCGGGCTCTTCGCGGTTCCCTCACTCGCGGCGACGCTGAACACCGGCCGCGGCGGCTTCGTCTACACGGGCTCACTGCACCAGGTCTGGATCCAGCTCCTTGGGCTCGCGGCGGTCGGCGCGTTCACGTTCAGCGCGTCGTTCGGCTGCCTCTGGACGATGAAGCGCCTCTGGGGCATCCGCGTCGAGGAGGAGACGGAGACCGCCGGCCTGGACGTCTCCGAGCACGGCATGTGGGGCTATCCGGAGTTCTACATTCCGGTCCCGGGCGGTTGGAATCAGTCGTTACAACACCTCCAGCATGCGGGCATGGCCGACGTTCCGGAGCCGGTGGTTCAGCCGCAGATCAGTGAGGCCGAGCCGGAAGCGGCGTAGGCAAGCGACCGGGCGCCGCGGTGTCTGCCGTGCTGTTGATCGCTTTCGCCTCTTGACTTCAGTCCCGCGGCGCGACCCCATACAACCGCCACTCACCGGGGATGCCCTTCAGTTCGTGTGTGCCCCGGTCCTCAAAGGCGATCCCGGAGCCAGCAACCAGGTCTTTGACGGTGCTCGATACGAGCACCTCGCCCGGCGCCGCGAGCGACGCGACGCGGGCACCTGTGTGGACCGCGATGCCGGCCACCTTGCCATCAAGGAGTTCGCACTCACCGGTGTGCAGGCCCACGCGCACCTCCAGGCCCAGATCGCGCTGCGATTCTGCGATGGCGCAACCGCAGCGGATCGCCCTGGCCGGACCGTCAAAGGAGGCTAGGAATCCGTCTCCGACTGCGTCGACCTCTTTGCCCCGGTAGCGCACCAGCTGGCGGCGCACGAGCTCGTGGTGGCGCTCGAGCAGGTCGCGCCAGGCCCGGTCACCGAGTGAGGCAGCCTTCTCGCTGGAGCCGACGATGTCCGAGAAGAGCACTGTCGCGAGAATACGGTCGGGCTCGGCTTCATCCCAGCCACCGCTCTCCCAAAGGTCGATGAGAAAGCGCTCCGTCTCGCGGAGGAGGCGTTCGGAATCGCCCAGGTAAGGAAGGTTCTCGCTTCCTTCGAGTTCGATGAACCGCGCGCCTGGGATCCGCTGGGCGAGGAAGCGACCGCCCCGGACATCAATCGCGTGCCCCGTGCGGTGGAGAACTAGTGTCGGCACCCTCACTGCGCCGAGCAGGTGGCGGACGTCGATTTCGAGATTCATGCGCGCGAGCGCGGCCGCCGCGCCTGGGCTCGCACTTCGGCGCATCAGCGCGGCGAGATCCTCGGCTGCGGCCCCGTCATGGCCCTCCAGCCACTCAGACGCCAGTTCAGGTGTGCCCCAGCGGCGCTCGAGCTCGGCGATCTCGCGCTCGGCCTCCTCCCGGGAGGGCGCCCACGGAAAGTCGGGCGATCTGACGTAGCGCGGGAGGGTCGCGTAGAGGACGAGCGCCCGGATGCGCTCTGGGTACGTGGCCGCGAAGAGGATTGCGAGCGATCCTCCATCGGCGAGGCCGAAAAGCGCTGCGCGCTCTGAACCTGCGGCGTCCATAACCGCACGAATATCGTCCATGCGTGTCTCAAGGTCGGGCACGCCTGACACGCGGTCGGAGAGGCCGGTGCCCCGCTTGTCGAGCATGATCAACCGCGAGAAAGAGGCGAGACGGGTAAGGAAGGCGGCCCGGAGCGGGTCGTCCCAGTCCAGCTCGACATTCGAGACGAAGCCCGGCACGAAGATGACATCAAAGGGGCCGGCGTCTGCGACCGTGTAAGCGATGTTGATGTCGCCACTACGTGCATAGCGCGTCTCCGGCTGCACACGGACAGTGTTGCGGGTCTTCTTCTGCTGAGGTGGCGGGTCCTCTGCGTCCTGCGCTCTCGAGGAGAGCTTTCCCGGCCAACCGAGAGAGAGAAAACCGCCGAAGTCATTCCATGTGCCTGATTCGGGCGGCTATGGCACCGAGGCTCATAGGCACCTCCTCGGACACGCGCATCAGATCAAACCTCACGTCGACCCCGAAGCAGAGGCCGCCTAGGACACGGAGGCGGGTAGTCGCTGCTGCCGAGTCTCGGCCCGGGCCTCGCGCCACCAGATGAGCTCGTACGCGTGCAGTGCGATCCACACGACCGTGAGCGCCGCGAGCGCGCCGATCGCCGGCACGGTCAGCGCCACGGGGATCAGCAAGGCACAGGCCACAGCGACGACGAACCGGCCGCCGCGAACCGAGCGGGCGACACGCCACCGAATAGCCACGTACGAAAAGAGGTAGAGCACAGAACCCCCGGCGAGACAGACGGCCGGCACCGTGTCCAGCACGCCGCCGACGTCAGCGAGCGTCTCCTTCATCGCGAATGCGAAGAGGACGACCCCGGTCACCATCGGCAGGTGCAGGTAGGTGTACGTGTCGCGGGCCAGCGCGATCTGCTGCTCGCCGCTTCGATCCCTGAGCAGCTGCTGCGCGCGCTGCGGGAAGAAGTCGAAGTACGCGAGCCAGAACGACGCGGCCACCGCGAGCCCGAGCAGCGCAGCGACGATCACCCCGGCGGTCAGGCCGGTGTCCCTCGCACCGAAGCCGATCGCGACGAGCGACTCGCCGATCGCGATGATCACGATCAACCCGTGTCGCTCCACGAAGTGGGCCGGGTGCACGCGCCAACCCTGTAGGGGGACGAGCAAAGGCCCGAACAGCGCGACGACGAGCCCCGCGAGCCAGAGAAGTGGCTTGAGGTCGGTCGAGACGAAGCCCGCGACGAGAATCAGGATCGCCCCGCTCAGCGACCAGGGAGTGTTACGTCCGATCGCAGCGACCAGGTCCCGGTCGCCGCGCGAGGCCAGCGCGTGGAGCGTTCCTTGCATGATGATCACGATCAGGAATGCGACTCCGAAGACGACGCCGTGGCGACCGAATGCCTCCGGCACGGCCAGCGCGGCGATGAACATCGCCCCGATCGCGACGAGCAACGAACCCCACACGAGGCCCTCGCCTGGATCGACGGTGTTCGTGAGCCACGCGTAGGCAGCCCACGCCCACCAGAGCGCGACGAGGATCAGGAGGCCGTGCTCCAGCCCGAGCCAGGTCGGGTCGTTCGAGAGCACCGTCGTGACCTGGGTGAAGCCGAAGACGAACACGAGGTCGAAGAAGAGCTCAAGCGGCGTCACACGCTGCTCCTGCTCGGCATGCAGCTCGCTCATAGCCGGACGCTAGCGCGTCACGCCAAGTCCGTCCGCCGGTTCCGCCAGAGTCCATCGAGAGGCCGCGTGAGAGACGACGCCAAGTGCACATGCGAGAAGCCGCTCCCCCGCGAGCGGTCCGACCGGAAGGGCTCGAGCGAGAGCTGGTGCGCCCGCTGCAAGCTGCCACTGACGCTCCGTCCAGGGGTCGTATTCCGCAGCGCGTTCGGCTGAATACGTAACAACCTGTCACCAGGCTCGGCGCCGCCGACTCCATGGCAGCCGGTCCCTCTAGCGTTAGTTCGATGAACTATCAGTTCGTCGACTGCCGTTGGGAGCTCGGCTCGCCGGGGAAGGGGCGCGAGCTCTACCTCGCCGGGCACATCCCAGGCGCGTCGTTTCTCGACGTCGACGAGGACCTCTCGGCGCCGCCGGGGCCCGCTGGGCGGCATCCGCTGCCGGCTGCCGAAGACTTCGCGCGCGCGGCATCGCGCGCCGGGATCGGTGAGGGCGTTTTCGTCATCGCGTACGGGAACATGGGCGGGCCGGAGCGGCTCTGGTGGCTGCTCCGCCACTTCGGCCACGACGATTGCGCGGTGCTCGAGCTCGAAGGCTGGCTCGGGCCGCTCCGATCCGGCGAGGAGGAGATCGATCCCGCCGAGTTCCGGCCTCGGCCCCGCGAGGGGGACACAATCGCAGCGGACGAGCTCGCGCAGCAGCTCGACGACCTCGTGATCGTCGACGCGCGCCGGCCCGAGCGGTTCCGCGGCGAGCCGAACCCGATCGACAAGGTTCCGGGCCGCGTCCCGGGCGCGCTCAACGCGCCCTGGGACGAGCCGCTCCCCGACCTCCTCGAGGGAGAGCTCGTCGCCTACTGCGGCTCAGGGGTCACCGCGTGCGTCGTCCTCCATCGCGTGTCGCTCGAGGGACGCGAGGGCAAGCTCTACCCCGGCTCGTGGAGCGAGTGGGAGCAGCTCGGCCTGCCGGTCACGAAAGGCTGAACGTCACCGTCACCGTCGCCCGGGACTGCTGGGTTCCCGGCTCGATTGGCGTCGAATCGAGGGCCGCGCGGTAGACGCCCATCGGGATCGGCTGCGGTTCCTGAGCGCTCTCCTCGATCCTCCGCACACCACCGAGGGACGCACCCGCCTCGTCGGCCAGCGTTTGCGCCTTCGCACGGGCGTTCGCGAAAGCCTCGCGAAGCGCCTTCTGAGTTAGCTCGCTGCGGCTCGAACGGTCGAACTGCGGCCCCGAGGTCTCGTCGGCGCCCGCGCCCACCGCGGCGTCGACCACGGCGCCGGCCTTCGCGAGCCGCCGCACGGTCGCGACGACCGAGCCGCTCGCGCTGAAGCCCACCACGTCGCCGTTCTCGTTCCGGCGCGGGTAGACCGAGACGTCCTGCGTCTGGATGTCGTCCCTGGCCACGCCGGTCCGGAGGAGCGCCGAGATCACGCGCCGCATCGCCGCCGAGTTCGCCGCCAGCGCCGCCTTGGCGCTCGCCCCGTCGGTCTCCTGTCCGAACGTGAACGTCGCGGTGTCGGGAACGGCCCGCACAGTGGCGGAGCCCTCGACGGTGATGGTTGCTGGCGCGGCTGACGTGCCGTGCGCCGTCCCCGGTCTCACGACGGCCACGGCAACCGCCGCCGCGAGCGCCGCGACCACAGCCGCGATCGAGATCGTCTTCATCGTCTCCTCCTGGTTGCGTACGCCGTAGGTACGGCGCGAACCAGTGCCTACGTCACGCGGTCGCGGTCGCGTGCTCGCCGAAGCCGTTCAGGTACGGCTGCCAGCCGTTCGGGATCCGCGGCGTCGCGAGGTGGATGAAGAGCACCGCCGCGGGCGGCCTCGGCTTCGCGCGGAGCGCCATCGAGACCTCTTCAGGCAGACGGTTGCCCTTGCGCATGTTGCACGGCGCGCACGAGGTGACGACGTTCTCCCAGACCGAGTCGCCGCCGCGGCTGCGCGGCACGACGTGGTCGAGGGTCAGCTTGCCTCCGGTGGTGCCGCAGTACATGCAGCGCCAGCCGTCGCGGGCGAACAGGGCCCGCCGCGAGATCTTCCGCTGGAGGGTCCGCGGGACGCGCACGTACTGCACGAGCCGGATCACGTGCGGCCGAGGGAAGGCTACGGTCGCCGATCTGAGGGGCTGGTCGAGCTCCTCGATCACCTCGGCCTTGCCCTTGAACACGAGCACGTGGGCACGCCGAACGGTGGTCACGTTCAGTGGCTCATAGCTCGCGTTCAGAACGAGAACCTGCTGCACAGCGAAAAATCTAGCAACGGGCTAGCGTGACATCGCACGCTCTACCGCTTCGGCTTCCTCCGGCGAGAGGGCCACCGAAGGCCGGCCGCGGTCGAGCTCTTTCATGTAGATCCGCGCGTAGTCGCGGCCCTGGATCGCGCTCACGACGACGCCGGTCCGCTGCGAGTCGAGCACGGCCAGCGAGGCGGACTGGTTCCCGCCCGCGTCCTCCCAGGCGTCGTAGCGGACGATCGAGATGTTCCGCACCGACTCGTCCGTGCGCCGATCGACGCGCACGAGCCCCGCCGCCACCTCGTCGACGGCCCGGTGCAGGTCGTCGATCCGGCCCTGGAGCGAGACGGCGAAATCGACGAGATCCGACTTGCCGCCGCCGAGCAGCACGGTCTGGCTCGTCTTCAGCCGCCGCACCCGCAGCCAGATCCAGACCGCCAGGAGCAACGTCAGGGCGGCCCCGGCCGCGGCGCCGATCGCGATCCACGCGGCGGTGGCGGCGGAGAAGCTCATGCGCCGGACATTAGCCCGCGAGCGAGAAGATGACCGGGTAGTCGGCGGAGTTGTTGTCGGTCTTCGTCTCGCCCGCAACAGGGCTCACCTCGACCTTGAGCGTCGCGGGCGTCGAGAAGTTGAACTGCGGGAAGTTCCGGAAGGTCACGGCCGTCTCGTCGCTCGGGTTGAGGAAGCCAATCTTCGCCGTCTTGACGATCGGAGCGCCCTTCGACTGCTCGACCGTCAGCTTCACCGGCACCGAGAAGACCTGCGCGTTGCCCGAGTTCTTGACGGTTACCTGGAACTGCAGGCTGGTCGTCACGTCGATGGGAGTCTGCGTCGACGTGCTCAGCTCCTTGCCGGCCGGGAGCACCTTCACGGAGACGAGCTCGGTGCCGCACGGGCAGTTCTGCGGCGAAGCCCCGCCCTTGAGGCGCTCCACGATGGTGGTCGTCGCGCTCGCAGTCGCGAGGGCCGGGTTCTGCAGGAACTTCGAGTCCGGGACCAACGCACCGCCCGCGTCGGTCGTGCCCGTCACGCCCTGGCGTCGGAGCTCCGCCTCGGCCGGAGCCTTGAAGGAGTCCGACCAGATCACGTCGCTTGCCAGGAGCCGCTGCATCTGCGAGGCCAGCGCGCCCGCGGCCGTCGTCGTGTTCTTGGCCGTGGCGGTCGCGCCGATCGCGTCCGCGAGACCGGTCAGGCCGCTGACCCGGAACTGGAGCGCCTGGATGACGGCCTGGTGCTCGGTCAGGAGCGGGCCCGGAGGCGTGATCACCCGGGCACGGTCGACGTCGATCTGCTCCTGCCGCGCGAGGCCGGCGATCTTGCTCTGCAGCTGAGCCCGCTTGAGGCCCGGCGCAAGCAGTGTGTCGCTCAGTTGCTTGCCGATCTGCTGCGAGGAGGACGCGACCTCGGAGATCTTCGACATGTAGCTCTTGTAGGTGCTCGACTTGCTGCTGGCCTGGCAGCTTTTGATCCAGAAGACGAGCAAGACGATGATCAGGATCGCGAAGGCGACGAGGCCGACCAGGCGCAGGAGCGGAGTCAGGTTCTGCGGCGCACGCGGCGGCCGCCGAGGCCCGCGCGGCCCGCCTGGGCGGCGGATCACCCGTTGGGCTCGGGACGACTCCTGAGTCGGCTCCTCCTCCTCGAAGAAGTCGAAGTCGATGTCGACGTCGCGCTCGCTCATAACCCGGCCGAATTGCAGGGAAAGCCGGCTCACTCTACCGCGTGGCCCGGAGGGCGCCCGACGGAGCGCAGGATTCGTCCGAGCCGTCGTGAAATCTCGGGTTCGTGGCCGAAGCTGCTGTTGCCCTTCCATCCACCGAGCTCGTTGCCGAGCGCTACCGGCCGCTGCGCCCACTGGGTAGCGGCGGCTCGGGCTCGGTTTGGCTGGCCCGCGACGAGACCACCGGGCTCGACGTCGCGCTGAAGATCGTTCCGCGCGAGGGCAAGGCCGCCACCCGGGCCGAGCGCGAGGCGCTTGCGGCGGCGCGGCTCCGCCACGAGCGCTGCCTGCGCGCCTACGGGCTCGAGCGCGACTCGCGCAACGTCTACATCGCCTACGAGTACGTGCCCGGCGAGACCATGCGACAGGCGCTTCGGGCCGGGTCGCTGAACGACGCTGATGCCGTCGAAGCCGCTGCCCAGATCCTCGAAGGACTGGCGCACGCGCACGCGCGCGGAATCGTCCACCGCGACGTGAAGCCGTCGAACGTGCTCGTCGCCCAGGGCGCAGAGCTGTCGATTCGGCTGCTCGACTTCGGCCTTGCCCAGCTGGCCGAGGAGGAGTCGCTGACCGCGACCGGCGACGTTCCCGGCACGCTCGCCTACGTACCGCCCGAGCGGCTCCACGGCGAACCGGGTGAGCCCGCAGCCGACGTCTGGGCGGTCGGAGTCCTCCTCTGGGAGTCTCTAGCCGGCTGGCACCCGTTCTGGAACGGGTCGTTGCTGGAGACGGCGCGCCGGATCGAGACCGGCGCCGCTCCGCTCGCCCAGGTCCGACCCGATCTCCCGCGACCCCTCTGTGCGCTCGTCGATCGAATGCTGGCGCTCGACCCGGCCGCACGGCCCCCGGCGCGGATGCTCGCGGGAGAGCTGCGGGACGCCTTCACGGAGCGGATCCGGCACCGCGCGCGGCCTCCGGCGATCCCCATCCGCATCCCGGTTCGGCTCGCCGCTCCGGCCGCGGCGGGCCTGTTTGCCGGCTGGAGCGCCGCCGAGCTCCCGTTCTTCCCGGGAATCTTCGCGCCGCTGCTCGGGTTGCTCGCGTTTGCGCTGACGCTCACGCGGCCCCGGCTCGGGCTGGCGCTCGCACTCGCGGTACCGGTCTTTCCGCTCGGAAACGTCTCGTCCGGGCTGGCGATCCTCTATGCGGCCGCGGCATGCGCCTGGCTCGCGATCTCCTGGCGCGCGCCGCGTGAGGGGCTCTTCCTCGCCTGCGGGCCGCTGCTCGCGCCGATCTCCGCGCTCGGCCTGCTGCCGCTCGCCGCGCAGGGCGTCAGGAGCCTGCCCAGACGCGCGCTCCAGGTCGGCGGCGCCGTCTTGCTCGCCGCGCTCGTCGCCGGGCTCCGCCACACGCCGCTCCCCTTCACCAGCGCGGTGCCGCCCAAGGGCCTCGGCATCGCCGGTAGCCAAGATCCGTTCGCCGTCGCGGTCGCACTCTGGCGGGCACTGACCGCGAGACCGTGGCTCATGCTCGAAGCGTTCGCGCTGGCGGCGGCCGCCGTCGCGGTTCCCTTCGCCCGCGAGCGAGGGCTCTGGGGAATTGCGGGCCTCGGCGCCGGCCTGATCGCCGTCACGCTCCTTCCCGCGCCCTCGGTCGCCGCGGTGCCGCTCGTCCTGGCCGCCTGGTCTACCTGCACCGTACTGGCACTGAAGGCCCGGGGTTAGCATTCCTGGCAGGGGCATAACCCCGCCCAGATGAGCGTCCTGCGGAACATCGAGCACAAGATCGAAGGCCTCTTCGAGGGTGTCTTCGGACGCGCGTTCCGCACGCACGTACAACCGGTCGAGCTCGCGCGGAAGCTCGTCAAGGAGATGGAGGATCACCGCGTCATCTCCGTCTCGCGCGTCTACGCGCCGAACGAGTACACGGTCTACCTCGCGCCCTCCGACCGCGAGCAGTTCGCGAACTACGAGGACTCGCTGCGCAGCGAGCTGCAGCAGTACCTCGCCGAGAACGCGCGCCGCGAGCGCTACGAGCTCCTCTCCGAACCGGTCGTCCAGTTCGAGACCGACGACGACCTCGACATGGGCGAGTTCGGCATCGCGACTCGCATGGTGCAGGGAGCCGCCGCGCCGGAGCCCGACGCGCCGCCGTCGCAGCCCGAGCCCGGCGCGACGATGGTCTACCGCAAGCCGCCCGTTGAGACCGAAGCCGTCTCGGCGGAGGAGCTCGGCCTCGGCCGCGAGATCGTCAGCCTGACCTTCGACGGCCAGAAGCACGAGCTCGACGGCGGCCAGGCGGTGATCGGACGGTCGAAGGACTGCGACATCCAGTTGCCCGACCCGAACGTCTCGCGGCGGCACGCAGAGGTTCGGCAGGAAGGCGCCGCCTACTGGGTGATCGACCTCGACTCGACGAACGGCATGGAGGTGAACGGGCGGCGCCAGAAGCGGGCGAAGCTGCGGCAGGGCGATCGCATCACGCTCGGTTCGACCGAGCTCGTCTTCCGGCGGGAGACCGACTCATAGCCGTGCTGCCGGGCTCGATCGCGGTCGAGGAGGCGCTGCTCCTCCTCAAAATCGCCTTTCTCGTCCTCCTCTACCTATTCATCTGGCGGATCGTGCGGACGGCCGCCCGCGACCTGCGCCTGCCGCAGGAGAGCTTCGTGCTCGCGCCCGGCTCGATTCCCGGGCTCGGCGGGGAGGCCGCACACGTCGAGACCGGAAAGATCGTCGTGGTGCAGAGCCCGGCGTTCGCCGAGGGCGAGGAGTGGGAGCTCGACGCCTCGCCGATCACGTTCGGCCGCAGCGCGCAGAATGACGTCGAGTTGAAGCGTGACGAGTACGCGTCGTCGTCCCACGCGCGGGTCGAGCCGCGGCGCGACGGCGTCTGGCTCGAGGACATCGGCTCGACGAACGGCACCTACCTGAATGGGATCCGCCTGACGCGGGCGAAGCGGCTCACCTCCGGCGACGTCGTCCGCATCGGCGAGACCGAGCTGAGGTACGAGGCATGAACCGAGGCGTCGCTTGCGATGCCGACTTCAGGACGCGCGAGCTTTCGCTCGTGCGTCCGTCTGAAATGACCGGCCGATGCCCCACGGAGAAACCACTGTGAAGCTGGGTCAAACGGCAGCTGTTACCGATGCGGGCCGGAGGCGGCGGCACAACGAGGACTCGTACGTCTGCGAGCCACCGCTCTTCGCGGTCGCCGACGGGATCGGCGGCGCGCAGGCGGGCGAGCTCGCGTCGAGCCTCGCGGCCACGGCGGTACGGGACGACTCCAGCGACGGTCACGGCGACGGCCGACAGCGCGTCGACGGGCTGATCCAGGAGGCCAACCGGCGCGTCTACCAGCGCCAGTCGGAGGACGCGTCGCTCTCGGGCATGGGGACGACGATGACGGTGGCGTTCGTGCAGGACAGCCACGTCTGGATCGGACACGTCGGCGACTCCCGCGCGTACCTCGTGCGTGACGGCAAGCTCGAGCAGCTCACCGAGGACCATTCGCTGGTCGCCGAGCTCGTGCGTAGCGGCAGGCTCTCGCCGGAGGAGGCGGACTCCCACCCGCAGCGCTCGGTCGTCACGCGCGCGCTCGGCACCGATCCAGACGTCGACGTCGACACGTTCTCGATCGACGCCAAGCCGGGCGACCTCTTCATGCTCTGCTCCGACGGGCTCACCTCGATGGTGAGCGACGACGGGATCCTCGAGGAGATCAGCCGCCATCGCGACGACGTGCGGGCGACCGCGAAGGCGCTAGTGCGCGCCGCGAACAAGGGCGGCGGCGAGGACAACATCACCGTCGTCTTCTTCGAGATTCAGTCGGACGCGGACGCCGGCGAGCACACGGTCACGCTGCCGCCGCCGCAGCAGGAGGAAGACGAGGAGGACACGCTCGACGAGCTCGATCGGGTTCCCGTCGTCCAGACCGCCCGGCGCGAGCGCAAGCAGCATCCGGTGCGCAGCCGGGTCGTCTTCGTAACGCTGCTCGTGCTCCTCGTGCTGATCGCGGGAGCGCTCGGGGTCTGGGGCCTCTGGCGCTCGCACTTCGTCGGCGCCGAGGCCGACGGCCACGTGGCCGTCTATCAGGGCGTCCCGTGGAACATCGCGGGCAACCTCCACCTCTACCGCACCGTCTACGAGAGCCCGCTCCTCTCCGCGCAGCTCAGCCGCACGGAGCGCAAGAAGCTGTTCGACCACAGCCTGCGCAGCAAGTCGTCCGCGCTCGACGAGGTGCGCCGCTACGAGGAGCAGCTCGGAAGATGAGTCTCCTCGCTCGCCTTCGGCTCCCTCTCGCGGAGGAAACCATGTTTCCCCCGCGGGCCCCCTTCTTCTTCCGGGTACGCCTCAGACCACGCGCCCTGCTCGTGGGCGCGCAGCCTGAGGATCACGCTTGGGGGAACCTCCCGGTTCCCCCGGGGCCCCCTCCACCGGAGACCCACCGGCCGAAAGGCAGCCGGTGAGTCTCCGAAACCGCGAGCTCGCCAACCTCGTCGTCGTCGGGCTGCTGACGGCGATCGGCTTCGCCAGCGTCTACATCGCGCGGCAGGCGGTCGTCTCGACCGGCTCGCTCGCCTACGCGGGCTTCTTCCTGGCGCTCTACCTGGCCGCGCACCTCGTCTGCCGGATCACCGTCCCGAACGCCGACCCGTACCTGCTGCCGATGGCCGCTTTGCTGACCGCGGTCGGACTGACCGAGATCTACCGGCTCGACCCGACCGACGCCTTCCGCCAGGGGCTCTGGATCGTCGTCGCGGTCGCCGCCCTCGCCGCAACGCTGTTCTTCCTGCACCGCGACTACCGGCGGCTGGAGAGCTACAAGTACCTCTTCGGCCTGGCGTCGATCGGCCTGCTCGCCCTGCCTGCGCTGCCCGTGATCGGCGAGACGATCAACGGCGCGCGCCTCTGGATCCACTTCGGCTCGCTGCAGTTCCAGCCGGGCGAGCTCGCGAAGGTGCTGCTGATCGTCTTCCTCGCCGGCTACCTGCGCGAGAAGCGCGAGGTTCTGGCACAGGGGCGTCTCAAGGACTTCGGCCCGCTGCTCGTGATCTGGGGCGGCGCGATGCTCGTCCTGGTCGAGACGAACGACCTCGGCTCGGCGCTTCTCTACTTCGGGATCTTCCTTTCGATGCTCTACGTCGCGACCGGGCGGCTCGCGTACGTGCTCGCGGGAGCCGTGCTGTTCGTCGGCGGCGCTGCCGCCGCCTACAAGCTGATCGCTCATGTGCGCACCCGCGTCGAGATCTGGCTCGACCCGTGGCCGCATATCCACACCACCGGCTATCAGATCACGCAGTCGCTCTACTCGATCTCGAACGGCGGCTTCGGCGGCGCGGGCCTCGGCAAGGGCACCTTCACGACGACGAGCGGCGCGACGCTGATTCCCTCCGCCAACACGGACTTCATCTACTCGGCGATCGCCCAGGAGCTCGGCCTGATCGGCGCGGCCGCGCTGCTGCTCGTCTTCATGCTCTTCATCGCGCGCGGCATGAAGCTCGCGATGCTCGCCGACGACGGGTTCTCGAAGCTGCTCGCCGCCGGGCTGACGTTCTCCTTCGCGCTGCAGACGTTCATCATCGTCGGCGGCATCCTCCGGATGATCCCGCTGACGGGCGTGACGCTTCCGTTCGTCAGCTACGGCGGCTCGAGCGTCGTCGCGAACTTCGTCCTGCTCGCGGGTCTCCTGCTCATCTCCAACCGCTCGAACGCAGGAGCGAGATGAACCGCCAGATCGCCCAGCTCGCCCTGCTCGGCCTCGCCCTCGTCGGAGCGCTGATCGTCGGAACGACCTACTGGCAGACGTGGGCGGCCGCGGGGCTCGCGAACCGCCAGGACAACGCGATCAAGCTCGTCGCGGAGTTCTCGATCAAGCGTGGGCTGATCCGCGCGGCCGACGGCGAGATCCTGGCTACGAACCGCAAGAAGAAGACGAAGTCCGGGCAGACCGTGTACTTCCGCCGCTATCCGAAGGCCGGCCTCTTCGCGAACGTCGTCGGCTACTCGACGGTCTCGCGCTCCCGCACCGGGCTCGAGTCCTCGGAGAACGACTACCTGACCGGCTCGAACACGAACCTGAAGACGATCCTGGACAAGACGCTCACGCAGCTTCGTGGCGCGACGATCAAGGGGAACGACCTCTGGCTGACGGTCAAGCCACGTGCGCAGCGCGCCGCGATGGCGCAGCTTGCGGGCAAGTGCGGGGCGGCCGTGGCGCTCGACCCGCGAACCGGCGCGGTGCTGGCGATGGCTTCGCAGCCGACCTTCAACCCGAACCTCGTCGAGACGAACTTCAACGCCATCGTCCGCGCCGGCGCACCCTGCTCTCCCGCCTCGCGGCTAGTGAACCGGGCGACCGCCGGCCTCTACGCGCCGGGCTCGAGCTTCAAGGTCGTTACGAGCGCCGCCGCCCTCGACTCCGGGCGCTACACGATCGACTCGAGCTTCGACGACCCCGGGTACTGCATCGAGTACGGCAGGCAGGTGCACAACTTCGCCGACCAGGGCAATGTCGAGCGTTTCGGCCGGGTCAATTTCCTGCAGGCGCTCGAGCACTCGATCAACGCGGTCTTCTGCGACATCGGCAAGGCGATCGGAGCGCGCTCGGTCCTGAACGCTGCCAAGCGCTTCGGCTTCTACAAGGATCCGCCGCTGGAGACGCCC
>Ga0307308_10000393_pt1 | contig 15239 bp, 15 predicted proteins | sample ER_DNA_195_FD_194501 | JGI IMG/M metagenome (GOLD analysis project Ga0307308, IMG submission 194501) | Bulk soil microbial communities from the East River watershed near Crested Butte, Colorado, United States - ER_DNA_195 | ecosystem: Environmental > Terrestrial > Soil > Floodplain | place...
CTCGAGCGGGAAGATCGGGGTCAGGTCGCCGAAGACGGGTCGCCGCCGGGCCGATTCGGTGTCGACGCCGTTGACCGCGTCGACCCGGAGCATGCCCCAGTACTTCTCGGCTTCGCGCGGGGCGCGGACGGCGCCGCTGACCCGGTCGCCGATCCGCAGGCCGAAGCGGCGGACCTGGCTCGAGCTGACGTAGACGTCGTCCGGGCTCGGCAGGAGGCCGTGCCGGCGCATGAACCCGAAGCCCTCGTCGACGACGTCGAGGATGCCGCTCGCGTAGGCGTGGCCGGCGCGCTCGGTCTGGCGCTCGAGGATCTTCTCGACGAGGTCGTCCTTGCGCTCCTGGGTGCCGGTCTCGAGCTCCAGGTCGCGGCCGACCGCACGGAGCTCGTTGACGCTCATCTCGCGCAGATCGGTGACGTCGAGGTCGTTGCGTTCGCGGGCCGCCTCGAGCTCCTGCTGCTCCTCGTACTCGGTGACGGGGGCGCGCGAGGAGACCTGGTTGCGACGGCGCGGCCGCCGATTGCGGGAACGCTGGTCGGGACCGAGTTGGGGCATGAGTGGGGAATTCCCTCAGGAGAAACGGGTGCGGGGAGAGTGGGCCACGTCCGGGCTGGATTTCCGCGCGGAATCGCTCCGCTGCGCAGGCCGGTCTGGGATGCTCTGACTATACGCTGTCTGAGACCGAGACGTCAACGCGCAGGATCGAGGCAGTCAAGGATGCACATGGCACGCCGTCTTCGTGTCGAGCTCGGGCTGGCGCTCGTCGTGGCCGCGTTCGCGACGAGCGCTGCGGCCTGCAGCACCGCGCCGGGTTCGAGCGGCCTTCCGACCAGCGCATGCGACATCGCCGCGAAATTCGCGAGCTCGGATCCCTCCCGGTCGGCCAAACGCCTGGATCCGGTTCTTCGGGATTGCACGTCGATCGAGGATCTCGAAGCGGTCGGAGCGAAGTTCGGCGTTGCGCTCGCCGGAAAGGACATCATCGCCCTCGCACGAACGCGATGCCGGCAGGTCACGGCACCGCGGGACGGATCCCTGTGCGGCGCGATCCTGGCGCTGCCTTCGAGCAGCTAGCCCGTCGAGCCTGCGCTCATCTGAGCGATTGACGCACATGTGTGCGATCCGTATCGTGGGCCGGTGACCAGCGACCCCATGTCGAGGCTGCGCGCGAGCGAGGTCGCTGATGCGATCCGCGAACGACGTCTCATCGCGGTCCTGCGCCGGGTCGCTCCGCGCGAACGGCTGCTCGAGCTCGTCGAGGAGCTCGCCGCAGACGAGATCCGGATCTTCGAGATGATCGCCGGCGCATCGACCCTCGCCGCAGCCGCTCCCACCCGATGACCACACGACGACCGCCCGCTGCGGAGCCCGACCCAGAGACGTCGAGCGCCCTTCTCGGCCAGGTCGCCCGCCTGTTCTTCGAGCACCAGCTCACCAAGGTCGAGATCGCCACGCGCCTCGGGATCTCGCGCTTCCGCGTCGCACGGCTCCTCGACCGAGCCGTCGCCGAGGGCGTCGTCCACATCGAGTTCCGCGACGCCCCGAGCCAGGACCGCGAGCTCAACCGGGCGGTCGCGGAGCGCTTCGGCATCGGGCGCTGCGTCGTGGCGGCGAATGACGACGCGATCGCGGTGGCGCGGCTCGGCGCCGATGTCGTCGACGCGCTGCTCGATCCCGGCGAGACGATCGGGATCGCGTGGGGCTCGACGGTTGCCCGGGTCGTCCGTGCGATGCAGCCGCGGAACGACCCGACGATCGACGTCATCCAGCTCGCCGGCAGCTCCACCGCGTTCGACTCGTTTGCCGATCCGGGCGACCTGACGCGGGTCCTCGCCGAGCGGCTGGGCGGGCGTCCCCATCGGATCCATGCCCCGGCCTTCGTCGAGTCGGCCGAGCTGCGGTCCGCGCTCGAACGCCAGGGCGAGGTCGCCGCGACGATCGAGCGCTTCGAGACGGTCGAGATCGCCGTCGTCGGGATCGGCGCGTTCGGCGCGAGCGATCGCGCCCCGAGCTCCTCACTGATCCGGTCGGGCGCCCTGACCGCCGCGGAGCTGGACCGGCTCGGCCGGCTGGGTGCGGTCGGCGACCTGCTCGTCCATCCCTTCACCGTCGCCGGCAGGTTCGTCGCGCCGGACCTCGCGGCGCGGGCGATCGCGATCTCGATCGAGATGCTCCGGCGAGTCCCGACCGTGGTCGCGGTCGCGGCGGGCTCGGCCAAGGTCGAGGCGATCCGGGGTGCGCTCGCCACCGGCGTCGTCGGCGTGCTGGTCACGGACGCGCCGACCGCCCGGGGCATGCTGCGATGAGCCGGCTCGCCGGGCGCGTCTGCCTCGTCACCGGATCGACGGGGATCGCCGCTGCGGCGGCCCGACGGCTGGCCGCCGAGGGCGCGGACACCTTCGTCGTCTCACGGACCGCCGATCACGCGCGGCAGCTTGCAGAACGGATCGTCGACGCCGGCGGCTCCTGTGGCTGGACCGCCGCGGAGCTGTCCGACGAGAACGCTGTCGACGCGGCGGTCTCGGCCTGCGTCGAGCGGTACGGACGGATCGACGGCCTGTTCTCGGTCGCCGGCGGGAGCGGACGGCGGTTTGGCGACGGGCCGATCCACACGGTCGGTCGCGACGCGTGGGAGCGGACGCTCGAGCTGAACCTCACGACCCAGGCGCTGGTCTGCCGGTCCGTCGTCGCGCGGATGCGGGTCCAGGAGCCGAACGGGTCGGGGACGCGCGGCTCGATCCTGCTGATGGGCAGTGTGACGGCCACCGATCCGGCGCCGGAGTTCTTCGCGACCCATGCCTATGCCGCCGCAAAGGGCGCGATCAATGCCCTGATGACGACGATGGCGGCGGCCTATCTCCCGGATCGGATCCGGGTCAACGTCGTCGCGCCGGGCCTGACCGCGACGCCGATGGCACGACGCGCGGCGGGAGATGCGGCGATCCGCGCGTACGGAGCCCGGAAGCAGCCGCTCGCGGGCGACATGATGGATCCAGACGAGATCGCCCACGCGGCGGTCTTCTTCCTGTCCGACGAGTCGCGCACGATCACGGGGCAGCTGCTCAAGGTCGACGGCGGGTGGTCGGTGGCCTCGGTGTCACCGCTGCCGGACGGCCTCAACCCATGAGCCGTGCCTGGATCGCCGACCTGCCCCTGCTCGCGGACGCCGACGTCTGCGTCGTCGGGTCCGGATCTGCCGGCTCCACGGCGGCGATCGCCGCGGCGCGCGGTGGCGCCTCGGTCGTCCTCGTCGAGAAGCTCCCGTTCCTCGGCGGCATCAGCACGGCGGTCCTCGATACGTTCTACGGCTTCTGGACGCCGGGTGACGCGCCGCGCAAGGTCGTCGGCGGGATCGCCGACGAGGTCGTCGCCGCGCTTCGGGCGCTGGGACCGGTCGTCGAGCGCCCGAACACCTACGGCGCGGGGACCGGCGTCACCTATCTCGCCGAGCACCTGAAGGTCGTGTGGGAGGCGCTCGCCACAGGCGCCGGCGTCCGGATCCTGCTCCACGCCATGCTCCAGGACGCGGTCGTCGACGGCGACGGGCGACTTCGCTCGATCGTCGTCGCCACCAAGGCAGGGCTGGGCAGGATCGTTGCCCGGACCTTCGTCGACGCGAGCGGCGACGCCGATCTGTGCGCGTTCGCCGGGTTCGGCTTCGAGACCGCCGGGGAGCTCGATCCCGCACAGACCCTGACGACGACGTTCCGGATGGCGAACGTCGATCCGGCTCGGCGCGCCACGATCCCGACGACGGAGCTGCACGCGCTGATGGCCGGCGCCGCCGCGGACGGATTCGACCTGCCCCGGCGCGAAGGCTCGGACCACGTCACCCCGATCGACGGCGTGACCGCCACGATCATGACTCGCCTCGAGCCGAACGAGCGCGGCGACGATGGCCGGATCGTCAACACCACCGATCCCGTCTTCCTGACCGCGGCCGAGATCGCCGGCCGACGGCAGGCTCTCGAGTACGCCCGGTTCCTCGCCGAGCGCGTCCCCGGCTACGAGGGCGCCTCGCTCGTCGCGCTCGGCACCCAGATCGGGATCCGCGAGACCCGGCGCGTCCATGGTGACGCCCGCCTGACCCGCGACGACGTCCTCGCCGCACGCCAGTTCGCGGACCAGATCGGGCTGTGCGGCGCCCCGATCGAAGACCATCGGGCCGGGCCGGACACCCGCTGGGCCTACCTGCCGCCGGGCTCCGCCGTCGGGATCCCGTACGGGACGCTCGTCGCCCGCGACGCCGTCAACGTCCTCGTCGCCGGTCGGTGCTTCTCGGCCACCCACGACGCGCACGCCTCGGTTCGCTCGATGGCGCAGTGCATGGCGATGGGCCAGGCCGCCGGCACTGCCGCGGCGATGGCCGCGAACCGCAACCGGAGCGGCGCGGTCCGGGCGGTCGATGGCGCCGGCCTGCGGGCGCGCCTTGCCGCGGATGGTGCGATCCTCAAGCTGGCGATGGAGCCAGTCGCATGACGTTCGTCCGCACGGTCCTCGGCGACATCGACCCCAACCAGATGGGCGTCACGTATGCGCACGAGCACCTGATCATCGACGGCCGGCCGGCCCAGATGGATCCGGAGTTCGACCTGTCGCATGTCGGAGCCATGGTCGTCGAGGTCCGCGAAGCGATGGAACGCGGCCTTCGCTCCGTCATCGATGCGATGCCTTGTGACGCCGGCCGAAATGCGATCAAGCTTGCCGACGTGTCGCGGCAGACCGGGTTGAACATCGTCGCGCCAACCGGCCTCCACCACGAGCGCTGGTACGGGCCGTCGCACTGGAGCCATCGGGTCACGCTCGACGAGCTCGGCAACCTGTTCGTCGCCGACATCGAGGACGGCATCGACGCCAACGACTATTCCGGACCTGTCGTCCACCGGACGCCGCACCGCGCCGGAGTGATCAAGATCGCCGGGAGCGACGGCGGCCCGTCAGCGCGGGACAGCCGCATTTTCGCGGCCGCCGCGACCGCGCATCGACGTACCGGCGCGCCCATCCTCACCCACTGCGAGGCAGGAACTGGCGCGCTCGAGCAGATCAAGCTTCTGACCGATCTGGGCGTCGACGCGCGGCACATCACGCTCAGTCATGTCGACAAGGTGGTCGATCGCGCCTACCACCGCGAGATCGTCTCGACCGGAGCATTCGTCGAATACGACCAGGCGTTCCGCTGGGGCGACGACGCAAACGGCACGACCCGGCTCATGCGCTGGATGGTCGACGATCACCTCGCGGACCGGGTCGTTCTCGGGAACGACGCCGCCCGGCGACGCTACTACCGGGTCTTTGGCGGCTCACCGGGGCTGGCCTGGCTCCTCGACATCGCGGACCACATGGGAACGCCCGTCGTTCCGGGTCTGGCGCAGCAGCTCTTCGTCGACAATCCTGCCCGGGCATTCGCATTCGGGGAGGTGGACCGGTGAGCCAGGAGCCCGTGGACCAGGAGGCGCTGAGCCGGGGGCCGCTCCTGACCAGCGTCGTCGGGTCGCACGCGCATCCGGGCTGGTTCGCCCACGGGATCGCTGCCGCCCAGCGTGGCGAGTTCGGGCCGGCCGACCTCGCGGAGCTCCTCGCCGATGGCGTCGATCTCGCGGTCCGCGACCAGGAGCGGGCCGGGATCGACGTGATCAGCGACGGCGAGATGCGCCGCGCGGGCTTCTTCACGGCCGAGTTCTACCGACACCTGACCGGAGTCGAGGCGATCCCGCCCGAGCGCCGGCTCGGCGCCGGCGCCCACGACGGGCTCCACCGGTATGCCGTCGTCGAGCGGATCGCCGCGCCGCATGGGCTCGGTGTCATCGCCGAGTACACGGCGGCCAGGGAGCGCACCTCGCGGCCGCTCAAGGTCACGTTGCCGGGGCCGTACACCCTGTCCGGTCGGCTGACCTGCGGCGCGGGCGAGGTGTACCCGACACGGGTCGCCGCGGCGGAGGCGTTCGTGCCGATCCTCCAGGCCGAGCTCCGCGGCCTCGTCGACGCGGGCGCGGCGATCATCCAGGTCGACGAGCCCTCGCCGGCGATCCACCCCGACGCCCCGGCCGATTTCGTCGGCCTGTTCAACGCGGCGATCGAGCCCGCTGTCGGCCGTGTCCGCCTCGGCGCCCACCTGTGCTTCGGCAACTTCCTCGGTCGGCCGCTGGCGCCGCGCTCGTACCGGCCGATCCTGCGCGCGATGCTCGGGTTCGCCGTCGACGAGCTCGTCCTCGAGTTCGCGAACCGCGAGATGGCCGAGATCGGGATCCTGCGCGAGATCGCGGACGCGGGTCGCGATGTCGCCGCCGGAGTCGTCGACGTCAAGAATTCGCACGTCGAGACCGCCGCCGAGGTCGCCGCCCGGATCGATGCGATCCTCGCGACGGGCGTTCCGCCGGAGCGCCTCACGCTCGTCCCCGACTGCGGCTTCAGCCAGACCGCCCGCAACCTGGCCACGGCCAAGCTGGGCGCCCTCGTCGCCGGCCGCGACCTCGTCCGCGGCACGTCGATCGCCAGCGCCACGTCCTGAGGAGGAGATCCCGCGATGCAGGCCCACCACGTCACGATGCTCGGCACCGGGCTGATCGGCGACTTCTACACCGCGACCCTCCACGGCCAGCGCGGCCGCGACCACGTCCGGGTCGTGTTCTCGAAGTCCGAGGAGCGCGGCGCGGCCTTCGCCGAGCGCTGGTCGATCCCCGAGCACACGACCGACATGAAGGCGGCGGTCGAGCACGCCGACACGGACGTCGTCGTCGTCGGCCTGCCGAACTACCTCCACGCGGAGGCCGTCTCGCTGGCGGCAGCCGCCGGCAAGGCCGTCCTCTGCACGAAGCCGCTCGGCCGGACGGCGGATGAAGCCCGCCGGATGCTCGAGGTCGTCGAGAAGGCCGGGGTCTTCGGCGGCTATCTCGAGGACCTGTGCTACACGCCGAAGACCCTGAAGGCGATCAAGGCGGTCGAGGGCGGGTCAATCGGCGACGTCACCTGGGTCCGCTCCCGCGAGACGCACCCCGGACCGCACAGCGCGTGGTTCTGGGACGGCCGGCTGACCGGTGGCGGCGCGATCATCGACCTCGGCTGCCACTGCATCGAGATCATCCGGAACTTCGTCGGCATGGGGAACCGACCGGTCGAGGTGATGTGCACGACCGACACGCTCGTCCACCCGATCGACGACGAGGACAACGCGATTGCCCTGATCCGGTTCGAGTCCGGTGCGATCGGCCAGTTCGAGGTGAGTTGGACGTTCCGCGGCGGGATGGACCTCCGCGACGAGATCGCGGGGACGCACGGGACGATCTGGCTCAATCATTTCCTGCGGACCGGCTTCGAGATGTTCACGGCCGGTGGCGGCGAGGGCTACGTCGCCGAGAAGGCGGAGACGTCCGCCGGCTGGCTGTTCCCGGTCGGCGACGAGGTGTCCGAGCTCGGCTATGTCGACATGTTCTCGGACATGTTCGACGCGCTGGAGGCCGGCCGAGCGCCGCGTGAGACGTTCTACGACGGCTACGTCGTGAACGCGGTCATGGACGCCTGCTATCGGTCCGCCAATAGCCGCGCGTGGGAAGCGGTCCAACTCTTCGAATGGCGGGGCGGGGCGACCGCGCGGATCGCCAAGAAGGCCGAGACCTGGGAGGGCCAGACGGTGATCAAGCGCGAGCTCCTGCCGGACGGGCGGACGAAGCTGATCCTCAAGGACCCGACCAGCGGCGACTTCACCGATCGGATCGTCGCGGGCGGCTGAGTGGGGGCGACGAGCCCGGCTGGCCTGGCTGAATCAGACCGGGGCGAGCTCCGTCGGATCGCCGGCCGCGAGCCACTGGCCGATCGCATCGCGCGAGAACAGCTCGTCGACGACCATCGACGAGGCGCCGATCACGCCGGCCAGGCCGCCGAGCGACGAGCGCTGGATCAGCAGGTCGCGCGTCGCGAGAGGGAGCGATCGCCGGTAGACGGTCTCGCGGATCGACGCCAGGAGCTGGTCCGGGCTGTTCGCCACGCCGCCGCCGATCACGACCAGGGACGGATTGAAGAAGTTCACGACGCTCGCGAGCATCGAGCCGACGCGCCGGCCGGCCGACTGGAGCATCGCGACCGCCACGGGATCGCCGGACGACGCCGCCCGCGCCACGTCCTGGGCGGTAACCCGACCGCGCTGGTCGAGGGCGGTCCGCAGCCGCGCCGACCGGCCGTCGCGAGCCGCCTGCTCGCCATCGCGACCGAGGGCCGCCCCGCCCGCAAGCGCCTCGAGGCAGCCGACGTTGCCGCAGCGGCAGATCACGGTCGCATCGTCGGTGACCTGGATGTGGCCGACGTCGCCGGCGCTGCCCTGGGCGCCACGATGGAGCCGGCCGCCGGAGATGATCCCGGCCCCGATCCCGGTCCCGATCTTGATCACGACGACGTCGTCGTGCCCGGCGGCGACACCGGAGCGCCACTCGCCGAGGGCGAGCACGTTGACGTCGTTGTCAACCCAGACCGGTGCCCCGTGGCGAGCGGCAAACCGCTCGCGGATGGGGTAGCCGTCCCAGCCCGGCATGATCGGCGGCGAGGTCGGCCGGCCGGTCGCGAATTCCACCGGCCCGGGGACCGCGATCCCGATCCCCCACAGCCGGCCGGGGACCGCGTGCGTCGTGGCGAGCAGCTGGTCGAACAGCTCCTCGACCCGCGCGAGGCCGATCTCCGGACCCGCCTCGATCTCGGCCGGCTCGTCGTGATGGCCGAGGATCCGGCCGTCGAGCGTCGTCAAAGCCACGTCGACGCTCGTCGCGCCGAGGTCGGCGACGAGCAGGTGGCCGGCGCCCGCCCGGAAGGTCAGCTGGCGCGGTGGGCGGCCACCGGTCGAGGGACCCGGATCGCCCTCGACGACGAGGCCCCGCTCGACGAGCTCACCCACCCGTTGCGAGACGATCGCGCGCCCGAGCCCAGTCCGCTCGACGAGCTCCGAGCGCGACCGCGAGCGCCCGAGCCGGATCTCGTCGAGGACGTGGACGAGCGCGTCGAGGGCCTCGTCGGGCAGCGAGCCGTTCACGCCGGCGATCATACGTCTCGTCCCGTGCGATGGCGACTTTTGCGCTTGACGCGCCAAAGTACGATGATCACCGTTCAAACACGGAACTCGACGCCGATCGGTCGACGAAGGGCAACCACCTGTTGACCGCCGCGAGATCGGCTCGCTACCATCGCCGGGCGATCTAGATCGTCTAGACAACCTCTCCATCGTCGCCGTCACGCGATCCCACGGTCGCCGTCAGGGAGCTGGATGCGCAGGTTCGCCGACATCGGTGCCGCGGTCATCGGGACCGGGTTCATCGGGACCGTCCACGTCGAGCAGCTCCGCCGGATCGGCGTCGACGTGCGTGGTGTCCTCGGCAGCACGCCGGAACGTGGCGCGGCAAGGGCCGAAGCGCTCAGCGTCCGCCACGCCTACCCGTCGCTCGACGACATCCTCGCGGACCCGTCCGTCGGCGTCGTCCACGTCACCTCGCCGAACCACCTCCACGTTCCGCAGGCCCTCGCGATCCTCGCCGCCGGCAAGCACGTCGTCTGCGAGAAGCCGCTCGCGATGACCGCCGTGGAGTCCGCCGGCCTCGTCGCGCGGGCACAGGCGAGCGGCCTCGTCAACGCCGTCAACTTCAACATCCGGTTCTACCCGCTGCACCAGCACGTGCGCGAAGCCGTCGCCGCCGGCCAGCTCGGCGACGTTCGCTTCGTCACCGGCCACTACTTCCAGGACTGGCTCCTCCGCGACACCGACTGGAACTGGCGCCTCGACCCGACCCAGGGCGGCGCGCTTCGGGCGGTCGGCGATATCGGGTCGCACTGGTTGGATCTCATGGCGTTCGTGACGGGTCAGCCGATCGTCTCGGTGATGGCCGACCTTGCGACGTTCGTGACGGCCCGCCAGGAACCGACCGGTCCGGTCGAGACGTTCTCGACCGAACGATCTGCGCACACGGTCACCCGGCCGATGGGCACCGAGGACACGGCGACGCTCCTCCTCCGCTTCGCCAACGGTGCCCGCGGCTCGGTGGCCGTGTCGCAGATCAGCGCGGGTCGCAAGAACTCGCTCCAGTGGGAGGTCGACGGCTCGGACGGCGCCGCGTGGTGGGACTCCGAGACACCGGACCACCTGTGGCTCGGACACCGCGACCGCCCCAACGAGCTGCTCCTTCGAAACCCGGCCCTCATGGGCGAAGCCGGGCGTGCCGCGGCGGCCTTGCCGGGCGGCCACGTCGAGGGCTTCGGCGACACGTTCGGCGCGCTGTTCCGGGCGATCTACGCCGACGTGCTCATCGGGCGCCCGAACGCGAACCCGCCATACGCCGACTTCGCGGCCGGCCACGACGAGATGCTCGTGAACGACGCCATCGCCCGGAGCGCCGCGCTCGGGCAATGGGTCGATGTCGATCGACAGTCTTCCGGCGGCGCCGGCTCTCTCCCCGCCGGCGCCGCCATTCCCTCCCCGGCCCTGTCGGAGGCCGCTTCATGACCGCGACCCCGGAGATCCCTGCATGAGGCTCGGCCTGCTGACCGCCCCGTTCCCGAACACGGCCCTGGCGGACGTGGTCGACTGGACGGCCGGGAACGGCTTCGAATCCATCGAGATCGCGTGCTGGCCGCGCTCGACCGGCCCGAGCCGGCGCTACGCCGGCACGTCGCACATCGACGTCGCGAACCTCTCGGCGGCCGAGGCGAACGAGCTCGCGGGTCGGATCCGCGGGACCGGCCTCGTCATCTCCGGTCTCGGGTTCTACCCAAACCCGCTCCATCCCGATCCGGAGCACCGGGCCACGGTCATCGGCCACCTGAAGCACGTGATCACGGCCGCCGAGAAGATGGACGTCCCGCTCGTGAACACGTTCATGGGCGGCGACAAGGACAAGACCCAGGACCAGAACTGGGAGGAGGCCCTGCGCATCTGGCCCGACATCGTGTCCTTCGCCCAGGATCACGGGCGCAAGATCACGATCGAGAACTGCCCGATGCTCTTCAGCGACGACGAGTGGCCGGGCGGCAACAACATCGCGACGACCCCCCGGATGTGGCGCCGGATCCTCGAGCAGTGGGGCGGCTCGATCGGGCTGAACTTCGACCCGAGCCACCTGATCCTCCAGATGATCGACATCCCGCGCTTCATCCGCGAGTTCGGGCCGGACATCCTCCACGTCCAGGCGAAGGACCTCTGGATCGATCGCGACGGCCTGTACGAGCGTGGCGTGTTCTCGGTGGGCATGGGCTGGCAGGTGCCGCGCCTGCCCGGCCTCGGCGACGTCGACTGGCCGCACCTGTTCGGCGCGCTCTGGCGGGTCGGCTACGACGGCGACGTCATCATCGAGCACGAGGACAGGGATTTCGAGCGCTCCGACGATCTCGTCAAACGTGGATTCCTGCTGGCGCGCGACGTGCTGCGGCCGTACGTCAAGTGAGCGCCATGCCGTTCAGCGTCGACAACCTTACCGAGCGCGACATCGCCAAGGCGATCGACCACTCGCTGCTCAGGCCCGAGCTCGACGACGCGTTCGTCGAGGCGGGCTGCCGGCTCGCTGCGCAGTACGACGTCGCCTCGGTCTGCGTCCGGCCGGTCGACGTCCGACGGGCGGCGGGGATCCTCGATGGCACGGACGTGAAGGTCGGCACGGTCATCGGCTTCCCGCATGGCAGCTCGACGACCGAGACGAAGGTATTCGAGGCGCACGGTGCGCTGGCCGGCGGCGCCCTCGAGCTGGACATGGTGATCGACATCGGCGCCCTCAAGTCAGGCCGTGACGCCGATGTCGCGTCCGACATCGCGGCGGTCGTCAACGTCGCCCATGCCAGCGGCGCGATCGTGAAGGTGATCTTCGAGAACCACTTCCTGACACCCGACGAGATCGTTCGCGCCTGCCACCTGACCGAGGCGTCGGGCGGTGACTTCGTCAAGACCTCGACCGGGTTCGCGGCGTCCGGCGCGACCCACGAGGACCTGGCCCTGATGCGACGGAGTGTCTCCGAGCACGTCCAGGTCAAGGCGGCCGGCGGCGTCCGCACGCTCGATGCCCTGATCGACGTGATGAATCTCGGCACCACGCGGGTCGGAGCGACCGCCACCAAGGCGATCATCGACGACTTCCGGGCACGCAAAGCCGGCCGCACGCCGACGGGCGCCGCCGAGCCCGCCGCCCAGGGCAGCTACTGATGAGGGGCGTCGGGATCGGCATGCTCGGCTCCGGGTTCATCGGTGAGTTCCACACGCTCGGGCTGCGCTACGTGCCGGACGCCCGTGTCGTCGCCAACTGGGGCGCGGGCAGCGAGCGGCGCGAGGCCTTCGCGACCCGCTTCGGCAGCCGGGCGATGGACTCGATCGAGGCCGTCTGCGCGGACCCCGAGGTCGACCTCGTCGTCGTCTCCCTGCCGAACCACCTCCACCTCGAGGCCGTCGGGTCCGCGGCCGCGCACGGCAAGGCCGTCGCCTGCACGAAGCCGCTCGGGCGCAACGCGGCCGAGGCCGCCGAGATGCTCCGGCTCGTCACCGACGCCGGCGTGTTCCATGCCTACCTCGAGAACGTGGTGTTCAACGCCGAGATGATCCGGATGCGCGAGATCGTCGAATCCGGGGCGATCGGCCGCCTGACGACGTTCCGCGCTCGCGAGGGCCACAGCGGCCCGCATGCGGCGCACTTCTGGGACGCCACGCTCGCCGGCGGCGGCGCGCTCCTCGACATGGCCTCGCACGGCGCGGAGGCGGCCCGCGCGATGTTCGGCAAGGATGTCGCGGTCCGGGACGTGTTCGCCTGGGGCGACACGCTGGTCCACGGCGACCGCACGACGCTCGAGGACAACGCGGTCATGCTCATCCGGTTCGAAGACGGGCGGGTCGCGACGATGGACGTCTCGTGGTCCTCGAAGGGCGGGCTCGAAAGCCGCTTCGAGGCCTACGGCGACGGCGGCCGGATCGTCCAGGACATCATCTCGAGCCCGCTCCGGGCGTTCATCGAGCGACCGGCCGGCTACCTCGGCGAGAAGGTCGACGCGGACACCGGCTGGGTCTACCCGGTCCCGAACGAGACCTACGTCCACGGCCACGACGCGATGATGGCCGACGTCGTGACCGCGTTTCGCGAGGGCCGGCCGCCGCTGGAGACCTTCGAGGACGGCCTGATCGTCAACCAGATCCTCGACGCCGCCTACCGCTCGATCCAGAGCGGTCACTGGCAGCTGGTCGGGCCGGCCGTGGCGGCAACCGCGTGACGGCGACCGCCGGCGCAGGCGCCCCGTGACCACGCCGATCGCCAAGCCTGCGTTGCCCTGGATGACGGCCGCGGCGGCCCTCCTCGAGCAGGTCGCAACGACCCAGGCCGAGGCGATCGAGACCGCCAGCCAGTGGTCGGCCGAGGCGATCGCGGCCGACGGCCTCGTCCACCTCTTCGGGACCGGCCACTCCCGGATCCCGGTCGAGGAGATGTTTCCGCGCTACGGCTCGTATCCGGGTTTCAACCCGATCGTCGAGCTGTCGATGACGTTCCACACCCAGGTCGTCGGCGCGAACGGCCAGCGCCAGGCGATGTTCATCGAGCGGACGCCTGGTCTCGCCGAGGTGATCCTGTCGAACTTCTCGTTCGGTCCGAAGGACGTGATGATGATCTTCTCGGCCGGCGGGACGACGGCCGTCCCGGTCGAGATGGCGCGCGGGTCGCGCCGGCGCGGTCTGCGCGTCATCGCGGTCACGTCCGTTCAGCAATCGCAGTCGTCCGAGATCGATCCCGCCGTCGGCAGCCGCCTGCTCGACGAAGCGGACCTCGTCATCGACCTCTGCTCGCCACCGGCCGACGCGATGATCGACATCGTCGGGCTCGACACGCCGGTCGGTCCCGGCTCGACCGTCACCGCGGTCGCCATCGTGAATTCCATCAAGGTCCGGACCGCGCAGCTGCTCACGGAGCAGGGTGCGATGCCGCCCGTTCTGACCCGCGGAAGCGTCGTCGGGGCGGACCGGTCCCGGGACCTGTTCGACGCAGCCTATCGAGAGCATGCGCGGCGGCTCGCCCGCGCGATCGACCAACGAGGAGGTGGGTGACGGAGCGACGCGCAGCACGCAATCCAGCGATGATGGTCCGACTGACGACCCACGAGGGGACTCGCGGTCGGCGCAAGGAGGAGTGGAAGTCCATGAAGCATTCAGGTTTGACACGGGGGCTCGCGGCCCTCGCGGTGATGGCGATCCTCGCCGGCGCCTGCAGCTCGACGCCGGCGGCGTCCGGCGGCGCCAACGCCAAGTACACGATCGGATTCTCGAACCCGGGCGGCGTCGGCAACGGCTGGCGCGAGGCGATGCTCTGCTCGGCGAAGGCCCAGGCCGTCAAGGCCGGCAACGTCTCCAAGGTCACGATCATCCATCGCGACACCGACGCTCCCGGCCAGCTCGCTGACATCCGGACCCTGATCGCCCAGGGCGTCAACGCGATCATCATCAACCCGGCCGGCCCGGACGCGCTGAACCCGGCCATCGCCGAGGCCACCGCGGCCGGCATCACGGTCATCGCCGTCGACGCCTCGGTCACCGCGCCGGGCGCCTACAACCTCTCCAATGACCAGACGCAGTACGCGTATCTCGGCGCAACGTGGCTGTTCAAGGCCATGGGCGGCAAGGGCGCCGTCGTGTACATGCGCGGCATCGCCGGCCACCCGGCCGACACCGATCGCGACACGGGCTTCCAGAAGGCGCTCAAGGAAAACCCCGGGATCACGATCGCCGCGACCGCGGTCACGAAGTGGGACCCGAACACGGCGACGCAGCAGATCAACGACATCATGACCGCCGGCACGAAGTTCGACGGAATCTGGACGTCGGGCGTCGACTCCAACATCGTCGACGCGCTCAAGGCGGCCAACCATCCGTACGTGCCGATTGTCGGCGCGGACAACGCCGGCTTCGTCACCCAGCTGTTGAATGAGCCCGGCCTCAAAGGCGCGGCCGTCACCAACCCGGCATCCATCGGCGGCGCGGGCGTCACGCTCGCCCTTCAGATCCTCGGCGGCAAGAAGCCGGCGGCGACGACGGTCCACGTGACCCCGGAGCTGTGGGCCAATGACGACGCGGACGGCAAGGCCAAGCTGACCGCGGCGGCCGACCCGACCCTCCCGAAGACCTGGCCGCTCGGCCTGACGATCCAGGACTGGACCACGTACACCAAGCCCGAGCTGATCGCCTGCAAGGGACCGGGCGACGTATAGCCCGACCCTCGAACGCGACTGATCATGGGGGTGGCGGCAGCGCC
>Ga0307308_10000395_pt1 | contig 15202 bp, 18 predicted proteins | sample ER_DNA_195_FD_194501 | JGI IMG/M metagenome (GOLD analysis project Ga0307308, IMG submission 194501) | Bulk soil microbial communities from the East River watershed near Crested Butte, Colorado, United States - ER_DNA_195 | ecosystem: Environmental > Terrestrial > Soil > Floodplain | place...
CACTGTCGTCACAACGATCACAACGACGACGCCGGACTCGAGCTCGAGCACCGACTCGTCTTCGACGGACACGTCGTCGACCGACACCTCGTCGACCGACACGAGCTCCACGGACACGACGAGCACGACCGACTCGGGTGGCGGTGGCAATGCCCCGGCAGCGACGCCGAAGTCGGCGGAGCCGAAGTTCACGGGGTAGCCGCTTGTGACACGTCGCCGAGCTAGCTGGATCCTCGTCCTGCCGATCCTGGCCGCCGGCTGCGCCGGCGGTTCCGGTCAGCCTGCGGCGGAGAAGCCGGCTCCGGCGACGGTGCAGAAGCAGGCGGCGAAGCCCGCGGCGTCGAGGAAGGTGAACAAGGTCGTGTCGGCGGCGGCCCCGAAGCGGGTGACGAAGACGAAGCCTGCGAAGACGTCGAAGCCGCGGCAGCGGCGACGTGCGCTGCCGTGGCGTCCGGATGGGATGAGCGAGGTCGCGCATGTCCGCGTGCGCCGCATCGGCGTGTATCGCTCGCTCGCTGCGAAGCACGCGTCGCTCGTCCTCGGGAAGCGAGACGTAAATGGCACACGGCGAACGTTCCTCGTGCGAGAGACGAGGGGCGACTGGGTGCGCGTCTTCCTGCCGACGCGGCCGAACGAGAGTCAGGGCTGGGTCAAGCGGCGTTCGGTTCGCGTGTTCACGAACGGCTACCGGCTCGTGGTGCGGTTGCGGAGCCACGAGCTGCGTCTGTGGCGCGGCGACCGGATCGTGGCGAGGTATCCGATCGCTGTCGGCACGCGTTCGACTCCGACGCCGCGCGGGCTCTACTACATCGTCGAGCTGCTGAAGCCGAGCAATCCGAACGGCTCATACGGGCCGTTCTCGTTCGGGTTGTCGGCGCACTCGAACGTGCTGAAGCGGTTCGCAGGCGGCGACGGTCGCGTCGGCCTGCACGGGACGAATCAGCCGGGGCTGATCGGCTCGAACGTCAGCCACGGCTGCATCCGGCTCCGCAATGCGGCGGTGAGGCGGCTCGCGAAGATCCTGCCGCTGGGCACTCCGGTCTACGTCCGCTCGTAGGCCGGCGTCTCGAACGGCACCATGTCCGACACCTGGACGTGTCGTGACGTGACTGCGGGCTAGGGCGTGGTTCTTTGCGGGCTCCGTAGCTACCTGTGGAGAGAACGTCACACTCTCGTCACCATGTCCGACACCTGGACGTGGGTCTTCGTCACGCGTCGCGACTGGTCAGGCCTCGATGCCCTTGGCTCGCAGTTCTTCCAGGGCACGCTTCGACTTCTCCAGGCCTTCCAGATCCATCGCGCGCAGGACTTCATCGGTCTTCGTGAATTGCACGTCTCGGTAGTCGACGACCTGGATCAGGTTGCCCCACGGATCATGGAAGTCGAGGCCTCGGCCGAACGTCGGAACGCCGAGCTCCTTCAGACGCGTCCGCACGGCTTCTTTGTCGTCGACGACGAGGCCGAAATGGCGCTCGCGATCGGGCGGTTGCGTTCGGCCCGCGGCCAGCGCGATGAACTGGTCGCCCATGTCGATGAACGCCATGTTCCCTCCACGACCGCGCAGCTCGAGGTCGCCGAAGATCGACCGCCAGAATTCCAGCGCCTCGTAGAGGTCGCCCACCTCGAGCGCGATGTGGTTCATTCCGACGAGCTTCGGCACGACTTCAGGGTAGTTGCGGGAACGCGGGCTCGGCCAGCGGTGTAGAAGCAGCGGTGGTGGGCCGACCACTCGACGAATCCGACCTGATCGGCCGCGCGCAGCGCGGCGACACGCACGCCTACGAGGAGCTCGTGACTGCATACCAGGGCATCGCCTTTCGCACGGCGTACGTCATCGCACGCAACGCCGCCGACGCTGAGGACGCTGCGCAGGACGGGTTCGTCAAGGCCTGGCGCGCGCTCGGACGTTTTCGCTCGGGCGCGCCCTTCCGACCCTGGCTGCTGCAGATCGTCGCCAACGAGGCGCGCAACCGCCGGCGCTCGGCGGGACGCCGCGAGCACCTCGCTGTGCGCGCAGCGACAGAGGAGCCCTCGGGGGGCGCGGCCCCGTCCCCCGAGGCGGCACTGCTCACGGCCGAGACGCGGGAGGCGTTGGTCGCCGCGGTCAACGAGCTGCCCGACGATCAGCGCGAGGTCATCTCGCTCCGCTACTTCCTTGGGCTGTCGGAGCAGGAGGTCGCGCAAGCGCTTGATCTGCCGGAAGGCACCGTGAAGTCGCGTACGTCGCGAGCGCTCGAGCGACTGAGGGAATCGTATGACTGAGCTCGAGCGCACACTCGTCCTCCTAGGCCGTGAGCTCGACTTTCCGGCGGAGCCCGATTTGCGCTCGCGCGTGCGCGAGCGCATCGAACGGACGCGCCGCGTCCGGCGCGCCCTGGTCTTCGCCGTCGCGCTGGTCGGGGTCGCGTTCGGGATCGCCATGGCAGTGCCGGATGCGCGCAGCTCGATCCTGCGGTTCTTCCACATCGGCTCGGCGACGGTGGAACGCGTGCACACGCTGCCGCCGGCGCGTGAGCGACCACTCGCGGCCGGGCTCGGGCCGGTGCTGTCGCGACAGGACGCAGAGGCACGCTCGGGCGTCCCGCTCGTCCTGAGCGGCGTGAAGCCAACCCGCTACTACGCCCAGCCCGGCCTCATCGCGACGCTCCTCGAATACCGCGGCAAGCCCGTCCTCCTCGCCGAAATGGGCGGCGACCAGGCCGCGATCACGAAGAAGTTCGTCACGCCCGAGACGCGGGTCGAGCCCGCAGAAATCGGCTCGAACAGCCTCTGGATCGAGGGAGGCAGGCACGTCCTGATCTGGCAGGCGGGCTTGGCAACGTTCCAGCGGGTGTCCCGCCTCGCCGGGAACGTCCTCCTCTGGGTCGAGGGCGACCGCACGTTCCGCCTCGAGGGCGACCTGACCAAGGGCCAGATGCAGAAACTCGCCCGAGATATCACCCAGTAAGGGGAGAACCGAGCCGCCACTTCATCCGAATAGACAAGGGTGATGACTGCGGCAGACACCGAGATTCGCGACGAGACCGAGGTCGTGGAGGGCTGGCGGGCGGAACAGCTCGAAATGGCCGGCTACGGGGCTCAGGCGGCGGCCGAGCTCGCGCGGCGCTACGACGTCGATCTCCACCACGCGATCGACCTCCTTGCTTCCGGCTGTCAGCCGGAGCTCGCGCTGAAGATCCTGCTCTAACAGGCAGGGCAAGGCGGCTACCGGCAGAATCTTGTGCCGGTGAACTTCCTTGCCTTCATCCCGTCGCCCTCGAGCGGCACGATCGACCTCGGCCCGCTGACGATTCACATGTACGGCCTGATGCTGCTGCTGGCGATCGCGGCCTCTCTCACGCTGACCGGTTACCGCTGGGTGAAGTGGGGCGGCGACTGGGATCTCGTCTTCCGGGTCGCAGTCTGGGGCGTCGCCGCCGGGATCGTGGGCGCGCGCCTTTACCACGACGTCACGAGCTGGAGCGAGGTGCCCGACAAGTGGTGGGGCCCGTTCGCCGTGTGGCAGGGCGGGCTCGGGGTCTGGGGCGGAATCCTCTTCGGAGTGCTCGCCGGCGCCTGGGTCGTCCATCGCTCGGGCCAGAGCGTTCGGCTCTTCATGGACGCAGTCGCGCCGGGACTCCTGCTCGCGCAGGGGATCGGAAGAATTGGGAACTGGTTCAACCAGGAGCTCTTCGGCAAGCCGACCGACCTGCCGTGGGGCCTGAAGATCGACCCGCAGCACCGGCCCGAGGGGTACTTCGACCACAACACGTTCCACCCGACGTTCCTCTACGAGCTGACCTACGACCTGATCGGCGTCGCGATCCTGCTGTGGATCGACAGGCGCTTCAAGATCCGCAGGCCGGGCTTGTTCGCCCTCTACGTCGCCTACTACTGCTTCGGTCGCTTCTTCGAGGAGCTGTTGCGGATCGATCCTGCGCACGAGTTTTACGGCCTGCGCTTGAACGCCTGGGTGTCGATCGTCGGGTTCGTGCTCTCGCTCGGGTTCTTCATCTGGTGGCAGTTCATCCGGGCACCGAGCGGCGAGGATCGGCCGCGGGCATCCAAGGTCGCACCGGGGCCGGCGATGGCCGTCCCCAAGGGCCGCGTCCGCACCGGGCGCTAGGTTCCGCTCATGATCGTGCGCGAGCTCGACCTGGATCTGGACGCCTTCGAAGGCCCCTTCGACCTGCTCTTGACGCTCGTCCTCAAGGAGGAAGTCGACCTTGCGGACGTGGATGTCGCCGGCATCGTCGTGCGGTTCCTCGAGCGGCTGGCGGAGCGCGAAGCCCTGGATCTGGATGCCTGCGGCGAGTTCCTCGTCCTCGTGGCCGCGTTGCTCGAGCTGAAGGCCCGCGGGCTTTTCGAGGACGAGGCGGCCGAGCTGGCGGATCTCGAGCCCGAGGAGGCCGCCGAGGAGCTGGCGCGCCGCCTCGCTGAATACCGGCGGATGAAGGAAGCGGCCGGCTGGCTCGCCGAGCGGCTGTCGACCGAGCGGGACCGGTTCTTCCGGGTCGGCCCCGCGCCGATGGCGCCGCAGCCGGAGCGACGGCTCGCGCAACAGGATCCCGAATCGCTGGCGAACGTCGTACGGCTCCTTGCCGCGGAGCCGCCGACGGTGTCGCTCGCGCATATGGAGCTGCGATTCCCGCCGGTCGCGCAGTTCCTCGAGCGGTTCCGCGCGTTGCTGACGCGGCGGACGCGCTTCGACTTCGATTCGGAGCTCGACGGCCTGTCGCGAGCCGAGCAGGCGGTTGCGTTTCTCGCGCTCCTAGAGCTGCGCCGAGCCAACGAGATTTCCATCAGTCAGGCGGCACCTTTTGCGCCCATCCGTGTTAGTAGGTTGGGGGAGGAAAGAGCCGCTGTGAACGAAAGGACCCACGCGTGGAACGCCCGCTCCGCCTAGTCACTGCCAATCCGCTCGACCAGCTCGCGCGGACGCTCGAGGCGCTGCTCGTCGTCGCCAATGCGCCACTCCCGGTGGAGGAGCTCACGGCCGCGACGGAGGACGACCAGGAGCGCGTCGAGATGGCGCTCGGGCTGCTCGCGGAGCGCTACCACGAGGGTCGCAGCGGCATCGTGCTCGAGTCGGTGGCGGGAGGCTGGGCCTTCCGTGCCTCGCGTGCGGCGGCCGAGGCCTGTGGCCGGCTGTTCGAGCGTCCGGTTCAGCGCGGGCTCTCGCAGGCTGCGCTCGAGACGCTCGCGATCATCGCGTACCTGGGGCCGGTCACACGGCCGGAGATCGCCCGGATCCGCGGCGTCGCCGCTGACTCCGCCGTCGCCGGCTTGACGGAGCGGGGCCTGATCACCGAAGCGGGCCGCGAGGACGGCGCCCACGGCGGCGCGGTGAAGTACAAGACGACGCCGATGTTCGAGCGAGTCTTCGGGCTCGAGAGCCTGTCGCAGCTGCCGCGCCTGGACGACCTTCCGGGCGACGTCGACGATCTGCGTGAGCGCCTGCACGCGGTCGCCGAGCAGCGCAGCGCCTGACTCTTACTTGAAGTTGACGCGCACCTCCGGGAGCGTGCCGTCGGCGAGGTCGAGCCGAAGAAGGCCACAGCTTCCCTTGAAGCTGGAGCTCGAGGGGACGATGTCCTTGTAGCGGTCGATGGAGGGTGTGTAGGTCAGCCGCCCATCCGTCGGAGTGCGTGCGCCCGTCGGAGTCCAGTCCCCGCAGGATGCCTGTTGCCAGGTCCTACCCGTGATCACGTTGGGGCCCTGGTTCCCGTGGAGCGTGAACTTGAGGGTGATGTTGTCACCGGCCTTGACGCCGTAGAGGTTGCCGCCGGTGTCGACGGGCGCGTCGAATCCTCGGAAGTCGTAGATCACCTTGTAGGCCGCGCTCTTCGTCGTCGAGTTCCCGTTCTTGTCCAGAGCAGTGACCGTAAACGTCTGCGGCCCGATGCCGCTCGTGTCGATCGTCGCGCCGTTCCGCAGCGTTCCGTCGCACGACAGGATCTTCACGCCACCGGGGCTCCAGCAGTAGTAGTTCGCCGACAGATAGCTGCCCTGCGGATACTCATGGTCAGCGAGCGGCGATTGAATCTCGATTCGCGGAGGCCGGCGGTCGACGATCGTGTACGTCGCGTTCGTCTGGGTGACGTGGCCGGCGTTGTCGACGGCCGTAACGTTGAATCGGTGCGTGCCGGCGTTGCTCGTATCGAGAGGTGCACCGCTAGGGAGATCGCCCTGGCAAAAGCCGATACCGCTGCCGCCTGGATCGCTGCAGGAGTAGTCAATCGTGAGGTTCGACTCGAGGTCGTACGTTGCGCCGTCGGCCGGAGTTCGCAGGTCGATCGTGGGCGGAGTGAGGTCGAGGACTTCGTAGGTCACCGTCTTGGTCGCGGTCCGGCCCTCGAAGTCGACGGCGCGGACCGTGAAGGTGTGCTGTCCGGCCGTCGAGACATCGATCGGTGCGAACAAGGGAAGGTCGCCGTCGCAGCTGACGATGTATGTCACCGCGGAAGAGCAGACGTAGTAGACGGGTGTGTCGCGCCCCGGGAAGTAGACGCCGTCAGCGCTCGGTGAGTAGATCTCGATGCTCGGTTCATCAAGGGATGTAGCTCCGGCACTCGAGACGAGTCCGAGGGCGAGCACGATGAACAGAAGCTGGACGAAACGGCGGAGAACCAAGCTGACCCCTTTCTCGGACGACCGCGACTGATCATGGCTCGGGCCCTGTGCCGTCGAGTCCCCCATCGGAGGGACATGTGCCAGGGACTGTCCCTGGCACATGTCGGTTCAAGACGTGCGCCTGCGACCTGTCGCTTCGACCAAGCGGTAGCCGGGAATCGGCACGCCCACCGCGCGGCGCGCCTTTGCGACCCACGGCGGGAGGTTCAGATACAGCTCCGGCAGCTTCGCCCGCGGCACGACGCGAGCCAGTGCGGCGACGCGGAACACGAAGTCGCTGAGCGGGAACTTCAGCTGCGACGAGCGCACGACGTCGAGCTCGAGCTCCGGGTGCGCGAGCACCGAACGGAAGTGCTCCTCCGATTCGTACTCGCGCATGTGGGTCGGATCGAGCTGCCACCGCTCCGGCGCCGGCGGCTTGCCCTTGTACAGCCAGAACGCGTGCGGCCCCCGGATCACGCTTGCGACGTAGAACCAGCCGCCCGGTCGCAGCAGCCTCGCGATCTCCGGCGCCAGCACGCGGTCGTCTGGGAGGTGCTCGATCACCTGTGACGAGATGACCGCGTCGACGGACTTGTCCGGCAATGCCTCCACGTGCGCGACGTCGGAGACGATGCCTTTTACCTTCTGGGAGAGCCGCTCGCAGAGTGCGACGTGTTCCGCGGAGATGTCGACCGCGTAGATCGTGTCGCCGACAAGGCCTGCGCGGTCGAGCGGCCAGAGCGTCCCGCCGTCGCCCGCGCCGAGATCTGCCAAGACGCGCGGCGGCGAGTGCTCGGCGGTCTCCCGCAGGAGCGGCGGCATCCATTCCGTCAGGAAGTACCGCGAGTGCTCGAGATCTTCGACCGACGGGCCGCTAGCTGCTGCCAAAAGCCTGCCTTCGAGCCAGGTCGCGCTCGGGATCGACGAGATGCCCGTCGCGCTCGACGTACCCGTCCTTGCCGCCGACGACGAGCAGCACGAGGTCTTCGGAATCGCTCGCGTTCGAGACGATCCGCCGCGTCGTCGACTCGACGTGCAGCAGCCCGCCCTCGCCGAGCTCGTGAACCTCGTCGCCGATCTCGACGCGCGCGCGGCCGCGGTGCACGAAGTAGAGCTCGTCCTGAGTGTCGTGCCAATGATGGAAACCCGGGAATCCGGGCGGCATGACGACCGCGTTTACGCCGAACGCCGTCACGCCGAGCGCACGCCGCACCTTCCTGAAGCCGTAGTCGTCGCCGAGCTCCTCCAGGGTGGTGAACGAGTACCCGCTCACAGCTTGCGCACGATCTCCTCCGCCTCGGTGCGCGTGAAGGCACGTAGCGTCTCCGTGTGCTCCGCGCCGTACCGATTCAGCTTCATGAGGATCTCGATCGCGACGTCGTCGTCGGGCGCCTCGAAGATCTCCACGACGTCATAACGTCCCAGCGTGACGTACACGCCGACCATCTTGCCGCCGGCCTCGGTGATCACCCGCTCGCCTTCCTCGATCCGCTCGCGCCACTTCGGGAGACCCGCGAATCCCTGGGTCGTGAAGCGCATGAGCGTGACGTAGTGCGCCATCCCGCGAATATATGACGCCGTGCGCCTGAACGCCTATCTCGCGAGGGCCGGAATCGCCTCCCGGCGCGGCTCCGACGACCTGATCAAGGAGGGCCGCGTGAAGGTCAACGACGAGCCCGGCCAGCTCAACACCTATGTTCACGCCGGCGACCGGGTCGAGGTCGACGGTGAGCCGGTCGCGGCGCAGCAGCTCACCTACGTCCTCCTGAACAAGCCGGCGGGCACCGTGACAACGGCCAGCGACCCGCAGGGACGACCGACCGTCGTGCAGCTCGTGGACGAGGTTCCCGAGCGAATCGTCCCCGTCGGACGGCTCGACGCCGACACGACCGGCGCACTGCTCCTGACAAACGACGGCGCGCTCGCGCACCGGCTCGCGCACCCCCGCTACGGCGTCGACAAGGTGTACGAGGTCGACGTCGAGGGCGAGCCCGACGACGTCGCGCTCCGCCGACTTGCCGAAGGGGTCGAGCTCGACGACGGGCTCACTGCTCCTGCAGAGGTGCGGCGCCTCGCCCCGTCGAAGATCGAGCTGACGCTGCACGAGGGCCGGAAACACCAGGTCAAGCGAATGTGCGCGGCGGTGGGCCATCCCGTGCGGCGCCTGCACCGAAGCCGTTACGCCGGCTTGACGGTGGCCGATGTCGAACAGGGACGTTGGCGCGAGCTCGACCCGACCGAGGTAACGCAGCTCAGGAGTTACTCGTAGGGATCGTTCGGCGCGGGGATCTGGACGACACTCGTCGAGTTCAGATCCGGGATGTCGCCTCCGCCGGGCTTGAACGTCCCGGTGACCGTCACCCACTGGTCGCGCGAGGGCGGGTCACCCGACGTGCCGAGCACGCGGATCACGATCGGCTCGGCGTCCGCTGCGCAACAAGAGATCTGGTAGCGAGCGAGCTCGAACCCGCCGTCGACGTCGCCGGCAACGAAGCCCACGAGCTTCACCGGGGCGCCGTTGAAGCTCGTGCCATGGTGGTCGTAGGCACGCTGGCCGAACTCGAGCAGGCTCATCTCGAGCGGCGGGGCGCCGCGCTTCAGTTTCTTGAAGACACCGCCACCCGCATTGATCTTCACGTTGGCCGCACGATCGACGCCGTAGCTGCCGAGCGTCGGCGGCGCGACGAGTAGCAGGGCCGCGATCGGGGCGAGCAAGAGCCAGCCGACGCCGATCCCGTGGTCGTGCTCGTGACCGTGATCCGCCGGGGTGCGTCGAAGCGCCCGCACTAATGTCACGAGACCGAGGACGATGATCGCGATGCCGGCGATCGTCAGCCAGACGCCGAGTCCGCCTTTGACATAGCGGCGGTACGTGTCGGTAACCGTCAAGCGGAGCAGAACGGCCCCGATGAGCATGGTGATCGTCCCGCCGGCCGCGCTCACAGCAGCCACCAGCCCACGACGATCGCGGAGCTCACGGCGACGACGAACGTCAGGGGCGCAAACCGGACCGCGAAGCGGCCGCCGAACGTGCCTGTTTGCAACGCGATCAGCTTCACGTCGACCATCGGGCCGACGACCATGAACGCGAGGCGCGCGGTGAGCGAGAACTGCGTGAGGCTTGCCGCGACGAATGCGTCGGCTTCGGAGCAGATCGCCATCACGACCGCCAGACCTGCAAGTGCAAGCACTGACGCCAGGCCGGAGCTCGCGACGCCGTCGAGGATGCTCCGTGGGACCACCGTCTGAAGTGTCGCGGCCGTCGCAGCGCCGATGATCAGGAAGCCGCCGGCTTGCAGCAGGTCGTGCTGAGCGGTTTCCACGAGGACGGAAAGCGGCGGGCCGTCATGCGTGTGCCGTCGCCGTGCGCGTTCGAGGAACTTGTCGTTGCCGAACCGCGCCCAGATCAGCCCGACGACTGTGGCGGCAAGCAGGCTCGCGAGCGCGCGGGCCGCGACGACCTCGGGGTTACCGGGAAACGCAACCGCGGTCGACACGAGCACGACCGGGTTGATCGCGGGCGCCGAAAGGAGAAACGTCAGAGCTGCTGCGGGCAGGGCTCCGCGCTGAACCAGCCGCCCCGCGATGGGGACCGAGCCGCATTCGCACCCCGGCAATGCCGCACCGGCAACCGCGGCGACAGGTACCGCCAGCGCGGGTCGGTCCGGCAACACGCGCGGAAGGAAGTTGTCCGGCACGAACGCCGCGATCGCTGCGCTGACAGTGATGCCGAGTACGAGGAACGGCATCGCCTGGACGGTGATCGCCACGAAGATCGTGGCCCAATGAGCGACCGCCGGTCTGTCCAGCAAGTCCTGCAGCAGAGGGCGCAAAGCCGCAGCCGCCACGATGACCGCGACGACGACGCCGATGCCCAGATCCCAGCGGGCTTCGCGCCGGTGTCCGTCCACGTGGGCGGTTTCGCTCAAGGCAACATCCTCCCCGACCCCGCCCATGGCGCGGCGAGCCTAGCACCGCCTCGCAACGCCCTGTTCACCAAAAGCCGAAGCATCGCCCGGCGCGGTTTGAGAGCATAGGCGCCGTCAAGGTCACGAGATCAAGGGGAGGGCACGGCACATGGGGAGACGGCTCAGGATTTGGGGAGCGCAGCTTGCGCTCGCCGGTATTGCGATTGCAGTAGTCCTTGCGGCGCCGCTGGCGTCGCCGAACAAAGCTCAGGGCGGCCCGATCATCTCCGGAGCGCGTTCGCTTTCGGACAAGATCGTCGTGAAGTTCGCGGCGGCGCCGCCGAAAGATCGCACCACGGACGTGCACCTGCTGGCGTACAACGACTTGCACGGCACGCTCGATCCGGGGACGAACAACCTCTACGGGCACTTCGCGGGAGGCGCTGCCTTCCTCGCGAAGGCCGTCAAGGCGAAGCAGGCGCAATACGGCGCTCATGAGGCGACGATCTTCGCCGGTGACAACATTGGCGCTGCTCCGCTGCAGAACGGGCTCTTCCACGAGGAGCCGATCATCATCGCGTCCAACTTGATGCATACCGACTTCGCGTCGGTGGGTAATCACGAGTTCGACAAAGGTGCGACCGAATTGCTGCGCATCCAGAACGGCGGCTGTCATCCGGACGGATGCACGGGCGCCCCGTACGCGCTGCCGGGCGGTGGGTCGACGAACGTCTACCCGGGTGCGAGCTTCAAGTACCTGTCCGCCAACGTGATCAAGAACTCGACCGGGCAGCCGCTCTTCCCGGCGTATGCGATCAAGGAGTTCACCTCCGACAGTGACGTCCACAAGCGCTTCAAGGTCGGTTTCATCGGCGAGGTGCTCCAGTCGACGCCCACGATCGTGACGCCGACAGGAGTTGCGGGTCTGACCTTCCAGGACGAGGCTGACGCGGCGAACCGCGCCGTTGCCGAGCTCGCCCTGAAGGGCGTGAAGGTGCCCGTCCTCGTCATCCACCAGGGCGGCTTCCAGACCGGGTTCCCGTCCGCGGTGAACGGTTGCGCGGGTGCCCTCGCGGGGAGCGACATCGCCGCGATCGCGAATCGGCTCGATCCCGCGATCAAGATCATCGTGTCGGCGCATACGCATGCCGAGTACCGCTGCACGATCACGGCAGGCGGCGTGACGCGCCTGATCACGAGCGCATCGTCGTTCGGCCGAGTCCTCAGCGACATCACGCTGACGATCGACGACAGGAACGACAAGCTCATCTCGGCAAGCGCCGACAACATCCTCATCGACAACGCGAAGAACCTCCGCACGAGCTCGACCACCGTCCGCGACCCGGATCCTGCGAAGGCGGATCCTGAGGTGCAGGCGGTGGTGGACCAGTACGTCGCAGCAGCGGCGCCGCTGGCGAACAAGATCATCGGCCACATCCAGGGCGACCTGACGCGGGCGGCATCGCCTTACGGCGAGAGCGCGCTTGGCGACGTAATCGCCGACGGTCAGCTCCTCGCAACGCAGCCGGCGAGCCTCGGGGGTGCGGTTATCGCATTCATGAATCCGGGAGGCATCCGGCAGGACCTGTTCTTCGCGACTAATCCGGGCGGGGCCGTGACGTACGGGGACGCGTTCTCCGTTCAGCCGTTCGGCAACAGCCTCGTCACGAAGACGATGACGGGCGACATGATCCGGCGGCTCCTGCAGCAGCAGTTCCTGGGCTGCAACGGAGGGACTGCACCGGCAGCCGGACGGTTCCTCCAGATCTCGTCGAGCTTCAAGTACGAGGAGGTACCTGTCGGCACCGCAGCGGCCTGTGATGCTCGCATTGGGAAAATGTGGGTTAACGGCGTCGAGGTGACTCCGGCGTCGAGCTACCGCGTGACGATGAACAACTTCCTCGCAAGCGGTGGCGACGGGTTCACGGTGTTCAACGAAGGCACCAACTCTCTTGGTGGTGCTCAGGACATCGACGCCTGGGTTGCGTACTTCGCCACGTTGGAGCCGGGCGGCGTTCCCGTACCGGCACTGAACAGGATCGTCGCGAAGCCGTAACTACGGACGGGCGACGAAGCCCATACGCTCGTACATGAGCGCAAGAGTGGGAGCCGAGACGGCGTGAGCCTTCTCGGCTCCCACTTTCAATAGGCGTTGCAGCTCAGCCGGATCACTGCGCAGCTCGTGGTAGCGAGCCTGAATCGGTGCAAGCAGCTCGACGACCGACTCGGCGACGTCCGACTTGAAGTCGCCGTAGCCCGCACCGTCGTAGCGTGACTCGATCGCGTCGGGCTGCTGGCCCGTCGCGACCGCCATGATCGAGATCAGGTTCTCGATCCCCTCCTTGCCCTCGCCGCGTTGGACCTCGCGGCCGGAGTCGGTGACGGCGCTCTTGATCTTCTTGCGGATGGCGGCCGGCTCGTCGAGCATCTGGACCGTGCCCTGGGCGGTGGCGCCGGTAGTCGACATCTTCTTCGTCGGCTCCTGGAGATCCATGATCTTCGCGCCGAGCTTCGGGGTTACGACCTTCGGTACGACGAGCGTCTCGCCGTAGCGGGAGTTGAAGCGTTCGGCGACGTCACGCGTCAGCTCGACGTGCTGGCGCTGGTCCTCGCCGACCGGCACCGCATCGATGTTGTAGAGCAGGATGTCCGCGGCCTGCAGCACGGGATAGGTGAAGAGGCCCACGGAGATGAACTCCTGCTGCTCGGACTTGTCCTTGAACTGCGTCATGCGCCGCAGCTCGCCGTAGCTCGTCGCGCTCGCCAGCAGCCAGGCGCCCTCCGGATGATCGTGGTTGTGACTCTGGACGAAGAGGGTGCAACGCTCGGGATCGATCCCCGAGGCGAGGAGGAGAGCGGCCAGGGAGAGCGTCGACTCCCGAAGATCCTCGGGGTCGTACGCCACCGTGATCGAGTGGAGGTCGACGATGCAGATGAAGGTCTCGCCTTCGTCCTGGGAGTCGACCCACTGCCTGATCGCCCCGATGTAGTTGCCGAGGTGCTTCTCGCCGGTGGGCTGGATGCCGCTGAAGATCCGCATTGGACGCACAAAAGTATCCTGAGTTCCATGGCCGTGACGGGATCTCCGGAGCTTCTGATCGTGATGAGCGCCAGCGCGACCGCTGAGGAGGTCGAGCACGTCGTGGCCCGGCTCGACGAGGCGGGGGCCCACGCGCACGTCACACCCGGGCGTGAGGCGACCGTGATCGCCGCGATCGGCGAGCGGGACGAGCTGGCTGCCCTGCCGCTCGAGGGCTATCCGGGGGTCGAGCAAGTCATGCCGATCCTGAAGCCGTACAAGCTCGTCTCCCGGGAGCTGTCGCCGGATCCGACGGTGATCGAGGTGCGCGGTAGGCGGATCGGCGACGACGCGTTCGGGCTGATCGCCGGTCCCTGCACGGTCGAGTACCGGGAGCAGACACTCGAGACGGCCCGCGCGGTCGCGCAGGCCGGCGGGACGATGTTGCGCGGCGGGGCGTTCAAGCCGCGGACGTCGCCGTACACGTTCAGCGGGCTCGGCGAGGAGGCGTTGACGATCCTCGTCGAGGCGCGTGAGGAAACCGGGCTGCCGATCGTGACCGAGCTGATGGATCCCCGGGACGTCGAGGCTGTTCTCGAGCACGCGGACGTGATCCAGATCGGCGCACGCAACATGCAGAACTTCAACCTGCTCTCCGAGGTCGGCCGGGCGGACAAGCCGGTGCTCTTGAAGCGCGGCCCGGCGGCGTCGATCGAAGAGCTGCTGATGGCGGCCGAGTACATCGTCAAGGAAGGGAACTCCGAGGTGATCCTGTGCGAGCGGGGGATCACGACGTTCGAGCGCGCGACGCGGTACACGCTCGACATCAGCGCCATTCCCGTGCTGAAGCAGGAGACGCATCTCCCGGTGATCGTCGACCCGTCGCACGCCGCGGGCCGGCGCGAGCTCGTCTTGCCGCTGGCGCGTGCCGCGGTGGCGGCGGGCGCGGACGGGATCATCGTCGAGGTGCACCCGCGTCCCGAGGAAGCGCTCTGCGACGGCCCACAGCAGATTCCCGTCGCCGACTTTCCGGACTTCGCGGACGAGATCCGCACGCTGGCCCAGTTGATGGGTCGCACGATCGGTTGATGTGAAGGTCGAACGACTGGCGATCGTCGGCACGGGGCTGATCGGAGCTTCGGTCGGGCTCGCCGCGCGCGAGGCGGGCGTTGCGAGCGTGCGCGGCTGGGACATCGATGCCGAGGCGCTCGGCATCGCAGGCGAGCGCGGCGCTCTCGATGCGGCGGAATCGCTCGGCGACGCGGTCTCCGGCGCGGAGCTCGTGATCGTCGCGGCGCCCGTTGCAGCTTTGCCGGGGCAGGTCGCGGCAGTGCTCGACGCGACGGGTGATGGCACGACGGTGACGGACGTCGGTTCGACGAAGACGCCGGTTACGCGCGCGGTCAGTGACGGCCGCTTCATCGGCGGCCATCCCGTCTGCGGCTCGGAGACGCACGGGCCCGCGCATGCCACGGCCGGTCTCTTTCGCGGGGCGACGTGGTTCCTCACACCGGACACGACGACCGATCCGGAGCGCTACCGGACGCTGCACGGGTTCGTCGCCTCCCTCGGCGCTGTGCCGATCGCGGTCGATCCGCAGGCGCACGACCGGCTCGTCGCACTGACGAGCCACCTGCCGCACGCACTTGCGAATGTGCTCCTGAATCAGGCCGGCGCGTCG
>Ga0307308_10000396_pt1 | contig 15193 bp, 15 predicted proteins | sample ER_DNA_195_FD_194501 | JGI IMG/M metagenome (GOLD analysis project Ga0307308, IMG submission 194501) | Bulk soil microbial communities from the East River watershed near Crested Butte, Colorado, United States - ER_DNA_195 | ecosystem: Environmental > Terrestrial > Soil > Floodplain | place...
CAGACCCGTTACTTCATGCGCATCGATGGGCTCACGGTCCCGCGGCACCGCGCCTACGCAATGCGGCTCCTCAACACGATCACGCCGGTGCAGCGCTGGGGGATCGCGCGGGTCCGCCCGCGCGGGTGGCGGCTGTACTTCAAGGGCGGCTGGGGCGACGGCACCGGCTGGGTCGACCACCAGGTGGCGCTCCTGACGCGCGGCAACGACCGCGTCACGGTCGCGATCCTGACGCTCCACGACCAGAAGCACGTCTACGGCCGGGAAACCCTGCGCGGCATCGCGCTCCGGGTGCTGAGCGGCCTAGACTCGGCCCAGGCAGTTCCCTAAGCAGAGGAGGTAGGAAATGGAAGCGCAGCCAGCCGCCGGCGGCTACCCGGTGCAGTTCGACGTTGCCTACCCCGATCGTGACCTGAACAGGCTCACGACGTTCTTCCGGATCTTCGTCGCCATTCCGATCCTCATCGTCGCAGGGGCACTAGGCGGCGAGCACTGGAACTGGGGCGCCCACGGCGCCGGGTACGCAAGCGCAGGCGGCAGCGTCCTCTTCCTGCCGGTCCTGCTGATGATCGTCTTCCGCCAGAAGTACCCGCACTGGTGGTACGACTGGAACCTCGAGCTGACCCGCTTCACGAACCGGATCGGCGTCTACCTCTTCCTCATGGACGACACCTATCCGTCCACCGACGAGCAGCAGTCGGTCTCGCTCCATTTCCCGTACCCGGACGCGAAGGAAGGGCTCAACCGGTGGTTGCCGCTCGTGAAGTGGTTGCTTGCGATTCCGCACTACATCGTGCTGTTCTTCCTCACGATCGCGGCAATCGTGTGCGCGATCATCGCGTGGTTCGCGATCCTCTTCACGGGCCGCTATCCGCGCGGGCTGTTCGACTTCCTGGTCGGAGTCGGGCGCTGGGCGAACCGGGTCAACGGCTACGCGTTCGTGCTCATCACCGACGAGTATCCACCGTTCCGGCTGAGCCCCTAGCCCCCGGTCTTCGAGAAGTGCTGGTAGTCAGGTGAGCCGGTCCAGCGGCCGCCCCACTGCCAGCCGACTGAGGCGAAGGCGCTGACCAACAGCCCGCCGCGGTAGGCCATTCCGGGGCGGATCCGACTTCGGTTCAGGTAGGCGCGTCCCGCGCGCGGGTGGACTCGGCCACCGCTCTCAACGTACGGGTTCTCTACCGGGTCGACGTCGATCGCGAGCCCGTACGCATGCACGGACCAGCGCTTCGGCCCGGGTGCAACCGCGTAGCGGCAATTGAAGGCGGCGGTGTTGTCGGCTGCGAGCGACCGCTCGTCTACTCCGCGATACGCGTCGATCGGCCGCAGCCTCCGGATCGGAAACCGTGCGCCGTAGAGGCGGCGGAAGACACGGACGACGTCGCCCACGGCCGAGACGTTGACGACCACCGCGCCTGTGTGTGACCGCCCGTCGAAGCCCCAGTAGCTCAGGCGCACGCGTCTGAGCTGGGCAGGCGCTACAGGACAGCCCGGCCGCCACGAGTGCGGGAGCTGCGCCGCGGTTACGCGCGAGACCGAATGCGCGAACGGCGGTTGCAGCGCGACGAATGCGGCCAGCGCGATCGCCATCGCCACGTAGTCTGCACGCGGGATGAGGTGGATCGCGCTCGTCGCCGTTTCCACGCTCGCGGTCACGGCCTCGGCGGCCGGCGGAGGCCGCAGCGCCGTTGCCTGCTCCCCGAACCTCGCGAACCGCCTCTCGACCGGCTCGGCGCAGCAGCTCGTCACCGTCGTCGCCCCACGCGCGAGCTCGACCCAGGGCACGCTGCAGCGCTGGCGCAAGACGGGCGGCTGCTGGCGTCCGCTTGACGGGCCGTGGACGGCGTGGCTCGGCCAGCGCGGCATCTCGACGCACAAGCGCGAAGGCGACCGCACGACCCCGGCCGGCGCGTTCGGCTTCCTGCCGGTCATGTACGGGATCGCGGCGAACCCGGGCGTCCACTACCCCTACCACCGGATCGCGTGCGGCGACTGGTGGGTCGAGGATCCACGCTCGCCCTGGTACAACCGTTTCCGCCACGTGCGGTGCGGCTCGAAGCCGCCGTTCCGCGTCACGAGCGAAGACCTCTCGCGCTCGCCGACCGCATATCACCACCTCGCGGTGATCGCCTACAACACGAGCCCGGTCGTGCCGGGCCGCGGCTCGGGGATCTTCCTCCACGCGAGCACCGGCCGGCCGACGCTCGGCTGCGTGAGCCTGCCGCTGCCACAGCTGCGGACGGTGCTGCGCTGGCTGCGTCCCGCGCGCGCCCCGCTGATCGTGATCGGCACGCGTCAATCGATCCGCGGACTTTAGGATGCGCGCAGTGACCGACGAGTCAATCAGGCGCGCGACGGCGGCTCTGGACGAGCAGCAGACCGTCCGCGGCCTGCTCGAGACGGCGTGCCGCGAGCTCGTCGACACCCTCAACGCGAAGGCCTGTGCGATTTCTCGCGTAGTCGGTGACCTGCTTGTCGCTCTCGCCGAGTTCTCCCGCGGCCAGGATCCGCTCGAGCTCGGCCACGAGTACCTGATTTCCGACTATCCGATGACGCTCGAGGTCGTTCAGCGCGGCCAGGCTCGCGCCGTCTCCTTGCTCGAGGACTCCCCCGAGCCGAACGAGGCGGCCCTTCTGGAAAAGCTCGGCTTCGAGTCGCTGCTGATGGTCTGCCTGCCCGTGGGCGGCGGCTGCTGGGGCCTCGTCGAGGTCTATGCGGACGGGCAGAGCTTCGACGAGGGCCAAGCGGAGCTCGCCGAGCAGATCGCAGCGGCAGCCGGCCGCCGGCTCGACCATCTCGACCCTGCTGGTTAGCTCCCCGCTCGCCCCGCGGCTCTTGCTAGCTTGGCGACGTGGCCGAGGCTGCCGCCCAGTCGTTCCAGCCGGTCCGCTGTCCGCACTGCGGCAAGGAGTTCGAAGCCGAGCTCCTCGTGGCGTCGGACGCGCCGGGCTCTCGCGGGTTCAAATGCCCGCACTGCCGCCTGTTCGTGCCCGCTGAGCGGGCGAAAGACCCGAACGGCGGCTAACTCGACAGCTTGACCCGCAGCTCGCGCAGCTGCGGCGCGGTGGCGTTGCCGGTGACCAGGAACGCGCGCACCGAGTTGCGTCCCGGCCGGAACGCGGACGCCGGAACAAGGGCCGAGAAGCGCGGGCCGCGGTAGACGACCGACACCGCTGCGATCTGGCCGTTGAGCGCGACGGCGATCGCGTCGCCTGGGTGCAGACCGGAGACCGGCCCGGTCAGCGGTGACGGGATCACCTGCGAGCGCTTCGGAAACGCGCGGAGGAGCTTGCTCCCCACGGCATCGATCGTCGCGGAGGCCGACGGCGAGCCGGTCACGTGGAGTGAGCTCAGCGGCTTGCCGACCAGCCCGCGGTAGCGCCCTGTCCCGGCGAGCTCAGGTCCCCAGGAGCCCGAGCCGAGGATGCTGACCTGGCGGGCGAACGACGTGCGTCGTTGCGCCAACTCCGCGGTGTACGGCGCCTTCACCCCCGCCACATTGACCTCGCTCGAGCCCCGCCCTCCGGCAAAGGCGGAGCTTCCGTCCGTGTGCCACGGAATCTTGATCCCGAGGACGTCGGCGATCGTCGGGAGGATGTCGAGGGTTACGACGTGCCGGTCGTCGACGGCACGTCCTTGCTGCTGGCCCGGCACCTTCACGAACAGCGGCGTGAAGGCGAGCTCTGCAAGGTTGGTCTTCGTCGGGCGCCGGCGGAGGTCGCCGCCGCGGTAGCTGATCCCGTGGTCCGCGGTCACGACGACGAGCGCCTTGTCCCAGAGCCCCGTGTGATGCAGGCTCCGTAGGAATTTGCCGAGCAAGCGGTCGGTGAAGCCGACCTGCAGGAGATGCCGCTGCCAAGCCTGCTCTGCAAGCTGCTCGTTGAACCAGCGCTCGCCGGTGCGGCCGGGCGCATTCGTCTTCGCGACGGCGCGCACTTTCCCGTCCGGAAAGTAAAGCCACGGCGCATGGGGGAGCAGCACGTGCAGGAAGAAGAGCGTCGGCCGACCGCCGTCTGGCTTGCGGAACGACCCGACGAAGCGGTTGAAGTCGTGCACGCGGCTGAGGTAAAAGGTCTTGAGGTTGACCTTGGGCGGGCCCCCTCCGCCGGTCGTCACGGTGCCGGCCGTCGAGCCCGAGCCGAAGTTCCCCCACGACTCGTCGATCACCGGAAGCTCGTCCTCGAGCGCCGGCGGCGCCAGCAAGTGCAGATACACAGTCCGCAGGTCCGAGTACAGCGAGGAAAGACGCGCTGCGGTGTCCCCGTTCTTGCGCTTGCAGAGCCGCTGCGGGCAAAGCCGGGTCTGCGTTTCCGTCACGTTCATCCGGTAGCGCGAGCCGAGCAGCGTGAAAAGGTTGTTCGGGTGGTCACGGAGGATGGGGAGCGCGCCTTTGCGGGGCTTCTGCCCGGTCAGGATCACCGGCACCGCGACCGTGGTCGACGCGGAGAGCGTGGTCGTGTTGCGGAACCACGTCGAGCCCGCCGCGAGCCGGGCGAAGTTCGGGAAGCGCTTCGCGTCGATCGCTCCGCTCGAGTCCTGCAGGTCGATGATCGGGAACTCGTCGAAGAGGAGGAAGACGACAGGGGTCGTCGCGTGGACCTGAATCGCTGCTGCCTGCGCGCCGCCGCTTTCGAAGACGAGCTTCTGAACTGGACTGTCGAATAGGAAGAGGGCCAGAAAGACGAACGGCGCCGCCGCGAGGATGTTCAGAAACGAGCGCGCCGCGCGGAGCCGCCAGGCAGCCAGTGCGACAGCCACTCCGATTAGGACTGCGCCCGTAATCAGCACACCCGTTCCGGAAAGGCCGAGGCGCTTCAGCGCCTGGACGCCGAAGACAGCTCCAAGGAAACCGAGAAACACGTGGTGGAGGACGCGCCCCGCTGAAGGACTGAACACGCCGACTGCGAGCTCCACCGCAAGGAGCACGAGCGCGGGGACGAAGGTGACGACGAGCGCGAACAGCACGATGTCGCCCGGGGTCGAGCCGCGGACGGCAAAGAACTCGGGGTTCTTGCCGAGCAGGTCGAAGAGCGGCTGCGCGAAGGCGAAGGCCGAGGCCGCGAGCAGGTGCGCTCCGCGGCTCGGCGCCACCCTCAGCGAAGTCCTCACAGCCCTACGCGAAACCCCTGCCTCCGCCACTGCCATTCGGCTCAAGTATCCCTCGTTCAAGGGACACCCGGAGCCTGCCGATACGCACTTCGTGGCGGTGGATGTCTCTTTTCCGCGCCCTGAAGGGCTCGCGCGCGCGGCGGCGGTTCCTGCACGCCTGCTGCTCGCGGGGATCGTGGCCGTCAGCTTCGGTCTCCGCTTCGCCGCCGCGCTCGTGCACACGACACCGCTCTACTTTCCCGACGAGTACATCTACGGCTCGATCGCGCGGTCGCTCGCGGAGACCGGCCGCCCGCTGATCCGCGGCCATTCGGCGCACTTCCCGGCGATGCTCGAGCCGCTGCTCGCGGCGCCGTTCTGGCTCACGCACGACCCGGCGGTCGCCTACCGGCTTACCCAGGCCGAGAACGCGCTCGCGATGTCGCTCGCCGCGATCCCGGTGTACCTGCTCGTGCGGCGGCTCGGCGGCGGATCGTGGATGGCGCTCGCGGCCGGCGCGCTGACCGTGGCCTCGCCGGATCTCTTCTTCTCGTCGTTCGTACTCGCGGATGCGATCGCGTATCCGCTCGTTCTCGGCGCGATCTATCTCGGCGTCTGCGCCCTCTCCCAGCCGACGCGCCGGCTGCAGCTCGGCTTCGCGGCGCTGGCCGCACTTGCCACCTTTACGCGAGTCCAGTACGTGTTCCTGCCGGGCGTGTTCGTCGTTGCCGCACTCGTCGTCGAGAACGGCTCCGTCCCGGCGGTGTGGCGGCGCTACCGGCTCTCGCTCGGCCTCTACGCCGCTCCGCTCCTGCTGGTCGCGGTGCTCGGCCCGAAGCGGCTCCTCGGGTACTACTCGGGCGTCGCCGATCTCGGGGTCTCGCCCGGCGCGATCGGCCACTGGCTCGGCACCGACGCGCTGTTGCTCGCGTACTCGGCGGGCTTCGCGCTCGTTCCCGGTGCGCTGCTCGGGCTCGCCTACGCGCTCTGGCGGCCGCGCACGCGCGACGAGAACGCCTTCGCAGCGCTCGCGGTGGGCACCCTGATCGCAATCTTCGTCGAGGCCTCGCTCTACGCCGCGAGCGGGACCGACCGCTTCCAGGAGCGCTACCTGATGGTGCTACCACCGCTCGTGCTGCCTGCCTTCGCGCTCTGGCTCCGCCGGAATCGCCCCGGCGCGCGCGTCGCCGCGGCGCTCGGGCTGGGCCTGCTGGCGCTCGCCGCGCGCGTGCCGCTGTCCGGCTACACGATCAGCGACTCGAAGCAGGACTCGCCGTTTCTGCTCGCCGTCTTCCGGCTGGAGAAGGGCATCGGGATCGGCAACGGGTCGCTCGTCGTCGCGCTGCTTGCGAGCGCCTTGGCGCTCGTCGGCGCCGCGGTCTGCTTCCGCGCGTTTCTCGCGCGCTGGGCGATCGGCGCGACGATCCTCGCGGCCGCGTTCGTCTCACTCGGCGCCGTCGCCTTCGACGCCCATGTCGTGCGGTCGGTCCGCACGAGTCTCCTGCCCCCCGATGCGCGCTGGGTCGACCACGCGGGTCTGGGCGACGTGTCGATCATCCAAACCCCCGCGACCCTGCACGCAGCCGTTGACGAGCAGCTCTTCTGGAACCTCTCCCTGAAGCATCTGTACTTCCTCGACGACGCCTCGCCGATCGACGCGTTCGGCTCCGAGCGCGTGCACGCGGCGCGCGACGGCCGGCTGGTCTCGAAGGGCCGCACGCTCCGCGGGCCGCTCCTGATCTCGAACTACGCCGTGCGCGTGAAGCTCTCAGGCGCGGTGCCGGTCGGCCACGGGCCGAACTACGACCTCTATCGCGCGCTCGGCACGTCGCGCTTCGCGCTCTTCGCGGGCGGCCTCTACCAGGACGGCTGGCTCTCGTCGTCCGGCCGCATGACGGTCTGGCCGGCTCGGGATGGCCGCGTGCGGGGAGTCTTCATGCTGCCGATCTCCCTCCCGCCCAAGCCGCGCGCCGAGACGACGACGCTGCAGTTGCGCGGCCCCGGCGTGAAGCAAAACGTGACCGTCCAGCCGGGCGAGAGCACCGTCGTCCGCCTCAAGGTCTCGCACCGTGGCCCGTGGACGCTGCGCTTCCTGACGAAGCGCCCCGGCTACCTCTCCGACGGCCGCCCGATCAGCGTGATGGCCCAGATGCCGAGCTTCGCCGGCGTCTACTGCGCGACCGCACCGCCCGTCTAGGACGTGTCCCGGGGTGACGTGTCCCGGGGTCAGGTCTTGCAATCACGCAAACCTCACCGCCCGCAGCAGATTTGTCGGAATGCAAGACCTGACACCGGGGGGTTCGCCGGTGGCCACTGCCTGAGCCCGCCGCCGGTCTAAGCGGGCTGCATGAACATCCAGCGGTGGCCTTCTGGGTCCTCCGCTGAGTAGAGCCGTCCGAACGGGAGGTCCTCGGGCTCGCGGATGATCGTCGCGCCCGCCGCCTTCGCCCGCTCGTAATGCGCGTCGAGATTGCCAACCTCGACGTGGACACCGTCGACCACCCACGGCGTGTCGAGCCAGCGACGGGCCTGCTCGCACTCCTCCGCGTGGTGCTTTGGGCTCCGGTAGTCAGGGCCCGGCCAGCCGAGGAAGACCGTCGCCCCGTCCAGCGAGAGCTCCGCGTGGGTCACGTGGCCTTCGCCGTCGTCGAACCGCTCACCGGACTCGCGGAAGCCGAACGCCTCGCCGAGCCAGTCCACCGCCGCCCCGACGTCCTCGTAGGAGATCATCGGGATGGCGCTGGCCATTACACGCAGTCTTTGAGTCCCTGCGCTTCGGGAAGGGACTCGAGCTTCTTCAGCGTGTTGTTCTCGATCTGGCGGATTCGCTCGCGGGTGACGCCGAACGCCTTGCCGACCTCCTCGAGCGTGCACGGCTGCGCGCCTGAGAGGCCGAAGCGGAGCTCGATCACCTTGCGGTCGCGCTCGGGCAAAGAGGCCAACGCGTTCTCGATGTCCTCGCGGCGCAGCGAGACCTGCGCGGTGTCGAACGGCGACTCGGCCTGCTCGTCCTGGACGAAGTCGCCGAGCTCGGACTCCTCCTCCTCGCCGATCGGCTTTTCGAGCGACACAGGGTGCTGCGCCATGCGGAGGATTTCGCGCACTTCAGCGGTCGTCATCTCCAGCTCGACCGCGATCTCGTCAGGCCGCGGCTCGCGACCCAGGCGCTGGACCAGCTGCCGCTCGATGTGCACGACCTTGTTCAGCTTCTCGACCATGTGCACCGGGATGCGAATCGTGCGGGCCTTGTCCGCGATCGCCCGCGTGACGGCCTGCCGGATCCACCAAGTGGCGTACGTCGAGAATTTGTAGCCCTTGCGGTAGTCGAACTTCTCGACGGCGCGGATCAGGCCCAGGGAGCCCTCCTGAATCAGGTCGAGGAAGCTCAGGCCGCGCCCGAGGTACGACTTCGCGATCGACACGACGAGGCGCAGGTTGGCCTCGATCATCTGCGTCTTGGCAGCCATGTCGCCGCGCTCGATCCGCTTCGCCAGGTAGACCTCCTGGTCGGCGGTCAGGAGCGGCACCTTTCCGATCTCGCGCAGGTAGAGCCGCAGCGAGTCGAGACTCGGCTCAACGGTCAGGTCGAGCTTCGGCCCCTTCTCCTCCTCCGCCAGCGCCGGCTGCTCGTGCGGCGGATGCTTGTGGTTCTCGCCCTCCATCAGCTCGATGGAGTGGTCGATCAGGTACGTGTAGAAGTCCTCGATCTGCTCCTTGGTGAGCTCGACCTCCTCGAGGCCCGACACGATCTCGTCGTACGTGAGGAACCCCTTCTCGAGGCCGTCCTGAACCAGCTTGTGAAGTTCCTCGACGTCCGGAAGGGAAATGTCGACGGTGAGCATCTGACCTCCGGCTCTCTCGCGGTTGCCCGACCTACCTGAACACGACGAGAACCGGTGCTCTCTCTCCCCGGCTGCCCCCTCGCCGGGTCCGGATGTTACACGGGAATTCGCAAATTCGGAACAAATTCGCTCACAAAGCAGCGACAGTCCCGACCGGCTCCTCATGGCTGTTCTGAAGGGCCTGCTCGGCGAAGCGCGACAGGTCGAGACCGAGGGCGGCCCCGAAGGCCGCCAGCGCCGGCCGCAGGGCGCGCGAGTTCCCGTCCGCGGCCTTGACCGCGAGGCCCAGGCCGTCGGCCGACGCCGCGCACATGAGCCCTTCGGCGCCGCCCTTCGCGATCCAGCCGGGCAGCGTGCGCATCAACTCGGTATCGGTGCCGCCGTTGCCACCGACGAGGTCCGGGCGGGTACGCATGGCTGAAGCGATCCGGTCGCCGCCGTCGAGCTCTTCGAAGCGCGAGAAGGCGAGGGCGGCCCGCTCGAGCGGGAGGGCGAAGCAAACGACGCCGCAGCCGTCGGGGCCGGTCGGGACCTCCTTCGGGTCGAGCTCCGCCGCAGCGGCAACCTCGGCATGGAGAGCTTGTTGCAGGGGGTGGTCGGGCAGGCGGTAGCCCTCGACAGGCCAGCCGTGGGCGCGGCAGACGGCGATCATCGCGGCGTGCTTGCCCGAGCAGTTGTGGTAGACGGGCTCGGGCGGACGGCCGCCCTGGAGCCCGCAGTCGAGCTCGCTCTCGTCCGCGCCGGTCTTCCGCAGCAGCATGCGCACCGCCTCGACGTGCATCTGCGTCCCGAAGTGGGAGGCGGCGGCGATCGCGAGGTCGTTCTCGTCGAGGTCCTCGCGCACGCGCGCGAGCAGCAGCGCCTGGATCGGCTTTGCCGAGGAACGGAGCGACGCGAGGAGGTTCGGATCGCCGGCCTCGGCGACGATCTTCCCGTCCTGGACCGCGACCGCGTGGACGCGGTGGATTGACTCGACGATATCGCCGCGCTTGACGGCTACGCTGAGCGACTCAGCCATGGCCGAGAGCGTAAATGCCTGAGTTACCCGAGATGGAGGCGTGGCGGCGGGCGCTGAACGATCCGGTGAGCGCGTTTCCGATCGAGAAGGCCGGGCCGGCGCACGTTGCGACGCTCAAGACGTACGACCCGCCGCTCTCGGCGCTCGAGGGCCGGCGGTTGGTCGGAGCGGAGCGCCGCGCGAAGCGGCTCCTCTTCCCGACCGACGACGGCGAGCTCGTGCTCCTCGTCCACCTGATGTCTGCGGGGCGCCTCCGCTACCTGCCAGCAGGCAAGGAAGGACCGAAGAAGCCTGCGTTCCGGCTCCGCTTCGAAGGCGGCGGGCAGCTCGTCCTCACCGAGGGCGGGCCGAAAAAACGGGCGGGCGTCTGGCTACTGACGCCTGAGGCCGCGGAAGCTGAGCTCGCGCACCTCGGCCCAGAGGCGCTGGGTCTCGGCGCGGAGCGGCTGGGCGAGATCCTGGCCGAGCAGCCGCGCCGCCTGCACTCGCTCCTCCGAGACCAGCGCGTGATCGCCGGCATCGGCCGCGCGTGGGCGAACGAGATCCTCCACACCGCGCAGCTGTCCCCTTTCGCCCCGGCGAAGGGACTGTCCCCGGGGCAGGTTCAGACGCTCGCCGGGGCGATCGACTCCGAGCTCGAGCGCGGCCTCGAGCTGCGGGAGCGCGGTGCGAAGGACGCGAAGGTCTACCGCGTGCACGACAAGCTCGGCGAGCCGTGCTACGTCTGCGGCACGCCCATCGCCCGCGTCGACTTCGAGGAGCACACGATCTACTACTGCCCGGAGTGTCAAACCGGCGGCCGAATCCTCAAGGACCGCCGCCTCTCCCGGCTCTTGCGCTAGCTCGACGGGTCTGCCAGGCTCGCGCGGCGATGGCACGCAGCCGTGCAATGGAACCTTCGCCCATCGCCATCCTCGGGGGCGTCGCCGCGGGCGACGTTTCGGCTGGGACAACCTGAACGACAACGTCGGTCTTGGCCCTTACCTCGCCGGCGCCGGGGGCCTCCTCGCGCTGCTTGCACCGCCCGGACTATGGCCGTTGGTCCGGCGACGGCGGGCAGACTTCTAGGAGACGCAGGCCTACGCGTCGAGGGCGCGCTCGACCAGCTCGGCGGCTTCCTGGACACGAGCGACCTCCTCCGGGGACAGCCGTTCCAGCAACCGGGCGAGAGTGGAAACGCGCCGCTCGCGGCCCTGTTGCATGACACGTCTCCCGTTCGGGGTCGCGCTCAGCCGCACGACACGTCCGTCCGCCGGGTCCGTGGCGCGGCTCGCGTAGCCATCCTCGACGAGCGACTGGGCGATCCTGGTCATCGTCGCCGGCCGCACCTGCTCCGCCGCGGCCAGCTCGCCGAGCGTCCGCGGGCCGCCGAAGACAAGTACCGAGAGCGCCGAGAGCCGCGCCGCGCTGAGACCCGTCGCCGGGTCCTCGCGGCGCACGTGCCGCAACGCGTGGATCGCGGCCGAGTGGAACCGGTCGGCCGCCTCGACGTGCCTGCTTGACAGCTCTCCGGACATTTAGTTAGCCTAACTAAATAGTATGACGGAACTGCTCGAAGCACTCCATCGCGGCGACGACGAGACGGTCGCGCAGCTTCTCGCGAAGCAGCCCCAGCTCAACGTCTTCGAGGCCGCTGCCCTCGGGAAGTCCGACAGGCTACGGGCGATCCTCGCGGAGGAGCCGGCGAGTGCCAACGCCTACGGCGACGACGGTTTCCAGCCGCTCCCGCTCGCGTGCTTCTACGGACACGTCGAGGCGGCTCGCATTCTGCTGGAGCACGGCGCCGATCCGAACACGCTCTCGCGCAACGAGCACATCCAGACGAACGCGCTGCATGCGGCAGCCGCGTCCGAGAACAAGGGGCCCGACGTGCGTTACGAGCTCTGCAAGCTCCTGCTGGACAACGGCGCCGACCCGAGCATCGCGCAAGGCGGCAGCGAGTTCCGCGCGATCGACGCCGCGCGCATGGACGGCGACGAGCGCCTGGAGCAGCTACTCAGCTAACGCGCGCCCCGGCTGCAAGCCAGTCGAGCACGATCCCCCACTCCTCGTCGAGGAAGTGACCACCGCCCTCGAGCACCTCGAAGCGCGCGTTCGGAAGGCGACTCGCCACGTACTCGCCGTGGCTTCGCGGCGCCAGCACGTCGAGCTCGCCCTGCCAGAGCCGCGTCTCGGCGTCGACGTCCTCGAGCTCGAAGCCCCAGGGCTTCGCGAAGGCGAGATCGTCGTCGGCCCAGCCGCGCGGGCCCTGCCGGACCGCCTCGACGAATGACTCGCGCATGAGCTCCCGGAACTCCGGACGCGAGACCAGCCGCCGGTCGACCTCGGGCAGCTCGGCCGCGACCTGGTCGATGACCGCATCGGGGTCGCGGCGGAGCTCGTCGACGTAGCCCTGCAGCAGCGCCTCGATCGCCTCCTGTCCCTCGAGCGCGGCGCCGAACTCTTTGACGTTGATCTCGGCGAGGTCGGTGAAAAAATCGAAGTCCGGCGAGTCGGACGGCGCCGGAGTGACCAGGGCGCCGACCCGCACGACCCGATCGCCGAGCAGGGCGCCGCAGGCCAGCGCGTGGGGCGCGCCGCCGGAGCCGCCCACGACGGCAAAGCGTTCGAAGCCGAGCTCGTCCGCGATCGCGGCGATGTCGGCCGCGGCGTCGGCAATCGAGCGGCCGAGCTGCGGATCGGAGCGCCCGTAGCCCGGGCGGTCATAGGCAACCATGCGCACGCCGTGGCGCTCGTACAGCGTGGGGTCCGGGTGCCGCGTCAGCCGGCTGCCGGGCGTCCCGTGGCAAACGAGTACCGGCATCCCGTCGGATGCACCGCGCTCGACGAACGCAAGCGTCCGCCCATCGGTGGCCTTGGCCTGTCCCTCTCGTTCCACGCCCAGGATCATACGGACGGACCGGCAGGCCGCACGTGCGCGCGCGAGACCTCGTCCGGCCGCGAGCAGCCGAGCAGCATCAGGCCGCCGGCGATCTCGGCGCGCAGGAGCTCGAGCACCCGCACGACGCCTTCCTCGCCTCCCGCCGCAAGGCCCCAGAGGATCGCGCGTCCGGCGAGGGTTGCTCGGGCGCCCAGGGCAAGCGCCTTCAGGACGTCGATGCCGCGGCGGATGCCGCCGTCTAGGAGCACCTCGACCCGTTCGCCTGCCGCCTCGACCACCTCGGGCAGCACGTCGAGCGTCGCCGGGACGCCGTCGAGCTGGCGGCCGCCGTGGTTCGACACGATGACGCCGGCCGCGCCGTGCTCCGCGGCGAGCAGGGCGTCCTCTGCCGTGAGTACGCCTTTGACGAGAAGCGGCAGCGAGGACTCGGAGCGCAGCCATTCGAGGTCGCGCCAGGTCAGGCTCGTGTCGACGATGTCGCCCAGGGCGGCGTGGAAGTCCTTCCGTGCCAGCGTCACCGGCAGGTTCGGCGCGGGCAGGTCGTCCGGGAGCGTGAACTCGAGCCGGAGGTCGCGCTCGCGGCGGCCGGCGACCGGAAAGTCGACGGTGAGCACGATGGCGCGGAAGCCTGCTTCGGCGACAGCGGCCACGAGCTCCGCCGTGAAGCCGCGGTCACGCGACCAGTAGAGCTGGAACCACTGCGCGGCACCGGGCGCTGCGGCGGCCAGCTCCGCGGGCGAGGCGCTCGAGAGGGTCGAAAGGCACATCACGGTCCCGGCCGCTGCAGCCGCGCGCGCTGTGGCGAGCTCGCCGTCCGGATGGGCGAGACGGTGGAACGCCGTCGGCGCGACCAGCAGCGGCAGCGCGACCTCCTCGCCGAGCACGGTGGTCGCGGTCGAGACGTCGCTGACGTCCACGAGCACACGGGGGCGCAGCTCCCAGCGCGTGAAGGCTGCGACGTTGGCGCGCAGCGTCCGCTCGTCGCCGGCTCCGCCCGCGTAGTAGCCGTAAGCGCCGGGATCGAGCCGCTCCCGCGCCGCCTTCTCGAAATCGTCGACGTTGACGAACTCGCTCACGCGAAGCGGATGCGAAGGGTCTCGCCGTCCAGCGAGAGGGAGTTCCCCTGGGCGCGGAGCTGGCGGACGGCGATCGCGGCCCCGAGATCGCGCAAGTCTTCGCCGAGCAGGACCGGAGCTGCCGCCGCCGTGACCGGCTCGAGCTCGAGCTCTGCGCCGCGTGCGGTCAGCCGAACCTGCTCGAGGCCACCATGGCGGAGCGCGCACCGCGTGAGCGCAGCCACCGCCCGCTTCGTGGCTTGGGCGTCGACCTCGACCTGAGCGCCCTCGCCGCCCGCCTGGACCCGGTCCTCGCCGAGCTGCGCCGCCGCTGCGCCCACGAGCTCGAGCGTGTCGAGCTCCTCGCGATGCGGGTCATAGCGCCCGGCCTCGATCCGCGCACCAAGTGAGAGCTCGTCGACCAGGTCGCCGAGCTGGCCCGAGGCCGCGCCGATCATCTCGACGTAGCGAGAGGCGGGCTCCTCCAGCTGGTCCATTCGCTCCAGCGTCTGCGTGAAGCCGAGCACGGTCGCAAGCGGCGTCCGCAGGTCGTGGCACGCCAGCATGACGAGCCGGGCGAACTCAGTCTGTTCGGTAGCGTTGCCGGCCATGGGTGATTCGCGCTCGCTTGTAACACACGATCTCCAGGCCTCGCCGTCCGAGGTGCGGCTCGCGCTGTCGCGGGCCGGCGTCGGCGGCGTCCAGAAGGCGATCCGGATCCGCTACGGCGACCAGGAAAAGCTGATCGCGGCCGAGATCGACTGCACGGTCGACCTCGAGCCGGCACGCAAGGGCGTGCACATGTCGCGCTTCCCGGAGCTGTTCGAGGAGGCGATCGAGGAGGTCGTGATCGGCGAGGCGCTACTGGTCGAGCAGCTGGCCGAGCACATCGCGACGCACATCGTCGAGCGCCAGGAGGCGCTGCGGGCGGAGGTGCGGATCGCGGCGCGGTACCCGCTCGAGCGGGAGACTCCCGTGACGGGCCTCCGCACACAGGAGATGGTCTCGCTGATCGGCCTCGCCGCGGCTTCCGCCGCGCGAACCCGCCGGCTGGTCGGCGTCGAGGCGGCCGGGATCAACGCGTGCCCGTGTGCCCAGGGGCTCATTCGGGAGCGCGCAGCGGAACGGCTTGGCGAGGCCGGGTTCGACGAGCTCGACGTCGAGCGGATCCTCGAGCTCGTGCCCCTCGCGACGCACAACCAGCGCGGGCGCGGGACGCTGTTCGTCGGGACCGATGCAGCCGTGAACGCGGAGCAGCTGGTACGGATCGTCGAGGGATCGATGAGCTCGCCTGTCTACGCGCTCCTGA
>Ga0307308_10000399_pt1 | contig 15171 bp, 14 predicted proteins | sample ER_DNA_195_FD_194501 | JGI IMG/M metagenome (GOLD analysis project Ga0307308, IMG submission 194501) | Bulk soil microbial communities from the East River watershed near Crested Butte, Colorado, United States - ER_DNA_195 | ecosystem: Environmental > Terrestrial > Soil > Floodplain | place...
GGAATGCCATGAAGGAGGGCCTCCTCCAGTGACAGGCTCCGGCTTGTCGACTGGAGCTATCGAGAGGAGGCCCGAGTTCAATGTTGTACGCCGGTTTGGATCTCAGTCGCAAGCGTCTCGACTTCCATCTGCTGGATGCTGATGGTGCGACGGTCGAGGTCGGTGCGGCGCCACCGGATGCCGGCGGTCTGCATCGCCTGACGCAACGGGTCGACCGTTATCGAACGCCGATCTGTGCGGCGATCGAGTCGATGAACGGTGCCCGCTTCGTCCACGACCAGCTCGAGCTCGCCGGCTGGCAGGTCGAGATCGCGGACGCGCAGAAGGTGAAGGGGCTCGCGCCGCTTGCCTGCAAGACCGACCGCATCGACGCCTGGGTGCTGGCCGAGCTCTCCCGCCGCGAGCTGGTGCCGGCGATCTGGCTGCCAGACCCCGCGGTACGGGGTGAGCGGGAACGCGCGCGCTGGCGGCTGCATCTCGTCCGTCACCGCTCGAGCCTGAAGCAGCGCGTGCACGCCGTACTGCTCGCACACGGCAAGCCCTGCCCCGTCTCCGACCTCTTCGGCGTCCGCGGCCGCCAACTACTCGCCCAGCTGGGACTGCCCGAGCCGTGGCAAGGTACCCTCGAGGCCAGCCTGCGCCTGATCGACGAGCTCGACCGCGAGATCAACGACTGCGAGGGCGAGCTGCGCCGCCTCGGCGCCGACCACCGCTACGTGCCGCTGCTCTGCACCGTGCCCGGGATCGGCTGGGTGCTCGCCTACACGATCGCCGCCGAGCTCGGCGACATCAACCGCTTCCCCACCCCGCGCAAGCTCGCCGGCTACACCGGCCTCTGCCCGCGCGTCTACCAATCCGGCGAACGCGACCTGCGCGGCCCGCTCACCAAGCAGGGACCGCGCTACCTGCGCTGGGCGCTCGTCGAGGCCGCCACCCACGCCTGCACCGCCCCCATCTACCGCGACCACTACCAGCAGACGAAAGCGCGCATCGGCAAACAGCGCGGCGCCAAGATCGCGCAAATCGATCTCGCCCGCCGACTCACCGAAGCGATCTGGCACATGCTCACCCGCAACCAACCCTTCGCTCCCAAAGGCGCCACCGACCCCCTGGCCGCCTGACGGTCCTTAAGGAGATGCGCCACCGGAGCGAACTCCCATCGGCCATGTCCTCCCACGAGGAGGCGAGGCGATAGAGAGATGAGCATCGCTCGCAAACCCCAACACGCCCGACCGCCCTGACTGGGCGATACCGACAACCGACGACTTGACCCACGGCCCTTCTCATAGAGAGGGGGTCGACGGTTCGAGTCCGTCAGAGGGCTTGCAATACCTGCAAATCGGCGTCTTCTGTTGCCTGTTCAGACGCCGCCGAAGACCTGATTATGGAGGGGTCAGCAACGCGACCCTTTGCAGGCGTTTCGGCCGCGCCAAGGGCGCGTAAGGCTGCGAAAAGGGAACTCTGAGGGAACATCGACCGCGCGACAGCCCCGCGAAGCGGCTCCGGCGTCAGTACTTCGGCCCTGCGTGCGGCCTTGACTGCGCTCGGCCACAGTCGGAGACTCACGACCGGAGGTGTCGATGAGAGCTCCGCGAACGACAAGGCGCGTTCGCTGGTCCCCGTTCGCGGTCATCATTGCGACGCTATTTATCGTCGTTGCTGTGGCCGGCTGCGGAGGCGGTGGTGGGAAGCATCGCGCCGGCAGCGGTGGCAAGGTCGTCACGCGGTTTGGTGCGAGCGTGAGGAACGCATCGACGGCACTCGCGCTCGCGATCCAGCGCGATGGCAGGATCGTCGCCGTCGGCTTCAGCGGGGGTGGTTTCGCGCTTGCGCGGTATCTGCCGAACGGGCGACTCGACCGCAGCTTCGGCAGGACGGGCAGGATCGTGACGGGTTTCGGCTCGGGAGCATCCGCCACTGCGGTGGCGATCCAACCTGATGGAAAGATCATCGCCGGCGGCGCCGAGACATTTCGGGGGAGCCTTCCTTATCGTTCCAGCTTCGCGCTTGCCCGCTACACGTCCGATGGCCGCCTCGATACGGGCTTCGGGACCGATGGCAAGGTTGCTACGCGCCTCGGTCCGCACTCCGAAAGCTTCATCACGTCGCTGGCTGTCCAAGCAGACGGAACGATCGTCGCGGCTGGGCCGACGTCGGCAGGTGTCGCTATCGCGCGCTACAAGGGCGATGGAAGCATCGACCGGAACTTCGGGAAGGGTGGCAAGGTCGAGATCGGCTTCGGTGGCCACGTTCAGTCTCAGCGTGGTTCTTCCCCCGTCGGCGTGGTGGCGATCCAGCAGGACGGCAAGATCGTCGCGTCTGGCCCCGGGGGCGATGGGTTTGCCGTCGCCCGGTACATGCCAGACGGAACGCCGGACAGCACCTTCGCTCGAGGCGGCACGGCACAAGTGGGGTTCGGACCAACATTCGAAGGCAGCCCCACCGGGGTAGCCGTCCAAGGCGACGGCAAGGTCGTAGCCGTCGGCTACAACGAGGACGACTTCGCTCTCGCCCGCTACAACAGCAACGGGAAGGTCGATCGAGGCTTCGCAAGCGGCGGCAAAACCGTGACTCGGATCGGGCAGGACAGCAGCGACTGTAGTGCGGCCTACGCGGTCACGATCCAGCGCGACGGGAAGATCGTTGCCGCCGGCAACCTCGAGACTGGCTTTCTCCTCGATCTTTTCGCTCTAGCCCGTTACACCGTGCGTGGCAAACTCGACCAAACCTTCGGTAGCCGCGGCATCGTCAACACACGCCTAGGCCGCAAGCGCGGCGGCGACGCACGTGCGATCGCGGTGCAGCGCGATGGCAGGATCATCGCAGCCGGGCAGAGCGCGGACGAAAGCGGATCCGCGGGCGGGCCGGCAGCGTTCACACTCGTTCGCTACTTACCGAACGGGAAGATTGACCGCAGCTTCGGCGCGAGCGCTGACTAAAAGGAGAAGCGCAATCCGGGAGCCAGTTCGGCCGCGGTCGGAGGATCCGCGGGCGGGGGTCGCTGCTGCGGCGGCAGCGACGTGGCGCTCGAGCCGGGTCCGATGGACGGGACTGCGACTTCGTGCTCGCGATCGCGACCAACACCTCCGCGGGGTGATCGCGATGCTCATAGAGAACGAGGCCGAAGACTACGCACTCTCCTCCGCCTGACCCCCTTCGCAGCGGCTGAGGGCGGCGCTCGCGGGCGCGAGCGTCGTCTCGCCTGAGGCCGACGCGTAAACGGATCCGAAGGGAACACTGAGGGAACACCAACTCGGGCACCGGCGGGCACGCGCGGTCACGCATCTTCTGCCGATTCCTTCCTCTTGCGCGGCTTTCGTGCCCGCGGCTCCCCGGTCTTACCCCCGGTTCCCGGCTCGTCGCTCGATGGTAAGGAGGGGGTCTCCGGTTCGAGTCCGGAAGAGGGCTTCCTCGAATTGCCTGCAAATGGGCATTTCTCGTCGTCTGCGTGAGCAACACGCGGGTACAGCGCGGGTACATCCTTGGTACTGGCGACGCACAGCGACGTCTCGCGTCGCCGCCTGACACGGCTCAGCCGGACCTCGTCGACCGGCTCTCGAGGAAGTGCTGCAAGCGCGCATCTACCGTTGTCTGGCTGGGCGAGCATCTGACCCCCTCCCTGCAGAGAGGTGGTCAGCGGGACATCCCGGCTACGTTCCATTCAGAACCGCTGGCCTGTCACGCTGGAGGTTCCCGCACGGGAATCGGCCTCAAATCGGCGCGCACCGAGCCGGCCATGCTGGTAATCCCCGCATAAGGATGACCGGCGGAACCAGCAGGAGGTCTCTCGGCAGGCCAATACAGAAAGATCCTGATGCAGCACTTCGCCCCGCACAGAGCAGCCTCCGTGAGCATCTCGTTCTGGGATCCAGACAACCGGTTGCGGTTCATGCGCGGTTCATCTTCCGGCGACTACCATCGTCTCGCCCACAGTCCGACAAGGAGGGGGAGATGAGCACGAGAACTCGCGTTCTCTGCATGCTCGTGGCCTGCGCCGGGCTCCTCGGCCTCACCGCGCTGACCGAGTCGGTCGCCGCCCGAGGAGCGCCGCCGCCGACGTGCCCGAGCTTCAGCCAGAGCAACTTCCATCATTCGACTCGCGTCGACAACAGCTACTTCCCGCTGACCCCCGGCGACCTTTACACCTACAACGGCCACCGCAAGCGGGCGCCTGTCCAGGATTACGTGTACGTCACCCACAACACGCCGATGATCGCCGGCGTCAGGACCGTCGAGGTCCGCGACCGCGGCTGGGAGTCAGGTGTCTTGATCGAGGACACCCTCGACTGGTACGCCCAGGACGACGCGGGCAACGTCTGGTACTTCGGCGAGTTCACGACCCAGCTTCCGGCCGGGACGCACGACGGCTCGTGGACGGCGGGCGTCGACGGCGCGCAGCCGGGCTACATCATGGAAGGACCGTCGCGCGCGGTCGGGGACACCTACTGCCAGGAGAACGCTCCTGGAATCGCCCAGGATGTCGGGCAGATCGTGAGCCTCACCGCCTCGCGGTCGGTTCCCTACGGGGCCTTCACCGGAAACGTCGTGCAGACGAAGGACTACTCGCTGATCGAGCCGCACAGTGAGTACAAGTACTACGGACCCGGCGTCGGGATGCTCGAGGCGATCGCCCTCAACGGCGGCAGCGAGGATCTCCAGCTCTCCACGGTCCAGCACAACCAGTAGCGGTCATCGCACCCGCATCTCTTCGAACTGGTACGGGAAGTCCAGCTCGGGGTAGCTCGCACTGCGCAGCATCGCGTACCGCGTCCCGAGGTAGCGGTTGAGCACGAAGCGCAGCGTGTTCACCGTGTTCGGCGGCCTCGGGACGACGGGCTTCTTCGCGCCCGGGAGGTAGAGCGCGATCAGGCCCTTGACCCGGATCTGCTGCATCGCGGCCTCGCCGAAGGTCTGCTCGTCCGCCTGGAAGCCCTCGTCCGACTGGATGACGATCACGGGCGGCTTGCTCGAGCGCGCGAGGATCGCGTCGACCGCCTCGAGCAGCTTCCCGTTCAGGTATCGGAGCTGCTTCAGGTAGTAGCGCATCCCGAGCCGCGAGCCGAGGTCGGCGTCCGAGTGGCTCGGGAAGGTGACCGCCTCGCCGTGCGGCCCGAACACGTAGGGGTCGTGGGGCAGCAAAGTGTGGAAGAAGACGAACTTCGGGCCGGGCTGCCTCGGGACGGCCTCGAGCTGGGCGAAGACCTTGCGGACGCTCTCGCGGAAGCGCCCGTTGCGCGCTTCGTCCTCGAAGCCGAACGGGCCGCCGATCAGTCGCAGGACGCTCTTCTCCAGCCACAGGTTCGCGAAGCTGTCGGGCGGAGCGAAGCGCGAGATGTGCGGGTTGCCTCCGTCGAAGGTGACCTCGTCGGTATCGAGATGGACGTAGCGGTAGCCGATGGAGCGGAGCAGGCGAGCGGCGCGGTTGTCCTCCTCCAGCTTCGAGACGGGGCGCACGTCCTGCGACTTCGCGCCGAGGATCCTCGGCAGGCTGCCGAGGTAGTCCATGTTCACAGCCGCGGCGATGTTCATCTCGCTGTCCGAGTACGGGCTGCGGGACTTCGGGGAGACCACGAAGCCGCGCTGCTCGAGGTCGTGCAGGAAGCGCGTGTCCTCGTAGCGGAAAAAGCGGCGCAGGACATCAGGCCGCGCGTAGTCGTCGGGGACGAGGAGGTAGATGTCGGGACCGCGCTTCGCCGGCGGCGAGAGGTCCGTCCGCCAGAGGCGCGGATCCGTAGTCGAGATCGCCCGGTGATCCGCGTGGTAGATCGCGATCCCCGCCAGCGGCTGGGCGACCAGCACCAGCGCGGCGGCGCCGAGCACCCAGGTCAGGTTGGTGAGGTCGCGCGTGATCCACACGAGCGCGGCGGCGAGCAGCACGAACGCGACCGCCCACAGCGGAAAGAACCAGCGGTCGGCCAGGCCGATAGCCGAAGCGAACGGGCCGTAGTGGAAGAACGCCAAGACAACGAGCGCGGTGAGGGCGGCGGCCTTGGCGTCCTGTCGGAAGACGAGCCAGAGCAGGCCGTAGACGGTGACAGTCGCCGCGACCGTGACGACGAGCGGCACCCAGAGCACGGCGAACTCGATCTCGGACTGGTTGTGCTCGAACAGCGAGAGGAGCGGGAAGGCTGCGAACAGCAGCGGGTAGAGGGCAGCGGCGAGCCGGCTCAGCACCTGCGCCGAACCTAACGGACGGCGGATGAACGTGGAATGAACGTCTACGCGAAGTCGATCACGCTGCCGAGGCCTCTCTCGTGACCAAGACCGGCCCTACGCTTCAGGCGTGAGCGCTGCAGTCCTAGTGGTCGACGATGACGCGGCCGTCCTCCGGATGCGCTCGCGCACCCTCTCGTCCGAGAGATTCGAGGTGACGTCCGCTCCCGGCGGCGGGGCGGCACTCGCTGCGATCGAGGGCTCGACGCCCGACCTGGTCGTGCTCGACGTTGGTCTTCGGGATCTGGACGGGCTCGCCGTCTGTCGCCGTCTGCGCGCCAAGGCCTGACCTTGCCCGTACTCATGTTGACGACTCGAGACGCCGTCCCCGAGCGTGTCGCCGGGCTCGAAGCGGGCGCAGACGACTACCTGGTCAAGCCGTTCGCCTCGGAGGAGCTGGTGGCGCGGATGCGGGCACTCCTGCGGCGCGGCGAGGAGTCCGTCGTCGTCGATCCTGTAGCGGACGCAACGAAGCAGGAGAACCGAGCGCCGGCTCCGGGCCTGTAACACTGGCGATGAATCCGAGTCTGAGTCGGCTCGGCGAAGTCAGCCGACTGGGAGCCGAATCACGAAACGCCCGCCTGAGTCGGCGGCGACGGCGCCGACCTCGCCAGCGGCGCTGTGCGCGAGCCGGCGGGCGAGCGCCAGTCCGAGTCCCGCGCTGCCGGCGCCATTGCCGGAGGCGAGCCGTCCGCGGACGCCGGGCTCGAAAATCCGCTCTTGCTCATCGGGCGCGACGCCGGGTCCGTCGTCGTCGACGACGTACATGACGGCGCTGCCGGTCTGTTCGATCGCGACGCGGACGCGCTCACGTCCGTAGCGGCATGCGTTCTCGAGGATTGGTTGCAGGATCCGTTCGGCAAGCTCGGGCTCGACGCCGAGCCGAGCAGGTTGCGCGGGCTGCACGAGCTCAACGTCGAGCGCGTGCTCGGTGGCAAGGTCGGCGCAGGCTGCGGCTGCCTCGGCGGCGACCGCGAACGCGTCGGCGGTGCCGCGAGTCGCGCCGCTCTCGTGCCGTGCGGCGGCGACGAGCGCGTCGACCGTCCGCCTCAGTTGAGCGGCGTTGCGACGCACGAGCTCGAGCACGTTCTTGTACTCCGCGGGTGTGCGGTCGCGGCGAAGCGCAAGTTCGGTTTCGGCTAGCACGCGCGCGAGCGGGGTGCGTAGCTCGTGGGAGAGTTCGGCCGAGAAGCGCTGTTCGCGACGTAGGCTTGCTGCCAGTCGGTCGAGCAGACGGTCGAGCGTCGCGGCAAGTTCGGTGAGTTCGTCATGGGGCGGGCCGAGTTCGAAGCGCTGGTCGAGGTCGCGCTCGCTCCAGACGGCGGCTTGCCGCGTCATCCGTGAGACAGGCCGCAGTGACGACGCGAGAAGCCACCGGACGCCGACGGCGACGAGCAGCAGCACGGCGGCTCCCAAAGAGAGCGACGCGACAAGCGCGCTTCGGCGCGTCTGCTCGTACGGAGCGAGCGAGACGGCCGCGACGACGGTGCCGAGCCGCCGGCCACCGCTGACGACTGGTGCCGCGTACAGCCTCGTGTCTGCAGACGGGACGTCGGCGAGCCGCGCACGGCCACCCGCGAGCCGGCGTGCGGCGGCGTCGACGCCGGCGCCCGCGCGCGGCGCTTCGAGCGTGCGGGCGCCGGCGAACACCCACACCGGCGCGTCGGCGGCGGCCGCGTCGGGCGCCTCGCCAAGGACGAGCCGTCCGTGCCGCGGATGCAGCTGGTCGAGCTGGGCGGCCGCGCGTGCACGGACGAGGCTGTCTGCGTTCCGGGAGAGGTTGCCGGCGAGCAGCAGGTTGAAGCCGGCGATGAGCGCGGTGAGTGAGAGAGCAACCGCGATGATGACCAGCACGAACAAGCGGCGGCGGATGCCGAGCCGTCTCATCCGATGCGGTAGCCGACGCCGTGCACTGTCGTTATCTCCGGCGCGCTAGGGAGGTCGCGCAGCTTGCGCCGCAGCCGCGCGATGTAGGCGTCGATGGTGTTGTCACGGACGCGCGCGCCGTGCGGCCAGGCCGCGCGGACGAGTTCGCGCCGCCGCACCGCCTCGCCCGGCCGCAAGAGCAAGCGTCCGAGCAGCCGGAACTCGGTCGGCGTCAGCTGTGCGGCATCGTCGCCGCTGCCGACGGAGTGGCTGACGGGGTCGAGCCTGAGCCCGGCCGCCTCGAGGGCGCCGTCGGCTCCGGCGCGCCGCAGGAGCGCCCGGAGGCGCGCCAGGAGTTCGGCGAAGGCGAACGGCTTTGTCAGGTAGTCGTCGCCGCCGGCGTCGAAGCCTGCCAGCCGGTCGACGAGCGCATCGCGGGCGGTTAGGAAGAGCACTGGCGCTCGCACGCCGCGCGCGCGCAGCGCCTGGCAGAGGTCGCGCCCGTCGGCGTCTGGAAGGCCGATGTCAATTACCAGCGCGTCCGGCGCCGCGTGCTCGATCCGCTCGAACAGGGCTGTGCCGCTGATGGCGGCCTCGGCCTGGAAACCCTCTTCGCGCAGGCCACGACAGAGCACCTCCTGCAGCTCGGGATCGTCCTCGACGATCAGGACGCGGGGTTCCGTCATTCCTCGCGCAGTATCGCCCCGAGCGGCAGCCGCCGGATGCGCAGTGCGGCGAGGGCCGCCGCCGCGAGCGTGCCGACGATCGCCGCGCCGGCAAGCCCGCCGAGGAATCCCCACGGCGCGGCGAGGTGGTCGGGCGGGGGGTCGAAGACGTGCTGCAGCATCGCCACAAGCATCTCTGCGAGCAGCCAGCCGAGCAGTGCTGCGAGCGCGAGCGCCGCCGCCACGACGAGCGCCGCCTCGCTCCAGAGGAAGGCGGCGATCTGCCGCAGCGAGGCGCCGACGGCGGCCATCGTCGCGAACTCCTGCCGCCGCTCCGCGACGCTGACGGCGATGAAGAGCGCCATCGCGGCGGCGGCGAGCGCAAGCGCGAAGGCCTCTTCGATCCTGCTGATGCCGCTGAGGTCGACGGTGGTGATCGAGCTGACCGTCTGCGCGGTCTGCTGCCGGATGTTCTTGACAAGCGTCCCGTCCGTGCGCGTCGCGGCCGCCAGCCGGTGCGCGAGCGTGACCGGATCGCTCTTCGCCTTGACGAAGACGACGTTCGGCCCGGGGTCGTGCGTCACCTTCTCCAGGTAGGCGAGGTTGGTGACCATGAACGAGTCGCGTGGCGCCGCGGGGAACTCCTGGACCACCCCGATGACGTGGAAGGGGACGACGCGGAAGCGGCCGCTTTGGCGGTCGAGCACGCGCAGCTTGAGCAAGTCGCCGGGCCTGAGCGAGTAGTCGGTGATTGTCTCTCTGGAGACGAGGATCCCGTCGCGAGTGGCGCGTAGCCGGGCGAGCATCTGGGCGGCGCCGCCGCCGAGGAAGTAGGAGTCGCGCAGGCTCGTGCCGCGTGTCAGCGTTCGCGGATCGATGGCGAAGGTGTCTTGCAGGTCGGGGCCGACGTAGGCGTAGGAATGGTCGATGCCGCTCGCGCCGGCGACGCCCGGCTCCTGGGCGATCCGCGCGACGAGGTTCCGTTTCGCGACGGTGCCGGGCGGCGCGCTCACGACCACGTCGGCGCCCAGGGTGAGCTGCGCGTCGACGCGCGCCTGCTGGTCGTAGGTCGCCGTGAACAGGCCGAGGTTGACGCCGAAGGCGAGCAGCAGGCCGACGAGGAGCAGGCCACGGTTGAGCGCGCCGCCGCGGCGACCGGCGCTGGCAAGCAGAAAGCCGCGCCACGAGCTGGCGCGGCCGCCGGCGGCGCGTGCCGCGAGCAATGCGAGCGCACGCCCGCGCAGCCGAAGGAGCAAGAGAGCGCTTCCGAGCCAGAGCAGCGCCGGCGCGAAGAACATGTACACCGAGAGCGAGAGCGTCGGGTTGGAATCGGGGTTGACGACAGCGGAGAAGCCGGTGCGCGCGGTCAGCCAGTAGATAAGACCGGCGAGGGCTAGTGCGGCAAGGTCGAGATAGAGTCGCTGCCACAGCGGCTTTGCTTCCCGTTGCACGCTCCGTCTCGCCTCGTTGACGCTGCGCCGGAAGACGGCGACGCTCGCGCCGATCCGGGCGGCGAACGCGCCCAGGAAAGCCAGCGCCGCACAGATGCTGAAGGTGGAGAGCGCGCGGGCGGTGCCGGTCGAGCCGGCCGAGCCCGCGAGGTGGACGACGAGGATCGCTGCCGCGGTGCCGAGCGCCCCTGCAAGCGCCGCGATTGCCACGCTCTCGACGGCGGCCAGGCCGAGCAGTTGTCGCCGCGTCGCACCGCGCGCACGAAGGAGCGCCAGCGTCCTCCGATCGCGCTCGACCGTTCCGAGCGCAGCCAGATACGCGAGCCCGAGCGCAACGAGCGCCCCCGGCACGGCGAGCATGATGTAGAGCGTCTCGGCGTAGAGGGCGTCACCCGCCGCGCTCGTCAGGTTGTCGGAGAGGTTGTCCACGAACTGCACCTGTCCAGGCAGCGAGCGCTCGACGGTGTTTCGGATCTGCGTCGCCCGCTTGAGCGCGTGCGCGGGGCTACCGGTCAGCGCACGCGGATCGACCTGCCCCTGTACCTGCCACTGGATGCCCGTCTGCGCGCCCGGCACCGCGCTTGCCGGGTTGGTGGGCGAGACCGTGAGCAGCGCCGGCGCAAGCGTGCGCGCGAACGTCTGGAGCGGCACGATCGCGATGTTCGCCGGCGGCTGCGCCTGGGCCGGGCCAAGCAGTGGATTGAGCGGCTGGAAGAGGACGTCGGGCGCAGTCACCAGGGCGACGCCGCTCACGCGGAAGCGCCGCGGCCGCGCTCCGGGTCGCGGCGTCAGCGCAACCGTGTCGCCGGGCTGCACTTGCAGTGTCGCCGCCAGCTGCTGGTCGAAAACGATCTGCCCTTCCCGCAGCGTGCCGCGCAGGAAGCGGAAGGTGCGGATGTGCTCGAGGTAGCCGGGCGCGACGGCGAGAAGCGAGCCCGCCCCGGAGCGGATCGTGCCGACCGAGGCCTGGTGCTCGATCCCGGCGAAGGGTGCGGTCGCCGCCGGCGCGGCCTCCAGCACGCCCGGCTGCCGTCCCACGGCGGCGGCTGCCCGCACGGAGAGGGCGTGGGAGGCGACCGGCGCCTGCCAGTCGAGCGGAACGCTGCGAACGGCGCTCGCGGTCATCGTTCGAAGCGAGTGGCCGACGAAGAGCAGCATCGCCCCCAGCAGCGCGACCGCCGCGGCAAGGGTGAGCACGCGCACCGCCGTCCGCCCGGGGGCGCGGACGAGGTCGGCAATCGCCAGTCGTGCGAGCGCGCTCACGAGTGGGCCTCCTGGTTCACCACACGCCCGTCGTGAAGCTCGGTCCGGCGCGCGAACCTGGCGGCGACGTCGGCGTCGTGCGTAGCGAGCACGAGTGCGAAGCCGAACTCGTTCTGCAGCGCCTCGATCAGTTCGAGCATGCGCTCGCCGGTGACGGAGTCGAGGTGACCCGTCGGCTCGTCGCAGAGGAGGAGCTCTGGCGGCCCCTGCGCGAGCGCTCGCGCAATCGCGACCCGCTGCGCCTCGCCGCCAGAGAGCTCCGCCGGCAGGTGGTCCGCCTTCGCCGAGAGCCCGACCAGCCCGAGCAGGGCCTGCGGCGCGAGCGCCGGATCCGCCTCGCCGTCCGAGACACACGCGGCGAAGCTGACGTTCTCGAAGGACGTGAAGTGCGGCAGCAGGTTCGCGCCCTGGAACACGTACGCGATCCCGCGTGCGCGCAGCGCTCCGCGCGCCGCCGCGTCGAGCGACGCGAGCGGCTCGCCGCGCCACTCGACGCTGCCGCTCGCCGGCTCGACCAGGCCGCCGAGCACGTGGAGCAGCGTCGTCTTGCCCGATCCTGACCGGCCGAGCAGCGCCAGCCGCTCGCTTGTCCCAATCTCAAGATCGACCTCGTCGAGCGCACGCACCGCCGAATCGCCCTGGCCATACGCAACGCTGACGGAGCGGCAGGCGGCGAGGCGCTCGCGCGGCGGCGCCGCGGTGGCGGTCACACCAGCCTCCCGTCGCGCAGCTCGAGCACCTGGTCGGCCGCCTCGGCAACGCGCTGCGAGTGGGTGACGACGACCACCGTACTGGCGAACTCGTCCCGCAGGCGCGCGAGCGCCTCGAGCACCACCTCCTCGTTGCGCTCGTCGAGCTCCGCCGTCGGCTCGTCGGCCAGCACGAGCGGCGCTTCGCGTGCCGCGGCGGCGGCGATCGCGACGCGCTGCTGCTCGCCACCCGAGAGCGTCCCCGCCTGCTGGCGCTCGCGCCGTCGCAGGTCGAATGCATCCAGCGCCCGGTCGACCGCGACGTGGCCGCTCTCACGGCCGGCGAGGCGCAAGGAGACGGCGGTGTTCTCGCGCGCCGACAACATCGGCCACAGGTTCCCGCTCTGGAACACGACCGCAACGTCGCGTGCCCGGTAGCGCGCGAGCTCCCGCTCGTCGAGACGCGTCAGCGAGCGACCGAAGACCCGCACCTCGCCGGCCGACGACTCGTCCAATCCGGCCGCGAGGTGCAGCGCTGTGCTCTTGCCAGAGCCCGACGGGCCGAAGAGCGCGACCAGCTCGCGCGGCTCCACGCGAAGGTCGAGCCCGCGCAGCGCCACCGTCTCCGCCGGACCTGAGCGAAAGATCTTGAACACGTCGTGGAACTCGAGCGCGCTGAACGAGAGCTGGTCACGCTCGGCCTCGGGTTCACGCCAGAGGCTCCTTACCTCCACCGGAAGCTCTCGATCATCAACCGGTACGCGTCGACGTTGTCGACGCCGACCGGCGTGCCGAGATCGACGATCGCCTCCTTACCGGCGTGCCCGAGGTAGTAGCGGTCGACGAGCAGCGTCACGCGCTTGCCCGTAACCGGGTTCGACGCGCTCTGCGTCGTGTAGACGACCTTGAAGGCAGGCGCACCGCTAATCGTCAGCCGCTGCGGGCCGCTGCGCACGCGTGCGCCCTTCAGCGCCGCGAGGTCTCGGCGGATCGTCGCCGCGGTCGCGGGCGGGCGCTTCAGCACGACGACGCGCACGATGTTGTTCTTGTCGCGGAACGTCAACCGCCCGCCGGCGCCGTTCTGCGCCCAGCCCTCGGGATACTTCATCGAGTAGTCGGCCACCGCGTTCCGGAACGTGAGGAAGACCTGGTTGTCGGGGATGTCGCCAGTGGCGGCGGACTGCGCCTCCGCTTGCAGCGCGCCCGCAGAGGGCGCGGTCGAGGCGCCGGTCGTCGCCGGTGCCGTCGCCGAAGGGGCAGTGGCCGGAGCGCTCGCGGGTGCCGCCGCCCTCTTGCCGCCGCAGCCCGCGACCACTGCGACGGCGCACAGCGAGACGAACATTCCGGGCCGGAGCCAAGCGCTCATCGCCAGACATGCTCGACTACACCGCCTGAACGCCGCCTGAACGACCAACCAGCCGCCCGGACGCTTTCATCTTTCCATCACCGACAGGCACGATTCGCCGTGTGTGTCTTGCTTGTCTGAAGACGAGCTGCGGTAGCCGGTTCCGTCTTGTGTTTTGAGAACAGACAACAGGATCCCCCGCAGCGAGCGCTCGAGGGCGATCAGCCAGACCAGGCGACCCCCTGACTCACCGGCTCGCACGAACCGGAATCTACGCCGGAGGCCAGCGCTAGGCTCGCACGCGGCAGCCTAGTCTTCGTGCCGCTCACGATGCACCTCTACGGCAACAAGCAATGAGCCACTCGATCTCCGTTGTTTGTTGTGAGAACCGACAACAAACCACGGGTACGAGACGGGTACATCAGATCGTGCACGCGTGGGCATGCGCGGCCACTAGAGACACGCTTTCATCTCCCGATTTGCAGGGAGAACGTGGCCGCAGGTGCGCGGCGGTGTACGCCAATACCACCCCGATGGTAAGGAGGAGGTCGAAGCGCGGCCTCGCCGCCCGGCCGGTGCGCGGGCCCGCGGCCGGTGCTGGAAACATCGTGGAAACGACCCGGTGCAACCAGGCGAAAGCCGCGCGTTTGGGAACCTGCTCAAAACTGCGTCAGTTAGCCGGTTCAGCGGCTAAACGAAACCCGCTGCAACGCCTCGCGCACACCTGTCACGTCGGAGGTCCCGTTTCGCGCCACGGCACTCCAGCTCGCAGCATCAGTCGCCCGAGGGCCCGAAGGGGCAGACGTGCGCACTTACTTTCGACCAGTCTTACGCGCTACACGAGCTGGAAACCCAATTCCGGCTGCGTTGCTGAGCCCACACATGCGGACTGATGTGGCGATCTCACTTCCCATGGGCGACCGAGACCACCCGGGCAGGACCCACGTCTGAAGCCAACGGCCTTCAGCTTTCACCGCCGCCCGCCACGTCCATCGGGGCGGGCGAGTGCGGCTGCTTCGGCAGCAGGCGGTGGCCGTCGACCACTGCGGAAGCCACATCGACAAGCTTCCGGTTCGTCGTACGCGCGTGTTCACGCAGCAGCTCGAAGGCCGCCGGCTCATCGACCGAGTGACGTTCCATGAGGATGCCCTTCGCACGTTCGGTGATGGCGCGGCGACCGAAGGCGCCTTCGAGGTCGTGGTACTCGGTGAAGCGGCGCAACACGATGTCGATCGAGCTCTGCCAGTCGTTGGCCTCCGCGTCGGTGATGTAGGCGAATATGCCGCGCTTCGATGCCTCCTTGACGAAGTCAGGATCCGGCGCGTGGATGAGGGCGATCACCGGACAGGTTGCCTCGTGAACGATCTGCTCGACGAGCTGGAGCGCGTGCTCCGAGCTCTCGCCGAGGCCGACGAAGGCGACGTCCGGGCGCTCGCGCCCCGTCACTGCTCCGACGTCCTCGACCTCGATTTCGCGCGCGATCACCTCATGCCCGAGACCGGCGACGATCGGCGCGACGAGCGCCAGGCGATCCGCGCGCTCGTTCGCGATCAGCACGCGCAGATGCTCGGTCTCACGATGACTCACTCCGCGCCTCACCCTCGAGTCTAACGCGGGCTGGGGATCCAAGATCGACCGAAGACGCTCCTGGCGTGCAGGTGCTACGGTGGACGTCGTCC
>Ga0307308_10000401_pt1 | contig 15153 bp, 13 predicted proteins | sample ER_DNA_195_FD_194501 | JGI IMG/M metagenome (GOLD analysis project Ga0307308, IMG submission 194501) | Bulk soil microbial communities from the East River watershed near Crested Butte, Colorado, United States - ER_DNA_195 | ecosystem: Environmental > Terrestrial > Soil > Floodplain | place...
AGGCGGAGGAATCCGGTAAAGGCTTGGCTCACCTGGCAGCAAGCTACTCGCTGAGTGGCTCGCTTGTCGGTAACATGTGGAAGCTGACGTTCCGCAACGGGGATGAATCCGGTACCCTCAATTTACAGTTGCCAGCCAAGATGTTCAGGTACGCAGCCGACATTCACGACGGGCAGACAATTGGCGGCGACAGCCGCAAGCCGCTGCTTTATAAAGAATGGCGTTTTGAAGGCGAGGTTAACGGGACGGGCGTTTTTAAGGCCGGAATCACTGCCCGAACCAAATACGTTCTGGTGCTCCAAGGCCGGGGCAATAGCTGCGACACCGCCGAAGATTTTACACACTGGCGATTGAAAATCACCGGCAACAAGGCCGATTACGCTTTCTACGGTGAGCTCAGCACGCCGGTCCCGGATAAGCAAAATGAGTAGTGCATTCGCGGCTGCGCGGGGCCGCATGATTAGACGCTACGAGAGTTTATGAAACGTCTTGCTCAATTATTACTGCTGGGAGCGCTCATACTGCTGCCAGTTAAGGGTGTCCAGGCAGAAACTCCCAAAGATCCAATCTACGTGAAAACTTCCAACGGGTGGAATGGCGCGTATGCACACGGTAACGAGTACGCTGAATTCCGCGTAATAGGGAACGGCGCAAAACTTCAAGACGCTTATCATATCCTGCTACAAAAGAATGTTGGAATGATGGTTTCTTTTGTCGATAAAAAGGAGCTTCAAAACGACAGGGATGTGTTGAGCGCTCATGCTCAATGGGAAATAGATTACTGGCATCAACATGCCAGCAGAGTTGAAAGTAATAACCGAGCAGACCTAATAGGAACAAGAAAGGACGTTAAGGTGACTGAGATAAGAGTGTACAACGACAAAGGCGCACAGCTGTCATCTTATTTGATCGGGCTTGCGGCGAAAGATGGGGTTTTTGCCCTTTCACTTTCACCAGCCAAAAAGGATATAGATCCGTTGGTAAAAGAATTGGTCAGCTCGTTCAAACTTGTGCCTCGAAACCTGGATGCCGAAGAAACGAAGCGGCTGTCATCGCAAGCCAAGGCGCAGCATTAAACAACCTACGTCTAGATAGAGCTTAACTTCACCACCAACTTGAACACTGGAATGAATAAACTATTTGTCGCCCTGACAGTGGCCGCTCTGACAACAATATTGGCTTCCATCAACACTCACGCCAGTCACCAGGCGTTTGACGAAAGAGGGGATCTCTTCGTAGCGGAGTACGACGGTACGATCTCCAAATATACGACCGATGGAACGAAGAGCACGTTCACATATGGGCTTATGCCTGAATGCGTACATGACATGGTCTTTGACCGAACGGGCAATCTTTTTGTCTCGGCCAACGAGAACGACTTGATCTTTAAATTTACCCCAGACGGGAAAAAGACCACGTTCGCTACCGGGGTTAGCGCCCGAGACTTGGTCTTTGATAAAGCGGGCAATCTCTTTGTGCCGGAGTATTCGATGGATTATGCCAACCACTCGATCTTCAAATTCACACCCGACGGAAAGAAGAGTACCTTCGCTAGCCAGCTCGTCCCTCATGCCGTGGCCCTTGACTCAGCGGGCAATCTTTTTGTGTCGGACGGCCGCAGCAAATCGATCCTCAAGTTCACGCCCGATGGCAAGAAGAGCACGTTCGCCCCGGGAGTCACGCCTATTGAGCTGGTCTTCGATCATTCGGGCAATCTCTTTGTGGCAGACGATGCCAACCGCTCGATTTTAAAATTCACGCCCGATGGAAACAAGAGCACCTTCGCCTCGGATCTTGGTGCCAGTGACCGCGGGTACGACCTCGTCTTCGACGCAGCCAACAATCTCTTTGTTGTGGATAGTGGCAGCAAATCGATCTTCAAATTCGCGCCCGATGGAACGAAGAGCACGTTCGCTACCGGCGACTTCATAAGACCTATCTTTGATAAAGCGGGCAACCTTTATGTTTTGGAAAGCGGCTCGATCTTGAAATTCACTCCTGATGGAGCCCGCAGCACCTTCGCCGTCGTCTCAGAGGACACCTCTCCAGACAAGAAATGGGAATACGTCGGCGGGGATGAGCAAAAACTTGTTAAGGGTGGGACAAACGAAATCGCCCTGGATTTGTCGGATCACGTTCTTGGAGGAGTGATTTGGGCGCCGGATTCTAAGCGGTTCGCTCTTAATTGGGGACGGGGACGCTCGCATAACACTGAGCTGTACCAACTGCGTGGCAACAAATGGAAAATGCTGAAGTCACCGGATGACGACGTGCATGAGATTTTAAACAAGGCCATAGCCGCGCAAGTAAAGAAAAGTGGATTGCCGAAGAAAACAGACTTGCGGTTCATTGGGGAGAGGTTCGAAGTGACTCATTGGGTGGATTCTAACACGGCTATTCTCTATGCCTGGTTAGAAGAGGTGGTTCGCGAAACTCTGGATCCAGATTTCACCGTCAATTTTCTTTTCACTCTGAAGTTCGACGACGCTGGCAAGTGGAAGATCGTCAAAACGCAACAGATGTCCGATAAAGAGATCGAAAAGGAAGAAGCTGGAGAAGATGTTTCTGGATCGGGGCAAACAACTAAACAGGAGGGGCTCAGTGCGGATGCGAGTTTTCGTGACGCGGATCGTCACCTTAACGAAGTTTATAACGCGCTGCGCGCCCGCCTTTCCCCACCAGAGCGCGATACGTTAAAGAAGGAACAGCTCGCCTGGATTGATCGGCGGAACGCCGCGGCTCAAGTTGCCAAGGGAAATGCCGAGGGAAACCCAACCCATGCCGGCGATGGTGAAGTGACAGAAATAACCCGGGCCCGGACAGCCGAGTTAGAAAAACGGCTCAAGAAAGCGAAATAGATGTTCAAGGTTCAGAGAGCGTTTACGGGCGAATGGTTCAACGCCACGCCACGCGGGCGTACACGGCGTGTTTTTCCCAAAGCTATGAAACTTCTAAATAGATTACTTATCATCGTAACAATTGTCGGCCTGGCAACAATGTTGACCCTGTCAGACGACTCGAAGGCAACCGTTATAAGGCAAATCAGGTGAACGAAGAATGAAAAACCATCTATTCATCGCAAGCGTGTGTATCACTTTAACTTCCATTATGCATGCGGAGTCGTTCGATAGCTTTGAGCAAGCTTTTGTCGCACCTGAAAAAGTGACAACTCTCTCCATAACGAAATATGACCCCGCAATAAAACACCTTCCATCACAATTGGGTACTCTAATTAACTTGGTGGAATTAGATATTTCTTGCCTGGACAATTTAGAAGATCTTCCCAGTGAAATTGGAAACTTAAAGAAGTTAGAGAAATTGATTATTGATAATGGAAATGGTTGTGGAATGAACATCTCACTGCCGGAATCAATAGGTAATTTGAGTAACTTAAAGGTACTGAGACTTTACGGGGCACTAGACCCGACAGACTTAAGTGACACGAATAAACCCATCCCACCTTCTAAGGTCAAGAGCTTGCCCGGCACGATTGGAAAGCTTCAGAATCTTGAAGAATTGGACTTGGGTAGAAATCGTATCAAGAGCATTCCTTCTCAAATAGCTTCACTTCAAAAATTAAAAAGATTAGCGCTGGACCATAATGACATTGACGAGCTTCCGGCGTTCGTCGGTAATTTAAAAAATCTTCAGGAACTTTCAGTATGTGACAATGGAGGCATAAAGTTGCCGAAGTCTTTATCCAATTTAAATGGCTTAAAGATATTCATGGGAAATAATTCTTTAAAAATCAAAGACCAGAAAAAATTGCGCCGTCTTTTTCCCAAGGCCACCTTCTCTTTCGAAAACGAGTTTGACGATAGCGCAGCCAATGAGGAAACCCCTAAATGATTTGCCTTATAACGTCGAAAAAGGAGCTCGAAGAGGAAGAATGAGATCGTCGGGATTACATTCATTCGCGTCTATTCGCCTGATCAGCCCACTGACTTGGTTAGCTGGGGTTTTGATTCTGTTGTCATTTCCAAACGCGTTTGCGCAGTCGTCCGACTTTTCCGCGTTCTGGAAGAAATTTAAGTCCGCCGTCATGGCTGGCGATAAAGCGACGGTCGCGGAGATGACGAAATTCCCACTCTCGATGCCCTATTTGCAAAAAGCCGTAAAGAACAAGGACAATTTCTTGCGCCGTTATGACGAGATTTTCAAGGGCGAGGCCAATGCCGCGCAATGTTTTAAAGGCGCCAAGCCGGAAAAAGAATCCGCCGGCCGGTGTGGGATTTACTGCCCTTTTAAGGGGACTCCAGACGACTGGGAAAATGCGCCAATTCGCTTTATCTTTGAATCGACAAAGAGCGGCTGGAAATTTGTCGGCCTCGACAACATCAATGAATGATGCGGAGTAACACCAGAGGTTTCGACACAACTGCCCGCCCATTCGCCAGAACAAGCGGACAACGTCTGATGCAGGTCGTCACAATCAGTATTGTCTCACTTGTTATGTTTTTTGCAGCTCTTCACGCGCAGACGCAGTCGCCGGTGAGCGCGCAGGCTAGCGTCCCGCCGCAGTCAGATGCTTCGAAGTCCACCCAGCCCTTTCTTGTCTTTCCGGACACGAAATCGCCGGACGGCCGTTATGCGATTGCCTGGGGCTTACCGAAACATCCGGAGATTTGGGCGAAGGTATCTCGGTTCCAAGAGCAACATCCGGCTGGAACGGAAGCTAGCTCCGAAGAAGACAAACAATTGGATGAATTGTTTGAAAGCGTCAATGTTGTCGGCGACGCCGTTGAAAATTACGTGATCGATCTTCGTGCTGGGACAATCATCCGCAAACTGGATTGCCCGCGGCTGCCGGGTTGGACTCATGGGCGAGAGGCCGAACCAGATTACTGGACGATAGCCGATCGAAAACCGAATCGTCATGATCTTCAAGTGGTGTGGTCGCCACAGAGCGACTTGGTCCTGATCAATCATACCTGGCGCTGGGATTCCGTGACCTTTTGCGCAGTGATGCTCAGTAACGGCCGCGCCACATCTGAATTGGATCTGAACAGACCACTCGGCGATGCGGTTCGCAATCTTGTCGCGCAATCCTTTCCTCGCGGGTTCCAGTACACCAAGAAGGATTTGAATGTAGCGTTCTCGGATGTGAAGGAAGTCGGCGATAACAAATTTTCGGCCGTTGCCGATGCTGTAGTCGAAAAATACTGGTCAGGCGGCGGCGCTAAGGTCGATTTCACTCTCCTACCTGCTAGTAAAGGAAAGACAGTCAAGCTCGTCGGTGTTCGCGCACAATGATAACTCGAGCTAAGGCCGGCACGTTATTACTCGACTTGAATGAGCACGGCCGATCGTGCCGAGAGCGTTTCGCACCACGCCTTTGATGATCGCTTCTTTCCCACGCGAGGGAGGATCTCTTGCGGCCGGTATAACGAAATCTTGAAAGGCGAGGCCAATGCCGCCCCATGTTTTGGAAGCGCTGAACCGCACAAGGAATCCGATCGACAGTATGAGATCTATTGCCCTTTTAAAGAAACTCCAGACGACATGGAAAACGCGCCTATACGGTTCCTGTTTGAGTTGACGAAAACCGGCTGGAAATTCGCCGGCCTCGACAATGTTAATGAATGACGCGGCAGCCGTCGGCCCTTGGTTGCCCTTCAACTTACGATTGCTTCGCGAGCGGCAAATGCGCGGAAGACCCGCAGCAGCCCAATGTCGTATTTGTTACCAAGAAGCGCGCTCACATCGACAAGCTTTCCATCACTGATTTGCCCGAATGCGGCGGCGATTTCATTTTCTTGCGCAGGCGTAAAGAATCGATCACGCGATTCCGGGAGGATTCTACCGCATTCGATGGCAGCCAGTAGGTGGCTGTAAATGGTGCTGCGCACAAAACCGCGGGTCCGCGCGATTTCATCGACCGATTCACCTTTTTGAAATCGCCGCAGCGTTTCGGATTGACTGTCATTTAAGCGGGGTCTGCGTCGCGGGAACGGCGAATCGGCGTTTTCAGAAAACGTCCGCCGCGGATTCGTCGCGAGATAATTTTTAATCTCGCTAAGGAACGGCTCCGCGAAATCTTTCAGCTTCTGCTCGCCCACTCCGGCAATGCGACGAAACTTGGCTGCGTTTGTCGGATAATTTCTCGCCATTTCGCGGAGCGATACGTCGGAGAAAATGACGTAAGCCGGCACGTCGCGTTCGTCGGCGAGTTTGCGACGCAGGCCGCGCAAACGCTCAAATAACACTTCGTCGCATTCAATCATGCCGGCGCGAGCCTTTTGATCCTGCGACCGCGGGACAACTTCGATCTGCTTCGTGAGGGTGATCAGCGTGCGCTGACGCAAAGCGTCTTGGCCGCTACGTGTCAGCGCCAGCGTTGCGAACTTTCCAGGCGCACATTCCACGAGACCGAGGCGCAGCAATTCGCGTCCGATCGCCTGCCAGGCTTCGCGTTTTAGGTCGCGGCCAATGCCGTACGTGGACAATTCATTGTGACCTCGTTGCCTCATCGCCTCCGTGTCTGCGCCACGCAGAACATCGACAACGTGGTTCAATCCAAATGCGAAACCGCTTTTCGCCTGGACGCGATGGACGCAGGAAAGAAATTTCTGGGCTGCAATGGTGCCGTCGAACGTCTCGCGAGGTGTGAGGCAATTGTCGCAGCCTTCGCATGACCGTTTGGAATATTGCTCGCCGAAGTAGCGCAGGAGCGTCGCACGCCGGCATTCTCGTGTCTCGGCGTAATGCACCATCTGCTGAAGCTGCGCCCTCGCAATCCGCGCTTCGCTTTCACTTTTTTCGTCGATGAAATGGATTTGCTTTGCAACATCGCCCGGACTGAATAACAGCACGCATTCGCTGGGCAACCCGTCGCGCCCGGCCCGGCCGGTTTCCTGGTAGTAGCTCTCAAGATTTTTCGGCAGATCGTAATGCACGACGAACCGAACGTTCGGTTTATTGATGCCCATCCCGAACGCGATGGTCGCCGTAACGACTCGGACGTCGTCGCGCAAAAATGATTCCTGGTGTTTTGTCCGCTCGGAGGATGTTAGCCCCGCGTGATAAGGCTTTGCGCTGATGCCCTCCTCGCTAAGATTTCGCGCCAGCGAGTCGGTGCTTTTTCTGCTGGCGCAATAAACAATCCCGCTCTCGTTGGGCCGGGCGCGAATGAGTTCCAGAAGTTGTTCGTAGGCCGACGTTTTTGGAATCACGCGGTAAGTCAGATTCGGCCGGTTAAAGCTGGCGACGTAACAGCGTGGGTCGCGCAGTTGCAGTTGCCTGATGATGTCAGCCCGCACTCGTTCAGTTGCGGTCGCGGTCAGCGCTATGACGGGCGTGTCAGGGAAATGCTGCCGCAGTTTCTTTAGCTCGCGATATTCCGGCCGGAAATCGTGTCCCCATTCGCTGATACAATGCGCTTCGTCGATGGCGATCTGGGCGATGTCCCAGTTGAGGGCGCGCTCTAAAAAGGTTTCCAGCATCAATCGTTCAGGCGCGACGTACAGCATTCGATACTCGCGGCGATGCAATCCACGCCAGCGCGCCTTTGCGTCTTCCCGGTCCAGGGTGGAATTCAAAAACGTTGCTGGAATCCCGCTGGTTTGCAGCGCATCAACTTGATCTTTCATCAGCGAGATGAGCGGTGACACAACAATCGTCACCCCATCGCGCATTAAAGCCGGCAATTGAAAACAGAGCGATTTCCCGCCCCCGGTTGGCATCAGCACAAACACATCGTGCCCGGTCAGCGCATCGCGAATGATCTCCTCCTGCAACGGCCGAAACTCGTCATAGCCGAAATGCCTTTTGAGGGTCGCGCTCAGATCCACGTGATTCGTTGTAAGTCAATCCGCGGACCTTTGCCCAGATTTGTTTCCTTGTTCGCCGGGCCGAAAGAGTGCAGAACGTGGGATATGATCAAATCCCCATTGATTGTCTGTTTAGCGCTGTTGTTTTTATCCACGGGAGTTCCTGCACAGGAGAAGTATCCCGCAGGAACTGTTCATGGCCCAAAAGCTGGGTTTAAGATCAGTGCGCCGGAAGGTTGGGTTGTCGATAACGAGGCCGGCATAAATCAGGGCATGCCGTGCGTTCTTTACCCGAAGGGCTCATCGTGGGCGGATGCGAAGACGGTGATGTACGCGAACATTGCGAGCCCCGAGTTTGAGGGCGTAAACGCATTCGTGGCAATGGCGATCAAGGAAATGAAGGCAAAGCATGGCACCCCGAAGCAGAAAATTGCTTCCGGTAAAACTAAGGACGGCCACGATTATTTCATTAACGAATATCCTGCGACAAAGACTTACTCTCAGTGGGAACGCGTGGGCTACGTCCAACTTCCGCAGGGAGTCGCTTATATCGTCCTCACATCCCGCGATCATGCGAGTTATCAGAGAGATTCCGGGGCACTCGAGAAAGTTCTGAAGACCCTGGTCTACGTCGAACCGAAGTCCGAGGTGGCGAGTGGCCAGGAATACGCTCATCGTTACAGGCAGCTGGTGGATCAGCATGCGGAGGGGCAGATCGAGCCGCTGCTCACCGAATGGCGGGAGAAGGCGCCTGATGATCCCGACGCGTGGATCACGAGCGCGAATTATTATTTTAACCAACGCCAGACGAACATCTCGCCGAAGAAACCCGGTCCGGGCGACATTACGTTGACCGATAAGAAAGGAAAGATAGCGGGTAGCATTTCATTCGAGCAAGGTGAAGGGAGTATGAAGCGAGCGACCGATCTTCTAGAGGAAGCGACGACGAAATTTCCCGATCACCTCGATATCTGGTGCGGGCTGGCGTTCATGTATCAGGAGAGGGGAGATTTCGACAATGAGTTGGCGACGTTGAAGAAGATGGTCGCGTATGCCCGCGAGCACCCGACGCAGCTCAAGTGGTTGAAAGGCGAGCCTCTAAGCGAGCCTGCGGACAAAGTCATTCCGGAGAAGCTGCACGAGTACGGTTTGTATTATGAGAGAAAGGAGAACGCCGAGGATGCTGAGCGCTGGTTCCAGATTTCGACGCTGGCGTCGCAGCAATATCCGTCGGATGTCAACGCCTGGATCGACATCGGCGGTTATTACGCTGACATGAGCGAATGGAAAAAAGCCATCGAGTCGTTCGAAAAAGCGCGCGCACTCAATCCGAAATCGCAGATGATTTTGGTCAATCTCGCCCGCTTCAGTCTGGAGCTCAAAGACAACGCCGGCGCGCGAAAGTATTTTGAGGAAGGACTGAAGGTGGATCCGAAGGGCGACTACGCGCAGGAAGCGAAGGAAGCGTTACGAAAACTGAAGAAGAAGCCCGAAGACAGGCAGGCCAGCCAGCCGAATTTGAAAGAGGCCAACGCCTACAACGAACGCGGCATTGCCAAAGGCGTTAAAGGCGACATCGACGGCGCCATAGCCGACTTCACTCGCGCCATCGAACTCTATCCGAAATATTCTACGGCCTATACTAACCGTGGCCTCGCCAGGAAGAACAAGGGCGATCTGGACGGGGCCATCGCTGACTGCACTCGCGCGATCGAACTCGATCCGAAAGATGCGGGCGCCTACGGCAACCGCGGCATTGCCAAGCAAGCTCAGGGCGATCTAAATGGAGCCATAGCCGACTACACTCGCGCCATCGAACTTGATCCGAAATACGCTAAGACCTACGCCAACCGCGGCCTTGCCAAGGGCGTTAAAGGCGACGTGGAAGGAGCCATCGCTGACTGCACTCGCGCTATCGAACTCGATCCGAAAAACGTAGCCGCCTACACCAACCGCGGCATTGCCAAGAAGGACAAGGGCAATCTCAATGAGGCCATCGCTGACTACACCCGCGCCGTCGAACTCGATCCGAAATACGCCAACGCCTACTACAATCGCGGCCTCGCCAAGGGGGGCAAAGGCGACATCGACGGGGCCATTGCCGACTACACTCGCGTCATCGAAATCAATCCGAAAGATGCTGTTGCCTACAACGAGCGCGGCATTGCCAAGCAAACTCAGGGTGATCTCAACGGAGCCATAGCCGACTACACCCGCGCCGCTGAAGTCGATCCGAAGTACCCCAACGCCTACTACAACCGCGGCGTCGCCAAGTGGGGCAAAGGAGACGTCGATGGGGCCATTGCCGACTACACTCGCGCGATCGAATTCAATCCGAAATTTACCGAAGCCTGCTACAACCGCGGCCTCGCCAAAAAACAGAAGGGCGATCTGGACGGAGCCATCGCCGACTACACTCGCGTGATCGAAATCAACCCGAACAATCCGAAATACGCCGTTGCCTACGATGACCGCGGCATTGCCAAGCAGGCCAAGGGCGATCTGGACGGAGCCATCGCCGACTGCACTCGCGCTATCGAACTTAATCCGAAATACGCCAACGCCTACAACAACCGCGGCAGCTTCAAGGGCATTAAAGGCGACGCGGTTGGGGCGATCGCCGACATCACTCGCGCTATTGAGCTCGATCCGAAGCTGACGGCCGCCTACTACAACCGCGCCTACACAAAGCAGGGAAAAGGCGACATTGACGGGGCTATTGCCGACTACACGCACGCCATCGAGGTGGATCCGCGATGTGCCCGTTGCTATCGTAACCGCGGCGGCTGCTACTTTAACAAGCAGCAGTATGATGCCGCTATCAAGGACCTACAGAAGGCTATTGAACTCGATCCGAAAAACGGAGTCTACTACTCATCTCTCGGTTGGTGTCAGCTCTTCAATCGAAAGCCTCGTGAGTCGATCGCCGCTTCGTTGAAAGCCCTGGAGCTCTCGCCGGATCACGCAGTGATGATCAAGGGCAATCTCGCCCACGGTTATTTGTTCGATAACCAATTCGAAAAGGCGAAAGCGCTCTATCTGGAAAACAAAGACGCCAAGCTCCACGATGGACGGGCCTTTAGCCAAGCCGTGCTGGAGGATTTCAAAGAGCTCCAAGACGCCGGCATCACCCATCCCGATATGGAGAAGATCAAAGCGCTGCTCACTAGTGAAACAGAGGCGCGATGAGCCTCTCGACAGAAGACGTAATGATTAAACGACACAAACCAATCGGCTGAAATGAAAACAAAAATATCCATTCTCGCGTTACTCGCGGTCACTGCGCTCTCTGCAAGCATACTCGGTCAGCAGTCCTATCGCGGTGGAATTGTTTACGGTCCGAAAGCTGCTTTTGACATCCGTGCACCCGAAGGCTGGGTCCTGGACAATGAGTCAGGCAAAAATCAGGGATTGCCGTGCGTGCTGTACCCGAAAGGCTCATCGTGGGCTGACGCGAAAACGATCATGTATGCGAAGATTGCCGGGACCAAATTTGAAGATGTGAACGCCTTCGTCGCGACGGCCATCAAGGAAATGGGAAAAGTCCACGGCAAACCGAAAGAGAAAATCGCCACCGGAAAGACGGCCGACGGCCGCGATTACTTCATCAACGAATATCCCGCAACAAATACCTACTCCCAATGGGAGCGCGTGGGTTATGTGCAACTCCCACACGCCGTGGCTTACATTGTCCTCTCCTCGCGCGATCACGCCAGCTATCAGAAAGATTCCGGCGCGCTCCAGCAAGTGCTCAAGACCTTTACCTATCTACCCATGGCCGTCGCTCCCAAAAGCGAGACCGAAAAGCAATAACGCATGCTTACGATTCAGAGAGACATTCTCATTCGGTTTTGGGTTGCCGTTGGAATTCTCGCGCTCGCGGGCAGTGCGCCAGGCGCGCTCTCAGTGGAGGAGCAGGTGAAAAAGTTAGCGGCGCGTTATGCTCAAGTCGAAGACCAACTTGCACGCTCGGTCCATTATGCCAGCCGAAACGATAAGGGCGACAGCGAGCAGGCTTGGTTCAACGGTGCCGATGATTTAATCAAGCTTGCGGTGGAAAGCCGCGACGGCAATGAACGCAAGCTGACGGAATATTTCGCGCTCGATTTTGATAATGACTACGACGGCATGTTCATGCTCGTGCGCAAGGAAACGCCGGCGCCCGATGGCGGCGTGCAAGTGGAAGAATCGCGCAAATATTTTGGCGAAGAAAAAAGCGGTGGTAACGGCGTTCTTATTCGCGAGCTGCGCAAAAGCGCACGATTCAAACCGGGCGAACCGACGGACACCGTGCATACACCAAATGTAACTGTCGATCTTACCAAGAAGGCGAATCAGCCGAGCGAGGATCAACTGAGGGAAATTTTGAATGCGCCGACGAAAATGGCCGAAGAGCTCAGAAAAGGTGCGCCGGAGTCTGATCCGTTCGCCAATGTGAAAGGTGACGGCGACAAGTATCGCGTCATTCATGGAAGCGCGTCGCCGGACGGCCAATTTGCCATCGTGTTGGGATTTGCGCGAGAAGAAATCGATTGGGATGCCCTGTATGACAAAGAGTTCGGGAGCTACTACGTCGAAGGCGGTGCGGAAGACATTCGCAATTACGTTGTCGATCTTGCCCAAAAGAAAATCCTCGGACAAACCGGCGCGGGCTGGATTGGAACGCGTCGCCGCTACAATCATCCCGAATGCGTTGTCACGTGGTCGCCCGATTCCAGCTTTTTCGTGCAGTTGTTGGCTAACAAGTGGGCGTCCGATGATTGCGTTGCGGGAAAAATCACGAGCGGTCCGAAATTCGTCGGCGCAGTTAATTTGCTGAAGGCTCTTTCGCCAAAGATTTATGCTTTCGTCAAAAAACCTTTCAATCGCGAAGAAGGTGGATTCTTGTCATTTTACAATGAGAAGGTGACTAACGATGGCGCAGTCGAGATGAAGGCAGACGAGTACATCCCGAGCGGGCATCGCAAAGGCGATACGAACTTCGGAGTAAGCGTGCGATTGCGCCTTCGCGAGACGCCGAAGGGACTCAGCATCGAAGGGGTGAACATGCGCCGGTTGCCTAAGGAAAGATGAACGAAAATCCTTTACAGAACACCATTAGGATGGCGCAGTGTGCGGCTCCGTATACGCTTCCCCCATCGCTCGCCGCGACCCGTCGCGGTTTTCCCTTCTATGTCGCTGATCCCCTCAGCTCCATTGACGAATTTACACTAAAATGATCATCTTAAAGAAGGAGGTAATGATTAATGGTAATGACTAGAGCAATTGTTCTTGCGTTGCTCACGGTTGCTGCGTCATCTGCGGTCCCCGCGGGAGACAGCCCAGAGGAGGTGATTCGCGCGCTTTACAAGGCTCACCGGCCTTGGGAGCACAAAGAACTCAACCTCAGCAATCGCGCTGTGCTGTCGAAATATTTCAGTCCCGAACTAACCAAGTTATTCCTCAAGAATGCGCAGGTAGAGCGGGACTGTCCCGAGGGCGACCTCTGCGGAATTGAGTTCGACCCAATTCTCGGATCTCAGGACTTCGACGATCATCTCAGGTTTAATCTTCGCATCACGCAGGGAACTCCCTCGGCTGGTCCGTTCGAAGCACATTTCAAATTGTTTAACGAACTACGGGAGAAACTAAGTGAACACAAAAACTAGTCTGCTTGTCCTTGCGCTGGTCGGCTGTTTGTCGGCGCCCATGACTCTGGTAGCTGCTTCCCCGGAGGAAAAGTATTTTGAAACTCGTGACAATTTCATCCGGGAGTTTGAAAAAACATCGACCCCGCTTGATAGCCTCGCTGAACAAGATCAGCACGCCCTCGATGAAAAAGATAGGCATGCCCTTGCTGAACTTGAGAAACAACTGAAGGCAATTGTAGGGCCAGTTAATGTTGAAGGCTTTCCGAAAGAGGGCAAAATAAATCTTGAAACTCTCCAAAACGGCGACTTGGGGTTTGGTCAGGTCGATGGGCTTAGATTCAGTGCCAAGCAAGAATACCTTTTTGTAACAACCGATAACATTTTGAAGAAATATCTGGCTGAGCAGCCAGAGCTACCTAAAGACCTGGCTGAACTTTCCAGGACTGCTGAATTTTATGCTTGCGCCTTTACGTCGGGCGCGGCTGTTACGTACTTTGCAGAGATCCCGGTCAAAAGCCCAAACGGCAAATCTGATGTTCGCGCGTTTCTCGGTCTAACTGCTCAAGATATTGGCCCCCTCATTCCAAAAGACGTCTTTGTATTCGTTACGAAGGGAAATCGAATACTCGCAGTCCAGTCGCCAGCGGCAGCTGAGATCACAGAAATTCCGCAGTGTAGAAACGAGTGGGAGAAGTTTGCTAAGAAGAAGGCAGACGCAATGGAGGTTTATCGATCCTCCGGCTTGAACAATGAAAAGGCGTTCGATGAAGAAGTTCAACAGTATGAGCAGCAAGGGTTCGAGGCATACCAGCGCTGTTACGACAGAGAGGCAAAGAATCAAAAATTCTTCGCTTCCCTTAAGAAGCAGGCTCAATCGATTGTTGATCGTTTGCTGAGAAACTGAGTATTGAAATTGCGATGCCCAACAGGTCGCTCTACCTGGCTGGCGGTGCTGGGGCACCGCTCGCAGGTGAGCTCAGGCGTATAGGCCTACTAGCCGCTCAGCGAGCTTGCACAATGTTTTCCGTCCTGGTAACCGCGCTGCCAATACAAAACACAAACATGCAACAATACATAATTAGCCTTGCTCTATTAATCGCTGCACCGGTCGCACTGCCGACAAGCCATGCCAACGCCCAGAGTCAAGCCGAGATGAACCGGCAAGCGCACGAAGGTACTACGAGGACGCTTTGAAACTGGAGCCGAACGGCCCATACGCGCAGGAAGCTAAGGAGGCGTTACGAAAACTGAAGAAGAAATAGCAACTAAAGTCGATCTTCTAGCGGGGGGAGTTGCCGTTAGCAGCGCGCGTTTGGGTATGAAAAGAAACATTCTAATTTGGCTCTCGGTTGTTACTGGAATGCTCACGCTCGCATACAATGCATCAGGCGAGCGTTCTGTGGACGAGCAGGTGAAAATGTTAGCGGAGCGTTACCGTCAAGTCGAAGACCAACTGGCACGCTCGATTCGTTATATCAGCAAAGACGAGTCTGGCGGCGTGACAACAGTTAGACAGGAGTGGTACAATGGTGCCGAGGACCTGATCAAGGCCGCTGTCGAACGTACCGATGCCTCTGGACGCGAGCTCACGGAATACCTCCCGCACGATTTGGGTAGTGACTTTGGCTGGAGAGGACTGTTCTTGCTCACGCGCAAGGAAACGCCGTTGCCCGACGGCGGCATGCAAGTGGAGGAATCGCGAAAATATCTTGGCGAAACCGAGGAAGGCCTCGACCAGCTTATTCGCGAGTTGA
>Ga0307308_10000404_pt1 | contig 15124 bp, 11 predicted proteins | sample ER_DNA_195_FD_194501 | JGI IMG/M metagenome (GOLD analysis project Ga0307308, IMG submission 194501) | Bulk soil microbial communities from the East River watershed near Crested Butte, Colorado, United States - ER_DNA_195 | ecosystem: Environmental > Terrestrial > Soil > Floodplain | place...
CCCCTCGCAACTGCACCGCTCCTGCATTTTGCCGTATTGACATTGCCCGTTTTGTCTTGACAATTGCCACGGATCGGCAAGACAAAGATCCTCTCGGCGAGGGGACGGCGAGCGTGGTTGCCAAGGGCCCGATCTACATCGATATCAAGCGCTCGATCCTCGAGGAGATCGAAAATGGCGCGCTACCCGTCGGCGCTCGCCTCACGCCCGAGCTCGAGCTTGCGGAGCGCTATCGGGTCAGCCGTCCCACCGTCCGCCAGGCCATCCTTGAGCTCGCCCGCGAGGGCGTCGTCAGTCGGCGGCGCGGAGCCGGCACGGTCGTCATGCCCAGGCAGCGGCTTAGCTACCCGGTCGGACGTCTGCTCAGCTTCACCGAGGAGTTCGCGGCGGGCGAAGGGAGGACGAGCTCGGAGGTGATTCGGCAAGAGGTGATCCAGGCCGACCCCGAACTCGCCGTCCGGCTCGGAGTCCGCGTCCATACGCCCGTCTTTCAGCTCGAGCGGATCCGGCGCGTCGACGGTCAGCCGGTCGCACGCCAACGATCGTCGATCGCCGATTCGAAGGTCCACGGAATCGAGTCGCTCGACTTTAGCCAGCGCTCGCTGTACGACACACTGCGTGACACCTACCGAGTGGTCATCGCCTCGGCCGACGAGCGGATCCAGGCTCGAACGGCCGACCGCGACGATGTTCGCGAACTTGCCGTCGTAACCGGCAGCGCCGTATTCCGGGTCGAGCGACGCAGCTTCGACTCGAATGGCGACCTCGTGGAAGTCGTGGACTCCGTGTACCGCTCGGATCGCTACGAGATCCGACTCACCCTCAACAGATCGTGATGCAGCAGCCGACTCTCCCACATCAGGCGGCGATCGACCGGTTCACGGCCGAGGTATCGGCCCTGATCGACCGCGTGACCCGGGTGAACGCGGGGCCGGTCACGCGTGCGGCTGAAGCGATCCTCGCAACCGTGGGGGCCGACCGCCTCGTGCACGTCGGCGGGGCCGGGCACGGTCTGATGTTGGCACTCGAGGCGTTCTACCGGGCGGGCGGCCTTGCGTGCGTCCAACCCGTGTGGCGACCCATCCTTCTGCCGATCGCGGGCGCTCAGGCGAGTACACGCGCCGAGCGCACGAGCGGCCTCGGTACGACGATCGCCACCGAGGCCGCGATCGCCGACGGCGACTGCCTGGTTGTCGCCAGCCAGTCGGGCCTGAACTCCGTCTCGATCGACCTTGCGGCGGAGGCCAAGCGCCGCGGCGCAAGCGTCGTCGCGATCACGTCCGTAGCCCATTCCCTGTCGGCGCCGAGCCGCGACCCGGCAGGCCGCCGCCTCCCCGACGTCGCCGACATCGTCATCGACACGTGTGTTCCACCAGGGGACGCGGCATGGCTGCCGGGCGACGGTGAGTCGACAGGAGGATCGCGGGTCGCACCCCTGTCGACGATCGCGAGTTGCCACGCCTGGAACCTTGTCCTGGTCACGCTTGCGGAGCTTGCGCGAACGGCCGCGATCGAGCTGCCGATCTGGATCAGCTCGAACGTCACGGGCGGCGACGAGGCCAACGCCCGACTGCTCTCCAGATACGGCGATCGGGTGGTGGCGCTATGAGCCCGGGCACAGCCACCGTTTACATCGGCGCGTGCGAGGCGCCAACCCCGGACGATGTCGCACGGCACGTTCGGGCCGCGCTCGTCGCGTTGTCCGTGTCCGCGCCAGATGGCGGATCCGTCGTCATTCAGCCGGCTTCGCCGTGGTCACATCCGGCGTACGCGCCGGATGCCTGCACCGTGGTGGGGACGATCGAAGGCGTAGCCACGGCATTTGCGCCGGGGCCGGTTCTCCTCGGCGTCAACAGCCTGCCCGGGTTCCCGACGAGGAACACGACGCGCGCCGCGGGCTACGACGCGCTGGCGGACCGGATCGGCGCGCGGATTGTCCGATTCGACGAGGCCGCGACGCGAACCGTCCCGGGTGCCGTCATCCCGCAGCCCGATGGCCGGGGCACGGAGGCCGTTCTGGCGGTGCCGAACGCGTGGCTCGACGCCGCCTTCCGGGTCTCGGTACCGCGCCTGGCCGGAAGCACGATCCTGCCGTTCGCGGGAGCCCTTCGCCACCTCTTCGATCTCCTGCCCCCGGACATGCAGGCCGCCGAGCTGCACCGGATTCACGAGGCGATCGGGTTGCTGGCTGCGGCCGCGCCGCCCAACCTCGTCGTACTCGACGCCATCGACGCCACGCACGAAGGCGGCGAGATCAGCGGCGCCCCGGTCCACCTGGGCGCGCTGATCGTGGGCACGGACCCGGTCGCCGTCGATCTGGTGGCCTCGGTTGCCTACGGCGTCCCGATCAGCGAGCTCTCGTTCGCCCCGAGCGGAGGCCCGTCCCTCGAGGACGTCGCCATCGTGGGTGACCTCAGCATTGACGAGCTCCGCGAGCGGGCGAGGGCCGTGCGCCGCCTCGACCCGAACCCCGAATCCTTCCCACTGCCCTCGAAGATCCGGGTGGCTCGATCGCCTCGTGCCCGCCTCGCCGGCCCGTCGGGCACCCTGACCGAGGCGCTGGCCTCGCTGCGAAGGGGTGGGGTCTCGTTCGACGGAGCCAGGGAGACGACGTTCGTCATCGGGCCGGCCGAGACGATCCCGGACGGTACGACCGACTATTCCACGATCATCTTCGTCGGCGACTCCGCTCGGGGCGAGTACAAGGGCTACAGCCGGATCATCCGGCTGCCCGGACGGAACCCGCCCCTCGGCCGGATCCTCATCGACGCGCCGTTTGCGATGACCGTCGCGAATGTCCGATCCCAGCTGGGCTGGAGGTTCATGGTCGACGGTCTCGCGTCCGCGCTCGCCCGCACCGTGGGTCGAGGTGGCGGCGGTACCGGCGGCGCCTCCGGCGGTGATGCGGGGGAAGGAGGTGGCGATCGCGCGGCCAGAGAGCACTGATCAGGCGCGCGCCGTCGGCGCCATCCGTGTGACGGCTTGAGGAGGAACAACGTGTTCGCATATCTGCAGCGCATCGGCCGGGCCCTCATGCTGCCCATTGCTGTCCTGCCAGCTGCCGGCATCTTGTTGCGCTTCGGTCAGTCCGATCTGCTGAACATCCCGTGGATGGCCGATGCCGGAAACGCCGTGTTCGGCAATCTGCCGTTGCTCTTCGCGGTCGGTGTTGCCGCCGGCTTCACCGCTGACGTCGGCACGGCCGCCGTGGCCGCGGCAGTCGGCTACTGGGTGTTCAACGCCACGCTCGTGGACATCGGTGTCCTCGTCTACGGCAAGGATGAAAAGCTCGACACCGTCGTCCTCGGCGGCATCATGATGGGTCTTGTCGCGGCGACGCTGTACGCGCGCTACCACTCGATTCGTCTGCCCGAGTGGCTGGCGTTCTTCGGTGGCCGCCGTTTCGTCCCGATCGTGACCGCCTTCAGCGCGCTCGTCCTGGGCGCGATATTCGGCGTGGTCTGGCACTACCCGCAGGTCTGGCTCCACGACTTCGCCACCAGCTTGACCACCGCCGGCGCGGCTGGCGCGGCGATCCACGCGTTCCTGAACCGGCTGCTGATCCCGGTCGGGCTGCACCACGTCATCAACTCGGTCGTCTGGTTCCAATTCGGCGACCTCAACAACTTCTTCTGCGTGACTGGTAACACAGTCGGTGACAGCTGCGTAAAGGGTGCCCAGGGCGGCCAGTTCATGACCGGCTTTTTCCCGATCATGATGTTCGGCCTGCCCGCGGCGGCATTCGCCATGTACACGACGGCACGCGCAGCGAATCGGAAGGTCGTCGGTGGCATCCTGCTCAGTGCGGCTCTGACGTCGATCGTCACCGGCATCACCGAACCGATCGAGTTCTCGTTCATGTTCGTTGCGCCGCTGCTCTACGTGCTGCATGCCGTGCTGACCGGAATCTCGGCGTTCATCACGATCGCGCTCGGCATACGAGACGGTTTCACGTTCTCCGCCGGGCTGATCGACTACCTGATCAACTTCAACATCGCAACACAACCGATCCTGCTCCTGGTGATCGGTGTCGTCTTCGCGGTCGTCTACTACTTCTCGTTCGTCTTCATCATCCGGGCCCTCGACGTCCCGACCCCGGGTCGCGAGCCGGAGGCGGTCGAGGAGTTCGGCGAGGCGCCCGAGCCCGCTCCGGTGCCAGCCTGAGCGGTCGTAACCGTCCAACAGGGCCAGGGTCGAGCCGAGCGGCCGACCCTGGCCCACCACTTCCAAGGAGTGCGCCAGGGTGGAAGACAAGGCCCGCCGTTATCTCGCCGCCCTCGGCGGCGCCGCCAACATCACAGAGATCGACGGCTGTATCACGCGGTTGCGTGCAACCCTCGTCGACACCTCGAAGGTCGACATGCGCGCCCTCCAGCAGGCCGGGATGTTCGGCCGCCCAATCGTCATGGGCAAGGGCGTCCAGGTCGTGGTCGGGACGTACGCAGAGCTGATCGGCACCGAGATCAACAAGCTGATCAAGGGGGCCTGAGGGCGCCGACACCATGCCCCGGCTGACGATCCTCGCGCCGATGACCGGCCGCGTCCTGCCGATGGATGACGTCCCCGATCCCGTGTTCTCGGAGCGGATGCTCGGTGATGGTCTCGCGATCGATCCGAGCGAGGGTGTCGCCGTCGCACCGATCGCCGGAACGCTGACCGTCTTGCACAGCGCCGGGCACGCGTTCGCGATCGAGACGACGGGATCACGCATCGGCGTCCTCGTTCATGTGGGCCTCGAGACGGTCTCACTTGACGGACGAGGCTTCGAGCGACTGGCCCAGGTTGGCGACGTGCTCGCCGTGGGCGACCCGATCGTCCGATTTGACCTCGGCGCGATTGGCGCCGCCGGGCTCTCCGCGATTTCGCCGGTCGTGCTGCCGCAGCTGGATCCCTCAGCGACGGTGGCTCCGACGACGGCGACGGACGTTCGTGCCGGTCGCGATGTGCTGCTCACGGTCGAGCTGCCCGAGCCCGCGGCCGGTTGAGTTGTTCGACTTCCGGCTCGTCGCATCGCCCCCGGCCGGCGTCGGCGCGGTTACGAAGCGCCAGGCGAGCGGCACGAGCATCAGCGGGCCCAGCACAAGATGAACGACGAGCCACCGGCCGGCCGGCTCGGGCCGGTTCGACTGGGCCCACCAGGCGATGAGCCCGATCGTCGGCCAGAGCAGGAGCGTCGCGATACGCTCGACATCCACGCGGTTGGCGTCCTCGGTCGTGACAGTTGGCGCACGCTCGGTGGTGCCGTCCGAGCACGAACGGCAACCATGCCAGCCGGCCTAGGATAGGCCCCGATGTGGGTCGGGCGTGTCGTCCGGGCTATTCCGACGGCGACCTGATCAGGCCGTGTTCCACGGCGTATCGCGTCAGTGCCGTCCTGTCGTGCAATCCGAGCTTTTCCGACAGATTCGCGACATGACGGCGAACCGTATGCACGCTGATGCCGAGCATCAGGCTCACCTCAGCGGTCGGATGGCCGCTCGCGAGGAGGCTCAAGATCTCGCGCTCTCGCACGCTGATCTGGCTTCCGGCCCGGTTGAACCGGATCGAGTCGTCGACGATCGCGCCGGTCACGCTGCTGTGGAGATATCGCTCGCCGCGCCATACGGCATGGATCGCCTCAAGCAGCTCGTTGGAATGGGCGCCTTTGACGACGTAGCCCCGTGCGCCCGCGACGAGGGCCTGGCGCACCGTCTCCGACCCGCGGTCCATCGTGAGGACGACGACCCGCAGATCGGGATGGAGCGTCCTAAGGGTCCGAAGGAGGGGAAGGCCGTCGCCTTCGGGAAATGTCAGATCGAGGACGAGAATGTCCGGACTGGTGCCGGCGACCAGGTCGAACGCCTCCTCGTGCGTGGCGGCTTCACCGACGACTTCGAAGCCGTCGACGCTGTTGAGCACGAGCCGGAGACCTTCTCGGACGAGATGGTGGTCGTCCACGAGCGCGATCCGGATCGGCCCCTGCCGTTGCCTCGAAGGCCGCGCCGATCGGACATCGGGCGGATCGGTCGGCGGCGAAGCGTCCGACCGCGGCTCCTCAACCTCGAGCGGGCCGCCCATCAGAGCATCCCCTCGACGCGCCGAACGGCGGTCGCGCCGAAACCTGGTGTCCCGGCCGGAGGCAGTATCGGCATCAGCAGCTCGACGGTTGTACCCGCCCCGGGCTCGGATCGAACGTCCAGCTGCGCATGCAGGATCGCCGCGCGCTCCTGCATGCCGGCGAGTCCCAGCCCCACGGGCGTCGTGGTCCGGTCGAAGCCGACCCCGTCGTCTCCGACCGTGAGCCTGATGAGACCATCGTTGATGTCGGCATCGATCCACACGTTTTCAGCGTGGCTGTGTCGCGCCGCGTTGCCAACCGCCTCCTGGATGACCCGATAGGCATCGATCTGTCGATTCGGATCGATGACGCTCGGCGGCAGGATCGACGCACGAAACCGGACCTCGACGGGGATGCCGGCGGCGTCGGCGAGGTCGTCGATCGCAGCCCCGAGGCCGATTTCATTGATCCGCGGCGGACGGAGTTGCGCCGCCACGTCACGGGTCTCGTCGAGCGCCGCAATGGAAAGGTCTCGCGCCCGACCAACGGCAACCTCGGCTGATGACACGTTGGAAACGATCGACGACGTTTCGGTGCCTCGTGTCTGGCGGAGGCTCGCCTCCGCCGCATCGAGTGTCAGGACGACGGCCGTGAGGGTTTGGCCGACACCGTCGTGAAGATCGCGCGCCAATCGAGCCCGCTCGTCCTCCTGCGCCGTCGTCAGGAGATCACTGGCCTGGCGATAGAGCGCGGCGTAGCGCCGGGCGGTCGAAGAGACGCGATCGGCCATGAGGGCGACCACCGTCGAGATCACGATCAGCAGCGGCCATTCCGTGAGGTCGGCTAGCTCGACTTCAACGGGTCGGCCGAAGCCGACGTTCACGGCGGCTGAAAATGCTATGAGGATCAGGATCCCGGCCATCCGGAAGACCGTTGCCCGCAGGCCGAGCACGAACGCGCTGATTGTCAGCGTGACCCAGACGGCGTCGAGGAGGAATTCCGGGTCGCCGACTTTCAGGAGCAATGCGGCGACGACGACGACGCTGGTGACGTTCAGGAGCCGTCGTGCGACCACCGGCGAGAGACCGAGTGACCACGATTCGGGAACGGTGCCGCTCAAGTCGCCGGGAGTGGTCATGCGCGGACCCCCTGATTGATGAACTTTGACTATATGACGGGCCGTGCTCCGTCTGGATCATCGCACCAGAACATCTCGAATATGTCTCCGAGGTCCAGCTCGGACTGAGCGAGGCAAAGCGCCGCGGGCGCAGAGCCGGCTCTCACCCGGGTCGAGGTGCGGGGTTCAACGCGACGGCTCGATCACCTGTCCGGGCGAGCCCGTTCCAACCCGAGCGGGCACGGGGGCATGGCAGCGTCGTCGGAGGGAGGCGGGTGCTGTGCGTGCGATCGTTGGCTGGAGCCTGAGGTTCCGGCTCATCGTCCTGGGGATCGCTTCGGCGGCGCTGCTGTTCGGCGTAAGTCAGCTGTCGCGCGCCCCGGTCGACGTCCTTCCTGAATTCGCCCCACCGTACGTCGAGATCCAGACCGAGGCCCTGGGGCTGTCCGCAGGCGAAGTCGAGCAGCTGGTAACCGTCCCCCTCGAGGCGGACCTTCTCCATGGCGTTGCCTTCCTGAATGAGATCCGCTCCGAGTCGGTTGCGGGTCTGTCGTCGATCGTCCTCGTGTTCGACCCCGGCACGGATGTCTTCCGGGCCCGGCAGATGGTGGCCGAGCGCCTCACCCAGGCCCACGCGCTGCCGAGCGTGTCGAGGCCCCCGGCGATGCTCCAGCCGCTCTCTTCGGCGAGCCGGGTCCTCATGGTCGGGCTGTCCTCGAAGGAATCGTCGCTCATCGACATGTCGGTCCTGGCGCGATGGACCATCAGGCCCCGTCTGTTGAGCGTTCCCGGCGTCGCGAACGTAACGGTCTGGGGCCAGCGAGAGCGCCAGCTCCAGGTGCTGGTCGACCCGCAGCGACTGCGCGACCGGGGCGTGTCCCTCCAGCAGGTGATTGAGACCACTGGCAACGCCATGTGGGTGTCACCGCTGACGTTCCTCGATGCGTCGACGCCCGGCACGGGCGGCTTCATCGACACGCCGAACCAGCGGCTCGGTATCCAGCACATCCTGCCGATCAAGGTCCCCGGTGACCTCGCCAGGGTGCCGGTCGTTCCTGGGGAGGCCGGCGTGCAGACGGTCGATGGTCGGCCCATCCAGCTGGGTGACGTCGCCACCGTCCTCGAAGACCACCAGCCCCTCATCGGCGACGCGATCGTCAACGGCGGCCCGGGCCTGATGCTCGTCATCGAGAAGTTCCCGGGTGCCAGCACGGCGCAGGTGACGAAGGGGGTCGAAGATGCGCTCGACGCCCTCCGACCCGGGCTGACCGGCATCGAGATCGACTCGTCGATCTTCAGGCCGGCGGACTACATCGAGGCGGCCACCGTCAACGTCGGTCTTGCGCTGCTGATCGCCTTGGTCCTCGTCGTCGTCCTGCTGGGCGTGCTGCTCAACGATTGGCGTGCGGCGCTCATCGCCCTCGTTACGATCCCGCTGTCGCTGATCGCCGCCGGGCTGGTCCTTTCCCTGCTGGGGATGACGATCAATGCATTGGTCGTCGCAGGGCTCGTGCTCGCGCTGGGCGTCCTGATCGACGACGCGGTCATGGGATTCGACAGCGTCATCCAGCGTCGTCGTCAGCCGGGAACGGAGGACACCGACCGCTCGACGAGGTCGATCGTCCTCGCGGCGACGGCCGAGACGCGCGGCGGCATCGGGTACGCGATCCTGATCCTGGGATTCGCCATCGTGCCGGTCGTGTTCATCGGCGGGATTGCCGGTGTCTTCGTGCCGTCCCTTGCCTTGGCTTACGCACTGGCGGTGGCTATCTCGGCATTCGTTGCGTTGACCGTAACGCCCGCCATATGCCTGCTGACCCTGTCTCGAGCGTCGGCCACCCAGCGGGCGTTCATGATGGGTTCACGTCCACGGCGGAGCTACACGGCCGTCCTCGAGCGGGTCATGCGCCGGACGCGAGTCGCCATGTCTGCCGTCGGGATTGCCACGATCGGGGCGATCATGCTGTTCGGTGTGGCCGTGGCGCCGCAGGTCGCCAGGACGCCGCTGCCGACGTTCCGCGAACCAAACCTGCTCGTCCATTGGAACGGGACACCCGGCACGTCGACCAGCGAGATGACACGCGTCATGTCCCTGGCCGGAGCCGAACTGCGGGCGATCCCGGGCGTTCGGGACGTCGGCGGTCATGTCGGCCGGGCCGTCCTTGCCGACCAGGTCGTCGGCACAGACTCGGGCGAGCTCTGGCTCAGCTTCGATCCGGCCGCCGACTACGACCGGACGCTGGCGGCCGTCCAGAACGTCGTGGACGGCTATTCGGGCCTTCGTCGGACGATCCTGACCTATCCCGCCGAGCGGGTTGGCCAGGTTGCGCCCGGCACAGACGCCGACCTGGTCGTCCGTGTCTACGGCCAGGACCTGAACGTGCTGCGAAGCACCGCGGAAACCGTCAAGCAGGCCGTTGCCGGCGTCGGCGGCGTCGCCAACGCGAGTCTCGAACGACAGGTCGAGGAGCCGACGCTCAACATCCAGGTGGACCTTGCCAAGGCCGAGCAATACGGCATCAAGCCGGGGGACGTCCGGCGAGCTGCCACAACGCTCCTATCGGGCATCCTCGTCGGCAGCCTGTTCGAGGATCAGAAGGTCTTCGACGTGGTCGTCTGGGGCGTGCCGGAGCTGCGACAGAGCCTGAACAGCATCCGCGACCTGCTGATCGACACGCCCGCCGGCGGTCAGGTGCATCTCGGGGACGTGGCCGACGTCAGCATCGGGCCCTCCGAGAGCGTCATCGCCCGGGAAGGCGTCTTCCGACGCCTCGACATCGGCGTCACCGTCAGCGGACGCGACATCAACGCGGTCGCGGGCGACATTCACGCCGCGATCAAGGCGATGCCCTTCCCGCTCGAGTACCGCGCGGAGATCCTCGGCGGCTATGCGGAGCGACAGGCGGCGGAGTCGCGTCTGCTTGCGGCGAGCATCGCCGCCGCGATCGGGATTTTCCTCCTCCTGCAGGCGGCCTTCGGAAGCTGGCGCCGGGCGTTTCTCATGTTCGCCGCCCTCCCTGCGTCGATCGGCGGCGGCGTGCTGGTGGCTGTCGCGGCCGGCACCTTCTCGCTCGGCACGCTTCTCGGTCTTTTCACGGTACTGGCGATCGCCGTCCGCAACGGGATCGTGCTGATCACCCACTTCCAGCGTCTTGAGCGTGAGGGCGATGCGGTCGGCTCGGCGCTCATCCTGCGCGGTGCGGCAGAACGACTAGCGCCGATCGTAACGACGGCCGCCGCAACGGCGCTTGCCTGCCTGCCGTTCGTCGTTCTCGGAGACCGCGCCGGCTACGAGCTCCTCCGGCCGATGGCCGTCGTGATCATCGGCGGCATCGCCAGCTCAACGCTCGTGAACCTGTTCCTCGTGCCCGCGCTCTACCCGCTCTTTGCCTCGAGCCCGCAGCCGGATACCTCGAGCGAGCCGATTGGTGACCAGCCGGTCTTCGAGCCGACAACCGCAGGATAGGAGCGGAACGAGATGCAGTACCGTCGGCGGGCCCTCGCGGCCCTCTTCGCCGCATCGCTCGGACTGTCCGGGTGCGGCCACTCGTCCGAAGCCGCCCCGAAGGGCGCCGTCGAAGGCGTCACTGGCAACCCACTCGAGGTCACGGTCTCGGCCAGGGCCGCGGAACGGCTGGGGATCCAGACGACCGAGGTCAAAGGAACGCCGGCAGGACGGACGTCCGTGCCGTATGCCGCGGTCCTGTACGACGCGCACGGCGACACCTGGGTATACGCAACGTCCCAGGAGCACGTCTTCGTCCGAACCCAGGTGCGCGTCGACAGGATCGACGGTGACGTCGCCCTCCTGCTCGACGGCCCACCTTCCGGAACGTCGGTCGTGACCGTCGGGCTGGCCGAGCTGTACGGCGCCGAGACGGGCGTCGGCGATCCCGAGTGACGTCGGACCGGGATCCCCAGCCATGATGCGCCGGATCATCGCCGCGAGCATGCGGTTCAGGTTCCTGGTCCTTGCCTTCGCGGCCGGGATGATGGTGTTCGCCGCTGGGCAATTCCGGAGCATGCCCGTAGATGTCTTCCCCGAGTTCGCCCCACCGAGAGTCGAGATTCAGACGGCATCGCTGGGGCTGTCCCCGGCCGACGTCGAGGCGTTCGTCACGACCCCCCTCGAGCAGGCGCTCGCCGGAGTCGAGGGCCTCGATGTCCTGCGCTCGAAGTCGGTCCCGCAGCTGTCGTCGATCGAGCTGATCTTCAAGCCCGGTACGGACCTGCTGCGGGCGCGGCAGCTGGTCCAGGAACGCGTCACCGCGGTGACACCGTCATTGCCGACCTGGGCGGCTCCCCCGTTCATGATGCAGCCGCTGTCGGCGACGAGCCGCGTCATGAAGATCGGCATGTCGTCCAAGTCGATGTCGGTGACGGACATGTCACTGATCACCTACTGGACGATCAGGTCCCGACTGTTGAGCGTGCCGGGTGTCGCCAACGTCCCGATCTGGGGCGAGCAGCTGAGCCAGCTGCACGTGCAGGTCGTGCCAAAACAGATGGCCGCGCATCACGTCACGCTCGATCAGGTCATGGAGGCCACGGCCGAGGCATTGGACGCGGGGATCCTCTTCTTCTCCGATGGCCACGTGATCGGCACCGGCGGGTTCGTCGATACGGCCAACCAGCGGCTCGTGGTCCGGCACGTCCCGGCGATCGTCGGCGCCGACGACCTCCGGCATGTGAAGGTCGCCGCACTCGACGGCAAGCTGGTGAGCCTGGGCGATGTCGCCGTGATCGAGAAGGGGCACCAACCGCTCTTCGGTGACGCGGTCGTCAACGACGGACCCGGGCTGCTCCTGGTCGTCGAAAAGTTCCCGTGGGCCAACACGCTCGACGTGACCCGTGGCGTCGAAGAGGCGCTCGAGGAGCTGAAACCGGGTCTGCCCGGGATCGACTTCGACACGACGATCTTCCGGCCGGCGAGCTTCATCGAGATCGCCGTTTCGAACCTGACGAACGCGCTGCTGGTCGGCAGCATCCTCGTCTTCGTCGTGCTGATCCTGTTCCTGTTCGACTGGCGGACCGCCCTCATCAGCCTTGTCGCGATCCCGCTCTCACTGACCGCCGCGGTCCTCGTGCTTTACTCGCGGGGGACCACGATCAACACGATGATCCTCGCGGGGCTGGTGATCTCCGTCGGGGTCGTCGTCGACGACGCGATCATCGGCATCGAGAACATCATGCGGCGCCTTCGCCAGCACCGCCTCGAGAGGAGCACGAGCTCGACCGCGTCGGTGATCCTCGAGTCATCGGTCGAGGTCCGCAGCGCGATCATCTACGCGACGTTCATCGACATCGTGGCGATCGCGCCGGTCTTCTTCATCGAGGGCCTGACGGGTGCGTTCTTCCGACCCCTCGCCATCTCGTATGGTCTGGCCGTGCTGGCGTCGCTCTTCGTCGCCCTCACGGTCACTCCGGCCCTTGCCCTGATCCTCCTGCGGAATGCGTCGGTGGAAAGGCGCGAGTCGCCGATAGCGCGGCGGCTCCAGCGTGGCTACCAAGCCGTCTTGACGCGGGTCGTCCGGACGGCGCGACCGGCATTCGCGGCCGTCGCCGTCATCGCACTCCTCGGCTTCGCGGTCGCGCCGCAGCTCGGGCAGTCGCTGTTCCCGACGTTCAAGGAGCGGGACTTTCTGATGCACTGGATCAGCCGGCCGGGCACATCCCTGCCGGAGGAGAACCGGATCGTGCTGGCGGCCAGTCGCGAGCTGCGGTCGGTGCCGGGCGTTCGCAACTTCGGCGCCCACATTGGCCAGGCCCTCCTGGGCGAGGAGGTCGCCGGCGTCGACTTCGGGGAGAACTGGATCAGCATCGACCCGGAAGCCGACTACGAGGAGACGCTGGCCGCAGTCGAGGAGGTCGCCGCCGGGTACCCGGGCCTGTTCCGGAACGTCGAGACCTACCTGAACGAGCGGATCGACGAGGTCCTGACCGGATCCAGCGACGCGATCGTCGTCCGCATCTACGGCCCGGACCTCGCCGTTCTCCGCGACAATGCGAACGAGGTGGAAGCGGCCCTAAAGAAGATCGACGGGATCGACGACGTTCACAACGAGCTTCAGGTCGAGGTCCCGCAGATTGAGGTGGAGGTCGACCTCGCCGCCGCGCAGCGCTACGGCATCAAGCCCGGCGATGTTCGCCGGGCGGCCGCCACCCTCGTTTCGAGCGAGGAGGTCGGCGACATCTTCGGTCTCGGGAAGGCGTACGACGTCCACGTCTGGAGCACCCCCGAGACCCGCTCGAACGTCAGCGACATCGAGGCCCTGCCGATCGATACCGCGTACGGCCAGCAGATCCGCCTCTCCGATGTCGCCTCGGTCCGGATCGCGCCGACGCCCAACAGCATCGTTCACGAGAACCTCGCTCGTCGCATCACGGTCGGCGCCAACGTGAAGGGTCGCGATCTTGGGTCGGTCGTGAGCGATATCGAGAAGACCCTCGGCGAGATCGACTTTCCGCAGGGCTACCACCCCGAGATGGTCGGCGAGCTGGCCGAGCGCGATGCTGCCCAGAGCCGGCTGCTGCTCTTCGCCATCGGCGCCCTGATCGGCGTGTTCCTGCTGCTGCAGGCCTCGTTCGGTCGAACGCGCCTGGCGCTCCTGACCCTGCTGACCCTGCCGTCGGCCCTGGTGGGGGGTGTGCTCGCCGCCTTCATCACCGGTGGCGTCGTGTCCCTCGGCTCGCTCGTGGGCTTCTTCACCGTCCTTGGGATCGCGGCGCGCAACGGGATCATGATGATCAACCATTTCCAGCATCTCGAGCTCGTCGAAGGCGAGCCCTTCGGTCCCGGGCTGGTCGTGCGAGGTGCCCGCGAGCGCCTGTCGCCGATCCTGATGACCGCCCTCGCGACGGGGCTGGCCCTCGTCCCGCTGGCGATCGCGGGTGACCTGCCCGGCCACGAGATCGAGCACCCGATGGCGATCGTCATCCTTGGCGGCCTCGTGACCTCGACGTTGCTGAACCTGTTCATCACCCCGTCGCTCTACCTGCGCTTCGGGCGCGGCCGCGAAACCGATCCCGCGATGGTCGCCGGCTCGGAGCCGGCCTGAGAGTCCTTGCAGGGAGTGCAACCAGGTCCTCGCACGAAGGTCGTGGGCTTGCCTGAAGTCACAGGAGGGGAGGCTTAGATGCCAGGGCGTCGGATCTTCTGGGCGGCAGCGGTTTCGCTGTGCGTTATGTCCAGCTCGGCTTGCGGAGCCACCGTCGGGCCTTCCGCGACCGCGTCCCGTTCGACAGTGGCGGTTGCGCCATCGTCGGCCGCGCCGGCCGCGCCGTCGTCTTCTGCCGCGCCGCAGTCGGCCGTTCCGGAGCCAACCTCTACAGCCGGATCCCAGGGTCCTCAGACCGCCGGAGAGGACTCGATCACCGAGGTCTTCGACTACGGCAACTTCGCCGATCCCACGACGTTGGACAATCCGTGGATGCCGTTCGTCCCCGGCACCCAATGGACCCTCGAGGGATCCGCCACCGTCGACGAGGGGCGGATCAAGCGTCGGATCGTGATCACAATCACCGATCTCGCGAAGGTCATCGACGGCGTGCGGACTGTCGTGTCCTGGGAACGGGACTATGACGGTGACCAGCTGATCGAGGCCGAGCTCGCGTTCTTCGCCCAGGACGATGATGGGACGATCTGGAACATGGGCGAATACCCCGAGGAGTACGAGGACGGGAAGTACGTCGAATCGAAGGCCTGGCTGGCGGGCTTGGAGGACGCGAAGGCGGGAATCATGATGATGGCCGATCCTCAGCTCGCCACACCGAGCTACTCCGAGGGCTGGGGCCCGAAGGTGGGATGGACGGATCGCGGCCGCGTGTTCGAGATGGGGTCCAAGACCTGCGTTCGCGCCGGTTGCTACACCGGCGTTCTCGTCGTCGACGAATTCAACAGGGACGAGCCGGACGCCCACCAGCTCAAGTATTACGCCAGCGGTGTCGGGATTGTCCGGGTGGGCTGGGCC
>Ga0307308_10000405_pt1 | contig 15118 bp, 17 predicted proteins | sample ER_DNA_195_FD_194501 | JGI IMG/M metagenome (GOLD analysis project Ga0307308, IMG submission 194501) | Bulk soil microbial communities from the East River watershed near Crested Butte, Colorado, United States - ER_DNA_195 | ecosystem: Environmental > Terrestrial > Soil > Floodplain | place...
GTGCGCATCCTCCGAGAGGATCAGGTTGCGATTCTCCTGGTACGCGTTCGTCTTCTGCGCGTCTTTCTCGACCTTGATCATCCCGCGCCAGACCGCGGTCGCGTGGTCGCGAAGGGCCCCCTTGAAAGCGAAGTCCGAGGTCGTGTTGGGAGCGATGTGCTCCTGGAACGTGTCGTAGTCGAGGTGCTGCTCGCCGTCCGCGAAATACGCCCCGGTCACGCGCGAGGTCGCTCCCTCGCCGGCGAGATCGTTCTGGATCCGCGTCTTGCCCTTCTTCGAGCCGAAGCCGCCGGCGACCCAGTCGAGCTCGGCGTCGCGGTCGACGCGCGCGCGGTGGGAGGCGAAGTGCCAGGTCTCAGCGGAGAGGTTCTGAAGTGAGACGTACTCGACCTTCGCGCCCTGGCCGACGAAGAGCTCGGAGACGGCATTCGAGTAACCCGCGAGATCCGGCCGAGCGGACGCATACTCCTCGACGACGCTGAAGCGGCTCTCCGGCTCGGCGACCACGAGGAGACGCCAGAAGAGCGCGCTGCCTTCGCGCGAATTCGAGATTCGGACGTAGAGCGGCTTTTCGAGGACGAGTCCCTTCGGAACCTGGACGAGCAGGCCGTGCTCCCAGAGCGCCGCGTTGTGGGCAGCGAACTTCTCGTCAGCGCCGACGAGTGTGCCGAGCAGCTCGTGGTCGTGCAGCGGCTCGAAAGTGATGCCTTCTGGCGCGCGCTCGATCTCGATTCCGTCTTCGTTGACCGTGGCCAGAGCGGCCACGTCGAGGTCGAGCATCGTCGCCGCCTGGCTTGTCCCGGGACCAGGTCCCGCGACATGGCCGTTGGAGACAAAGGCGTCCGGGTCGAAGCCCTTGAGGTCGGTGAAGCGCCACGGCTCGTCGGTCGTCGTCGGGAACGGCAGCGCCCGGTAGCGCTCGAGCAGCTCGGGCCGGCTCACGGGGCGTACCTCCGGTGCAGGATCAGCGAGTTGCCGTCGGGGTCCTCGAAGAAGGCCATGTTGCAGACGCCCGAATCCCGCTCGCCCACGAACTCGACGCCTTTCGCTTCGAGCTCAGCGCGAGCGCCGGCGACGTCGGCGACGCGAAGGGCGATCCCGTGGCTGGCACCGCTGGCGAATTCAACGCCCTGGTCCTCGGGCTTCCAGAGGGCGAGAGTCACGTTCCCTGCTTCGAACTCGGTCGGCTCACGCGGGTTTTGCGGGAGCTCGAGCACGTCGCGGTAGAAGGCCACCGCCCGCTCGATGTCCCTCGACGGGACGTCGAGGAAATCGACCCGCTCGATTCGCATTACGGCGTCGAGCCGTCGGCGTACGGCGCGTAGCGACGGTGTAACTGAAGCCGATTGCCGTCCGGATCCGAGAAGCTCGCGAGGTGGCAGACGCCGGAATCGATCGTCTCGTGCAGGAACTCGACGCCCTCGGCCTCGAGCTTCGCCCGTGCCGCCTCGACGTCGGGGACACGCAGCCCGATCGGCATCTGGTGGCCCTCGGCCGTGAACTCTGGACCCATCGCCTCCGGGGAGACGAGCGCCAGCGTCACGTTTCCGAGCTCGTACTCGACCCAGCGGTCGCTCGAGTTCGGGTTCCGGTTCAGGCCGAGCGTCTGGCCGTAGAAGTCGTCCGCCCGCTTCAAATCCTGGACGGGAACGGCCACGAAATCGGCTCGCTCCACGCCGAGATCAGCCAACCGATCCTTCCATTTGCAACTGGATCAGCCGGTTCATCTCGACCGCGTACTCGAGCGGCAGCTCCTTCGTGATCGGCTCGACGAAGCCGGAGACGATCATCGCCGCCGCCTCGGCCTCGGAAAGGCCTCGCGACATCAGGTAGAAGAGCTGCTCCTCGCCGATCTTCGAAACGGTCGCCTCGTGGCCGATGTCGACGTTGTTCTCGTCGATGCTGATGTACGGGTAGGTGTCGGTGCGCGAGTCCTCGTCGAGGATCAGCGCGTCGCAGACGACCTTGGACTTGGCGCCCTCGGCGCCCTTGGCCACCTCGAGCAGCCCGCGGTACGAGGCGCGGCCGCCGTTCTTCGAGATCGACTTCGAGGTGATCGTCGAGGTTGTCTTCGGCGCCACGTGCACGGCCTTGCCTCCGGCGTCCTGGTGCTGCCCCGCGTTCGCGAACGCGATCGAGAGCACCTCGCCGTGCGCCCGTTCGCCGAGCAGCCAGATCGCGGGGTACTTCATCGTCAGCTTCGAGCCAAGGTTCCCGTCGACCCACTCCATCGTCGCGTCCTTGTAGGCGACGGCCCGCTTGGTGACGAGGTTGTAGACGTTGGTCGACCAGTTCTGGATCGTCGTGTAGCGGCACCGCCCGCCTTCCTTGACGATGATCTCGACGACCGCGGAATGGAGCGAGTCGGTCGTGTAGATCGGCGCCGTGCAGCCCTCGACGTAATGCACGTAGGCGCCCTCGTCGACGATGATCAGCGTGCGCTCGAACTGGCCCATGTTCTCGGCGTTGATCCGGAAGTAGGCCTGGAGCGGCATCTCGATCGAAACACCGGGCGGCACGTAGATGAACGACCCGCCAGACCAGACGGCGGAGTTCAGGGCCGCGAACTTGTTGTCGTTCTGCGGGATGATCGTCCCGAAGTACTGCTTGACGAGCTCCTCGTGCTCGCGCAGGCCGGAGTCCATGTCCTTGAAGATCACGCCCTGCGACTCGAGCTTCTCCTGGAGCTTGTGGTAGACGACCTCGGACTCGTACTGGGCGCCGACGCCGGCGAGGAAGTTCCGCTCCGCCTCGGGGATGCCGAGCCGGTCCCACGTGTTCTTGATGTCGGGGGGCAGGTCTTCCCAGGTGTTCGCCTGCTCCGCGGTCGGCTTGATGTAGTAGTAGATGTTGTCGAAGTCGATCTGGCTCAGGTCGCCGCCCCACTCCGGCAGCGGGCGCGCCATGAAGTACTCGAGCGACTTGAGGCGGAACTTCCGCATCCAGTCCGGCTCGTTCTTGCGCTCCGAGATCGCAGCGACCACCTCTGCCGAAAGGCCGCGCTCCGACTTGAAGACGTAGTTCTCCTCGTCGTGGAAGCCGTACTTGTAGTCGTTGCCGATCCCAGCGACGATCTCGGTCTCAGGAGTCGCTGCCATCATTCACCACCTCCAACGGCGACGGCCGGCATGAATGCCTCGTAGCCCTCGGCCTCCAGCTTGTGTGCGAGCTCGGGCCCGCCTTCCTCGACGATACGCCCGTCGACGAAGACGTGCACGTACTCGGGGTCGATGTAGTTGAGGATTCGCTGGTAGTGCGTGATCACGATTGCACCCATGTTAGGCCCCACGAGGTCCTTGACGCCGCCGGCGACGATCTTCAGGGCGTCGATGTCGAGGCCTGAGTCGGTCTCGTCAAGCACCGCGATCCGCGGCTTCAGCATCGCCATCTGCAGGATCTCGACCCGCTTCTTCTCGCCGCCGGAGAAGCCCTCGTTCAGATAGCGGCTCGCCATCTCGCGCGGGACCTTCAGCTGCTCCATCGCAGCCATCAGCTCCTGGCGGAACTCGGGGATCGGAATCGGGTCGTCCTCGCCGGCCTTGGCCTTGCGGACCGCGTTGATCGCCGAGCGCATGAAGCTCGTCACCGTCACGCCTGGAACGGCGTGCGGATACTGGAACGCGAGGAAGAGGCCCTTCTGCGCCCGCTGGTCGGCCTCCATCTGGGTCAGATCCTCGCCGTCGAGCAGGAGCTCGCCCTCGGTGATCTCGTAGGCCGGGTGGCCCATGAGTGCGTAGGCGAGCGTCGACTTGCCCGAGCCGTTCGGGCCCATGACCGCATGGGTCTCGTTCGTGTTCACGGCGAGATCGACACCCTTGACGATCTCGGTGCCGTCCTCGAGCGCGACATGCAGATTTTTCAGTTCGAGTAGTGCCATGATCAGGATGCGGGCGCCGGTCGGCGTGCCCGCCCGACCATGCTAGCGGGTCTGTGCGGCCCCCCGAACGAGGGATGCAGAGTCCGCGCAAAAGCGCCGAATCACGGTGAGAACAACTGCATGGCGGGCGGCCACGCCGAAGGAGGAACGATGGCCGACGCCAGACAGCCAACCTTTCGAACCTCACTCATTGCGGTGCTCGCCGGCGGGGCGATCAGCTCCTGGATCTCCGCCGTTCTTGTCGGCATGGCGCCGGCAACCAGCGTCGAGGCGTGGGCGATCCTGACGAGCATCTGCGGCGCGGTCGGAGTCAAGGTCGTGCTGCGCTTCTTGAAGTACGACGTGCCCATTGCCTTCGCCGCCGGAGCGCTGATGGCCGGTCGCCTCGTCAGCCTCGCGCTCGTCCAGGCGATGCCGGATCTCGGCGGTCACGCGATTCCTGGGTTCCCGGCCTACGGGCTCTTCTCGAGCTTCCCGAGCCTCGTCCTCTCGGCCTGGCTCGTCCAGATCAGCGCGGGACGCATCCGAGCCCTGATGTACTGAAAGCACTTTTTCGGCATCGCCGGTTCATACCCCGTCGCGTAAGCGCTACCCTTGGGGCATGCCTGAGATCGGCATCGCCGGGCTCATCGTGATTCTCATCGTCGCGTTGCTGGTCTTCGGGCCGAAGCGGCTGCCGGAGATCGGGCGCTCACTCGGGAAGGGCATGCGCGAGTTCAAGGACTCGATCAGCGGCGAGGACGAAAAGGCGAAGCCAGAGCTGCCGCCCCGCTCCGGGGACAAGTCCCCGCCTCCCTCCGCTTCTTAGCTCGATGGCCCGGCTCCCGCGGCGCCTTCGCCACGGCGAGGAAGCCACGCTCGTCGAGCACCTGGGCGAGCTCCGTGCGCGACTGATCATCTCGCTCGCGGCGATCGCGATCGCCTTTGCTGTCACGTATGGATTTCACGGCCAGCTGCTCGACTGGCTGAACCGGCCGCTGCCGGAGCGGTTGAGGAAGCCGGTGACCTTCAGCCCGATCGAGCCGTTCACGACCTCGATCATGGTCACGCTCTACGCGTCTTTCCTGTTGGCCCTGCCGGTCGTCCTCTGGCAGTTCTGGGCCTTCCTCGCCCCGGCCATTGAGGAGCACCGCCAGCGCTCGATCGCCCTTGCCGTCGCGTTCGCCACGGCGCTCGGCGTGGGGGGCGTCGCCTTTGGCTACTGGGTGATTCTCCCGCCGGCGCTCCACTTCCTTACGAACTACGACTCGAGCCATTTCGACATCCTGGTCCGGGCGCGCGACTACTACCGGTTCGTGACCTTCGTCCTGCTTGGGGTGGCGCTCGCATTCGAAGTCCCGGTGTTCGTGCTCGCCCTCGTCCGGCTGCGCATCCTCACGGCCGCGAAGTTGCGCAGCACCTGGCGCGTCGGGGTCTTCGCCATGACCGTGGTGGGAGTCCTACTGCCGGGCGTCGATCCGGTCTCGACCATCCTCTCGGTGATTCCGCTCGTCTCGCTGTACGTCCTCTCGATCGGCCTCGCTTCGTTCCTCGAGCCGCGCTGGCGGTCCGACGCGAGCGCCGCGCCGTTGCCCGAGTGACCTACCCGAAGATCGAGCTCCACGTCCACCTCGAGGGGACGGTGCGGCCGGAGACGCTGCTCGAGATCGCGCGGCGGAACGGCTACGCGCTTCCGGTCGATTCCGTCGAAGGCGTTCGCGCCCTCTATGAGTACCGCGACTTCGGGCACTTCATCGAGATTTTCATGCTCACGTCAGCCGCGCTCGAGCGCGAGGACGACTTCCGGCAAATCACGGTCGAGTATGCGGAGGAAGCCGCCCGGCACGGCGCCGTCTACCTGGAGGCGATCTTCGCGCTCGGCCTCTGGCGCGGCCTCGACAGCGACATCGTCTTCAGCGGCGTCTGCGACGGCGCCGCGGAGGCGCGCGAGCGCTACGGGATCGAGATCCGCCTGACGCCGGACATCGCGCGCGTGTACAGCCTCGACGAGGCGCTCCAGGTCGTGCGCTACGCGATCAAGTACCGCGACCGGGGAGTGGTCGGCGTGGGTCTCGGCGGACCGGAGGCCGAGCATCCGCCGGAGCCGTACGCGCCCGCCTTCGACCTCGCTCGCTCCGAAGGCCTCGCCTCCGTTCCGCACGCGGGCGAGCACGCGGGGCCGAGCTCGATCCGAGGCGCGCTCGACGCGCTCGGCGCCAGTCGCATCCGGCACGGGATCAGGGCGATCGACGATCCGAAGCTGGTGCGAGAGCTGGCCGACAGGCGCGTCGTCCTCGACGTTTGCCCGATCTCGAACGTCCGCACCCGCGCGGTTCGCTCTCTGAGCAGGCACCCGCTGCCGGAGCTCGTCGCCGCGGGCGTTGTCTGCTCGCTCTCGACCGACGACCCGGCGATGTTCGGGACCGACCTTTCCACCGAATACGCCGCAGCGTCCGAGCTTGGGCTCGAGCCCCGGAGCTTCTACGAGGCCGGCCTCGAGGGCGCCCTCTGCGACGAGCCGACGCGATCCAGGCTGCGCGAGCTCGGCGAGACGTTCGACTGGGTGGTCGTCCCCTCGGCCGGCGTCGAGGTACCCTAAGGCCTCATGGCACGAGGAGCTGCACAGGCGCGGCGCAAGGGCGCGAAGTCGCAACCCGGCACTCGGAAGCAAGCCGCTGCGCGCCGTCCGCCGACGATCGAGCAGACGATGTTCTTCCCTCGCCTGCGGCGGCAGGCGAAGTGGGTGTTCCTCCTGCTCGCCGTCATCTTCGCGGGCGGGTTCGTCTTCTTCGGCGTCGGCTCGGGCTCGACCGGCCTCGGCGACCTCCTGCGCGGCAACTTCAACATCTTCGGCAGCAACAGCGGCTCGACCAACAGCTCCGCGGTGAAGTCCGCGCTCAAGAAGACGCAGGCCCATCCGAAGGACCCGAACGCCTGGAACGACCTCGCGACCGCCTACCAGACCGACGGGAAGCTGACAGAGGCGAACGCGGCGCTGGAGCACGTGCTCAAGCTGAAGCCGAACGACATCGGCGCGCTGCAGCGGGTCGCCGGCTTCTACGAAACGAATGCGCAGAACAAGGAGACCGAGGCGCAGAATCTGCAGGCGCAGGCTCCCCTCTCGCTCGCAGGCGTGCTCGGTGTTTCTAGCAGCAGCCAGATTGGGCAGGCACTGAACAACGACCCGACCAGCCAGCAGCTGACGCAGCAGGCTCAGGCCGCTTTCACGGAGGCAAACACCGCGCTCCAGAAGGACACGGACCTCTACAAGCGGATCGCGAAGCTGCAGCCGAGCGACGTCAACACCCAGTTCCACTACGCGCAGCTCGCCGATCTCACCGGCGATACAGCCGCGGCTCTCAAGGCTTACAAACAGGTGGTCAAGCTGGCGCCGACCGACCCGAGCGCCCAGCAGGCGAAGCAACGGATCGCCGTGCTAAGTGCCGCGAAGCCTCGATAGACTCAGCCGTCCTGGCTGAGGCGTTCACGAACCCGGGGGATCGAATGAACTTCGACATCAAGACGGAGCAGATCGACGGCGCGTACGTGATCGCTCTTGCGGGCGAGGTCGACCTCTACACCGCACCCGAGTTCAAGCAGCAGCTGCTGGACGTGATCGCCAAGGGCGGCAAAGAGGTGATCGTCGACTTCTCCGACACCACGTTCATCGACTCCACAACGCTCGGAGTTCTTGTCGGCGGCGTCAAGCGGCTGCGTACGAACGACGGCCAGCTCTCGCTCGTCTGCAGCGACCGGAACATCACCAAGATCTTCGAGATCACCGGCCTCGACCGCGTCTTCACGATCTACCCGACGCGTAACGAGGCGCTCTCGGAGGTCGGAACCTCGAGCCAGCCTCCCGCCTAGCCTCGTGCGCCTCTTCGCCGCGGGACTGCTCTTGCTGGGAGTCGCCGCGCTCTCTGCCGGCTGCGGCGGGGTCGGCCAGACTGGGATCGCCAAAGGGGGCGACGTCGGGCAGGGGAAGACGCTCTTCGTCGCCAAGTGCGGCAGCTGCCACCGTCTCGCGGACGCAGGGTCGACCGGGACGATCGGTCCCGATCTCGACGGCGCCTTCGCGGGCGATAGGGCTCAGCATTTCAAGGAAAGCACGATCAAGCAGGTGGTCTACGACCAGATCTACCACCCCGCCCCCGCCGGCCTGATGCCGGCCAAGATCGTGACCGGCGCGGACGCGGCTTCGGTGGCGGCTTACGTTGCCTCCGTGGCCGGAACGGGCGCGGCGAGCAACGGCGCCCCGCCGACGATCACGAGCGCACCCGCCGGCGGCGGCGGGGGCCTCGCCGCGACGGGCGCAAAGCTCTACGAGAGCCTCGGCTGCTCCGCCTGCCACTCGATCAGCGGCGCAAAGGGCGTCGGCCCGACCTTCAAGGGCGTCTACAACTCGAAGGTCCAGCTCTCGACCGGCCAGACCGTCACCGCGAACGACGCCTACCTGCTCGAATCGATCCGCGACCCAGACAAGCAGATCGTGAAGGGCTTCCCGAAGGGCGTCATGAGCGCAACGATCACTCCAGGCTCAGTCTCCATCGCCAACGCGAAAGCCTTGATCGCCTTCATCAAGTCCAAGAAGTAGCCGTCGCTAACGGCCAATGTCCGGGGTCTGACCCCAGAACGGGGCCGTTTGGGCCGAGGGCGTCGCCGCGCTAGGGCGCGAACTTCCGGCCACCGACGCGGGTGTCTGTCCCTTCCGGGCAATGTCCGGGATCTGACCCCGGGACATGACCGATCGGCCCTAGCGAACCTCTTCGCTCTCGCGTTCCAGGTCGACGACGACGTGCGTAATCGGGACCGCGAAGCGCTCTCGAGCGCCGCTGACGACCCCCTTTTCCAGCCAGTTCGAGCGGCCTTCGGGGTGGGTCGAGATGATGACCTCGTCGGCGCCGAAGGTGCGGAGGGCGTCCTCGATGGCCTGCAGCGGCTCGCCGTCGCCGATCTCGCCGTGGGCTTCGATGCCCGCGTCGTTCAGTCGCGCGAGGCTGCGGTCGAGGCGCCCCTGCGCAGCGTCCCGCGCCTGGTCGTCGTCCGAGACCCAGTGCTTGAGCGGGGTGTTCAGCGCCGGCGTCACGACGAGCACCTGGGCTCGCCAGCCTTCGCTTCGCTGGCGAATCGTCTCGCGCAGGGTCTCGCCTCCGACGGTCTCGTTCGCGATTACGAGAATCCGCCGTTCGCCCTCGGCGGTACGCGCCCTGGTCGGCGCGAGAACCCTCGTCCGCCGTTCGCCGCGCCGGAAGTACGAGAAGAGCACGACCGCGCTGAGCACGATGAAGACCGCCAGCCCGAGCCACCTGTTGATCACGGCGCCGGCGACGATCAGTCCGAAGTAGCCGATCGTCAGCCAGACGAACCGATACGCCTCGGCCTCGCTGCGAAACGGGTTCAGCGCCATCGAGCTGTTAGAGGCGTCGCTTGCGATGCCGACTGGAGGCCATGGCGGCTTTGCCGGCGTGGCCGTCTAATCCCGGCTGCAAGGTAACGCGGTCGTCGGGTACCGAGGAACGCATCGTTAGAGGACGTACACCGTCGTGAAGACGATGATCCACATCACGTCGACGAAATGCCAGTAGATGCCGCCGATCTCGACGCCGGTGTGAGCCTCCGGCGAGAAGTGGCCGCGGTAAGCGCGGGTCGTCATCGCCGCGAGGATCGTCAGTCCGACGAGGACGTGTGCCCCGTGCAGGCCGGTAAGGGAGAAGAAGATCGTCCCGAACGCCTGGTCGTGCGGGGTGAAGCCGATCCGCGCGTACTCGAGCAGCTGCGTCAGCAGGAACGTCACCCCCATTAGGAACGTCAGCGTCAGGCCCGCCTGGAGACCCACGCGGTTTCCGCGCTTGATCGACTGGAGCGCCCAGTGCATCGTGAAGCTCGAGGTCACCAGGATCGCGGTGTTCACGAACGCGACGAACACCGGTAGGTGGAACTGAGGAGGCGGCCAGGGCTCGTGGTTGACGACACGGATGAAGAAGTACGCCGTGAAGAACGAGCCGAAGAGCATCACCTCGGAGGCGATGAACAGGAACATCCCGAGCGTGCCCGCGTCGACGCGCGAGCTCTTGTGCGCAACGGGCGGATGCGCCGCGTGCTGGGCTTCGGCGCCCGCGCTCATCTGACGCCTCGCTGGCGATGCCGACATGGAGGCCGTGGCGGCTTTGCCGGCGCGGCCGTCCAAACCCGGCGGATGGACAGACCAGAAGTGGAGGTGTAGTGACGGGTCATGTCACAGCCGCCTCCTCCTGAAGCACGACGTGCTCGACCGGCAGGTTCGTGGCCTTGTGGAGCCGCTGGATCAGGTCGCGGCGGAGCCACGGCGACTTCGACGGCGCGAAAGTCGAGACGATGATCTCGTCGATCCGTTCGTCTTGGACGGCCTGGGTCGCGGCCGTGAACGGATCGGGATGCGCGACTTGCCCGTGAGCGTCGATCCCGTCCGCCCGCAGAATCGTCAGCGCTCGCCGCAGTCGCCGGTCGGCCTCGGGATGCTCGGCCCGGTTCGGATCGCTCTGCGGCGCAATGATCAGGAAGCTGGCAGGCCCGCGTTGAGCACGCTCGCGGATCCGCGCCAGCAGGGGCTCGCCGATCACTGTCTCGTTCGCGACCACGAGCACGTTCTTGGGGCCGCCTTCCGATTCGAGATCGACGACCACGTGCTCGACGGGCGTGTCGCCCGCTGCCTCGCGGATCTTGTCGACAACGTTCCTCCGCAGCCAGCCGGACTTCTCCTCGGGATGCGTGGAGACGACGATCCGGTCCGGCGGCGGCTCGAGCTGTGCGAGCGCATCCTTGACCGCATCCACCGGCGAGGTGTCTACGACGAGCCCGTGCGCCGAGATCCCGGCCTCGTGGAGCGCATCGAGCGTTCGGTTGAGCCGGCGCCCCGCAGCCGCGCGGCGCGTGTTCTCGTAGACGACGTAGCCACCCGAAGGAGCGTTCACCGGCGCGAGGACGGTGACGAGATCGACGCCCGCCGCCGCCTCGCCGCGGACGGCCTCGAGCAGCTTGTTACTGGCGGCCGTCTCGTTCGCGATCACAAGGATGTGGCTCACACCTTCACCTCCTCCTCCTCGACGACGCGGTCGCCGTTGAAGACGGCGTGGCGCGCGCCCGGGACGCCGTACTCGTACGGGCCGCCGACCACCTGGGGGATCTCGTCGAAGTTGAAGATCGGCGGCGGCGAGGAGACCTGCCACTCGAGCGTGTGTGCGCGCCACGGATTCGCCGGCGCGCGCGCGCCGCGCGCCCACGAGACGATCATGTTGTAGAGGAAGACGAGCGTCGAGGCGCCGAGGAAGAACGATGCAATCGAGATGAAGAAGTTGAGGTCGGCGAAGCGCGGCGCGTAGTCGGAGACGCGGCGCGGCATCCCCTGAATCCCGAGGTAATGCATCGGGAAGAAGGTCGCGTTGAAGCCGATGAAGGTCAGCCAGAAGTGCAGCTTCCCAAGCCGCTCGTTGTACATCCGCCCGGTCATCTTCGGGAACCAGTAGTAGATGCCCGCGAAGATCGTGAACAAGGAGCCGCCGAAGAGCACGTAGTGGATGTGCGCGACGACGAAGTACGTGTCGGAGACGTGGATGTCGATCGGGACCGCGGCCAGATAGATGCCGGAGAGGCCGCCGATGACGAACATTGAGACGAACCCCAGCGCGAACAGCATCGGGGTCGAGAAGTTGAGCTTGCCCTCCCATAAGGTGGCGAGCCACGAGAAGACCTTGATTCCGGTCGGGACGGCGATCACCACCGACGTCACCATCATCGGGACGCGCAGCCACGGCGCCATGCCCGAGACGAACATGTGGTGCGCCCAGACCGAGAAGCCGAGCACGAGGATCGCCATCAGCGAAAGCGCCATCAGGCGGTAGCCGAAGATCGGTTTCCTCGCGAAGGTCGAGATCACCTCCGAGGCGATCCCGAAGCCGGGCAGCATCATGATGTAGACGGCCGGGTGCGAGTAGAACCAGAAGATGTGCTGGTACCCGAGGACGTAGCCACCTGCCTCGTAGTTGAAGAAGTCCGTGTGCATGACGTGGTCGAACATCGACATGAACTGCGAGCCGGCGATGAACGGCGTCGCGATCACGACCAGCAGCGACGTCGTGAAGTTCGCCCAAACGAGGAGCGGCATCCGCCAGAACGTCATCCCCGGCGCGCGCATCGTGATGATCGTGACCAGGAAGTTGAGCGCGGTCATGATCGATGACGCGCCGGCCCACTGGACTCCCATGTTGAAGAAGACGGCGCCCAGCTCCTGGTGCGTCGAGCAGAGAGGCGCGTAGCCGGTCCACCCGCAGCCGAATCCCGGGACGAGGAAGCTCGAGAGCATCATCAGCCCCGCAAGCGGCAGCAGCCAGAACGAAAGCGCGTTCAGGCGCGGGAAGGCCATGTCCGGTGCGCCGAGCATCAGCGGGATCACGAAGTTCCCGAGCCCGGCGAAGGCCGGGATGATGAACAGGAAGATCATCAGTGCGGCATGCACCGAGAAGAGCTCGTTGAAGACCTGGTTGCCGACGTACTGCATGCCCGGCCGCGCCAGCTCGGCGCGCATGATCATGGCGGTCAAGCCCGCGGCGATGAAGAAGAAGATCGTCGTCACGAGGTACTGGACGCCGATCACCTTGTGGTCGGTGTTGACCCGGAAGTAGTCGCGCCAGCTGTGGGCACCGTGGCCCGAGTGGTCCTCGGGCCGCGTAGGCGAGCCGATCACGTAGCGGGCCCAGTAGTCGAAGCCGCCGATCCCGGCGAGGAAGCCGAACGGAACCGCCGTCAGCTCGACGGTCGTGATCACCACGCCGTCCCAGATCGGATGCCAGCCCTCCGCCCAGCGGACGAGGAGGGTGATGCCCAACCCGATTCCGAAGAAGAGGGCGGTCATCCACGGGACGCGCAGCCAGCCGGGCGCGAGCAGTCGGCGCCAACCACGCGGCGGAGGCTTGGGGCCGGCGTGAAGCTCGTCGTGAGAGACGGTCGCCGAGGTCACTTCTTCCCCGCGGTCAGGAACTGGATGAGCGCGTCGAGCTGCTGCTTGGGCAGCGACTTGAACGTCTCCGGCATGATGTTTGGCTGGTAGCCCTTCTCGATGTAGGCGTTCGGATCGACGATCGACTCGCGGACGAATGGGACGAGCGGCTGCCCAGCCCGCCGCGCGTCGGCGGCGAGGTTATCGAGATCAGGCCCTGTCGTTGCGGTCGAGCCGGCGGGTTTGTAGGTATGGCAGGCGGAGCAGCCGTTGCTGTTGAAGGCGGCCAGTCCGGCGCCTCCTCCCGCTGACCCCTGAGCCGCGCTGGCGGCCGCCTTTTCTTGCGCTTTCACCCAGGCCGTGAAGGCAGCCGGCTTCATCACGATCGCCTCAGAGCGCATGAGCGCGTGCCCCTCGCCGCAGAGCTCCGTGCAGGCGATCGGGTAGGTGCCGAGCCGCTTCGGCGTGATCACCAGTTTGGTCTCGATGCCCGGCACGAGGTCCTGCTTCTGTCCGAACTCCGGCACCCAGAACGAGTGGATCACATCCTTGCTGTGCATCTTCATCTGGACCGTCTCGCCGATCGGCAGGCGTAGCTGCGAAACCGTCAGGCCTTGGTACTTCGGATAGCTGAACGACCAGGCGAACTGCTCTGCGGTCACGTTCACCTGCAGATGGTTCTTCGGGAGGTGCTCGTTCTGCGCCAGCGCGACAGCGCTGACGACGGCGACGGCCGTCACGAGCACGGCCGGTACCGCCGTCCAGGCGATCTCGAGCGTGGTGTTGCCGTGAATCGGCGCGCCGTCGGAGTCGTCGTCCGGGCGCGCCCGGAAACGAACGACCGAGTAGAGGATTACCGCGGCCACGAGGGCAAAGATGGCGATGCTGATCCCGGTCACGAACCAGAAGACGAAGTCGATCCGGTCGGCCTGTTTCGACGCCGGCGTCGGCAGCCAGGGGACGAAAAAAGCGACCGCAGACGTCACTGCAGCGGCGGCAAACCCGACTGCGATCAAGCGCACGAGCACTCCCCTGCGCACGATCGCGAGCCTACTGAATCCGCAGGAGAAACGCCTGTTCCGAACAAGCGTCACAAACCCTTTACGTTGGGAGTTTCCGCGCTGCGGCTAGGGGTACACCCCGCGACACGATTTCAAGCGGAGAAGCGCTGAAAGGAGTAACAATGGGCATCGGAGTAGGTCTGTTACTGATTGCCGCCGGGGCCATCCTCGTTTGGGGAGTCAACGGCAACATCGGCGGCGTCAACGAGGACGCGATCGGCTGGATCCTGATGATCGTCGGTTTGGTCGGTCTCGTTCTGTCGGCGATCTTCTGGTCGACCTGGGCGGGCCCCGGCTACTGGGCGCGCCGCCGCGGCGGCTACGTCGACGAAGCCCCGCCCCCAGGGCCGGGCTACTAGAGACGGAGAGCTTTAGACGGGGCGGCTTCGGCCGTCCCGTCTTTTTTTTGCTCTAAGCCGGGCTGGGCAGGCCCTCTATCGCGCCGAGGGCGCGGCTCATCTCGTCCTCGTCGAGGGCGACGTCCTCGAGCTTCCCGGCGAAGTAGTTGTCGTAGGCACCCATGTCGAAGTGACCGTGGCCCGAGAGGTTGAAGAGGATCGTGCGCTCTTCGCCTGCTTCGTCCGCTGCCTTCGCCGCCTGGAGGGTCCCGTGGATCGCGTGCGCAGCCTCGGGGGCCGGCAGGATCCCCTCAGTCCCCGCGAACAGAACGGCCGAGGCGAAGACGTCGTTCTGAAGGTACGCCTCGGCACGGATCAGGCCGTCGAGCAGGAGCTGCGAGATCAGCGGCGCAACCCCGTGGTACCGCAGTCCGCCCGCGTGAATCGGGGCCGGCACGAAGTCGTGCCCGAGTGTGTGCATCGGCACGAGCGGCGTCAGCTTGCTCGTGTCGCCGAAGTCGTACGCGAAGAGACCGCGCGTCAACGTCGGGCAAGCCGCAGGCTCACAAGCCAGTACGTCGATCTCACGGCCGGCGATCTTCTCGCGCAGGAACGGAAAGGCGAGGCCGGCGAAGTTCGAGCCGCCGCCGACGCAGCCGATGACGACGTCGGGGAACGCGTCCGCGAGCTCCATCTGTGCGAGCGCCTCCTGGCCGATCACGGTCTGGTGCAAGAGCACGTGGTTGAGGACGCTCCCGAGCGAGTAGGCGGTGTCCTCGCGGCCGGCAGCGTCCTCGACCGCCTCCGAGATCGCGATCCCGAGGCTCCCCGGCGAGTCCGGATGCTCCTCGAGGATCGCCCGGCCGGACTGCGTCTCTTCCGAAGGGCTCGG
>Ga0307308_10000409_pt1 | contig 15084 bp, 14 predicted proteins | sample ER_DNA_195_FD_194501 | JGI IMG/M metagenome (GOLD analysis project Ga0307308, IMG submission 194501) | Bulk soil microbial communities from the East River watershed near Crested Butte, Colorado, United States - ER_DNA_195 | ecosystem: Environmental > Terrestrial > Soil > Floodplain | place...
GAACACGCTCCGCTTTCAGGACCCACATGGGGTCTTGCCGAGCGAGATAGGCCGGAGCGACTATCTCGCCTGGCGGGTGTTCGAAACGCAGCACGCCGAGTACTACCCGGACGCGGCGCGCGCGCATCCCGCCCTGGCCTCCGCCTATCGCACGCATGGCGTGCGGTCACTGCTCATCGCGCCGATCTCTGCCGCGAACCGGCGCCTGGGAGCGCTCGAGGCGTACACCGACCACCAGCCCGTGTTCAGCGAGGACGACCTCGATCTCGTCCGTCTGCTCGCGGATCAGGCCGCGGTGATCCTCGAGAGCCGCGCCCTTATCGACGAGGCCGCGCGCGTCCAGGCGCATGAAGAGGCGGCGCGTCTGAAGGAAGACTTCATCTCGGCGGCGGCCCACGATCTGAAAACGCCGCTCACCACCCTTGTCGCTCAGGCTCAGTTCTTGGAGCGGCGCGCCGAGACGCAGCCGTTGGCGCCGGCGGACCTTCCCGGCCTGAAGCGGATCGTGCGCGAGGGCAGGCGGCTGTCCGCGCTCGTCCTGGAGCTGCTCGATGCGTCGCGACTCGAGCAGGGCAAACTCGTTGGCGAGCGTGAGCCGGTCGACCTCGTCGAGCTCGCGCGCGATGTCGCTCGCCGCGACAGCTATGAGGGGCGCCGGATCACCGTGGTGGCCGAAGCGCCGGTCGTGGGCAGCTACGACCCCCGCCGGATCGGTCAGGTGGTTGAGAACCTGGTCGAGAACGCCGTCAAGTACAGCCCCGATGGGAGCGAGGTCCGCGTGGACATCGCCCAGCGGAACGGTGAAGCTTTCATCGATGTGACCGACGAGGGCATCGGGATCCCCGCCGGCGACCTCCCGCAGATCTTCGAGCGGTTCCATCGCGCCTCGAACGTCGACGACCGCCGTTTCGCGGGAATGGGACTTGGTCTCTTTCTCTGCAAGGGCATCGTGGAGCAACATGGGGGCCGGATCTGGGTGGAGAGTCGAGAAGGCACGGGCAGCACGTTCCACGTCGTCCTCCCGCTTGAGGGCGCGCGCTGAGCCGCATCCTCGTGGTGGACGACGATCCATCGATCGTCGCGGTCGTGTCCGACATCCTCAGCGCCGAGGGTCACGAGGTCGTGTCGGCGGAGAACGGTGCCGAGGCACTCGCCAAGGTGAACGGTGAGGCGCTCGTTCTGCTCGATATGCGGATGCCGGTGCTCGACGGCTGGGGATTTGCTCGTCAGCTCCGCGCTTCTGGAAAGAGCACACCGATCGTGGTGATGACGGCGGCCGAGAACGCTCGCCGGTGGGCCGAAGAGATCGGGGCCGCGGGTTACCTGGCCAAGCCGTTCGAGATCGACGCGCTCATCGCCGCTGTGGAGCGGTACGCCACAGGAAGGCACTGACCAGGGCGCCGGCCGCCAGAGCGCCGAGCGCCGCGGCACGTATGACCTCGAGCTGACCCTGGAACGCGAACCACGGTGGCGTGAGCACGATGACCTGGGCTGCCCAGTAGCCGACCGCCACGATGTTCGCGACGATCCAGGCCACTCGCGAGCGAGCACGCAGGTGTGGGCTGAGAACGGCGATGGCCGCGGCCGCTTCGAGAAGATGGCCGACGCCGGAGGCGAACTGCGTCTCGGTGGCGTCCGGGATCGAGTCGTGGAACCGGACGAGGATCTCCGTCGCGAGGATCATGCTGCCGACGCCGAAGTAGACGAGCAGCATCGCAAGCGGCGGCGCGACGACGCGCATCACCGGCGCGCTCCGCGGGACCATCGAGACCGCGACGGCGCCAAGGACGAGCCCCGTCGTCATCACGGTGCTGGAGCTGATGAAGAGGTACGGGTTGCCGAGGACGTACGCCAGCAGTCCCGCGAGGTCGTTCGCTGTCGGGACGAGCGAGGCGTGCATCTATGGATTTCAACGCGCGGGGTCGCAGGAAAGGCTCGGTTGCTTGGCCGCTCAGCCACGCTCAGGCGCGAACAGATCGGTCTCATTCCTTTTTTCGCCGCGAAGAAGATCGGCGACGAGCTCGCCGGTCGCGGTCGCGAACGCCATTCCATGTCCGGTGAAACCTGCGTTCACAAGCACACCACTGTTCAGACGTCCGACATATGGAAGGGCGTCGTGCGAGAAGCCCATCGTTCCGGCCCACCGATGAGTCACCTTCGCGTCGGCGCAATGTTCACGGAGGAAGCGCTCCAGCTGCTGCTGGATGCGAGGCGTCGTCCGCTCTTCTTCGCCGACCTCTTCGTCGGCAGCGGTGTCCCGCCAGCCGCCGACGAGAAGGCTCCCGTCGGCCCGCTGGCGCCAGTAGCGGTAGCCGCGGTTGGCATAGGCCGGCCGCTCGAAAACCCGGCTGGCGACAGGGGCGGTGGCGAGCATCTGACCGCGCACCGGCCGCACCCGCAAAGGCACGAGATGCTGCGAGTACGCGTTGACGCAGACCACGACGGCGCCCGCCCGCACGCGAGCGCGCTCGGTCCGGACCTCGTCGTTCGTCACGGCGGTCGCGCGCGTTCCGTGGTGGATGCGGGCGCCGGCCGCGACTGCGGCCCCCGCGAGGGCGCGCACGTACCGGACCGGGTGCAGCTCGCCGTCGTCCGCGTAGATCGCCGCACGGTCCTCCGGCGTGAGGCGTACGCGCACGCCTTCCTTCTTCAACCGCTCGGCGCTCTCGCGCACCTCGGCCCATTCCTCGTCGTCGCCGGCGATCTGGGCTGAGCCGTTCCAGGCGAGGTCGCACGCGATGCGTTCCCGCTCCACGATCGCGCGGACGAGCTCTTGGTTGTGCCTCGTGAACCGCCAGATGCGCAGCGCGCGGTCCTCGCCGTAGCGGTGTGCCGCGGCGACGAAGTTTTCGGCGACTCCCGCCAGAAGGAACCCGGCGTTCCGCCCGCTCGCTGCTTCGGCGACCGTTCGAGCCTCGAGCACGACGACCTTTGCTCCGTTCCGCGCCGCGTGGTACGCGGTCGCGACACCGGCGATGCCCGCGCCGACGATCACCACATCCGCGCTCGTGTCCTCCTCGAGCGGCGGGTGACGATCGGCTGCGATTTCATCGAGCCAGATGCTGGTCATTCCGGTACTCTGCCTGAGGCCGAGGCGCGCGGGGGCCGAATCGCTTGAGTGAGGGTGGGGATGCTCCGTAGCCGTTTCCTGACGTTCGTTGTCTTTGTCTCGATGGTCATGACGCTCGTGCCGCTCTCGCAGTCCGCGTTGGCGGTGTCGGCGACGGTCGTGATCAGTCAGGTCTATGGCGGGGGCGGAAACGCCGGTGCGACGTTCAAGAACGACTTCATCGAGCTCTTCAACCTCGGGAGCGCGGCGGTTGATCTGACCGGATGGTCAGTGCAGTACGCGTCATCGGCCGGTACCTCCTGGAACCCCACAAGTCTCTCGGGGACCATTCAGCCGGGCCAGTACTACCTCGTGCAGGAATCGCAAGGCGCTGGCGGGACCACGAACCTGCCGACACCCGATGCGACGGGAACGATCCTGATGAGCGCGACCGCGGGGAAGGTAGCCCTGGTCAACAGCACGACGGCGCTGACCGGCACCGGCTGCCCGTTCTCCGCTTCGGTCGTTGATTTCGTCGGATACGACGGCGCCAATTGCGCGGAGACGACGGCGACTCCAGCACTGACCAACACGACGGCCGCAATTCGCAAGAATGCCGGTTGCACCGAGACCGACAGCAACGTCGCCGACTTCGCGACGGGCGCGCCGACACCACGCAACACTTCTTCGACTTTCCACTTCTGCACGGGTGACAACGCGCCGGCGGTCACCGCAACCTCGCCACTCACCGGCGCGAGCGACGTCGGGTTCAACACGAACATCACGATCACGTTCAGCGAGGCGGTGAACGTGTCGAGTACGTGGTACACGATCTCGTGCGCCACGAGCGGCTCGCACACGGCCGAACAGAGCGGCGGTCCGACGACGTTCACGCTCGATCCGACGACCGACTTCGCCTTCTCCGAGAGCTGCACCGTGACCGTCCTCGCGTCTGAGGTCACGGACCAGGACACGCTCGATCCGCCGAACAACATGTCTGCGAACTTCGTCTTCAGCTTCACGACGGAGGCGCCGCCGCCACCGCCGACGTTCATCCACGACATCCAGGGCGCGGCACACATCTCGCCGCTCAACGGACAGACGCTCGGCGACGTTCCCGGGATCGTGACCGCGAAGCGACCCAACGGCTTCAACCTGCAGGATCCAAATCCCGATTCCGACCCTGCCACGTCCGAGGGAATCTTCGTGTTCACCGGTAGCGCGCCGACCTCCGTCAGCATCGGGGACGCCGTTCGCGTCAAGGCGACGGTCACCGAATTCCGTCCGGGCGGCGCCACGACAGCGAATCTGACCACGACCGAGCTCGCGTCTCCAAAGATCACGGTCCTCTCGCACGCCAACGGGCTTCCCGCAGCGACTGTCATCGGCGTCGGCGGGCGGATGCCACCGACGTCCCTCATAGAAGACGACGCGAGCAGCGGCGACGTCGAGACAAGCGGCGTCTTCGATCCCGCGAGCGACGGTCTCGACTTCTACGAATCGCTCGAGGGCATGCTCGTCCAGATCAACGACCCGGTGATCGTGGGCCCGACGAACTCGTTCAACGAGATCCCGGTCCTTCCCGATAACGGCTCCTGGGCGGGGCCGCGCACCGCGCACGGCGGGATCCCCTACAGCTACGAGGACGGAAATCCCGAGCGGATCATCGTCGACGACGCGATCGCTCCGATCCCCGGAGGCCTCAACGTCGGTGATCACTTCGCTGGATTCGTGACCGGGGTCGTCGACTACAACTTCGGGCTCTTCATGGTCGAGCTGACCCAGACGCCCACGCGCGTCGCCGGTCTCCTCACGAAGGAGACGACGGCGCTTCCGACCGTGAACGAGCTCACGGTCGCGACGTTCAACGTGCAGAACCTCGATCCGGGCGACAGTGCGGCGAAGTTCGACACTCTCGCCACATTGATCGTGAACAACATGAAGTCCCCGGACCTCATCGCGGTCGAGGAGGTCCAGGACAACAACGGTGCCACCGACAACGGCGTCGTCGATCCATCGGTCACGATCGGCAACCTCATGACCGCGATCAGCACCGCCGGCGGACCGACGTATTCCTATCGGCAGATCAACCCGGTCAACGATCGCGACGGCGGCGAGCCGGGCGGGAACATCCGGCAGATCTTCCTGTTCCGGACGGATCGCGGGCTCTCGTTCGTCGATCGGCCCGGCGGAGACTCGACCACCGCGACGACCGTGACGGACGCCGGCGGGACCGCACAGCTGTCCTTCAGCCCAGGTCGCATCGATCCGACGAACACAGCCTGGAACTCGAGCCGCAAGCCTCTCGCGGCGGAATTCCTCTTCAACGGGCAGCGCCTGTACATCATCGCGAATCACTTCAACTCGAAGGGCGGCGACCAGCCGCTCACCGGACGGTTCCAGCCGCCGACGCGCTCATCCGAGGTACAGCGGCACCAGCAGGCGACGATCGAGGCCGGGTTCGTTCAGCAGATCCGCGACATCGATCCCAACGCGAACGTGGTGGTCCTCGGCGACCTCAACGACTTCGAGTTCTCCGAGACCATCCACATCCTCGAAGCCGCGGGCCTCACCGATCTCTACGACACCGTCCCGCTCGCAGAGCGCTACAGCTACGTCTTCGAAGGAAACTCGCAGACCCTCGATCACATCCTCGTCAGCGGCTCGCTTCTCAATCGGTCGACGCTCGACGTCGTCCATGTCAACGCCGAGTTCGCGGACCAGGCCAGCGACCACGATCCGTCCGTCGTGAGGATCCTGATGAACGACGAGGCGACTCTTTGCTCGCTCGCGCAACGGATGGCGACAAAAGACGGCATCGCGAGCTCGCTGTGCGCGAAGCTCGGCAATGCCGCCGCCGCGCGCGACCGCGGCGATCTCAAAGCCGCGGAGAACATCCTCAAGGCCTTCGCGAACGAGGTGAAGGCGCAGCGCGGAAAGGCGATCGGCGCCAACGACGCGGATCTGCTGATCCTGCTCGCGAGCCGACTCTAGATTTCGTCGTGACGCGGCGGCGCACAGCCGCCGCCCTCACGGTTCTGGCGCGATCGGTCTTGAAGGGGCGAGGTCCGGCGGCGGTGCGAAGACGAAGCGGTACGTAAGGGCCGCGATCGCCGCGCCGATGAGCGGCCCGATGAAGTAGACGTACCAGTTGTCGTAGAAGTTGGCGGGGACCGCCGTGCCGAGCCATCGTGCCGGGTTCATCGCTGCCCCGGTGATCGCGCCGCCGCCGAGGATGTCCGCCGCGACCATGAGTCCGATCCCGAAGCCGCCGATGCGTGGCGCGAGCGGCGAGACCGCCGTTCCGAAGACCGCCCACAGAAGGAAGATCGTGAGGATCGCCTCGACCACGATGCCGGCGGTGACGGTGACCCCGCCGCTGAGCCCGGGCGTTCCGATGTGCGTGCGCGCGAGCGCGCTCGGGTCGAACTCGAACGCGTAGCGCAATGCGAATCCCGCGACGAGCGCGCCCACCGCCTGCGCGATCCAATACGTTGGCACGCGGGCCCAGGGGTGCTTGCCCGCGATCGCGAGCCCGAAGGTCGTGGCCGGGTTGAAGTGGCCACCGGAGAGCCCCCCAAAAGCCGAGACCGCCACGGAAAGTCCGAGCCCGTGCGCGAGCGCGATGGCGACGAGGTTGTCGCCGCCGGTCGCGATGATCGCGCCGGCGCCCACGAAAAAGAACATGAAGGTTCCCGAGACCTCGGCCAGAAGAGCGCGGATGTGTCCACTCATGCGGCGGCTATTCTGCACATATGGCCGACTTCCGCCCCGTCGACTCGAACAAGGGGCACATCCTCATGATCCATCCGGCCACCGCCGTCACGAAGGTCGAGGACGCCAACGAGGAGTGGGTCGAGATCATCGCCGACCTTTCGAGCGACCTCGCGAACTGGCGCCTTCAGCACCTGCGCGGCCTCTGGAAGCCCGAGGTCGCCAAGCCGGTCGAGTGGGAGTGGGTCTACACGTGGGGCTCGCCGGCGTTCGTCAAGGCGGGCGAGATCTACAGAATTCACTCTGGGTCGCGCGCGCGAGCTGCAACGCACCCACTTTCGGATGACCTGGCACCAGGCCGAAAGCACGTGTACGCGGCCGGCCCGATAGGCGCGGCGAGGCTCATTTGGAAGCGAGCCGACTACGTCCGACTCGTCGACGCATTCGGAACGGTGATCGACGAAGTCGTCGTTTGGCCGGAAGAGAAGCCTGCCGAGGTGAAGCCCGCGGAGGCTCGAGCCTCGCGCTGAAGTTGGTGACCATGCGGGACCGCCCCGCCTCGGCGGACCGTACGACGCCGCGATTCAAGATCGTTGCTCACCGGGGCGTGACCGCTCGCGCGCCGGGGAACACGATGGCAGCTTTTCGGGCCGCGCTCGAACTGGGCGCGGACGCCATCGAGCTAGACGTGCGGCTGAGTAGCGATGGCGTCCCGATGGTCCATCACAACTGGTACATCGACGAGGCCGCAACCGTGCCGATCTACGGTCGGACGTCCCTGCAACTACGTAATGAAAAGGTCACGGACCCGCGAGCCGAGATCTCAGGGCGACACCCGATCCCGACGCTCGACGATGTTCTGAACGAATTCGCTGGAAAAATTTCGCTCGAGATCGAGTTGAAAGGCCCCGAGCCCGAGGCATCCCTACGCCTCGCGTCGGCCCTTAGAGACTTCCGCCGCGATTGGGGCTCCTTCGAGATCACATCGTTCCACCCGACACTCCTTACCGCGATTCGCGAGCTCTGTCCGGATGTCGCCACGGCCTACCTTTTCCCGTTGTCTGAGGCTTGGATGCACCTGGATGTCGTCGCACACGCCGCGTTACACGGCGCGAGACTGGCGAAGGCCGATGCCGTGCACCTCAGCCCGGACCAGCTCAGCGACGAAGTCGCGGCCACCATCCGTATGGGTGGCGTCGAAGTGCACGCACACGCCGTCAACGACCGAGCAGCGCTTGAGCTCGCAGCTCGCCTCGGGGTGCCCTGGATCTGCAGCGACGCGCCGGAACAGGCGCTCGCCTTCCGGGGTGGCCTGGGCTGACCCTCTCTGGAGTGGAGATTTCGGCTATGTGGGACGGATTTCCTTCCGCTCCAGCGCCAGTTTCCGAATCACATCTTCTAGGACGGTCACGCCGATGCCCGGCTTTGTCGGCACTTTCATCGTCCCGTCCCTCTCCACCGTGAAGGGCTCGCCAATGATCTCGGTCGCGAAGTATCTGGCCGACGCGGACACATCGCCGGGGACGCGGAAGTTCGGGAGCGATGCGAGATGCACGTTGTGCGCGCGGCCGATCCCCATCTCGAGCATCCCGCCACACCACACCGGAATGTCGCGCGACGCGCAGACATCGTGCACGCGCTTCGCGGACGCGAGCCCGCCGACCCGTCCCGCCTTGATGTTGATCACCTTGGTCGCGCCGATCTCGATCGCCTTACGCGCGTCCTCGCTCGTATGGATCGATTCGTCGAGGCAGATGGGCGTCGCGATCTGGCGCTGCAGCGTCGCGTGGTCGACGAGGTCGTCGTGCGCGAGCGGCTGCTCGATCATCGTTGGCTTCGTCGGGTCGATCCGCTTGAACAGCCCGACATCTTTAAGGGTGTACGCGGAGTTCGCGTCGAGCATGAACGCCAGATTGGGAAAGTTCTTCCGCGTGGCCTCCGCGATTTCGACCTCAAGCCCTGGTTTGATCTTCAGCTTCACGCGCTGATAGCCGCCCTGGAGCTCGCGGCGAATGGTCTCCATCAACGCGTCGATCGAAGGTTGGATGCCGATCGCGACGCCGCAGAGGATCCGGTCGCGGGTTCCACCGAGGAGTGCGGAGAGCGGCTTGTTCGCGCGTTTCGCGAAAAGGTCCCACACCGCCATCTCCACCGTTGCCTTCGCCATGCGGTGCTCGCGGATCCACGCGACCTTGCGGTCGACGTCCTCGGCCGAGGCGAGGTCGGCCTTGAAAAGCTCCGGCAGGATGAACTCCTCGAGCGCGTAGAGGACCGTCCGGGCCGTCTCGCCGGAGTACCACGGGACCTCTCCCGCGACGCTCTCGCCCCACCCGACCGCGCCCTCGGACTCGACGCGGCACAGAACGCGCGTCATGTGGGTCTCGCGCGCGCCGCTTGTCTCGTACGCATTCTTCAGCGGGAGCCGTACCACGAAGAGCTCGACTCGTTCCAGCTTCATACGTCGTCCGTGTCGAGCGTGAGATCGCGGCGTGGTTGGGGCACGAGGAGATACGCGCCGCGACCGTCTGTCGCGCGCAGGAACTCGACGGCCGCGTAACCCTCGCCGAACGCGCGCTCGAACGCGTCCCGCCCGGCGAGTCTCCACTCGAGCGCGAGCTTCGGATCGCGTGCTTTGAGCTCCTGGAACGCGCGCGGGATCTCAACGAGAAGGTGTGATGAGCTCTGCGTCGCCGCGACCGCGCGCGGGCGGTCGCCGTCGGCGCGAAGCAGGTACGCGACCCCCTCGCGCTCCGCGTCTTCGAGTGACGCGGGCCGGTCCTCACCGCGGAGCCGCTTGTACGTGCGGTCGTGTCCGATCGGCCACTCGACGTAGATGCGATCCGACGGAAGTCCCTGATTGAGCTTGTCCGGCATCGCGCCGTAGAAATCGCGGTGATACGTGCGCGTGTAGGCACCGAGCTTCCCGAGGTTGAATCGTGCGTTGCGCGCCTCGAGCGGATCCATCGTCCAGGCGACGATCTCGATGCCCTGGTCGAGGCAGTGATCGCGTTGCGCTTCCTTGAGCTGTTGCGCGAGCCCACTTCCTCGATACGGGTCCCGGACGGCGAGCATGTGCGAATGGTGCCTGAAGTGGTAGTCGTGGATCCCGAGGAATCCAAACACGAAGCCCGCGGGCTTGGGGTCCTCCGGCGCGTAGCCGAGCGCGACGAACCCGCCGTTGTGCACGACGGCGAGCATCAGCTGCGGATGGACGACGACGTCGCCGCTCCAGACCTCTTCCTGGAGCGCGACGGTCGCCGCGCAGCCCGCGATCTCGTGGGCAACCTCGATACGGAATTCGGGCATGGATATTGAGTATCGGCTAGCATCCCGCCCGTGCCGACGAGCATCGACTTCCTGAAGCGGGTCTCCATGTTCGAGGATCTCGATCAGCGCTCGCTCGAGGCGATCGCGAATGCCGCGGTCGAGCAGCGGTACGAACCGGGCCAGGAGATCGTTCGCCAGGGCGACACCGGTGTCGGCGCCTTCATCATTCGGTCCGGTAAGGTCGACATCGTTCAGGACCGGGAGGGTAAGGAGCAGAAGATCGCCACGCTCGGCCCGGGTGACGTCTTCGGCGAGATGGCCCTCCTCGACGAATTCCCGCGCTCGGCGACCGCTCGCGCGGTCGAACCGACCACCGCTCTCGGGATCCAGCGCTGGCACTTCCGCGGGATCCTCGAGAGTCATCCGCAGATTGCGCTGGCTCTGCTCCCGATGCTGACGCGTCGGATCCGCAACGCTGAGGGCAGATCTCCCGAGGCCGCCCGGCACTAGGGCCCCCGCCCCTGCGCTAGCCTCCCCGCGATGCCGCGGCTCGTCGAGTGCGTTCCGAACGTGAGCGAAGGCCGGCGCGGCGACGTCATCGATCGTCTTGCCGACGCCATCCGCGCGACCGAAGGCGTCCGTCTGCTCGATCGCACGAGCGATGTCGACCACAACCGATCGGTCTTCACCTACGCCGGCGATCCCGATGCGGTCGTGCGCGCGACGCACGCGCTCATCGACCTGGCGTACCGCGAGGTCGACATGAACACGCACAAGGGCGAGCACCCGCGCCTCGGCGCGGTCGACGTCGTGCCGTTCATCCCGCTCGCCGGCGTGACGATGGAGGAGTGCGTGGAGCTCGCGCATCGGTTCGGCCGCGAGGTCGCCGAGCGCCACCACGTTCCGGTCTATTTCTACGCGAAGGCCGCGAAGACCCCCGAGCGCGTTCGGCTTCCCGATATCCGCAAACCCGAATACGAGGGACTCGCGGCGCTCCTCGAGACGACCCATGTGCCTGACGCCGGACCGAAGCGCATGCATGCGACGGCCGGCGCGATCGTCGTCGGCGCGCGCCCGTTCCTTATCGCGTTCAACATCGAGCTCGATTCGACCGACCTGAAGCTCGCGCAGCGGATCGCCAAAGAGATCCGCGAATCGTCGGGTGGCCTTCCCTCGGTGCAGGCGAAGGGCTTCATGCTCACGGACCCGCCGCGCGCGCAGGTGTCCATGAATCTCCTCGATCACACGGTGACGTCGCTTGCGACGGTCTGGCGAGAAGTCGAAACGCGCGCGACCGCGGCCGGGGTGAAGGTGCTGCGGGGCGAGCTCATCGGGCTCATCCCTCTCGACGCGGTGCTGCAGGTGGCGGCGGACTCGCTAAAGCTCGACGGCTTCACCCGGGATCGCGTCATCGAGAGCCACTTCCTGGAATGACGGCGGCGGACCTCGTCCTTCACGGCGCGCGACTGCTGACGCTGGAGCCGCTGAAGGAGGAGCGTCCCCGCGTCGGCCCTGCGGCGGGTGATGTGCGTGCGGTGATGGATGGGTTCGTCGCGTCGCGCGACGGGGCCATCGTCGCGACCGGTCACGGCAGCGCGCACCAGATGGTCGAGCGGGTCGACGGCGCGATCGATGTCGACGTCGAGGGTCGCGTCGTCATGCCCGGCTTCGTCGATCCGCACACCCACCTGTGCTACGCGGGCGAGCGGTGGGAGGAGTTCGCCACCCGACGGAGCGGCGCGGACTACCTCGCGGTTCTTGCCGCCGGGGGAGGCATCCACGCGACCGTTCGCGCCACACGCGACACCAGCGACGACCAGCTCCTGACGCTTCTCATGCGGCGCATCGGGGATGCCGCCGAGCTCGGCACGACGACGATCGAAGTGAAGAGCGGGTACGGCCTCGATCCGGACGAGGAGCTCCGGCAGCTCCGCCTTCTCGCGCGGGCGAAGGCGGATGCGCCGATCGATGTCGCCGTCACCTATCTCGCCGCGCATGCTCTGCCCGCGCCCTACACCGACGATCGCAAGCGGTTCATCCGCGAGGCGACGAAGGCCGTCGCCACGGTGGCAGAGGAAGGCCTCGCCGAGGCGGTCGACGCGTTCGTCGAGAAAGGCGTGTTCGACATCGACGACGTCCGCCCGCTCTTCGCGGCCGCGAAGAAGGCCGGGCTCGCCGTGACGATGCACGCGGATCAGCTGAATGACGTCGGAGCGGCCGCGTTCGCGGCGCGGACGCACGCGCGATCGGCGGACCACGTCGCCAATGCGTCGGCGGACGGCATCCGCGCGCTCGCGCGCGCGGAGGTGCCCGCGGTGCTCCTACCCGGGAGCGCGTTCTTCGTCGGATATCCGCCGCCGGACGCGCGCCGATTCATTGCGGCGCGCGTCCCGGTCGCGCTCGCGTCGGATCACAACCCCGGAACCTCGCCGCTCGAGGGGATGCCGACGGCGATCGCGCTCGGCGTCACGCTCTGCGGGCTGACGCCGCACGAAGCGATCGTCGCGGCGACGATCAACGCCGCCCACGCCCTCGGCCGCGGCGGCCGTGTGGGTGCGCTCATGGCGGGGCGACGCGCGGACATCGTCGTGCTCGACACCGACGACGAGCGCGAACTGGCGTATCGCATGGGGGCGCCGCTGATCGCGGAGGTCTACTCGTCCGGGAGGCGGATCGCCTAGCGAGGGCTAAACTCCGCGCCGTGGCTGACGCGCGCGTCGATCGTCTGCGATCCGTCCCGCTCTTTGGGAGCTGCTCCGATAAAGAGCTTGCGTTCATCGCCTCGCGCGCCGATGAGGTGGACCTACCCGCGGGAAAGGTGCTGACCGAGAAGGGGAAGAGCGGCGGAGACTTCTTCGTGATCCTTGAGGGCAAGGCCGAGGTCGACGCGGCCCAGGGCAAACGCACTCTCGGCCCAGGCGATTTCTTCGGTGAGATCGCGCTCATCGATAACGGACCGCGCACCGCCACCGTGAAAGCGGCGACGGCGATGCGCTGTCTCGTCCTCGGACACAGTCAGTTTCGCGATGTGCTCCATCAGAACGGAGAGATCGCCGTCAAGATCCTTCGCGCGGTGACGCAACGACTTCGCGACGCCACCCCCCTAGCCACCGGTTAGGGTTCTCGATACCCTGCGCGTGCGGCGTGCACGCCAAGGAGGTATCGCGACCGCATGAGTGATCGTGTCGCCATCTACCCGGGTTCCTTCGATCCGCCGACGAACGGTCACGTCGACATCGTCGAGCGCTCGGCGCGCCTCTTCGATCGAGTGGTCGTGGGCGTGGGACGCAACCTCGCGAAGAAGACGGTCTTCACGGCGGACGAGCGCATCGAGCTGATGCGCGAGGCCTGCGCGAAGTACCGCAATGTCGAGGTCCGTGCGTTCGACGGGCTGCAGGTCGAGTTCGCGCGCGCGTGCGGCGCGAGCTTCATCGTGCGCGGGATCCGCGCGCTCTCCGATTTTGAGTTCGAGTTCGAGATGGCGAACATGAACCGCTCCCTGGCCGCCGAGATCGAGATGGTGTACCTCATGACCGCGCCGGAGTTCCTCTTCATCTCCGCTTCGCGCGTGAAGGAGCTCGCCGCGTTCGGCGCGCCAATCGACAAGTACGTACCCGCCAACGTGGCCAAGCGCCTCAAAGTGATGGGGAAGCGCGGCATGCGCACCGGGGCAACGGAAGCGAAAGACTAGTGACCACGCTCCTCGCGGCGGACGTCGGAAACACGAACGTCGTCCTCGGTGCGTACGACGGAGCGAAGCTCATCTCGACGTGGCGCACCGCGACCCGACACGACCAGACCGAGGACGAGCTCGCGGTGATGGTCGATGCGCTGCTCGGTCGCGAGGATCTGTCGCTCGACGATGTCGACGCGCTCGTGCTCGGCTCGGTCGTCCCGCCACTCACGGCGTCGTTCACCCGGCTCGCGGAGCGGTACCTCGATCAGCCCGCGCTCGTCATCGGCCCAGGCGTGAAGACCGGCGTGCGCCTTCGAGTCGACAACCCGTCCGAGGTTGGCGCGGATCGCATCGCCAACACCCTCGCCGCCCATCGCCGGTATGGCGGTCCGGCGATCGTCGTGGACTTCGGCACCACCACGAACTTCGACATCGTGAGCGCGGAAGGCGACTTTCTCGGAGGCGCGTTCGCGCCGGGCCTGGAGGTGTCGGCGGAATCCCTCTTCGGGCGCGCCGCGCGTCTGTTTCGCGTCGCGCTGACTCCGCCCGCGAATGCGATCGGGAAGAACACGGCCGACTGCCTGCGTTCGGGGATCGTGTTCGGGTATGTCGGGCTCGTGGAGGGCCTCCTCGCGCGGCTTATCGCGGAGCTGCCCGCGACACCGAAGGTCCTCGCGACCGGCGGCCTCGCCGCCACGATCGCGCCACTTACAAAGGCCATCGAGCGAGTGGACGAGGACCTGACCCTCGAAGGTCTGCGCCTCCTCTGGGAATTGAACGCGTGACCGGAGTCAGCGGACGCTTCGTCGTGCTTGCCGTGACCGGCTCGATCGCCGTCTACAAGATGGTCGAGCTCGCGCGACGGTTGATGCAGGCGGGCGCGACGGTCCAGGTCGTCATGACGAAGAGTGCGGCCGAGTTCGTGACTCCGCTGACGTTCCAGGCGCTCACGCACCGGCCGGTCGAGATCGAGATGTTCTCCATGCAGGACGAGCGAGCCGCGGGCCACGTCGCCATGGGCCGCCAGGCCGACGTCGTTGTCGTGGCGCCGGCCACCGCTCACGTGCTCGCGCGCCTCGCGCATGGGTTCTCCGACGATCTCGTTGCGACGACCGTGCTTGCGACCTCCGCGCCAGTCATCGTCGCGCCCGCGATGGAAACGCATATGTGGCAGAACGCCGCGACGCAGGCGAACGTCGCCGCGCTTCGCGCGCGTGGCGTTCGGGTGATCGACCCCGAGACGGGACCGCTCGCGTCCGGCGATATCGGACCGGGCCGGCTCGCATCGCTCGAGCGCATCGAGGCCGCGATCGACGACGCGCTCGGATTGTCCCAGGGACTTGCCGGACGCTCCGTCGTTGTCAGCGCGGGCCCCACG
>Ga0307308_10000411_pt1 | contig 15076 bp, 11 predicted proteins | sample ER_DNA_195_FD_194501 | JGI IMG/M metagenome (GOLD analysis project Ga0307308, IMG submission 194501) | Bulk soil microbial communities from the East River watershed near Crested Butte, Colorado, United States - ER_DNA_195 | ecosystem: Environmental > Terrestrial > Soil > Floodplain | place...
CCGCCGCCCTTCGGCGGCAAGCGGCGCGATCGTGGCCGCCACCGCATCGGCGCCCGGCACTGCCTCCACGGAGATGAGCAGCGGATCGCGGAACCGGCGCGTGCTCGCGAAATAGGGGCTCGCCTCCGGTGAGGGTCCGGGATTCGGGGCGCCCATGGGGCTGACTATCAAGGCCCCGGCGCCCACCTGTCGCGACCAAGCACCGAGGCTGCGGAGATCTGCGAGATCCCCAATCCCCCAACTGCCTCTCGACCGGGCGGCGTAGAGCTGCACGGCCCACGCCCACTCTCGGTATCCCGCCGGCAAGACACAGTGCGTCGGCGCCACGATCAGCAGCTGCTCCCCGCGATTCGACCCCAGGCGGTGATAGCCGAAGGGAACGTCCTGCGGGACGCGCTGCACCCGCCCGAGGTCGGTGCCGTCCTCGAGGACGAGCTGGTTGCCCACCGGGAGGGTTTCTCCACGGCGGCCCAGCACTATGGGCTCGAGCTCGCGGAGACGGTCCCGCCCGCGACCGCGCAGCGCGATGACAAGCGCGGCGCGAGTCCTGGCGCTGACTCCACGAGGCGCCCCGAAGGCATCGGTCCAGCTCGAGAGGACCAGCGTGTGTTTCGACGCAGCGGCGGTCGCGGGCGGTTGGCGACGAGGCATCGACCCGCTGCCCTAGATGGGCTGCTGCCGCAGAAGCAGGAACGATCGGGGCTCGACGCGGCAGACGCTCCCGCCGGGCCGCGGACGTCCGTCCGGGTCGGGCGGAATCGCCGCCGTGGTCGTGTCGATCAGCAGCTCCCAGACATGGCCATGGTCGGCCGGGAGGCGGAAGTCGATGGGGGACTCGTCCTCATTCAGGACCATGAGCAGGGTGTCGTCCACGATGTGCCTGCCGTGCTCGTCGGGCTCGCTGATCGCGCTCCCGGCAAGGCGCAGGCCAACGGTGCGGACGCCGACCGCGCCCCACTCGTCATCGCTCATCTCGGTGCCCGTGGGGCCATACCAGGTCAGGTCCTTGATGGTCGACCCCCGGATGCGGCGCCCCTGCAGAAATCGACGCCGGTGCAGAACCGGGTGGGCGCGGAAGACGCCCACCAGCCGTGCCGTGAACTCGCTCAAGGCTCGCCGCTCTTCGGTCAGGTCCCAGTCGAACCAGCTGATCTCGTTGTCCTGGCAGTAGGCATTGTTGTTGCCCCGCTGCGTGCGACCCAGCTCGTCGCCACCCACCAGCATTGGCACGCCCTGGCTAAGGATGAGGGTTGCCAGGACGTTGCGCACCTGTCGCTGCCGCGCGTCGCGGATCCCGGGATCATCGGTCTCGCCTTCCACGCCGAAGTTCATGCTCGTGTTGTCGTCGGTTCCGTCGCGGTTGCGCTCGCCGTTGGCCTCGTTGTGTTTCTGCTCGTAGCTGACGAGGTCGTGCAGCGTGAATCCGTCGTGGGCCGTCACGAAGTTGATGGAGGCGTGCGGCTGGCGCCCATCATCGGCATACAGGTCGGAGGATCCACTGAGCCGATAGGCGAGATCCGCTGCCTGGCCGCCCTCGCCCTTCCAGAAGCGACGCACGCTGTCCCGGTAGCGGGCGTTCCACTCGCTCCAGCCAACCGGAAAATTGCCGACCTGGTAGCCGCCTTCGCCAAGGTCCCAGGGTTCGGCGATGAGCTTCACCTGGCTGATGACCGGGTCCTGGCCGATGATGTCGAAGAAGCTGCCAAGCCGATCGACGTCGTGGAGCTCGCGCGCGAGCGCCGATGCCAGGTCGAAGCGGAAGCCGTCGGCGTGCATCTCGGTGACCCAGTAGCGCAGGCTGTCCATGATCAGCTGCAGGACGCGCGGCTGCGTCGCGTCGAGCGTGTTGCCGGTGCCGGTGTAGTCCAGGTAGCGGCGCGGCTCATCCGCGTCCAGCCGGTAGTACGAGGCGTTGTCGATGCCGCGGAAGCAGAGCGTCGGGCCGCGCTCGTCGCCCTCGCCGGTGTGGTTGTAGACGACGTCGAGGATCACCTCGATGCCGGCGCCGTGCAGGGCCCTGACCATCTCGCGGAACTCGCGAACCGGATCCCCGCCGTGCGTGGCGAAGCGTGAATCGGGGGCGAAGAAGCCAATGCTGTTGTAGCCCCAGTAGTTCACCAGGCCTCGTTCGAGCAGGAACCGATTGGTGACGTGGTGGTGCACCGGCAGCAGCTCCACGGCAGTGACACCCAGCCGCTGCAGGTGGGCCAGTGCCGGTGGCGAGGCGAGCCCGCGATACGTGCCGCGCAGGTGAGCCGGAACCTCGGGATGGGCGATCGTGAAGCCCTTGACGTGGACCTCGTAGATCACCGAGCGCTCGAACGGGGTCTTCGGCGGCGCATCGTCGCCCCAGTCGTAGGCGCCATCCACGAGTACGCACTTCGGAAGGTCCGGCGCCGAGTCGCGCTCATCGAAGGCCAGGTCGAGATGCGGGTTGCCGAGCGGGTAGCCAAAGACGCGGTCGGTGACCGTGATGGTCCCGTCGATCCAGCGCGCGTACGGATCGAGCAGCAGCTTGTGCGGGTTGAACCGATGGCCTTCGCGTGGCGCGTGGGGTCCCTCCACGCGGAACCCGTAGCGCTGGCCGGGTCGCAGGTCGGGCAGGTAGCCGTGCCACACGAAGTTGGTGCGGTCCGGCAGCCGGATGCGCTGCTCGCGCGAGCCCTCCGCGCCGAAGAGGCACAGCTCGACGGCATTGGCGTGCTCGCTGTAAATCGCGACGTTGACGCCATTGCCATCCCAGGAGAGGCCTAGCGGATACGGCGACCCGCGCCAGATCCTCACTGCTTCTGGAGCGCCAGGCGGGTGAGTGCCTCGAGCGGCAGCCAGACCCAGTCCGGCCGATTGGCGGCCTCGTAGCGGACCTCGTAGCAGGCCTTCTCGATCTCGAGGCCGGCGAGCAGCGGTGTGTTCGGCGCGATCGGAGCGCCCTCCGCGTACGCCCCAACGAACGCAGAACGCGCCGCCGCCAGCCAGCGTTCGGCATTGAAATCCGGCTCGTGCCCTCGCTGGGCCGTACGCGCCGCGTAGTCGAGAGAGCGGAGCATGCCGGCCACGTCGCGTTCCGGCGGCTGAGGAGCGCGGCGCTCGGCGAGCGGTCGCGCCGGCTCTCCCTCGAAGTCGATGACCCGGTACCCGTCCTCCGCTACCAGCAGCTGTCCGAGGTGGTAGTCGCCATGGACGCGCATCACTCGCGCCTGGCGGGCTTCTCCAAAGGCACGTTCGATCAGGCTTCGGATGCCTCCCGCCAGCCGATCCAGGGTGACCCGGTTCTCGCCCGCCAGCGCGTAGCGGGCCTGGTCGAGCTGGCTGAGGGCCGCGTCGCGCCAGGCCTTGACCTCTGCCGGAGTCGCCTGGCGCACGGGAAAGGCGAGGTCCTTGGGTCGGGCCGCCAGGCCCTGGTGCAGCTCGGCGGTCACCCGTCCGATCTCGCGCGCCGCGGCGACGGCAGCGTCAACCCCACCCTCCCCGCTGGCGAGCATCTCCCCGAACTGTCGCCACGCATCGGACCGCGCCGCGACGCGCTCCTGGAGCATGGCCGCGGCGGCGGAGCCACCAGGCGCCAGGTACTGCAGCGAGCCCGCGATCCGCGGGACGACACGACAGCCCACTGACTCGAGGAACGCGCCCACCTCGAGCTCCGGGTTCTCGCCGGCCTCGATCCGGCGATAGAGCTTCACGAGGAGCAGCTCCCCGAGCTGCACCGAGGTGTTGCTCTGCTCTACCCCGAGCCGATGCTCGCGCAGGTCCGCGATCGATGACGCGCCCCGCGGCAGCAGCTCCCGGACCGCCGGCGCCGCCTCGCAGCGGAACGACCCTGCCGAAGCGCTGAGCACTCGACCGTCGGCGATGGCCGCGGCGAGCGCCTGCCACGCCCCGTCCCCGTCGCGCGGCTCGCGGAGTGGCTCCGAACCATCCGTGACCGCAGGGATTAGATAGCGAACGGGCGGTCCCATCGCGAACGAAGCGTCCACCACCAGCAACCAGGCCATCAGATCCGATCCCGGCATCGGGAGAGGCGCCGCATCGGTCAGTTGCACACCAGCCATGTGCCGGTCGTTGGCGCCGTACCAGCGCTGAGCCGACAGCCATTCGGGCCTGGTCAGCGCCGAGGCATCGGCCTCTAGGTCAGCTCGAACCACAGGAAGTCGTGAGGGCCCAGGGTGAGCAGGTACGGCAGCTCGCCGATCCTGGGGAAGTGCACCCGGCCGATCAGCTCGACCGGCGTGCGCCCCGAGAAGCGCGAGAGGTCAAGCTCGACGTACTGCGCGAAGCGCGACAGGTTGGCGACGCACAGGATCTCGACCCCCTGGTGCTCGCGCAGGTAAGCCAGCACACGACGGTTCTCCGGTCTCAGGAAAGTCTGGTTGCCGCGCCCGAAGACCGGGTACGACTTGCGCACGCGAATGATCCGCTTCATCCAGTTCAGCAGCGAACCCGGCACGCGCTGCTGCGCCTCGACGTTCACCGCCTGGTAGCCGTAGACCGGGTCGGCGACCAGCGGCGTGTACAGGGCGTGCACGTCGGCACGCGAGAAGCCTGCGTTCCGATCCCCGTTCCATTGCATGGGGGTGCGGACCCCGTTGCGATCGCCCAGGTAGATGTTGTCGCCCATCCCGATCTCGTCCCCGTAGTAGATGACGGGGGTTCCGTGCAGGGACAGCAGCAGGGATGTCAACAGCTCGATCCGGCGCCGGCTGTTGTCGACCAGCGGCGCCAGCCGCCTACGAATGCCCAGGTTGATCCTGCTGCGCGGATCGATGGCGTACTCGTTCCACATGTAGTCGCGCTCGTCGTCGGTCACCATCTCGAGCGTCAGCTCGTCGTGGTTGCGCAGGAAGAGCGCCCACTGGCAGTTCTCCGGAATCGCGGGTGTCTGCTCCATGATGTCGATGATCGGCCAGGAGTCCTCCTTGCGCAGCGCGATCCAGATGCGTGGCATGGCGGGGAAGTGGAAGGCCATGTGGCACTCGTCGCCGTCGCCGAAGTAGGGCCGGACGTCCGAGGGCCATTGGTTCGCCTCGGCCAGCAGCATGCGTCCCGGATGTCGCTCATCCATGCCCGCTCGCAAGCGCTTCAGGATGGCGTGGGTCTCCGGCAGGTTCTCGCAGCTGGTCCCCTCGCGCTCGATCAGGTAGGGAACGGCATCTAGGCGCAACCCGTCCACGCCCATCTCCAGCCAGAAGTTCATGACCTTCAACACCGCGCGGAAGACCTGCGGGCTGTCCCAGTTCAGGTCCGGTTGGTGGCTGAAGAACCGATGCCAGTAGTAGAGGCGCCGTTCGTTGCTCCAGGCCCAGTTGCTCGATTCGGTGTCGGTGAAGATGATCCGCGCGTCCTTGTAGCGCTGATCCGCATCGGACCAGACGTACCAGTCCTTCTTGGCACCGTCCGCACTGGAGCGGGACTCCACGAACCAGGGGTGCTGGTCGCTCGTGTGGTTGACGACGAGCTCCGTGATCACCCGGAGTCCACGGCGGTGCGCCTCGCGGACGAAGCCGCGGAAGTCACGGAGCGTCCCGTAGTCGGGGTGGACCGAAAAGTAGTCGGCGATGTCGTACCCGTCGTCGCGCATGGGCGATGGGTAGAACGGCAGGAGCCAGATCGCGGTCACGCCCAGGTCCGCGATGTAGTCGAGCTTCTCCATCAGGCCCGCAAAGTCGCCCGTTCCGTCCCCGGTCGAGTCGTAGAAGGCCTTGACGTGCAGCTCGTAGATGATCGCGTCCTTGTACCAGTCGGGATCACCGGCGATCGGCGCCTCGGCGGAGACCGGGCGCGCCTGTTGGGCGCTCATCGATGCGGGCCTACGCCTCCAGGGCAGAGATGGTGAAGATGCGGAAGGGTCGTTCCGGGGTGAGGTCGACTGCGACGTCCGCGCCGCGCTCGGTGCGCCGCCGCCCGGTCACCAGGTCGGTCATGCGATACCGCTCCTGCCAGTCAATGCCGATTGCCGGGAGGTCCGGATGCAGGATGCCACGCTCCGGAATCCGCGGGTCGACGTTGACGGCCACGTAGATGGGGTCCCGCCAGCGCAGCGGATAGCCGGTGAGCGGGTCAAGCTCGCCGGCCGGCAGCGCCTTGCGATAGAAGAGCGTCCGCGGCCCGGTGGCATTCTCGAAGCGCAGGTGCTCGTAGGCCTGGAGCGCAGGTCGTGTGCGGCGCAGGCGGTTGAGCGCCGCGATCAGCGGCTTGATGTTGCCCGGCGCGTCCCAGTCCCGGACGCGGATCTCGTACTTCTCGCTGTTGGCGTACTCCTCGCGCTTGCCAAGCCGCTTGGATTCGCACAGCTCGAATCCGGAGTAGATGCCCCAGCTGGTCGAGAGGGTGGCCGCCAGCACCGCGCGCACCTCGAATGTCGGGCTGCCGTGGTCGAGGTGGTGCGGGTTGATGTCCGGGGTGTTGGTGAACAGGTTGCCGCGGAAGTACTCGCGCATCTGGGTCTGGGTCAGCTCGGTGATGTAGTCGCGCAGCTCATCGCGCGTCTCACGCCAGGTGAAGTAGGAGTAGGACTGGCTGAAGCCCGCCTTCGCCAGCGCGCGCATGCGCGACGGGCGCGTGAACGCCTCCGAGAGAAAGATCACGTCAGGGTGATCGCGCTGCACCTCGGCGATCAGCCAGCGCCAGAACGGGATCGGCTTGGTGTGTGGGTTGTCGACCCGGAAGATGCGGATGCCCCGGTCGACCCAGGTCATCACCACCCCGAGCCACGCGCGCCATAGCGCCTCCCGCGCCGCCGCATCGGGCCCATAGAAATCGATGGGGTAGATGTCCTGGTATTTCTTGGGAGGATTCTCCGCGTATTTGATCGTGCCATCCGGGGCGTGCCGGAACCATTCAGGGTGCTGGGTGACCCATGGATGGTCGGGAGCCGCCTGCATCGCCAGGTCCAGAGCCAGCTCCATGCCCTGCGCCTCGACCGCTCGACGGAAGTGCTCCAGCTCGGACAGGCCGCCGAGCTCTGGTGCGACTTCCGTGTGGCCGCCATCCGATGAGCCGATGGCCCACGGTGAGCCTGGATCGCCACGCCTGGCGCGGAGCGTGTTGTTGCGCCCCTTGCGGTTGACGTGCCCGATGGGGTGGATGGGTGGCAGGTAGACCACGTCGAAGCCCATGGCCGCGATGTCCGGGAGCCGCCATTCGGCGCCCTTGAAAGTAGTTGCCTTGCCTGGACGGCGCCCCTGTGAGCGGGGGAAGAGCTCATACCACGCGCCGAATCGAGCTCGCTCGCGGTCCACCATCAGCGGCAGCTCACGGTCGAGGCGGGTGGACCAGCTTCGATCGGGATGGCGCTTGACGCTGTCGAGCAGCCGCTGCTCGGCCAGCGCACCCGCGGCGGTGCGTTCGCTTCTTGCTCGGCGACTGCGCAGCAGCGCTTCGCGCATGCGTTTCAGGTCGGCCTGCGCACCGACAGCCTCCGCCCGCGCCAGCGCGCCGCTCAGCAGGAGCCGCCCCTCGGCGAGCTCGGTGGCCACCGGCACCTTGGCCTCGACCTTCTTGAGGAGTCCCTCGCGCCAGGTGCTCCAGGTGTCCCTCCAGGCCTCGATCGTGTACCGATGCCGGCCGACGCGCTGCAGGGTCGTACTGGCTGACCATCGATCGTTCTCGATGAGTCGCATCGGGATCTCACGCCACGCCGCCTCGTCGTCACCTCTCACCTGCAGCGCGGCGGCCAGCAGGTCGTGCCCGTCCGCGAAGATGTCGGCGGTCACGAGCAGCTGATCGCCCACGACCCGCTTGATCGCGTCCCGTCCGCCGTCGATCTCGGGCGAAACGCGCTCGATCACGATGGTCCGGCGGGTGCCAACTGCCTCCGGCCCAGGTTCCCGGCCGGGGTCGTCATCGTTTCCCCGCGTGGCCGCGGCGAGCACCGTATCGTCTACGGGGATCGGGCGCTCTCGACGGCCGGCGGCGCCGTCGCGATTTCGCGATCGCCTGGCGGCCTCCGCGGCCACCCGGCGCAAGGTCGAACGTGTCGTCGTCATCGTCGCGCTCAAACCCTACCCCATCCCGATGCCGGCATCCGGGAGGCCGGCGCAACGCGCTCGCTCATGCCGAAGTAGCCTGTGGCGCAATCGTGAGCCGTCCCGCGGCATTGACGCCGTACCCTCAACGCCCTCACAGGTTGCGTGCCATGGCAGCGGTCCTCGTGGCCGGGCTCGCGCTGACAGCTTGTAGCCAGCCGGGCCCCAGCGACAGCACCCCGCCACCACCATCCCGCCCCTCTACCAGCACCAGCCCATCGCCGGGCGGCACCGCCACGGGAACGCCGTCGACGAAGCCGGGAGATCCGGAGCACCTGCGCCTCGAACCATTCGCCACAGGCCTGGACCGACCGATCAGCGTCACCAATGCGGGCGACGGAAGCGGGAGGCTGTTCGCCAACGAGCAGGATGGAGTCATCCGCGTCATCGGACCGGACGGCGCTGTGCGCGCCCAAACCTTCCTGGACATCCGCGGGCTCGTGCTCTCCGGCGGCGAGCGAGGCTTGCTCGGCCTCGCCTTCCATCCCGGCTTTCCGGGACAGCCGCGCATCTTCGTCGACTACACCCGCGTGCCCGACGGCGCCACGGTTATCGCAGAATTCCGCGCCACCGCCGATCGCGCCGACCCAGCCAGCCAGCGTGTCCTGCTGCTGATCCCGCAGCCGTTCGCGAACCATAACGGCGGGCAGCTGGCGTTCGGGCCGGATGGCTACCTGTACATCGGTATGGGAGACGGTGGCTCCGGCGGCGACCCATTCGGCAATGGGCAGAACAGGCGCGCGCTGCTCGGCAAGATCCTGCGCATCGACGTCGACAGCGCTCCTGCCTCGGGGAAGGCGTATGCCATCCCCCGAGACAACCCCTTCGCTGGCGGCATCCACCCTGGGGCGGGGGCGCCGGAAGTCTGGTCGTACGGCCTGCGCAATCCGTGGCGCTTCACCTTCGATGCTGCCAACGGCAACCTGTACATCGGAGACGTCGGCCAGGGCTCGTGGGAGGAGATCGACCGGCAACCCGCGGACTCGCGTGGGGGCGAGAACTATGGCTGGAACGTGATGGAGGGCGACCACTGCTTCCGCGCCGGTTGCGATGAGAGCCCTTACGTCAAGCCGATTGCGGAATACGGCCACGACCAGGGGTGCGCCGTGATCGGTGGCTATGTCTACCGCGGGACCCGGCAGCCGATCCTGCGCGGCGTCTACGTCTTCTCCGACAACTGCTCGGGCATCCTCTTCACGCTCCAGGTCGACACCGGCAGGAATGCCCCCAAGGTGGTCCTGGACAGCGGCGAGGCGATCAGCTCGTTTGGGGTGGGCGACGACGGCGAGATCTACGCGGCCGATCTGGGCGGCGGAATCTCGCGCCTGGTTGCCGGCTGACGTTCAGACCGCTCCCGTCGCCCTCAGCGACACCCATCGGTCTCGGCCGATCACCAGGTGATCGAGCAACTCGATGTCCAGCAGGCGCCCAGCTTCGGCGAGCTCGGCGGTGATGCGTAGGTCCTCCCGCGACGGGGTAGGGTCTCCGCTCGGATGGTTGTGCACGACGAGCACGGCGGCGGCGTTGCGCCGAACGGCGTCGCGATAGACCTCGCCGACGCGAACCGCCGACCCGGCCAGGTTCCCGACGTAGACGGTGGCCAGCGCGGTGACCACGTTCTTGGTGTTGAGCACCGCTACGCGCAGCTCCTCGCGCTCGAGGCGGCTCATGCCGGGGAGCAGCCGCTCCGCCAGGTCGCTTGGAGAGCGGACGACCCAGCGACTGTCGGGGAGGGCAGCGGCGCCCCGTCGTCCTATCTCACAGGCCGAGGCGAGGGCGGCAGCTCGTCCCGGCGCGAGACCCGCTCGGTTCAGCTCGTGCGTCGTTGCCGACGCCACCCCCTGCATTCCGCCGATGCACTCGAGCAGGAGCGCGGCCTGCGAAAGGCGCCGCCCGGTCGCGATGGCCAGGAGCTCGACGTCGCCGCATGCTTCCACGCCCGAGCGTCCCAGCCTGGTCAACCGCACCGCGCCTTCCGTCGGCGCCGTTCGACGGCGAGGACGCGCCGGGAGCACAGCCATGGGGCGAGTCTGCCGGCGCGTTCGCTACCGGTTCCTTACTCCACGATTACCGCATCAGCCACGGCCGGAGACGAAGAAGAGCGCCAGCACCGAAGCGAGGTTGAACGCGGCGTGGATCCCGATGGTGGTGGCCAGGTTTCGCGTCCACGCGTAGACGGCGGTCAGCACGAGCCCCAGCAGAAGCACGATCACGACCGCGAGGGGGGTTCCGCCGGGCACGTGCGCGAGGCCGAACAGGAGGGCGGCCCCGATGAGCGCGTTGCGCGTCCCGTATTCGCGCTCCCAGGCGTTGAACACGAAGCCCCTGAAGAAGAGCTCCTCGGCAATGGGAGCCAGGATGGCGATGGTGAGGACCGCAATCGGCACCGGAAGCTGCTGGGCAATGCTCGTCACCTCCTGCTCGCCCTCCGGGTTGACGCCGAGCATGCGAAGGATGGCGACCAAAATGGCGGCGAGGACCTGAGCCGCCGACCAGATGAACACCCCGGCCACGAGACCAATGAGCACTTGCCGCAAGCTGGCCACGCCCTGCCAGAGTCGGACGCCCTCCAGCGCGCGCGGCAGCGCGACGAACAGGACCAACAGGATGAAGAAGCTCAGCGGCGTGAGCAGCAGCTGGACGGTCAGCGCTCCCGGGCTGGTCAGCGCGCTGAAGTCTCCGCCCGTGAAGGCGAGCAAGGGAGGCACCAACAGGAAGGGCAGCCCCAGCTCGATCATCGCGAAGATCACGAGAATCGACGGCCCGCGATAGCGGTTGGGCGGCAAGGTACGGCGGCGAGCGATCGAGGCGATCGCCAGCCACGATAGGCCGCCCATCAGCAGCAGCGCCCCGATAAACCCGACCCAGAGCCCAATCGCGGGACTGTCGCCGGTGAGGTGCTGGCCGAGGAGATAGGCGGCAACGGCGTCGCCGGCGATAGCGGCCGCGAACCCGATCGGGATCGCGATCCAGCCGGGCCAGGTCGGCAGCCCTGGAGCGAGCTCTTCGAATCGCGGACGGGTGCGGCCCCGAGGAGCAGCCTCGCTCAGCGGAGCGGCGGGGTCGACCGGCTCGGGCTTGGGAGGTTGGGGCGCGGCAACGGGAATCGGCGGCGGGTCAGGCGGCGGCGCAGGCTCCGACGGACGCGAGGCGTCCAACCTGTGTTCAGGTGTTGGTCGCGCGACGGAGGGCGCCCGCATCGGGCGCCAGCTCGGGAACGCGTTCGGCGGCCGGGGCGGCCGTGCGAATCATTGGTCGCTCGAATCGCTCGAGCTCCTTGCCGCAATAGGCGCAGAGCGCCCAATCCGGCTCCGCCAGGCGGGTGCACGCCGGGCAGATGCGATGCAGTCGGGTTCGGCAGTTGGGGCAAACCAGCCAATCGGGGCCAACGCGCTGCCGGCAGGTGGGGCACAGCTTGTTCTTTTCGACCTCGGCGAGGAGCGTTTCCTCGGCGAGCGAGCGCTCATAGACCTCGGCCAGCGACTCTCGAGGTCGGACGATGAGGTACAGGATCACCGCGAACACGAAGAGCAGGGGGGTGAAGAAGATGATCAGAGCGGCGGCGAAGTAGGGAAGGATCGGGTTCTCGGTGCGCGCCTGCATGTCGCGGAAGGCCCAGTAGGCGGTCCCCAGCCAGAGCAGCACGACGTAGATGACGATCAGCTGCCCCAGCAGCTCCACGATGGGGTTGTGGATGAAGTCGTTCCAGATTTTCCCGGGATCCGGGAGGCCCTGAGGCATACGCTGCGGCCCTTCTACCCTGATTCAGTCGCTTCGACGGTCACCGGCCGGTCGGTCATGCTAGCAGATGCGAGATCGGGCAACCCCGCCGCGGGCAGGTTGGCCAGGGTGTCGACCAATAGCCGATGCTCCACCTCAAGCACGCGTCGGGCCAGCGACTCGGCGTCATCGACCGCGAGAACGGGTACCCGAGCCTGAGCCAAAATCGGACCGGCATCGAGGTCCGGGGTCACCCGGTGAATGCTCACTCCGGACTCCGGGTCACCCGCTGCCAGCACAGACCGATGGACCGCCAGCCCCATCATGCCGGCGCCACCGTGCCTGGGCAGCAGGCTCGGGTGGATGTTGATGGTGGGCCCTCGAAACGCATCGAAGTAGGCAGGCCTGAGCAGTTGGTCGTATCCCGCCAGCAGGACAAGATTGCAGCCCGCTTCGGCGAAGGCCTGGCCGATGGCGTCATCCCGCGCACCGGCGTCGGGATAGTCGCGCCGCTCGAGCACACGGCGCGGGACGTGGTGCCTGTCCGCCACCTCGAGCGCGCGAACCCCCGGTCGGTTGGAGATGACCAGCGCCGGATGGGTATTGCGAAGATGGCCTGCGTGCCAGGCATCGAGCACGGCCTCGAGGTTCGAGCCTCGCCCAGATACCAGGATGCCGAGGCGCACCGATGGCGCCTCGCCTAGACGAAGGCCACGCGTGGCCGACCGCGGCCCGCGGCAACCACCCGGCCGACAACGCAGCCCGAAGGCAGCGCTTCCAGCGCGGTCTCGACCTGGCTCCGTCGCACGACACATGTCAGCCCGATCCCCAGGTTGAAGGTGCGCACCATCTCCTCATCGGGGATATCGCCTGCCTGCTGGATCAAGGAGAAGATGCGCGGCACCGGCCAGCTGCCCGTCTCGACCTCGACGCCGAGCCCGTCTGGGAGGGTGCGAGGCACGTTCTCCACCCACCCGCCGCCGGTGATGTGCGCGTAGGCGAGTACGTCGCTGTGGGCGTCGCGGAGCGCTGCGCGCAAGGCACGCATCTCCGCCAGGTAACTGCGGTGCGGGGCAAGCAGCGCGTCGCCCAGCGTCCCTTCCAGGCCCGGAGCACCCCGCTTCCAGTCGGCCGCGCCAAAGATCCGTCGGGCCAGCGAGTAACCGTTGGTATGGAGTCCCGTCGACGGGAGGCCGATCAACACGTCCCCGGCGCGCACCCGCGCGCCGGTGATCAGGTCGGCGCGCGACGCCACGCCGACCACGAAGCCGGCGAGGTCGTAGTCTGCCTCCTGGTAGAGGCCGGGAAGCTCCGCCGTTTCGCCGCCGACCAGCGCCACCCCATTTGCCAGGCAGGCGCGCGCCATTCCGGCCACGAGGTCAGCGGCCTGCCCAGCATGCAGACGTCCAACGCCGAAGTAATCGAGGAAGAAGAGCGGGTCGGCGCCCTGCACGGCGACGTCATTGACGCAATGGTTGACGAGGTCCTCGCCAACCGTGTCGTGCCGGTCGAGCGCGATGGCGATCTTCAGCTTGGTGCCCACCCCATCGGTCGATGCGACCAGCACCGGGTCCGGCCAGCGCTTGGTGTCGAGCCGGAAGAGGCTGCCGAAGCCGCCAACGCCACTCAGCACCTCCGGCGTCGTGGTCCGTGCCGCCGCCTCGCTGATGAGCGCGACGGCGCGGCGCGCCTCCTCGAGATTGACCCCGGCCTCGCGGTAGGTGCGCGCCATGCCTACCCGCGCTCCAGGGCGAACTTGTCCAACTCCATCGGGACATCGGTCGGGTAGCGGCCGTCGAAGCACGCGGTGCAGAACCCCTCCGCGTCACCACCCACCGCCGCAAGAAGTCCCTCGCGGGACAGGTACCCGAGGGAGTCCGCGCCGATGGCGCGCCGGATGCCCTCAGTGTCGTGGTTGGCTGCGATCAGCTCCGAGCGCCGGCCGGTGTCGACGCCCATGTAGCAGGGATAGGCCATCTGAGGCGAGTGGATACGGACGTGCACTTCGCGCGCTCCGGCGCGCCGCAGCATCGCCACCGTGGGTGCCGTTGTCGTGCCGCGCACGATCGAGTCGTCGACCATGACCACGCGTCGATCGCGGAGCACCTCCGGCAGCGGGTTGAACTTCATCCGCACTGCCTCTTCCCGCGTCTGCTGCGCGGGCTGTATGAACGTGCGGCCGACGTATCGGTTCTTGATCAGACCCTCGCGGTAGGGCAGTCCCGACTCCTCCGCGTAGCCGATGGCCGCGGGGATCGCGGAGTCGGGAACGGGGATCACCAGGTCCGCATCCGCAGGATGCTCCTGCGCGAGCTGGCGGCCCATCCGCAGTCGCGCCTCGTACAGCAGCCGCCCTCCGATCACGCTGTCGGGCCGCGCGAGGTAGACGAACTCGAACACGCACAGGCGTTCGCGGCTGCCGATCACCGCCGGGCGGTGGGAGCTCACGCCGTCGGCATCGATGGTCAGGATCTCCCCCGCTTCAACGTCGCGCACCATCTGGGCACCCATGGCATCCAGCGCGGCGCTCTCCGACGCGACCGCCCAGCCGACGGGCTGGCCATCCGTCGATAGCAGCCGTCCCAGCGCGAGTGGCCGGAAGCCGACCGGGTCGCGGGCCGCCACCAGCGCATCCTGGGTGAGCATGGTGAAGGTGTAAGCGCCGGTCGCCCGATGGAAGGCTCGTTCGACACGCTGTGCCCACGAGCGGCCGGGCGCGTGAGCGATGAAGCGCGCCAGCACCTCGGTATCCGACGCGGTCACGAAGTCCACGCCCTGCTCGACCAACTCGTCGCGCAACCATGGGGCATTCGTCAGGTTGCCGTTGTGGCCGAGCATCAGCTCCCCGAGGTCGCCGCGGGCGGGCACCGGCTGGACGTTCGGAAGCGTGTTCGAGCCGGTGGTTGAGTAGCGCGTGTGACCGATGGCGGCGATCGCCCCGTGGCCGTCGCCGACCAGCTCGCCTCCCTCGAGGGCATCGATCGTCTCCCGATCGAATACCTGGCTGACCAGCCCGAGGCGCTTGTGGAGGTGCAGCTGGGAACCGTCCGTCGTCGCGATCCCGGCGGACTCCTGGCCCCGATGCTGCAGCGCGTGCAGTCCCAGGTAGGTGAGCCGAGCAACCGGCTGCCCTGGGGCGAAGATCCCGATCACGCCGCACTCCTCGCGCGGGCCATGCGGTTCGTAGCTGGGCTCGATGGCGAGCAGCCCGCTCAGCGAGGAATCGGATGGCACCCGGAACGCAGTGGCTCGAGGGGTCTGCACCGCGGCGTGGTCCTGTGCGACGGGCGATCTTGTCCGTCGCACCTGGGTCACAGTCGCAGGTCGGATTGGGG
>Ga0307308_10000414_pt1 | contig 15014 bp, 10 predicted proteins | sample ER_DNA_195_FD_194501 | JGI IMG/M metagenome (GOLD analysis project Ga0307308, IMG submission 194501) | Bulk soil microbial communities from the East River watershed near Crested Butte, Colorado, United States - ER_DNA_195 | ecosystem: Environmental > Terrestrial > Soil > Floodplain | place...
CGACGATGATCACGTCGGAGAGGCCGACGGTAACGACCAGGCGATCGCCGCCGTGCACCAGCACCCGCTGCGATCCACGGTCGAGGTGTTGGCCTGAGGCCACCAGCGTGGCGCCGGTGCTCGCGCTGAGCGCCTCGAGGAGCGCCGACCAGGAGCCGATATCCGACCACCCCGCTTCGAGCTCGACCACGGCCACGCGTCCCTCCCTGGCGGCCTGCTCCGCGATGCCCGCGTCGATGCTGATGGCCGGCACCGGCTCCAGGATCTCGCGCACGGTGCTCATCCAGCCCGGCGTCCGATGCAGGCCCTCGATCCTTTCCAGCGCGCTGGCGAGGGCCGGCTGGAAGCGCTCGAGAGCCTGGCGAAAGGCGTACGCCCGCCAGACGAAGATGCCCGCATTCCACAGGTAGCCGCCCTCCTCGAGGAATCGGCCGGCAGTGGCAGCATCCGGCTTCTCGGTGAAACGGTCGACCAGCGCGACCCTGCTCCCCGCGTGCAGGGGCTCGCCGACCTTGATATAGCCGTAGCCGGTCGCCGGGTGGGTCGGCGCCACGCCTAGGGTGACGAGGTATCCGCGCTCCGCGCCGCGCGAGGCTTCTCGGAGGGCCTCGACAAAGTGATCGTCGTCGGCGATGAAATGGTCTGACGGCAGCACCAGGGCAACCTCGTCTGACTCGCGGCGAGCGAGAACGATCGCGAGGCCGGCAGCCACCGCGGTGGACCGCGCGAGCGGTTCCCCGAGCACATTGTCCGGGGGCAGCTGAGGCAGCTGGTCCTGCGTGGCTCGCACGTGCGCCTGGCTGGTGATGACGTAGATATCGTGTGGCTTGAGCAGGGCTCCGAGCCGCGCGACGGTCTGCTGCAGCAGGCTCGTCTCGCCGGTCAGCGCAAGCAGCTGCTTGGGAGATCGGCGACGGGAGAGAGGCCAGAGACGGGTGCCCGACCCGCCGGCCATGATCACCGCGAACACGGCGGGCAGGCTACACCATCGGGGAGGCTCTCAGTCCGCGGCCGACTCCTGCTCCAGCCGCTCACCGAGCTCCACGGTGCGTCGGTAGGCTGCCCAGACCGCGTCCGAGAGGACGGTGCGCAGCCGGCCCTTCTCCAGCTCGTAGATGGCCGCCGCGCTCGTGCCGCCCGGCGAGGTGACCGCATTGCGCAGCTGGGCGGGATGGAGCTCCGACGCCTTCGCATACTCCGCCGAGCCGAGGAGGGTGGCGACCACCAGGTCGTGGGCAAGCTCGCGCGGGAAGCCGAGATGCACGCCAGCGTCGATCAGCGCCTCCATGACGGCGAACAGATAGGTCGGCCCGGTGCCGGAGAGCGCCGTCGCCATCGCCACGAACTCCTCCTCGGCCACCTGGCGCTCGTCGCCCAACGCACGAAGCACTGCTCGCGCGAGGTCGCGCTGCCGCGTCGTGCACGCCGGCGCAGCGGCCCAGACTGTGATTCCGCGACGGATCTGAGCCGGCGTGTTGGGCATGGCGCGCACCACGGCCGGATGGTCGAGTCCGATGATCAGCGCGCGCAGCGTGGCGCCGGCGACGATCGAGAGCACGACCTGCTGCTCGCCGAGGGTCGGGCCGAGCTCGCGCATCACACGGCCCAACATCTGCGGCTTCACCGCCAGGACGACGATCTCGGCGTCCTTCACGGCATCCACGTTGCGGGCCACGGCGCTGATGCCGTGCGTTGTGGCCAGCGCATCCCGCCGCTCTCGGCGCGGGTGTGATGCCACGAGCTGCGCCGCCGTGACCGCCCTGTCGGCCAGCAGCCCAGAGATCATCGCCTCCGCCATCACGCCGGCGCCGACGATACCGACCCGCATCCTGCGACGGGGACTCATCGCTCGCCCTCCGCGTCGACGGTCTTCTCCACCCCGCGCAGTCGGAGCGCGGCCTCTTCCTCTTCCGGCGGGGCGCCGGCCCGCTGCAGCAGGTCAATCGAGATCTGCGCCAGCCGGCGAGCGGTCGTGACGTCGCCAAGCTGGAGCTGGGCCCGACCCATACCCAGCGCGGCCAGCCCCTCTTCTCGCTCGGCGCCGATGTCGCGGGCCTCGCTGATGGCTTCGGCATAGTAACGTCGGGCCGAGGCGGGGTCGCCGGCGAGGGTGCGGATCTCGCCAATCCGTCGCGCTGCGCGGGCCGCCTGCAGCGTCATTTCCGCCTGCTCGAAATGCCAGAGTGCCCGATGCGCCCAGATGTCGGCCGGCCACCAATCCCTTCGCGCTCCGGCGCTGTCCGCAGCGGCGATCGCCGCCGCGGCGGCGCGGCGGTGATCCCCGTCGGCCTCCGCCCCCAGGTACGAAGCGGCCAGCTCCCCGCGCCGTAATGCGAGTGGCAGCCGAGGGAGCGTCTCGGCCGTCTGCTTATCGCCCATCCGGAACGCGGCCCGAATCCGGTGCCAGGCGCCGGCGAGCCGCCCCGGCGGCGCCTCGCCCCACAGCGGATTGCCTTCCATGACGCCGCTCAGGCGATAGCTCCCGCCTCGGCCCGCAGCAGATCGGCCTTCGGCGTGCGTTCCCAGGGCAGGTCGAGATCGTCACGACCAAAGTGGCCGTACGCGGCCGTCTGGCGGTAGATCGGTCGGAAGAGGTCGAGCTCCTCGATGATCGAGCCGGGGCGAAGATCGAAGTGACGCTGAATGAGGTCGGCGATCCGGTCGTCGGGAATGGCCCCCGTCCCAAACGTGTCGATGTTCACGGCAAGCGGATGAGCGACCCCGATCGCGTACGCAAGCTGTAGCTCGCAGCGGCGCGCCAGGCCAGCGGCAACCACATGCTTGGCCACGTAACGGGCCATGTAGGCAGCGGATCGGTCGACCTTGGTGGGGTCCTTGCCGGAGAAGCTGCCGCCACCGTGGCGCGCCATGCCGCCGTAGGTGTCGACGATGATCTTGCGTCCGGAGAGCCCCGAGTCACCCATCGGCCCGCCGATCACGAAGCGGCCGGTGGGGTTGACGAGGTAGCGCGTGCGCTCGTCGAGCAGCTCCGCCGGGATTGCGCTTCGCACGACGCTGGCGACCACGGCGTCGCGGAGCTCGTCGGGACCGATATCCGGGTCATGCTGCGTGCTCACGAGGACGGTGTGGACCCGACGCGGTGCGCCGCTGGCGTCGTACTCCACCGTGACCTGGCTCTTGCCGTCGGGGCGCAGCGGAATCGTCCCGCCACGCCGCACGTCGGCCAGTCGACGGCAGATTCCATGCGCCAGCTGGATCGGCATCGGCATCAGCGCTGCCGTCTCGTCGCTGGCATATCCGAACATCATTCCCTGGTCGCCCGCGCCGAGCTCGTCCCGGACCTTCCCGTCGCGACTCTCCAGCGCATGGTCCACGCCGCGCGCGATGTCCGGTGACTGCTCCTTGATTGCCACGATCGCGCCGCAGGTCTCCCAGTCGAATCCCAGACGCGCGTCGTCGTAGCCGATCTCCCGCACCGTGCGACGGACGACCTCCTGGATGTCGACCCAGTGGCTGGTGGTGAGCTCGCCGAGCACGAACACGAGCCCGGTCGTGGTGGCGACCTCGACGGCGGCGCGAGGGCGATCCCGATCATGGGCGAGCACGTCGTCGAGGATGGCGTCGGCGACCGCGTCGCACAGCTTGTCCGGATGACCCTCGGTCACTGACTCCGAGGTGAACAGGAAGGGACTACCGGGTTCGGGCATGGATGGTCTCCACCGGAAAGGACGCTCGCCGGAGTGTAGCGCGCGACCCGATCGGGATCGCGCTCGGGCGGGGCCAGCGCGGATCCCGCAGCGGCTCCGGCGGCCATCCTCGGCGGCCACTATCCTTCGCCGCGCATGCCCACGACCTCGCCGGCCCGCCACTCCGAGCTGCTCCGCTACCGCGACGAGTTTCCGCTGCTCTCGCGATCGGTGTATCTGAACACGTGCTCGCTCGGAGCTCGCTCGACCCGATCGGGATCGCGGCTCCAGGAAGTCCTCGAGCAGTGGGATCGCCTGGGGGCGCGGGCCTGGTACACGCACTGGCTCGACGAGCTGGCGGATCTGCGCGATGACTACGCCTGGACGATCCGCGCGACAGGGGACCAGATCGCGCTGGCTCCCAACGTATCGACCGCGCTCGCGACGATCGCTTCCGCGCTCGATCCGATCCATGGAGGCGACCCAGCGGCACTCGAGCGGCTTGCGGGTGGATGGGTGCAGGTGGGGACGCGGGCCCGGCCAAAGGTGATCACCACCGAGCTTGACTTCCCAACTCTCGGCCACCAGTGGTTGGCGCGCCGCGCACTGGGCGTCGAGCTCGAAATCCTCCGGTCCCCGGATGGCCTGAGCGTACCGCTCGAGGCCTTCGCAGCTGCCATCGACGAACGAACAGCGCTGGTGGCCACCGGCCAGGTGTACTTCACCACCGGGGCGGCGGTCGATGTCGGCGGCCTGGCCGACCTGTGCCACGAGCGGGGCGCGCTTCTGCTGATCGACGCGTACCAGGCGACAGGGCTCCTCCCTACGGACGTGGCAGCGCTGGGTATCGACCTCTACGTCAGCGGCTCGCTGAAATGGCTCTTCGGCGGTTCGGGGAGCGCCTTCCTCTGGGTTCGTCCCGAGCTCCAGGCCGCCCTCGAACCGACCACCACCGGCTGGTTCAGCGCCGCGCGGCAGTTCGCGTTCGAGATCGGCACACTCGAGTACGCGAGCGGCGGCCGCAAGTTCGAGCTGGGCACGCCATCGATCCCGTCCGCGGCGATCGCGCGGGGCGGCATCGAGGTGCTGCGCGAGATCGGGATCGACGCGATCGCGGAGCGGACCCTGGACCTTGGGGATCGTCTGATCGCCCTGGCTGACACCGGGGGCCTGCGCGTTCGGGCGGTTCGGGATCCAGGCCGGCGCGGTGGCATCGTCGCGATCGAGGTCGCAAGCCCGAAGTCGGCGGTTGACGGGCTCGCCGCCGCCGGGGTGGTGGCCGACTATCGACCGGGCGTCGTCCGGATCTCGCCCGCCTTCTACAACACCGAGGAGGAGCTGGCCCTCGCCATCGCGGCGCTCGACGAGCTCGTTCCCGCTTCTGACCGCGTCTGACCGATGACAACGGCTCCGGAAGCCCCGATCAGCGGCATGGGCGTCGCGAACGACTGGCGCCGCTGGGGAGGCCGATGCCGAGGCGGCAGCGGTCTGAAGGCTCAGCGGCCGAATCAGCCGGAGGGCGCCAGGCAGAACTCGTTGCCCTCCGGATCGGCCATCAGGTACCAACAGTAGGTGCCAAGGCAGTTCGGCGCCTCCTGCACCTTGCGCGCGCCCAGCGCGACGAGGCGGGCCATCTCGTCCTGGAGCTCGGCGGCGTGCAGGTCCAGGTGCATGCGGTTCTTGCCCGACCTGGGCTCCGGCACCTGCTGCAGGATCAGATGGGGGCGCGTGTCGCCCGGCGCGTCGGGGCGCAGCACCACGAACTGCTCTACGGGTTCGCCGGGCGCATATCCGAGGGCCGCGCTCCAGAAAGCCGCGAGGCGCGTGGCATCTGCACAGTCGAGCACAACGGTGATGGCGAGCGGCGCTCGGCTCAGGTGCCGGACTCCCAGGACTCGCTGTAGGCCTGCTGGGCCGAAGTCATGGGCTCGATCTGGATCCCCATGCTCTGCAGCTTGAGGCGCGCGACGTCGCGGTCGATCGCCTCGGGAATGCCGTAGACGCGGGGCTCGAGATCGGCGATGTGCGTCCGCAGCCACTCGAGCCCGAGTGCCTGGTTGGCGAAGCTCATGTCCATCACCAGCGAAGGGTGGCCCTCAGCGGCGCCCAGGTTCACCAGCCGGCCGTCGGCGAGCAGAAAGATCCGGCGACCGTCCGCCATCACGTATTCGCGCGTGAAGGGCCTCACCTCGCGCGAGCCGACCGATTGCGCCTCCAGCGCGGCGAGCTCGAACTCGTCGTTGAAATGGCCGGCGTTGGCCAGGATCGCCCCGTCTCGCATCAGAGGAAAGTGGTCGGTCCCGAAGACGTTGAGATTCCCGGTGGCGCTGATGAAGATGTCGCCCTCGGCGGAAGCGGCGGCGGCGGTCATGACGCGGTAGCCATCCATGGCGGCCTCCAGGGCTCGGATCGGATCGACCTCCACCACGATCACGTTGCCGCCCATTCCGTCGGCCCGCAGGGCGATGCCGCGCCCGACCCAGCCGTAGCCGCCGACCACCACGCTCTTGCCGGCGAAGAGGACGTTGGTGGCGCGCAGGATCCCGTCGATCGCACTCTGCCCGGTCCCGTACCGGTTGTCGAACAGGTGCTTGGTGAGCGCCTCATTGACGGCGATCACCGGATATCGGAGCTTCCCTGCCTTCGCCATCGCCTGCATCCGGATCACTCCAGTGGTGGTCTCCTCAGTGCCCCCCACCACGCCCGGGAGGAGGTCGGTGCGCTGGGTGTGCAGCGCGGTCACGAGGTCCGCCCCGTCGTCCATGGTGACCTGCGGCGCGTGCTCGAGCGCTGCCGCGATGTGCGCGTAATAGCTGTCCCGATCCTCGCCCTTGATGGCATAGACCGGGATGCCGTGATGAGCCACCAGCGAGGCGGCCACGTCATCCTGCGTCGAGAGAGGATTCGACGAACAGAGGACCGTATCCGCCCCGCCGGCCACGAGCGTTCGCATCAGGTTGGCCGTCTCCGACGTGACGTGCAGACAGGCGGCGATGCGCCAACCGGCGAGCGGCCGCTCCTGCTCGAAGCGGGCGCGGATGCCGGCGAGCACTGGCATCTGCCGGTCCGCCCATTCGATCCTCAGCGCGCCGGCATCGGCCAGGCCGATGTCGGCCACGTCATGGTCTACCTGCTGTCGCGTGGCCACGTGAGCCGTATCGCCTCCCGTATCGGGCGCATCAGGCCCCAGCCTCCGCTGCGCCGGCGTCCGAGGCGCTCGACCAGGTGGGAGTAGACGCGGTACCCCAGACGGTCGTAGGCCGCAATTGCCGGCGCGTTGTCCGCGTGCACATTCAATGTGACGTCCGAGACGCGGGCCAGTAGCTCGGCGGTCACGGCACTGGTCACCATCTTGGCGAAGTCGTGGCCGCGATATTCGGGCTGCGTCATCACATTGCCGACCACGGCGATCTGTTCGCGCGGGCTCATGACGTGAGTCCCCGCGGCGGCAACAAGATGGCCGCGGACGCGGACTCCGTAGTAGATCCCCTCTTCGACGACGGAGACGGGAAAGCCGGACCGGAAACCGAGCTGATAGAGGCGATTCAGCTCTTCGATATCGGTCGCGTCCAGCCGCTCCGCCGGCCCGGCAAACGGCACGAACGTGCCGCGGTCGACCGCCATGCGCAGCATTGCCAGTGGAGGCTCGAGCTCGTACAGCTCACGAATCGCCGGCTCGTGGAAGGCGCTCGTCTGGAAATACGCGTCGCGCGGCTTCAGAACGCCGGCCAGGATGGCCCTGCAACCATCAACGTCGCCCATCAGGAAGAGCGGCTGCGGGACGAGCCCCTCGTGGTGCATCCCCAACGCGATGGCCTGGCCGGAGGCGTCAAAGCTCATTCCCCACGCCACCCGGCGACGACCTGGACCGTCCAGATCGCCGAGCGGATACGCGGCGTACAACCGGTCGGTGCGCAGGAAGGCGGCGATCAGGTCGCGGTCGTTGACCGCGCGTGCCTGCAGCTCCTGCTTTTGCGCGACCGCCATCGAACGATGCCTGGATGTAGCTAGTAGGTGAGGAGCGCGTGGATCTTGAACTCGCCGAGCTGCTCCCGACCGTGCAGCGCAGAAAGCTCGACCATGAACGAGAGGCCGGCGATCTCGCCGCCCAGTCGTCGCACGAGCTCGATGGTGCCCATCACCGTCCCACCCGTGGCGAGGAGGTCATCGACGATCAAGACCCGTTGCCCGGCGGAGATGGCGTCCTTGTGGATCTCGAGCGTGGCGGTCCCGTACTCGAGGCTGTACTCGACCTCGATCGTCTCCGCCGGCAGCTTGCCGAGCTTGCGCACCGGCACGAAGCCCGCACCCAGCTTGTAGGCGAGCGGCGCCGAAAAGATGAAGCCGCGCGACTCCATGCCGACCACCAGGTCGATCTGCTCGTCGCGCACCTGATCGGCCATCTGGTCGATCACCTCGCGAAAGGCATCCGGCTCCTTCAGCAGGGTCGTGATGTCGTAGAAGCGGATGCCCGGCTTCGGGAAATCGGGGACTTCCCGGATCCTGGCGCGCAGGTCGTCGGCGGAGCGGACGGTCACGGCGGCGGGCAACTCCAGGTGCGGGGACGGGGCGGACCTGAGTCTAGACCGCACCGCAAGGCGGGGCAACGCCGCTGTTCGGCAGGACCGAATGGGCGGAATGGGCCATCGCCGAAGCGCAGCGATCTTCCTAGCCTTGACCGGATGACCGCAAGCAGCGGTGCGCTCACTGTGCCGCACCCCGCCCCCGAGTCACGGGCCGGCGGCTAGGCGGACCCCTCACGCACGAGCCGTCGTAGCACGGTCTGCAGGACACCCCCATTCCGGTAGTACTCGACATCGACCTGGCCATCCAGGCGGGCGAGCGCACGGAAGCGGCGCTCGCGGCCGGCGTGGTCGCGGACATCCACCGTCAGCTCCTGTCGCGCGCGCAACCCATCGGCGAGTCCGTGAATCGCAAACGTCTCCCGGCCGGTGAGGCCAAGTGACGATGCGTTCTCGCCGGGCAGGTATTGGAGCGGCAGGATTCCCATCCCGACGAGGTTGGAGCGGTGGATCCGCTCGTAGCTCTCGGCGATCACCGCTCGCACGCCCAGCAGGAACGGGCCCTTGGCCGCCCAGTCGCGCGACGAGCCGGAGCCGTACTCCTTGCCGGCCAGGATGACGAGCGGCGTCCCGTCCTTGACGTAGCGCATGGCCGCATCGAAGATGCTAATCCGCTCACCCGAGGGCAGGTACTCCGTGACGTTCCCCTCCTGGTCCGGGCTGAGCGCGTTATGCAGGCGGATGTTCGCGAACGTGCCACGCATCATCACCTCGTGGTGGCCGCGCCGCGAGCCGTAGCTGTTGAAGTCGCGCATCTCGACCCCGTGCGCGGTCAGCCACTCCCCAGCGGGTGAGCTGCGTGGAATGGAGCCCGCCGGGCTGATATGGTCGGTTGTCACCGAGTCGCCCAGGACCGCCAGCGCGCGGGCATCGGTAATGTCGCGGATCGGCGGGGGCTCCGGCGAGAGGCCCTCGAAGAACGGGGGCAGAGCGACGTAGGTCGATTCGAGATCCCACCCATAGCGATCTCCTGCCGGCACGGGCAGTGCGCGCCAGCGCTCATCGCCCTCGAACACGCTCGCATAGTTGCGCGTGAAGATCTCGGAGCGCACGCAGCGCGCGATGACGTCGGCCACCTCGCCCGAGCTCGGCCATAGGTCAGCCAGGTAGACCGGCCGACCATCGCTGCCGTTGCCGAGCGGCTCGCTGGTCAGGTCCAGATCGATGCGTCCGGCCAGCGCGAAGGCGACCACCAGCGGCGGGGAGGCGAGATAGCTGGCGCGCGCCAGCGGGTGGATGCGCCCCTCGAAGTTGCGGTTGCCCGAGAGGACCGCGACCCCCACCAGATCGCTGGCCTCGATCGCATGGGCGATTGGCTCCGCCAGAGGCCCGGAGTTACCGATGCAGGTCGTGCAGCCGTAGCCGACCAGGTCGAAATGCAGCGCCTCGAGTGGCTCCATCAGGCCCGCTGCCTCCAGGTAGTCGGTCACCGCCCGCGAGCCGGGCGCCAGCGATGTCTTGACCCACGGCGGGGTGCGAAGCCCGGCCGCGACCGCGTTGCGGGCCAGCAGCCCGGCGGCGACCATCACGCTTGGGTTGCTCGTATTGGTGCAGGAGGTGATCGCCGCGATGACGACCGATCCGGATCGCAGCTTGAAGCGCTCGCCGTCCTGCTCGACTTCCACCGCGCGGTAATGGGCATCGGTGTGATTGGTATGGGCCGGCACCGTGGGCGGCTCCGCGTGTCCAGCATTCGGGCCTCCGTCGGCGCCGGTGCGCTGCGTGTACGAGGGCGGGTCGCTGGCCGGGAAGGATTCCTCGGACGCCTCGTCGACGAGGCCCTCGGTGCCGGACGCGGCTGGGACGACGTGCTCGTGCGAGGTCCCGTCCCGGTGCGTGTGCAGCCCGGTCGCGAAGATGCCGCGGAAGTTCTCGCGCAGGTCACCCAGCGCGACGCGGTCTTGCGGGCGGCGGGGGCCGGCGACCGAAGGCATCACGCTGCCGAGGTCCAGGCTGAGCGACTCATTGAAGCCGGGATCCGCGGAGGTATCGGTCCGGAAGAGGCCTTGCTCCTTGGCGTAGGCCTCGACGCGATCGACCACTTCCGCCGATCGACCCGTCATGCGCAGATAGCGCAGCGTTTCGTCGTCGATCGGGAAGAGGGTCGCCGTGGCGCCGAACTCGGGCGACATGTTGCTGATCGTGGCCCGGTCCGCCAGGCCCAGCCGGGAGAGGCCGGGGCCGTGGAACTCCACGAACTTGCCGACCACCCCGTGCGAACGGAGCATCTCGGTGACATACAGGACCAGGTCCGTGGCAGTGGCGCCCGACGGCATCTCACCGTCGAGGCGAAAGCCGACCACGATCGGCATGGGTTGATAGAGCGGCTGACCAAGGAGCGCGGCCTCCGCCTCTATGCCTCCAACGCCCCAACCGACGACGCCCAGCCCGTTGATCATGGTCGTATGACTGTCGGTCCCGACGAGGGTGTCGGGGAACGCCGTGAGCCCCGCCTCGGTCTCGCGAGCGCTCACGACGTCGGCGAGGTACTCGAGGTTGACCTGGTGCACGATGCCGGTCCCTGGGGGCACCACGCGAAAGTCCGCGAACGCCTGCTGCGCCCAGCGCAGCAGCGCATAGCGCTCGCCGTTGCGCTCGTACTCGCGCTCGACATTGATGGCGAACGCGGCGTCGGAGCCGAACATGTCGACCTGCACGCTGTGGTCGATCACCAGGTCCGCCGGCACGAGAGGGTTGATCCGCGACGGGTCCCCGCCCAGGGCGGCCACGGCGTCGCGCATTGCGGCCAGGTCGACGACGCACGGCACGCCGGTGAAGTCCTGCAGGATCACGCGGCCTGGCATGAAGGGGAGCTCGTACTCGCCGGAATGCGTTGGGTCCCACGCGGCCAGTGCGGCCAGGTCCTTTGGCGTGACCAGCCCCGCGCTGCTCGCCGCTCCGCGCAGCATGTTCTCGAGCAGGACCTTGACCGTGTACGGCAGCCGCTCGATCTCCGGCACGCCAGCCGCATCCAGGCGGTAGTAGGCATACGATCGGTCGCCCACACGCAGCGTCGCGCGCGCGCCGGCAGGATCGATACTGGATGGACCAAGGCTCACGGTCGCGCCTCCTTCGTCAGCCGCGCGATCGCGCGGCACCTAACGTGGTCGGCGCCGGACGGGTGCGCCCGTCCCGGGTCGAGTCAATCGGTCGGACCGAGTATACGCCGCCGAGCGCTGATCACCACCAGGGTCACAAGCCGGCGAGGAGCGCCTCGGCCAGCACCACGCGCCGTGCCAAGCTCCGTGCAGAAAACCAAAGGTGGTCACGACGCGACACTACTCCCTTGCCCCGAGGACGCCCAGCGCGCGCAGGGCGGTATCGACCGGATCCCGTCCCGCGGAGACCGCAAGGCGGAGCTGGTTCGACGAGTCGACCGGCCTGAAGCCGGCCAGCTTCAGCGCACGGGTGACGGTCGCGCGGTCGTAGCCCCGCCACTTGAAGGTCACGCGGCCCGCCTCCACCCGCACGTCCGGAACCGCGGCCGCCTCGGCGGCGTGCCGCACGCGCACCGCGGTGAAGAGACCCTCGACGGGCTCGGGGATCGGGCCGAATCGGTCGAGCAGCTCTGCGCGCAGGGCCTCCGCATCGGCCTCGGAGCGCAGCCCGGCGAAGCGGCGGTAGACCTCGAGCTTGGCGCCCGAGTCGGCGACGTACTCGTCGGGTAGGTAGGCCGAGCCAGGCAGCTGCAGCCGCACTGGGGCGGGCTCGGGGACCGGCACGCGACCGCGCCGCAGCTCAACCGCCTCGGCCAGAAGCCGCGTGTAGAGCTCGAAGCCAACCGCCGCCATGAAGCCGTGCTGCTCCGGCCCGAGGATATTGCCCGCGCCACGGATCTCGAGATCACTCAGGGCGATCTGGTAGCCGGCTCCCAGGTCGGAGGCGGAGAAGATCGCGTGCAGCCGCTTGCGTGCGACCGCCGACAACGGAGTCCCGCGGCGATGCAGGAGGTAGGCGTATGCCCGCCGGTCGGATCGGCCCACTCGCCCGCGGAGCTGGTAGAGCTGGGCGAGGCCGAAGGTGTCGGCGCGGCCGATGACGATCGTGTTGGTGTTCGGGATGTCGAGCCCCGACTCGATGATCGTGGTGCAGACGAGCACGTCGAAGCGCCCGGCGTCGAAGTCGAGCATGACCCGCTCGAGCATCCCCTCCGCCATCTGCCCGTGCCCGATTGCGACGCGCGCCCGCGGCACCAGGCGGCGCACCCGCTCGGCCGCCCCCTCGATCGTCTCGACCCGGTTGTGGACGTAGAAGACCTGCCCGCCGCGGTCCAGCTCGCGATTGATCGCGTCGCGCACGAGGCCGTCATCCTCCTCTGCGATGCGGGTCTGGATCGGCAGGCGCGCCTCGGGCGGCGTCTCGATCACGGACAGGTCGCGGATCCCGACCAGCGAGAGGTGCAGGGTGCGCGGAATCGGCGTCGCCGAGAGGGTGAGCACGTCGACCTCGCGCCGCATCGACTTGATCCGCTCCTTGTGGCCGACTCCGAAGCGCTGCTCCTCGTCAACCACCAGCAGTCCCAGGTCCGCGAACGCGATATCACGGCTCAGGATCCGATGCGTGCCGATCAGGATGTCGACCGTGCCGTCCGCGACGCCGGCCACCGTCGCCAATTGCTGCTTACGGGGCACAAAGCGCGACAGCATCTCGACTCGCACCGGGAACGGAGCCAGCCGGCGCTGAAAGGTGTGCAGGTGCTGCTGGGCAAGCACCGTGGTCGGAACCAGCACGGCCACCTGCTTGCCGTCCTGGACCGCCTTGAAGGCGGCGCGCAGCGCGACCTCTGTCTTGCCGTAGCCGACGTCGCCGCAGACGAGGCGGTCCATCGGCCGGCGACGCAGCATGTCGGCCTTCACCTCCTCTATGGTGCGCGCCTGGTCCGGCGTCTCGGTCCAGGGAAAGGCCTCCTCCAGCTCGCGCTGCCAGGTCGTGTCCGGACCGAAGGCGAAGCCGGGGGCCGCCTCGCGCGCGGCGTAGATCTCGAGCAGCTCGCGGGCCAGGTCGTCGACCGCGCGTCGCACGCGCCGCTTGGTTCGCTCCCAGTCGGTCCCACCCAGCCGGCTCAGGGCCGGCGAGGGGCCGCCGCTGTACCGCGTGATGCGCCCGATCTGCTCGGCGGGCAGGAAGATCTTGTCGGTGCCGGCGAAGTCGAGCTGCAGGTACTCGCGTACTGCGCCCCCGAACTCCCGCTGCGTCATACCCACGTAGCGGGCGATACCGTGATCGATGTGCACCACGGCATCGCCGACGCTCAGCTTGCCGATCAGGTCGCGCGTCACGACGCCCTTGGTCGGGGCCAGGCGTCGCACCCGCGTCGCGCCGAAGAGCTCGCGATCGCTCAGCACGAGGAGGTCGTTCGCGTGGGCGAATCCGGACGTGAGCGAGCCGTGCACCAGGCCGATCCCTCCCGTCCCCGGCACCTCTCGCAGCTCCTCGGTTGGCCCGCTCGGCCGCCCCGCCTCCTCCAGCAGCTCGCCGACCCGGCTCGCCTGGTCAGTGGTCACGATCACCCGCCGATCTCGAGCGAGCTCGAGCAACCAGGTGCCGAGTCGATCGGCACGGCCGGGGAGCAGCGGCGCGGGAGCGAAGCCGACCGCCAGATCTGCCTGCTCCTCCAGCGACTCATCCGCGTGCGCCTCCAGGCCGGCGAGCGCCGCGCGGGCGGCGTACGGAAGCGGCCAGCCGGCGGGAAGCTCACCCGACTCGGCGAGCCCGCGACGACGCGTCGCGGCCTGGTCGTCGAGCTCGGCGGCGATCGCGCGCAGCTCGGCCACGTCGGTGAGCGCCAGGTGCGCGCCGTCCGGCAGGTGGTCCGCGGCCGGTCCGGCGGTGAGGAGCGCCGCCCAGGTCTCCGCGGCCTCTGCCAGGTCGCCCTGCTCCAGCCTGGCGAGGTCGTCGCGCAGCAGGTCGGAGAGCTGCGCCGGCGGATGCAGGTCCGCGACGCTCAGGAACTCGCTGGCGGGGAGCATCTCGACGCGGTCGAGGCGACGCCGGCTCGCCTGGGTTATCGGGTCAAAGGTGCGGATCGACTCCACCTCGTCGCCGAACAGCTCGACGCGCACCGGCTCGGCGGCGCCAGGCGGCCAGGCGTCGACGATCCCGCCGCGATTGGCGAACTCCCCGACGCCACTCACCTCGACTGCCGCCTCGTACCCGCCCGCGACCAGCGAGGTGAGCAGAGAGCGCTGAGCGACCCGCTCCCCGACTCGCAGCGACACGCGTGCAGCGCGGAGCTGCTCCGGGGAGAGGCTGCGCTGCGCCAACGCCAGCAGCGGCGCCACGACGACGAAGTTCCGCTCGCCGGCGCCCAGCAGCCCCAGCACGTCGAGGCGGTCGGCCGACTCCTCGTGCTCCGGGAGTGCCCGCTCGAGCGGGAGCGAGGCGCGTTCGGGCAGGACGCGGATGGTGGCGCCGTGCAGCCAGGCGTCGAGGTCGTCGGCCAGGCGATGCGCCTCATCGTCGTTGCGAGCCACCACGACCAGCGGCCTGGCCGGCGCAAGGCTGAGCCTGCGTGCGGCCAGATACGCGGGACGCGCGGCCGCTGGCACGCGCACCGGACCGCTCGCCAGCGAGCCAACCAGCTCGGGGGTCAGGGCGGCGGTCCTGCCCGCTCCGCTCGCGCGCCGCGGAGCGGCCTCGAGCGCGGTCGCCGTCACTCGGGATCCTCTGTCAGATCGGAGCCATTGAAGGCGTTCATCGCCTCGTCGATTCCCGCACGCAGCCAGAGCTCAGCCGCGTCGGCGGCGGTCGCGATCGCCTCGTTGGCCAGCTCGCGCTCGTCTGG
>Ga0307308_10000416_pt1 | contig 14984 bp, 17 predicted proteins | sample ER_DNA_195_FD_194501 | JGI IMG/M metagenome (GOLD analysis project Ga0307308, IMG submission 194501) | Bulk soil microbial communities from the East River watershed near Crested Butte, Colorado, United States - ER_DNA_195 | ecosystem: Environmental > Terrestrial > Soil > Floodplain | place...
GGCTCGCTCGCTGCGAAGCGGCGAAACCGTCAGTCCGGCATCGGACTCTGGTGACCCTAGCGCAGTGGCTCCACCCGTTCCCATTCCGAACACGGAAGTGAAACGCTGCAGCCCCGATGGTAGTACGGCGATAGGCCGTGCGAGAGTAGGACGTCGCCAGAACTAAATGCCCGGTGGGTTAATTCCATCGGGCATTTTGCTTTCTGGCACGCCTACTCGAGCAGAGAACGCGCCGTGCCAGGAGGCCAGCGGATAGACGGTCGGGGCCCGCGTTGGCAGCGGGCTAGCGAATGGGAGTTCGCGAGTCAATAGGACGTCGCCAGAACCCAGCACTTGCTAGTCAAAGGGCTGGGTTTTTTTTATCGCCTCCTTAAGGACGGGGCGGCGGAAGGCCACCAGGCCATAACAGAACATCGGTGGTCTGTGACCAGCCGAATCCAGATCCGGAGAGCACAGGCCGCCTGTTGGCGATGGCTGCAGGCGTGGCGCACTTGTCGAACCTTCAATCCAATTTCACGTACTCTAACTGATCCTTAATCGCGTTCCAAAACGCGCCTGCCGACTCCGCGTTCAACAATTCGCGATAAACAAACTCCGATACAATGCATGTATCGATACGAATGTCCCTCTCGAAACTCGATATCTAACGTGCGGTTCTCTGCGTCGTACCTTACTGCCGTAATCGCAGATGACCCCAGCCTCACCCGCCTCATAAAAGCGTGCTCCTTTATCTTTTCGCCGATAGTGTCTTAACGTGCGGGTATCGTAGGATCAAATCGTCGGCAGTGATTAATGTCAGATTCGCAATGCGCGCTGTAGCCACCAAAACGCGATCGGCTGGATCGTTGTGAAATTTTCCAGGCAGATTGTAAGCTTCCCATGCAATCTCGTGGCTCACGTCGAGCGTTGCCGCGTTCAGCTCTTCAAGAGAGAACTGTTTCCACTCTGCAAATCGATGTCTCAGTCGTAAAAGCCCGAGATGAATCAGCCGAGCAATTTCCAGCGCCGAAATAGCGGACACAAAACGCTCCTGCGCAATATCGGCCAATTCACGTCGGCTTTTTTGGCCCAGCTGCTCTGGATTCTCCTGACTCCAAATCCAAATGTGCGTGTCAAGGAGGTAGCTCACTGCACAAGCCAATCCTTCTCGATATCAGAATGAATGATGTCTCCCTTGATTTCCATCCAGCCTTTCAACGCCCCGAGGCGTATGCGCTTTTTTGGTTTTACCACTGGCTCCACGCGCGCGATCGGTTTTCCGCGCAGGGTCACTAAAATCGGCTCTTTCGTCTTCTGCACATCTTTAAGCAGCCCAATGCACTTCGCTTTGAACTCAGAGATCAATACCGTTTTCACGCTAAAATAATACCTGGTCAAGCGACTAGGTCAACTCGGCCTGCGGACCGCGCGAAGATTTCCCTTCCCGAGAGGGTCGGCGCGCGGCGACCTCGTGAATACGCCCTCGCGTTGTTGAAGCCTCCCTTCCTAGCGCCCGATGGACTGCACGATCAGGCAGCAATTACTCCGGGCGCGGCAAGGTCCGATCCCGATTGTAAAACAGAACGAGGAGTCAGCGAACATTAGTCGCCTAGCGTTCAACTCAGAATCACACGGAGACTCGCCTTGTCGAGCGCATGGTTCGACAGATGCATGGTGACATACAGTCCGATGATGAGCCCGGTTACCGAACGAAGATCGGCAATCGTCAGTCTTCTCATCCACGTGCTGGTTCGGTGACCTTGCATTGAATCATACAAACTCGCTTTCCGAAGTACAAGGCGCGGTCGTTAGAAACAATCCCAAACCGTCTTGATTTTGCCAGTAGGTTTTGTAAAACGGCGCGATGAGTGAGGAAACCATACCACCACCTGTCCCCCAACCGGTTCCTCGCACTGCGCCCGCCGCAATTTGGAGTCTTGTTTTAGCAGTTCTTTTTTTCATCGGCGGATGGCTTTTCACCGCGATCCCCGCTGTCATTTGCGGCCACATTGCTCGGTCGAAAATCCGCAAATCCGGCGGAGCGCTTCGCGGTAAGGGAATCGCCACGGGAGGGCTAAGCTTAGGCTACATCGCGCTCGTGCTCGGTGTAATGGGCATCCCGCTACTTGTCGGAATGATCCAGTCAGATCGCGAGCGCTTGCATCGCCTTGCCACTGAACGAAAGGAAATTGCTTCCAGCGATGGCAAAATCAAGGTCACGCTCCCCGGTCTGTGGACGAAACTGCCAGAGCTCAATAAACAGGCGTCATTACAAGTAGGTAACAAGAGCAAAGAAATGTATTTGGTCGTAATCACCCAAGCGAAGGCTGACCTCAACAATTTCGATCTGGAAAAACATCATCAGCTGACGCGTGATCGGATGCTGCACAAAATGAAAAACGCGTCCGCCACTGAACCTGTTGCGCTGACGATCGATGGTCATCCCGCAATGCAAGACGAACTAAGCGGGACGGAAAACAACACGAATGTCGTTTTTCTTCATACGACCGTGGACGATGGCGATCATTTTCAACAGATCCTCGCCTGGACGCTCATGTCGCGCTGGAAAGAACAGAATCAATGGCTACGCGAAATTACCCGAACGTTTCGTAGTGAGAAATAGGCGGTGATTCAGATAGGAGAAGTCGGAATAAGCGGGAACGGCACGAATGTCCCTCTCGAAACTCGCCATCCAATGTCCGCCTCCGATTGCGGAAGAACCGATCCTGAAGCGTTGTGTCATTCAGCTCATTGATCGTCGCGAGTACATGCGCTAAGACAAGGATTACATCAACCGAAAGGTTTTCATGCTAACCAGTCAAAAAGTCGTCGATGCGATAAACGAGCAAATCGGATACGAATTCAGCGCGGAGTTGCAATATTACGCGATCGCAGCGCATTTTGCGGCGGAGGCATTGCCGCAACTTTCGCAGCATTTTTTCCGACAAGCGGAAGAGGAAAAAGGGCACGCACTGCGCTTCATTAAATATGTGGTCGACGCCGGCGGACGCGTAGCGATTCCGGCGATCGATGCGCCGAAATCGAAGTTCAAGACAGCACGCGACGCTGTGAAACTTTCGCTCGACCAGGAGATTCATGTCACCCAGCAGATTAACGGGTTGGTAAAACTGGCCCGGAAGCAGAACGACTACATCACGATCAATTTCCTTCAGTGGTTCCTGACCGAGCAACTCGAGGAAGTTTCGTCGATGGATAATCTCCTCAAAATCATCGAGCGCGCCGGGACTGACTTGCTTCAAGCTGATGAATATCTCGCGCGCGTCGGGCTGAGAACCATGCCCGAACCGCCGAAGCAATAGCAACGTGGTCCGAGCCGGACTGGCATTGTTGCATCCGGTTATTTGCCCCTGAGGACACCGCCAGTGCAACGGCCGCGACAAGAGCGGAGGCTGGTATGAGGTTCAAAGATCATTTTTCGAGACAGGCCGCTGATTACGCGAAATTTCGACCCCGCTACCCGCAAGAGTTATTTAATTATCTGGGAACCACCGCGCCGAGTCGTCAGCTCGCGTGGGATTGCGGCACGGGAAATGGACAAGCGGCGGTCCGATTGGCATCAGTGTTCGATCGCGTGATCGCGACCGATGCCAGCGAGAAACAGATCGCGAATGCGGAACCGCAAGAGCGCGTCGAGTATCGTGTCACGCCGGCTGAAAACAGCGGCATCGAATCAGAGACGATTGATCTGATCATGGTGGCGCAGGCATTGCACTGGTTCGACCTGAACGGCTTTTACGCAGAAGTGCAGCGAGTATTGAAGCCTGACGGCGTCCTCGCTGCATCAGCTTACAACTTGTTGCACATCGATCCGGCGATCGACGAGGTCGTGAATCGATACTATTACGAGGTGGTTGGGCCTTTCTGGCCGCCGGAGCGCAAGCTGGTAGAGCAGTTCGCTGATCTCCCCTTCCCGTTTCACGAGATCGATCCGGCGAAATTCGAAATGACGGCGTCGTGGGATCTCGAGCATCTGGTGGGATACCTTCGAACGTGGTCCTCGACTCAGCGGTTCATCGCCGCGAAAGACAGCGATCCGTTGCAGCAAATAACCGACGACCTTAGCAATGCGTGGGGCGACCCCCAGCAAATCCGAAAAGTTGTTTGGCCACTAACCTTGCGCGTTGCCGTAAACACCACGCCTAACCCCGGGGCGAATGAAGTGAACCCCCACTGCTCAAGAATTGCAGGCTAACGAGCTGGTGAAGTAAAAGCTTGCAGTGAGGATGCGTTTGCGAATTCAATGCCCACATGAAAATAAAACCGTTAGCATGCGCAGTCGTCGCCGGATGCGTGTTGGGCTGCGTGGCATCAAAACAAACGCAGAACATTACGGGAAAGGTATGCTCGTGTACGCAAAGTGAGCTTAGGCTGCAAGAATCCGCATCAGATATATGGTGGATAATTCCACGGACGCCGAGTAGCCCCCCGTGTCCGCCGGCTAGCTCCACGGTCACAGTCGCATTGCCACCCGATGCGCAAAGGAAGCAAGGGCCGTGGCCGTGTCAAACACCGACTCCGACCCCGAAACCCCTGTCACACTAGCGATCTCAGGGCGATGCACGTCGCGTAAATTGCGTTATCATAGCAATCGGTCGGCTGTAGATGGGAGTTGGATCGTCAATGTAGTGGCGGCGCATCAGTCCGGCGCGCAAAAGCCTTGAATACTTTCCTCTAAGTCCGTCTAATCGGTCACTATGAATATGAAAACAGCATTTAGTTTATTGGCAGCAGCGAGTCTGGCGTTCAGTAGCGCAGCTTTTGCCGCGGATGCGAAGACTTATCAAGTGACCGGGCCCGTCCTCGAAGTCACCGATTCAATGATTGCGGTCCAAAAAGGAAAGGATCGTTGGGAAGTCAATCGTGACGCGAATACCAAGGTCACGGGCGACCTTAAGGTTGGCGAGAAAGTGACTATCACCTACACCATGTCAGCCACAGAAGTGGAAGTGAAGGCCGGCAAGGGTGGAAAGAAAGAAGGTGCCAGTCCCGCCGGTGCGCCTAAGAAAAAATAACAGAGCACAATTCAAATCGCCGGGTACGCAAAACGTATCCGGCGATTTCTTTCTGTAGCCGCGCAGCTGTGCGACGTGCAGATACGGCCCACAGGGCCGTGGCTACAGGCACCTATCGCCGGCGGCTGCCGCTGCCACCGAGAATTCCCCCCAAAATTCCGCGAACAAGCTGGCGCCCGAGCTGGCTGCTCGCCGCGCGCATCGCGCTCTTTGCCACTGACGTCGCAAGCGAGTCGCGAACGGCGCCACGCGGCCCAATTGTTGGTTGAAAAGCCGCTGTGACCGGTCCCAAGGCTTCCGCAAGCATCGATGGTTTGGTTTGTTCGCCCGCCGAGGCGTCCGCTGCCACAGGCGGAGTCTCGGCCGTTTGAACTTTCTCCCCTGCTCTAGCCTGCAGTATTTCGTAAGCCGATTCGCGATCGATTGCTTTCTCGTAATGCCCTGCAAGGACAGAGGAATTTATGATCTGTTTTCGTTGATCTGGCGTGATCGCGCCAACCTGACTACGCGGCGGCACAATTTTTGCGCGCTCGACAATTTGTGGACTGCCGTTTTCATCCAGCATCGAGACGAGCGCTTCGCCAACCGCAAGTTGGGTAAGCACCGTCTCGACTTTGAGGTTCGGATTTTGCCGGAAAGTTTCCGCAGCGGCTTTCACTGCTTTCTGATCGCGCGGGGTAAACGCTCGCAACGCATGCTGCACGCGATTCCCCAGCTGCCCGAGGACAACATCGGGGATATCGAGCGGATTCTGGCTGACGAAATAAACGCCAACGCCTTTGGAACGAATCAGTCGCACCATTTGCTCGATCTTTTGTTGGACCGTCGGCGCGATGTCGGCGAACAGCAGATGCGCTTCGTCGAAGAAGAAAACCAGCTTAGGTTTCTCCGGATCACCAATTTCCGGAAGATTCTCGAACAACTCCGAGAGCATCCAAAGCAGGAACGTCGCGTAAACCTTCGGCGACTTTTGCATCAACTTGTCCGCAGCAAGGATATTGATCGCACCTTTGCCGCTTTGCGTTTGGATCAGGTCATCGAGATTGAGGACCGGTTCGCCGAAAAACTTGTCGGCGCCTTGTGATTCCAGTGCGAGAAGACTGCGCTGGATTGCTCCTGCGCTGGCAGCAGAGATATTTCCGTACTGCGTTTTAAATTGATCAGCATTGTCCGCGACGTACTGCAACATCGCTCGCAGGTCCTTTAGATCGAGAAGAAGCAATCCGTTTTCGTCGGCGACCTTGAACACCATATTAAGCACGCCTTCCTGCGTTTCATTCAATTCGAGTAAACGCGCGAGCAGCAGCGGACCCATTTCCGAAACGGTTGCGCGCACCGGGTGGCCCTGCTCGCCGAATATATCCCAAAACACCACCGGATAGGCTTCGCCTTTGAAATCATCAATCTTCAGCTCCCTCGCGCGCTCGAGGACTTTCAGATTATTTCCGCCAGGCTGACTCAGTCCCGCAAGATCGCCTTTCACGTCTGCCATAAAGACCGGCACGCCGCGGCCGCTGAAATTCTCCGCGAGCGTTTGCAGCGTGACCGTTTTTCCCGTGCCGGTGGCGCCCGCGATCAGTCCGTGGCGGTTCGCCATTTTCGGCAGCAAAAAGATCGGTTTCTTCGATTGAGCGACGAAAATCGGTTCTGACATGATAGGCAATTATGATTTTGCCAACGGCATTGCAATTGTCCAGCACTGGTCGTGCGCCCATGTCGAGGGCCGCGGCTAGAGCGAGCGTTTTCGCCAGGCGCCAAGGACGAGTCCGCTGATTGAGAAAGCGATAAATGGCCGACCCATGTCGATCAAGATTAGTGGCCATGGATTTGTTTCGAAAGCGGAGAACAAGGCAATCGTGACATGTTCAACAAACAAAAAGCCGAACCAGCAAACCAGCGCGACCTTCAATCCACCGACCGCGGTGGTCGCATTGAGACGTGAGATCAGCCAAGCCAACGTGTAATTCACGACGATTGCAGTGACGACAGCAAAGACGTACGCGCCAACGTTATGCGTGCGCTCGATGTCGGTCATCGTTCGAGCATGGAGATCGAGCCACTTCTCGCCAAAGATGCTGTACCAGCCCCAGCCAATCAGTTGGTGGACCACAACAAGGATCCAGACGGCAAGATGATTTATCTTCGTGTTCACAAAAGTTTGCGGATTATCCGGGCGTCGGAAGTTCGATTGCAAGTAGATTCCTACACCCGTCGCGGGCTCGGGGTGCTTTAGACATCACCTCAGTAAAGGTATGGTTTAGAGAGCGGGAATGCGTTCTTAATTAATTCGAGACGCGGTTTGGAGTCGTCGGCAATGATGACTTCCACGACATCGAATCGGAAAAGGATGTCGGGATTATCCAGCATTCGGAGCCAGGCCAGAGCACCACGAGAAATGCGCTTTCGTTTTTCTCGATCAACCGCTTCGAAGGGGCGACCGAAATCCTCGCGGCCGCGGGTCTTTACTTCAACAAACACCAGTGTGTCATTATCACGACAGACAACATCGATCTCACCGCCGCTGCGACCGCGGAAATTGCAGAAGAGGACCTTGTAACCGTTACGCCTGAGGTAGCGGCGCGCTAATTTCTCGCCGCGCGCTCCTCGCCGGAGATGGCCGGATTCGGACGACTTCCTCCAACGCGAGAAGCGGTTGTGCCACCGGTTCGAAAGATCGGCGATGGATTGGGCAAGGGCCGAATTCATGGAGTTTCAGCAGATGCAGTTCGGTTCCGTAGCCTTTGTGTTGGTGGAAGCAATACTGTGGGAACTGGGCGCAAAAGTCACGCATCATCCGATCGCGCGTTACCTTGGCGATCACACTCGCTGCAGCGATGCTCAGACTGATGCAGTCGCCAGCAATAATCGCAGTCTGCGGAAGCGGAAAAGGAATGACTGGCAGTCCATCGACCAAAACATGATCGGGCGGTTCGATCAGTGCTGTGATTGCCAGGCGCATCGCTCGATGGCTCGCGCGCAGAATGTTGATGCGATCAATCTCAACGGAATCGACAGTTCCGACCGTCCATCTGACTTCGGGATGGGACACCAGATCCGAATAAATTTCCTCCCGCAATTCCGGCGCAAGCTGCTTGGAATCGTTCAGACGACGATGACGGAATTTCTCAGGGAGAACTACCGCAGCGGCCACAACCGGGCCCGCCAACGCACCCCGACCAGCTTCATCAATCCCCGCGATACGCGCGACACCGGTGCCGCGCAGTTTTTTCTCGTAACGAAATCCGCATCGCCGATACATTTTCGCGATTTATTGACTCGACGATTTAACGATTTAACGAATTCGCTAAATCACTCAATCATTAAATCGCTAAATGATTTCTCATTCTCTTACCGCTGTTGCTTCCTTACCCTTGCGGGTGCGAAGGTAATTTAATCTGGCACGACGCGCGCGGCCTTGTTGCTCCACCTCTACTTTTGCGATGCGAGGCGAGTGCAGTGGAAACACACGCTCGACGCCTTCGCCGTAGGAGATTCGCCGCACGGTGAATGTTTCGTTAATTCCTCGACCCTTGCGGCCAATGACTATGCCGGCGAATATCTGGACTCGTTCTTTATCCCCTTCCACCACACGGGTGTGAACGCGCACGCTGTCTCCGACAGAAAACGCTGTCACTTCGTCTTTGTGCTGCTCTTTCTCAATGGCATCGATGATCTGATTCATGAAAAAATCCTCCTCCCACCCGCTCGGGCGGGCGAACAGTTTCCAGCAGGATGGGTCAAATTGCAAACGTCAACGGAAGCGTTTAGCGATGGAGAAACCAATGAACCACCAGATCGCTAAATCATTAAAATCGGCTATCTTCTGAGCCTATCGCGCCCGTAGTTCAACTGGATAGAACGACGGCCTCCGGAGCCGTAGGTTGCGCGTTCGAGCCGCGCCGGGCGCATTCGTTCGCCAGCCGTCGCTCCGCTCCGTAAGGGAATACTTCTGGAATTTCACCAGCTCGGATTTGGCGCTGAATGGCGCGCCAGAAATCGGCCCTAAAAATCTCGCGGTGATGTTCGAGCAGCGCGGCCAGAGCCGGCTTTGGGAAAGCTAGGAATTGCAAAAATTCCTCGGGAAAAATGTCGTTCTCACGCACGGAGAACCACGGTTCGGCGGCGATTTCTTCCTCTGGAGTCCGCGCTTCCGGCAGGTTGCGAAAATGACAATCGGTAAGGAAGCAAAGCTCATCGTAATCGTAAAAGACGACACGGCCGTGCCGGGTCACGCCAAAATTTTTGGTGAGCAGATCCCCCGGAAAAATATTGGACGCAGCAAGGTCTTTGATCGATTGCCCGTAATCACGCCCGGCAGCCGCGATTGCTTCCGCCTCGTTTTCCCGGAAAAAAAGGTTGAGCGGGCGAAGACGACGCTCGACATAAGCGTGCGCGATGACGACGTCGCTGCCCTCCATCTTCACAATGGAAGCGGCATCGCGCAAAAGTTCGGCCAGCAACTCAGGATCGAAACGGTCCGCCGGGATGCGCAGATGCTCGAACTCGTGCGCTTCGACCAATCGTCCCGCGCGGTCATGTTCGAAAACCAATCGGTAGCGCCGCCGCACGTCCTCGTGGGTGCTATCTTTCGGCAAATCAAATCGATCTTTGATCAGTTTAAAAACGACATCGTAGCTCGGCAGCGTGAAGACGCTCATCACCATTCCGCGAGCTCCTTCGGCCACGACGAAACGATCGCTCGACTTGCGCAGGTGGGCGATAAAATCGCGGTAAAATTCCGTTTTACCGTGGCGATGAAAACCGATGGCGTTGTAGAGATCAATCAAACGTTTGCGCGGCATCAATTGCTGAAGATAACGCACAAGCCGATAGGGACATTCAACCGCCACCCGAAAATAGGAGCGGGTAAACGAAAACAAAATCGCAAGGTCGACATCTCCATGTAACAGCGCATCGAGGATGATGCCGCGCTCATTTTCGTGACGAAGGCAAAGCGCAATGGGTAAGGGCAACTTTCCTTCGCGCAAGACGCGGCCCACCAAATAGGCGCCGCGTCCGCGATAAAAAACGCTTGAGACAATCTCCAGTTCGGGCTGCGCATCTTTCGCCGCGCGCGCCGCTTCAATTCGCGCCGAAGCCAGTTTCGCCGTCACCCGCAGGTCGTCCCAGCAGGTTTCGTCAAAAGCATCCGTCAACGCCGAACACAGCAGTTCGGGCAGGCTTTGGCCGCGATAAGTTTTCGCGACAGTGATTGGGGCGCTCGGCGGCGGCGCGTCGAAATCGGTATCGACAAATTCGATTGCCTGGTCCACGCCGGCGGTGGCAAAAACGCGGCGGGTTAACGAATTGAAAAATGTCTCGGCGATTTCCCACGCCGGCGAGCGCGCGATAAGCGACGAGTAAACAGCTTTGATCCCCTTCCAGATGCTGCGTTCCGGCAAACGAACGCCCATCAATTCGCGTATGCGACTTGTTAGGCCATCCAGAACATCGTTGTAAAACCGCAGGCGCTCGGCCGCGTCATTGAAACTGCCGGCCCAATCGCGCGCCAAAAAACGTTCACGCGCACGCTCGGTGATGGCGTTGAAGCGCGTTTGGTAATCGAAAAAAGCTTGCTGTGTGGTTTCGGCGCAACGCGCGGCGAGACGACTGTCGGTCAGAGCGGAAGAATCTTGCGCAACGTTTTCCCTGGCGATTGCCGATCTTGAATTCAACGGAACTGCTCCGCTTCGGTCGAGTCGCCCAACGCTGTGGTCGAGCTTTTGCCGTCGGCGATAATTTGGGCAACGAGATCGAAGTAACCGGTGCCAACTTCGCGTTGATGTTTCGTCGCCGAATAGCCATCGCGTTCGGCGGCAAATTCCGCCTCCTGTAATACCGCATACGCCGCCATGCCGTGGTCGCGATAGTCGCGCGCCAGATTGAACATGCTGGAGCTGAGCGCGTGAAATCCAGCGAGCGTAACGAATTGAAATTTGTAACCCATCGCCCCGAGCTCGCGCTGAAATTTTGCGATGCTGGCGCTGTCGAGTTTCTTTTTCCAGTTGAACGACGGCGAACAATTGTAAGCTAATAGCTTGTCAGGGAATTTTGCGCGCAGATTGTCGGCGAATCGCTTTGCTTCCGCCAAATTCGGTTCGCTCGTTTCGCACCAGATCACATCGGCAAACGGTGCGTAACTTTGCGCACGCGCGATTGCCTGGTCGAGTCCGGCGCGCACGCGAAAGAAGCCTTCCGACGTTCGTTCGCCGGTGAGAAATTCGCGATCGCGCTCATCCACATCGTTCGTCACGAGAGCGGCGGCATTCGCGTCCGTTCGCGCGATCAGGATCATCGGCACGTCGCAAACATCGGCCGCCAAACGCGCGGCGATGAGATGCTTGATGGCGGTGCGCGTCGGCACCAAGACCTTGCCGCCCATATGTCCGCATTTTTTCTCGCTCGCGAGCTGATCTTCGAAATGTACGCCGGCCGCGCCGGCTTCGATCATTGCCTTCGTTAGTTCGAAAACATTGAGCGGTCCACCGAAACCAGCCTCGCCGTCGGCTACGATGGGCGCGAACCAGTCGATATCGATCTTACCTTCGGCGTGGTAAATTTGATCGGCGCGCTGCAGGACTTGATTGATTCGCCTAACGAGTGCGGGCACGCTGTTCGCTGGATACAAACTTTGGTCGGGATACATTTGGCCGGCAAGGTTTGCGTCTGCCGCTACCTGCCAGCCGCTCACGTAAATCGCCTTCAAGCCCGCTTTGACCTGTTGCATCGCTTGATTGCCGGTCAGCGCGCCGAGGGCCGCGACGTAATCTTCGTTCTGCAACAGTTGCCAAAGTTTTTCCGCGCCGCGTCGCGCAAGCGTGTGCTCGATGCGCAGGCTGCCCCGCACGAGCTCTACGTCTGCCGACGAATATGGTCTTGTTATGCCGCGCCAGCGCGCGTCGGCTTCATTCAAGTTTTTCATAGCCTGGCAACGTTAGAAATTCCGCGAACTCATCGTCGGTCGTCATCCTATCGAACAAATCGCGCGCGACTTCGAATTTCCCTTTGGCAAAACGATCGACACCGATCGCTTGCTTGATTTTCGTTAGTTCTTCCGTCAGCACTTCGCGAAATAGTTTGTTCGTAACTTTGCGGCCATCGCTCAGTTTTCCATCGGGATGTCGAATCCATTGCCAGACTTGGGCGCGCGAGATTTCCGCCGTGGCGGCGTCTTCCATCAAATTGAAAATCGGGACGGCGCCGCTGCCGCGCAGCCACGCCTCGAGATATTGCACGCCCACGCTCACGTTCGTACGCAAACCTTGCTCGGTAATCGGGCCGCGCGGACCGAAATCTAGCAGGTCTTTCGCGCAAAGATCGACATCGTCCCGTTGGCGCGCGATTTGGTTAGGCTGCGGCATCAGGCGGTCGAATGCTTCGGTCGCGAGCTGGACCATTCCGGGATGCGCCACCCACGTTCCATCGTGACCATCGCCGGCTTCGCGTTCCTTGTCCCCGCGCACTTTGGCGAATGCTTCTTCGTTTGCGCGTGGATTGTTCTTCACCGGAATCTGCGCTGCCATTCCCCCCATCGCGAAAGTTTTCCGACGATGACAAGTCTTGATGCAGAGCAATGAATATGAATGCATGAAATGCGTCGTCATCGTAATGACCGCGCGATCAGCCAGAAGGAAATCCGGTTTGCGGCGAAATTTTTTGATGCAGGAAAAAATGTAATCCCAGCGACCGCAATTAAGCCCGGCAGAATGCTCGCGCAGCTCGTAAAGAATCTCGTCCATCTGGAATGCAGCCGGAATAGTCTCGATTAGAACCGTCGCGCGGACCTTGCCTTGTTGAATCCCAAGCTCATCCTGAGCCAGCTTGAAAGCGTCGTTCCAAATGCGCGCTTCGAGGTGGCTCTCCATTTTCGGCAGGTAAAAATACGGGCCGCTCCCGCGCGCGATCAGTTCCTTAGCATTGTGAAAAAAGAAGAGACCGAAATCAAACAACGCGCCGGCGACCGGCTCGCTATCAACGAGCAGATGTTTCTCGTCCAGATGCCAGCCACGTGGCCTAACGAATAAGACGGCGGTGCGTTCGTTGAGCCGATATTCTTTTCCCTCAGGATTCGTGAACGTGATCGTGCGTCGAATGGCGTCGCGCAAATTGATTTGGCCTTCCACCATGTTGGTCCAAGTCGGCGCGTTGGCGTCCTCGAAATCGGCCATGAAAACTTTCGCGCCGGAATTGAGCGCGTTGATCACCATCTTGCGATCAGTCGGCCCGGTAATTTCCACTCGACGGTCCTGCAAATCGCGCGGAACCTGTGCGCAGCTCCAATCGCCTTCGCGAATGTGTTTAGTTTCCGGTAGGAAATCCAGCGACTCGCCACGGTCGAATGCCTCTTGTCGATCTCGTCGGTGTTGGAGACATTCGCGGCGGCGCGATTCAAACGCGCGATGCAATTTCGCGACAAACGACAAGGCATCCGGCGTGAGAATTTCGTCATAACCCGTTGCGATCGCGCCCGTGATTTTCACTCCGTGAGGAAGATCGCAGACTAATGATTGCGTCATAATCGAGAGTTGGAAGTTTTTAGGGGCCCTATAATGGGGCTTACAATCTCGGTTTGAAATTCAAAAATTCGGCCGCGCCGGGCGCAGTCGTAGCATGTCACCCGCAGGGCGCACCGCCGCCATTCATCACGGAACTTTGCGAAGGCAAAACGGGAAGTATGCCTCAAGCTGTCGTCAGACCTGCGCGGATTACAGCTGATACGAGAATTGACGCGAGCGCGGCCTCATCGCGACGGTTCCGGACTTGGTTCCGCGTACTCTTGAATGCGTCATGCGTTAGAACAACTGCTTCCCGCGGATCATCGGTCAATCGAGAAGCGAAGCTGTAAACAGCGGGATAATAACGAGCGACCAAACTATCAAAACGTGAGGTTTTCGCTTTCATCGTCGGCTTCCTTTTCATTGGTCGCACTCTCATTAATTTCCAGTTCACTACATTCTACGGGAATGACCAAGGGAAGTTCTCAATAAACGCGGTGGTCGCAGCGGCAAGTTTGACCCCCTTCGCAACGCGCCTATGCTGCTTGCAAACAGCTTCCTTGGAGGAATTACCATGTTAAAACGATCGTTTGCCACTCTCCTTATTCCGGCGTTCGCCTGCGGAATCCTCAGTGCGCAGGAGCTCTCGCCAACACATCTTCATCAACCCACGCTGACGCCGCAAAACAGCGGAACCACCAACGGTCTGATCGCCGTGTGGCCAGTGAACCCGCAAGTGGTTTGGGCATGCGGTCGTGCTGGCACGTTCACCGTCACCACTGACGGTGGACAGACGTGGAGCGCCAGCGTAGTGCCGGGTGCCGAAGCGCTGCAATTCCGCGATGTGCAGGCCTTCAGCGCGAGCGTTGCTTATTTGATGTCCATAGGAACATCCGGGGACCCAACAGAGTTTCGCATCTACAAGACTGAGGACGGCGGGGCGACCTGGACGATTCAATTCGAAAATCAGAATCCGAATGCTTTCTATGACGGCTTCGCGTTCTGGACGCCGAACCGGGGCATCGCACACAGCGACTCGGTAAATGGAGTGTTCCCGGACCTCCGCACTACCGACGGAACGACGTGGGAGGATATCAGTAACAATATGCCGCCGGCGTTGCCGGGAGAATTCTCCTTCGCGTCGAGTGGTACTTGCGTCACAACCCAAGGTGGGCGGAACGCGTGGATTTGTACGGGTGGATCGGATATTGCAAGAGTCCTCGCCACCAGAGACGGAGGCGATACTTGGAACGCGTATAACACTCCCCTAGTAAGCTCGCCCAGCGCCGGCGCCTTCACGGTCGATTTTCGTGATCCACACCACGGCATCGTGGGTGGCGGTGATTTGGACTCCGGCGATCCCAATAACGCACGCACTGCGATTTCGAGCGATGGAGGTCAGACGTGGACTCTTACCAACCCTCCGCCAGTTACGGGAGCCATCTTCGGCTTGAGCTACGTAGGTCACTCTGGTGGT
>Ga0307308_10000418_pt1 | contig 14981 bp, 14 predicted proteins | sample ER_DNA_195_FD_194501 | JGI IMG/M metagenome (GOLD analysis project Ga0307308, IMG submission 194501) | Bulk soil microbial communities from the East River watershed near Crested Butte, Colorado, United States - ER_DNA_195 | ecosystem: Environmental > Terrestrial > Soil > Floodplain | place...
AGCACGATCTTGCCGAGGGTCACCGCCCCCGCATATGTGCCTGCTTCGGCGGGACTGAGGACCGCCGGTGCGAGGACCGCGTCGATATTCGTGAGCGCGGCGTACGCGAGCAGCACCACCGCAGCGAAGGCAAAGAACCTCGTCTCTTCACCGCCGAGCTCGACGAGAGCGGTCGCCCGCCGCGCGGCGCGCAGGAGCGGGGCCAGCGGCAACGCCGCCACGAGCACGCTCACCGCGATCGCGGCGGCCGCGCCTGCGAATGCTCCGTTCACGCCGAAACCGAGAAGAACGAACGCGATGCCGAGCACAAGGCGGGAGCCCGCTTGCACGATGAGCACGCTCCCCATCCATCCGAAGCGCGCGAGCCCCTGGAGGAGCCCAAGCGCGAAGGTCAACATTCCCGCGAAGAACAGGCTCACGCCAAGGAACGCCACGGCTATCGCCGGCAGCGCTAGCCCGGCCGAGATCAGTCCGGCGAGCGCGACGATGAGGAGTGCAAGGATCGCCATCGCGATCGCAACGCGTACGGACCACCGTCGGACGAATTGATGAAGCGCGCCCTCGTCGTCGCGAGCGCGGTACTGCGCCGCGAGCTTCGCCGTCGCCGATTGGATGACCTGGCTCGAGATCGACTCGAGGATCAGCACGCCGAAGAGCGCAATGAGGATCGCGTACTGCTCCGCGGTGAGCAGCCGCGCCATCACGAGCTGATAACCGAATCCGAGCACGTTGGCGATCGTCGTGGCGGCGAGAAGCCAGAGCGCGCCGGAGTTCGCGCGGGCTCTGGCGATCACCGCCGCGAGTATGACGAGGCGATGCCCTTTGGCCAGGTCACGTCGGTCGCACCCGCGAACCCCGCGAGATCCTCGACCGCGGCCTCGATGGCTCGGCGGGTCGATCGATCCCGCGGCGCGTCACGTTCGAGCCGGAATGTGATCACTTCGAGTCGGCCGCGCTCGCGGTCGACCTTCGGGTCGACGGTGCCGATGAGCTGATCGCCATGCAGGATGGGCATCGCCCAGAAGCCACGAACGCGTAGAGGCTTCGGGACGTAGATCTCCATCCGGTAGCGCATCCCGAACAGGAGCTCCGTGCGAGGGCGGTTGATGATCAAGCTGTCGAACGGAGAGAGCAGCGTCGTCCGATCGGATGACGCCTTGCGCTGCCGCAGGGCGGACGTGAGCGCGAAATAGGGTCCGCGAAGTCCCTCGACGGTGAGGCGCGTCGCGGTCCCCTCGCGCTCCAGAGCCGCCAGCGCCTCCTCGTTCACGTGCCGGTTGAGTGCGTAGTAGAGCTGGAGATCCCGGAGGGTCGCGACCCCGAGGGCGCCGAGCGCGCGCTCGGTCGCGCCGCGGGAGGCGGCCTTTGCTGTCATGGGTCGCACTCTGGGCAGCCAGCTCTTCGTCAGGGTCCACATCTTCTTGCCCCCGACCCGGCCGCCTACTGACACCTCACCGAGGCGCAACAGGAACATCAGCATCTGCGAGACGTTGCGCTCGGCGGTCCACCCGGAGCTCGTCCACGAATCGACCGCGCGGTCCTCGAAAGCGGTGAGGGGTAGCGATCCGTGCTTCCGAAGGCGCGCGATCACGTCGCGACGCAGTAACTCGTTCTTCTTCATCCAGGTGTGCATCCGTCCTGATCGGGACGCCGGGTCGAAGCCCCGCCGGACCTTGCGCGTGTGAACCTCGTGAAGCGGCCGATCCGAGGTCGGCAGGATGAACGAGATCGTCTCGTAGAGAGCTTTGTCCTTCCACATGAGCTGGTCGAAGTCCGCACGGTCGAACGTGCCGTGACGCGACCACAGGACGAGCAGGTGGTTGCGCGCGACGACGTTCGTCGGATCGAGCTGGAGGTACCCCAGATGCTCGACCGTTTGCAGGATGGAGCGGGGACTCGGACGCGCCGAACGGTCCAGGAGCTGCGCATGGACCGCGAGGCGGCGTGCCTCAGCCAGCGTGACGGCGCGATCGCGCGTGGCGCCTATGCGACGGGAACCTGCGGGTGCTTCTCCGGTGCGCGCTCGAGGAAGTTCACGATGAGCTCCTCGGATTCGGGTGACTCATACGACTCGATGAGCCCGGCGTCGGACAATCTCGCGATCTCGGGATCGATCGGCAGCTTCGCGATGAGCGGCGCGTTCGACGCGATGACGAGCTTGAGGCCCTGCGATGGACCGAAGACCTCGATCGTGGACCCATCGGGGACGCGCACGTACGACATGTTCTCGACGATCCCGAGGATGTCGCCGCCGAGCTGCTTGACGAGCTTTACCGCTTTCGTCACGACCATCGCGGCGAGCGCCTGCGGCGTGGTCACGAGAACGACGCCGTCGACCGGCAGCGCCTGCATCACGGTGAGCGGCGCGTCGCTCGTTCCCGGCGGAAGGTCGACGATGAGGTAGTCGAGCTCGCCCCAGTTCACGTCGCTGAAGAACTGGCGGATCGCGCCCGACACCATCGGCCCGCGCCAGATCACGGCCTCGCCCTCCTCGGGCAGCAGCAGGTTCATCGACATGATCGGGATGCCACCGCGCGATTTCGGCGGATTGAGGGTCTTGCCGTCGGAAGAGACCGGCTTTTCACGCACGCCGAACATGCGTGGGATCGAGGGGCCGGTGATGTCGCCGTCGAGGATGCCGACGCGGAAGCCGCGGCGCTTGAGTCCGACCGCGAGCAGGCCCGCGACGAGCGACTTCCCCACCCCACCCTTGCCCGACATCACCGCGATGACGTGCTTGATGCCCTTCTGCTCGGCCATGCCCCGCATCTTCATGCCTGGCGTTCCCGCCGTGGCGTTCGCCGCGGGCAGGTTGTCCGGAAGCTTGCCGCTATCGGCGTAGCTGTTGAGATCACGCATGAGATCCTCGACGTTGACGCGCCCGCCGCCGTGCCCCGTCGCTCCCGCCATGATCGTCTCGCTCTTCGAGATCGAGCAGGACGCGCACGAGAGTCCGTAACGCGCGAAGATCCGCGCCGCGTCGGGCCAGCGCTCGACGACGCTGGAGATGGTCATGTCATGGCTGATCTGCGCCAAAGGGAGCCTCCATGGGCCGCGAGGACTACGCAGATGAATTGTACCGTTCATTTCGTGCATCACCGGGGTGGGCAGCGCACGCGTCTTCTCATCGCACTCGCGCTCGCGGTCGTTGTCTTCGCGGTCGAAGCGACCGCGTCGATCTTCGCGAACAGCCTGGCGCTTCTCGCGGAGGCCTTTCACGTGCTCATCGATGTGGTCGCGCTCGGCATCGCGTTCGTCGCGGTGTGGCTCGGGACGCGCCCGGTCACGGACCGCCGGACCTTCGGGCTGCTCCGCCTTGAAATCCTCGCGACCGTGCTCAACACGGTGCTTCTTCTCGTCGTCGCGGCCGTGGTGCTCGTCGAGGGTCTGCGCAGATTCAGCGAGCCGTCGCAGGTGCAGAGCGGCCTCGTTCTCACCGTCGCCGTCGTCGGTCTGCTCAGCAACGGCGTCTCCATCTTTCTGCTGCGCGACCCGCACGCGTCGCTTGCCGTGCGCGCCGCATACCTGGACGTGCTCGCGGACGTCGCGGCGTCCGTCGCCGTGATCACCTCCGCGCTCGCGAACATCGTCGCCGGCCGTCCGCTCGCGGACACGTTCGCGGCGTTCCTCATCGTCGCGCTGATCGTGCCGCGATCGTTCAGCCTGCTCCGCGAGGCGATCGACATTCTCCTCGAGGCCACGCCGCGGAACGTGAACGTCGACACCCTGCGCGAGCACGTCCTTGCGTGCAGTGGCGTGCTCGACATCCACGATCTTCACGTCTGGACGATCACGAGCGGCGTGAACGTCATCTCCGCGCACGTCGTGGTTCACACCGGCGCCGACCCGAGCGCGGTGCTCGACGACCTCGCGACCTGCCTGCGTGGGGATTTCGACATCGAGCACTCGACCTTCCAACTCGAGACCGAGGATCGGAAGCGTCTCGAAAGCGCGACGCACCCGTGAAATGCGGGAGTTGGACCAGACCGGTCCAACCCCGCGGCGACTACGGAATGATCGAGCTGATCCCGACTGGGGTCACCGCGCGGACGTCGACGGTCCCGATGCCCGGCGTGGGCGGGGTGGCGAAGACGATCGTGTCGTCCTGAACGCTGAAGCTCAGCGACGGGATCGCGCCGAAGAGGACCGCGGTGGCGCCCGTGAAGCCGCAGCCGGTGATGCGAATGGGCGCGTTGGTGAAGTCCTGGCTTGGGTGAGCCGGCGCGCCGATGGCCGGCCCCTGGTTCGGTGTGAGCCCGCTCACACGCGGGCCGCCTGACTGGACCACCGCGGTGTAGGTAGCCGTTCCCGGGATGCCCGGGCCGGCGAGGGCGTTCATGACAGTCCGATAGAGCGGGCTCGGGTCGGAGTCGATCCTCGTGTTGGCGAACTCCGGCGCGAGGGCCGTCGAAGTGAAGAACTTCGAGACGCTGATGTCGACGTTGCCAACCGCCGCCGGGTCGCCGACCGAGGTCAGTATGGTCATCTGAGTGTCCGAGTCGACGGTGAAGCGTTGCGGCACGACTCCGCCGGCCTCTGGAATGAGGTTGCCGCCGCTGAGACCCGAGCCGGTCACGACGACGGTCGTGTTGCCGCAGATGCTTCCGGCGGACGGCGTGATCCCCGTGATCGTCGGCGGCGCGACGTAAGTGAAGCGGTCGATCGGAATGATCCCGCTCGTGCCGACGGGCGTCACCACGCGAACGTCGACGCTGCCGCTCCCCGGCGTGGGCGGGGTCGCGAAGATGATCGCATCGCTCTGGACGGTGAAGGTGGGCGAGGGCGTCGCGCTGAAGAGCACCGCTGTGGCGCCCGTGAAGCCGCACCCCGTGATGCGAATGGGCGCGTTGGTGAAGTCCTGGCTCGGGTGAGCCGGCGCGCCGATGGTCGGGCCCTGGTTCGGTGTGAGCCCGCTCACACGCGGGCCGCCTGACTGGACCACTGCGGTATAGGTAGCCGTTCCCGGGATGCCCGGGCCGGCGAGAGCATTCATGCTGGTCCGGAATAGCGGGCTGGGGTCGGAGTCGATCCTCGTGTTCGCGAACTCCGGCGCGAGCGCAGTCGAGGTAAGGAACTTCGTCAAACCGACGTCGACGTTGCCCACCGTCGCCGGGTCGCCGACCGAGGTCAGCAGGGTGATCTGCGTGTCCGAATCGACGGTGAAGGTTTGCGCGGCCACGCCATTGACTTCCGGGATGACGGTCCCGCCGCTGAAGCCTGAGCCCGTTAGGACGACGGTCGTGTTGCCGCAGACACTTCCGATGGACGGCGTGATCGCGGCGATCGTCGGCGGCTTGACGTAGGTGAAGCGGTCTATCGGAATGATTCCGCTCGTGCCGACGGCCGTCACCACGCGAACATCGAGACTGCCGCTGCCCGGCGTGGGCGGGGTGGCGAAAATCATCGCGTCGTTCTGGACGGTGAAGCTAGGCGACGCCGTCGCACCGAAGAGGACGGCCGTCGCGCCGGTGAAGCCGCAACCGGTAACGCGAATAGGCGCGTTGGTGAAATCCTGGCTCGCGTGAACTGGGGCGCCGATGGTCGGGCCCTGGTTTGGAGTCAGGCCGGTGATCCGCGGCAGGACCGTTTGCAGCGTGGGCGTATAGGTCGGAGTTCCTGGACGGTCCACACCCGCGATCGCGTTCCACGAGGTCCGGTAGAGCGGGCTGGGGTCGAAGTCGATCCTGGTATTCGCGAACTCCGGGGCGAGCGCGGTGACGGTGAGGAACCGCGACACGGCGACGCTGTCGGCCCCATTCAAATCGGGGGCCGACGTCAGCATGGTGATCCGGGTGTCCGAATCGACCGTGAAACTCTGTGGCACGATCCCGCCGGCCTCCGGAATGAGGTTGCCGCTGAAGCCGCTCCCGGTCAGCACAACTGTTGTGTTGCCGCAGATGCTCCCGGTGGACGGCGTGATAGCCGTGATCGTCGCTGGCGCAGCGTAGGTAAAGCGCCAGGGTGGAGTCGTGGTCAGAGCGTCAAGGACGAATGGGGAGAAATGAGTCGTCGAGGCGGTCGCCGTCATCGCATCGGCCCCGCCCGTGACGGTAGTCACGAGGCGCTCGACCTTTGCCGAGGCGTCGAGCGTGCTGATTCGGGCGCTCAACGCATCCACGGAGGTGGCGGCATCGAACCCGATGCTGATCTGCGCGTTCGCGCCCAACCCCGTAACGCTCCGCCCGAATGAGTCGAAAGCGTTGATGTCGAGGGAGACCAGGCGTCGCGTCCCAGAGGGCTGCGCGACAGTGGCGCCACCCGCGGATCCAAATCGGATCCACGCCACCGGCGTTCCCGAAGGTAGTGCGAGGACGACCGGGGATCCGCCGATCTCAGTCGTGATCAGCGCGGCATGGCCAGGACTAACCGACACCACGGTCCTCGGCGCTTCGCCCGCAACGCTCGCCGTCAAAAGCTCAGCGGCGGACGCCGCGATCCCACGACCGTCTTGCGCGTCGACCTCTTGGAGAAACGCGTCCACGACGCGGTCCGCCCGCGAAACGTCGCCCTTCGCGACCGCCTCGGCGGCGGAGACGATTTTCACTTTCAGGCTCTTGGCGACGCCAGACGAGATCGCGCCCGCGGCGGCTGCGACATCGATCTCCCGCGAGACCGTTTCCATCTGTGGAAGCGTTGGTGCGGCCGCGGCGATCGGAGCGCCCGGCACAGTCAGCGCGAGAACGAAAATGGGCACAGCGAACCAGGCGATGCGCTGCAGCACAGTGAGTCCCTCCCCTTCGCGCGTGGTTCGGCACCGTTAACCGATTCGTGCTGTGCGGGGTGTACTGCAGTTAGAAGGCAAGTCAATGACCCTTAACCGGTCATTTTTGTTGGCGACTCCCGGAGATCTAGCGACGCCTGGATCTGCACCTCGCGCAGAGACCATAGAAATCGAGGGCCGCGTGATCGACGGCGAAGTCGTGACGGCGGCCGACCGTAGAGAGCATCGGCGCGACCACGTCCTCCGCGACGTCATCGACGCGCTGGCAGCTCGTGCAGACGAGATGGTGATGGTGCTCGGGGTCGCAGGCGATATATGCCGAGACGTGACCCTCACGCTCGAAACGGCTGGCCATCCGATCCTCCACCTGCTGCTCGAGCGCGCGGTAGACGGTGGCGCGGCCGATGGTCGGATGTGTCGCACGAATGCGCTCGTAGAGCTCCTGCGCGGATAACGCGCGCTTCGCTGAAGCGAGCGCCTCCGCCACGACCACCCTCTGGGTCGTGCGCCTCCGCCCTCCGGCCGCGAGGCGCGTGTCGATCGATGCGGCGCTCATCGCACTGAAGGATAAGCCATTTGACACTGAGTCTCATCTGCCATAAGTTGAGACCCATTCTCAGTTGGAAAAATTCTCTGTGCCGTTGATGCGCCCCAGGCACGCTCTGATCGCACTCGCCATCCTCCTGGTCGGCGGGTGCGGCCCGAATGCTTCCCCCTCTCCCTCCTCGTCCGGCGCGCCGATCGCGGTGCTCGGAGCGGAAAACTTCTACGCCGACCTTCTCGCCCAGATCGGAGGGTCGCGTGTGACCGCGTCGAGCATCCTCAGCGACCCGAGCGCCGACCCACACGAATACGAGGCAAGCCCGGCCGCCGCGAAGCTCGTCGCCGACTCGAAGCTCGTGATCGTGAACGGGATCGGCTACGACGACTTCATGGAGAAGCTCCTCGGCGCATCGACAAAGCCCGACCGTGTCGTGATAAAAGCGCAGGACATCCTCGGCGTGAAGGACGACGTGAACGTTCACGTCTGGTACGACCCGGCCACGATGCCGAAGATCGCCGAAGCCGCGACCGCCGCTTTGACGAAGCTGGATCCAGATAACGCGGCGTACTTCAGAGAGCAGGAGGCCAAATACTTGGCCGCGCTCAAGCCCTTGAACGACAAGATCGCGGCGCTCAAGGCCAAGTACGCCGGCGCGCCGATCGCCTTTACCGAGAATGTCGCCGGGTACCAGAGCGACGCGATCGGGCTCAAGATCCTGACGCCACCCGAGTTCATGGAGGCGATCGAATCGGGCACGGATCCGGCGCCGGCCGAAGTCGCAACGGAGCGCGATCTCCTCACAGGCCGGAAAGTGAAAGCGCTTCTGTACAACTCGCAGGTGACGTCGCCGCTCACCGAGCAGATTCGCGAGCTGGCCATCCGAAGCAACGTGCCGGTCGTTCCCGTCGCCGAGACGATCCCGAAGGAGTTCAAGACCTTCCAGGAGTGGCAGCTGGCGCAGCTCGACGACTTGGAGAGGGCGCTCGCGAAATAGCTAGCCTGAGCACCGCGATGCAGGACAGGCCCGCCGTCCGATTCGAAGGCGTGACGCTGAGCTACGGCGGCCGGAGGATCTGGAGCGACCTCTCGCTCGACATCGCGCCCGGTACGTTCGTCGCGATCCTCGGACCGAACGGCTCCGGAAAGACCTCTCTCCTTCGCGCGATCCTCGGTCTTGTGCAGCCCTCCGCCGGCCGGATCGAAGTGTTGGGCCGCGCCCCGCATCGCGGCGACCCCGGCATCGGCTACGTTCCTCAGCACTCGAGCTTCGACGCCGAGCTTCCCTTCCGCGGTCGCGATCTCGTGCGCCTCGGAGTCGATGGGCACCGCTGGGGTGTCGCGCGGCCCGATCCGGTCGCGAACGCGAGCGTCGCACGCGCCCTCGCGGCCGTTGAAGCGCAGGCTTACGCCGATGCTCCGATCGGGCGCCTCTCGGGGGGTGAGCAACAACGGCTCCGGATCGCGCAGGCCCTCGTTGGCGATCCGCGCATCCTGCTCTGCGACGAGCCGCTCGCGAACCTGGACCTCCGCTACCAGCAGACCATCACCGATCTGATCGCAGGCTGGCGCGATCGCACCGGCGGCACCGTCCTATTTGTCACGCATGACGTGAATCCGGTGCTCCGAGTGGTCGATCAGGTCCTGTTCGTCGTAAACGGGCGCTGGGCGGCTGGCCCGCCCGATGAGGTGCTTCGTTCGGAGAGGATGTCCGAGCTCTACGGATCTCACGTCGACGTCGTCCGCGTGCACGGCCGCATCCTCGTCGTCGGCGAGTCCACCGAATCGGGCTTCAACATCGAAGAGCCGCATCATCCCCCGGCCGTCGTGGTCGATCACGGCGATGCGCAGTGATGGACCAGCTCATCGCTCTTCTCGGGTACGAGTTCGTCCAGAACGCGATCGCGGCAGGCTTCGTCATCGCGATCGTCTCGGGCGTGGTCAGCGGCTTTGTCGTCGCGCGAAACATGTCGTTCGCCGTGCATGCGCTGGCCGAGCTTGGCTTCACGGGGTCCGCCGGCTTTCTGTTGCTGCATCTCTCGCCGGTCCTCGGCCTGCTCTTCGGGAGCGCCCTCACCGCGGTGTTCATCGGCACGCTCGGCGTGCGCGCGCGGGGGCGGGACGTCGTGGTCGGTGTGGTGATGGCGTTTGGCCTCGGCCTGGGCGTCCTATTCATCACGCTTTACAAGGGCTACGCGAACCAGGCATTCGCGATCCTGTTCGGCACGATCACCGGGGTGAGCCGGGCCGACGTGGTCCTGCTCCTCGCGATCGGAGCGGCCACCCTCATCGCCCTCGCCGCGATCTACCGGCCGCTCGTGTTCGCGACCGTGGACCCGGAGGTCGCGGAGGCGCGTGGCGTCCCCGTCCGCGCGCTCGCGGTCATCTTCCTCTTGATCATGGCCGCCGCGGTCGCCGAAGCGATCCAGGTCGTTGGCGTTCTGCTCATCCTTACGCTGCTCATCACCCCGGGAGCGGCCGCCGAGCGGCTCACGCCACGGCCGGGCCTGGCGATCGCCTACGGCGTCGCGATCGCGCTTCTCTGCACTCTTGGCGGCATCTTCCTATCGCTCATCACGAACGCTCCGGTGAGCGTGTTCGTCACGTCGCTCAGCTTCGCGTGCTATCTGCTCGCGCGTTTCGCGATCGGGCCTCGCCGGCGAGAGCTGCGCGCGGTACCCGCGCGAGGTGCTGCCGGCTAGTCGCCCTTCGCGCGAGCGGCGAGCGTCACCGCGATCGCTGTCGTAAGCGGCACGCATAGGACCAAGCCGATGCTCGCGATGAGCACGGCCATGACGGACTGCGTGATCTCCTCGCTGTTGATGGATACGGACAGCGGCTGAAAGCCGAGCGAGACGAGGACGATCAAGGGCAACGCCCCGCCGAAGTACGCGAGCGCGAGCGTGTTCACGAGCGAGCCGATGTGGTCGCGGCCGACGTTCAGTGCGGAGAGGTACAGCTTCCGGCCGCGAAGCTCGCTCGTTGCGGACAGCTCCCACACGGTCGAGGCCTGGCCGACCGCCATGTCCACGAGGGCTCCCAGTGAACCGACGACCACGCCGGCGAGCACGAGCCGCGGCATGTCCACTTTGCCGGCTGTGCCAACGAACACGAAGATCGCGTCCTCCGTCCCGAGCCCCGTGATCCGCGCGACCGATACCGCGACCGCGGCGAGGACGAGCACGAGGACGAGGGCCCCGAGCGTTCCGAGAAGAGCGGCCACGCTCTTCCGGTTGAATCCGTGAACGACGAACACCGCCACGACGAGGACGCCGATGGAACCGAGAAGGGTTGCGAGAAGCGGATCGTTCCCGCTTCGAACGGCCGGAAGGACCGCGAGAAGGAACACGGCGATGCTGGCGCCAAGGCCCGCGAGCGACGCGACGCCCTTCCAGCGGCCGACGGCGACGAGCGCGATCGCGAGGAGAACGACGAAAGGCCACAGCGATGGAAGGCGAACGATCTCCGAGATCGTGTACGTGCGGGTGTTGCCCTCGCGGCTGAGCGTGAGCAGGACGCGGTCGCCCGGCGACAGAAAACCGTTCTCGTTCAGCGCGCGCCGGCCATCCCACTCGAGCTCGACGACCTCGCCGCGATAGAGGGACCCATCGAGCTGCACCGCGAGGCGCTGGTATTTGGCGCCCTCGTGGTCGCCCACCTCGAGCACCCGCACGACGTGACCGTCGATGACCTCGATCCCGACGCCCGTGTTGGGGTCACCGCAGGCGACGATCGCCGCCACTGCGGCGATGACGACGACGCGAGTGAGCGCGCTCACCGCACCTGCAGTGTCGTGCCCACGGTCGTCGTGCGCCCGGAGTCGTCGATCACGTTGAAGACCAGGCTGTAGTCATCGCTGCCCACGGCGGTACCGCTGTCATCGCGCATGTCCCACAGCACCACCACTTCGGCGGAACCCGCTCCCACGCTGATCGGGTCGATGGCGAGGTGTCTCACCGTCGCGGTCCCGTGAAATCCGCTGGCCTGGATGAACGGATCGAGCGGACCGCGCAGCGTTCCGGTCGTCGGGCTGAGGCGGATGGTCGCGCGGATCGTCTCGCCGACCGTGTATGTGGCTTTGACGACGACGTCGACCTTCCCGTTCGGCACGGTCGTGGGGATCACAAGATCGCTGACCGGCGGCGACGTCCGCACCGGTGGCGCGGAGCCGCAGGAGGTGAAAACGAGCAGCACGATGAGCGCCGCTAGACGCCGCACGACCTGAGGTTATTAGGTATGAGCGCCGAAGAGGACCTCCTGCAGATCCGGGAGGGCGGTCCCGAGACCGCTGATGAAGAGGATGCCGATGAGAAGGCTTCCCAGTCCCGCGACGAAGCCGACCACGACGTAGACGGTCCGCAGGCGCTGCGCGCCGATGAATCCTGACGCGCTCACCACGGCAACGAGCGTGTTCGAAACGAGCAGGCCGACCACGAACGCGAGGAGGATCACGATCCCGGTGACGCCGGTCACGCCGGCGATGCCCGCGAGGAGCAGCGCCTGCGAGCCGGTCTCGGCCCCGACGCCGTGGATCATCCCCACCCCGAACGCCGTCTTCGGACCGTATTGCGTCGCGTGGACCGACGGGGTGTGCTCGTGTCCGTGGATGCGCGCCTGCAGCGCGCCCCAGCCGTAGCGAATGAAATCGAACACGAGCATCCAACGACTGCGAAGGCGAAATTCGCCCTTGCCGCGCAGGTACTGGTAGACGGAGAAGAGCACCCACGCACCGAGCAGCACGAGCGTGACCCCGACGACCTTTTCGAGGATTGGATCGACCCACGGGGGAAGGACGGCTCCGAGCAAAAGCGCGGCGATCCCGAGGACGAGAACGACGAACGCGTGACCGAGGGCGTACAGCGTCGCCAGTCCTATCGCGTGACGCTCCTCGTGCGCGAACCGCGACTCCCCGAGCGCGTGCATCGCCCCGGGCCCCCGTGCGGCGTGCTCGTGTTCGTGGCCACGCAGCTCGGCCGGCTCGTGTCCGTGAGACGGCATCGGCGCGCCGGCCGGCACGTTCGCCTCGGTGTGGCTCGCGCTCGTCGTGCTGGTGATGTCGGTGATCGCCGCGATGTGGTCCCAGTCGAAGCCGTGCCGGAATCCGAGCGCGGCCATCCCGAGAAGCAATACGACGACGCTGAGGTCCACAGCGGCAGGTTATCGCAAGTTGTCGCGATAGTGACTCTTGCAAGACGCTTGCGATTGCCGCAGTGTCGCAGCGTGAGCGTGGCGGACGAGATCCGCTCGAAGGGAAAGCGGATGACGGTGCAGCGCCGTCTGGTGCTCGACGCGCTCCAGCGCGCGCGGCATCACACCACGGCGGAAGAGATCGCGCGCCAGGTCCGCTCGCGCCATCCGCATATCGATCCCTCGACGGTCTACCGCAACCTCGAAGCCCTCGAGGATCTCGGCTATGTGACCCACACGCATCTCGACGATCGCGTGACGCGGTGGCATCGCGCGGACGTCGAGCGACATGGCCATCTCGTCTGCCGCCGCTGCGGCTCGGAGCAGGAGATCCCGCTCCGCACGCTCGAGCCGCTCGGCCGGCGGCTACGCGCCGAGCAGGGGTTTCGCGCCGACCTGGCGCATTCGGCCATCGTGGGGATCTGCCGCGAGTGCGCGCCCTAGTCCCGAGAGCATCCGGACTCAAGGGCCAGCCGTATCCTTCGCATAACGTGCGCCGCCTTCTCGCAGTAGCGGTCTTCACTCTCGCGGCGACGGGTTCGACCCTAGCGGGTGCCGGCCTGGTCGTCGCGCCGCACGTCGACCCACCGGGCACTCCGGCGTTCCACGACCACGTGCTAGCCGCGTATCGCTTTCCGATTTTTCTGATGCACCTTCAGCAGCTGTACGACCGCGGGCAGAAGTTGACGATGGAGTCCCCCTTCGCGGCGAGCCTCGCTGTTGCCATGGGTCTTCTCATCTTCGCGTGGCCGCGTCTACCGCGGCCGACGCGGCGGCCGACGGCCGACGTTCCGACGCCGCTCATCTCGCGCGCGCTGTGGAGCGCGCCCCTTCTCCTCGGCCCGCCCCGCACGTAGACCCTCCATCTCCGCGACCCGATCGAATCTGACCTGGGAGGGTCCTATGTCGCGTTTGCTCGCAACGGTGGCGGCTGCGGCCGTCGTCGTCTCGACTTTCGCCTTCAGTACGAACATCGCGCTCGGGCACGAACGGCGCGCCGTCGGCCCGTACACCTTCGTGGTCGGCTGGATGAGCGAGCCTGCGTACGTGAACGCCCCGAACGGCCTGAGCCTCGACGTGACAGAGACGAGCAGCTCCAAGCCCGTCGAGGGTCTCGCAACGACCCTTCAAGCGGAGGTCATCGTCGGCGGTGGCGCCAAGAGGCTGTCCCTTGATCTTGCGACCGACGAGGAGACCCCCGGTCACTACGCGGGCAGCTTCATTCCCACAAAGACCGGCGATTACATCTTTCACATTTTCGGCACGGTGGAATCGACGAAGGTCGACGAGCGCTTCGAGTCGGGGCCGAACACGTTCGACGGGGTGGTCTCGACCGACCCGCTGCAATTCCCGGATCGAGTACCCGCGAACGCGGATCTCGCGGCACGGCTCGACTCACTGCAAACCCTCGTTATCGCGGCGATCGTCATCGGTGCCCTCGCGCTGCTCGCGTCTGCGGGCGGATTGGCCATGCGACGCCGCTGATGCGGAACCTCGCGTTCATCGTCACCTGCCTCCTCTGCGGCGCCGTCCTCTTGGGCGGCGCCGCGGAGGGGCACGCGAATTACGTGAGCTCGAACCCGGCATCGGACGCGCGCCTCGTGAAGCCGCCGAGCGAGGTTCGGATCGTATTCAGCGAGCCGCCCGACCCGAAGGGCAGCGGCATTCAGGTGCTCGACACGAGCGGAAAGCGCCACGACAAAGGCGACATCGGACCGTCGGGCGATCCGAACGGGCTTCGGGTCTCGCTCGAGGCGATCCCCGATGGCGGGTACACCGTCGCGTGGACGACCACGAGCGCGGTCGACGGCCACACCACCAAGGGGAGCTTCGCTTTCGTCATCGGGAACGGTCCGATTCCCACGCCGCCACCCGTACCCGACGCGGCTCCCCCGCCGAGTCCGCTCGAGGTCGCCGGACGTGCGCTTTCCTACGCGGGCATCGCCCTCGGGCTCGGGACCGCGTTCTTCGTGCTCTTCGTCGCTCCGGCCGCGACCGATCCGCGCCGCGAGTCGTCCCTTCTCGGACTCGCGGGCGCGCTGATCGTCGCCGGGTCCCTCACGCTCATGGTCGATCAGGGCGCGAAGCTGCCACCGCGACTCGGAGTGATGCTCGGGGTGCGCGCGTTCGCCGGACTGGTGCTCGCGGCGGTCGCCATCACCCCGCGCCTCGCGTTGATGCGGCCCATTGGTGCCCTCGCCGGCGGCGGCGTCATGACGATCGGTCCGCTCGCCACCTTCCGGCCCCGCCGGATGATTGCGCTCGCCGCCGGTATCGCCGGGGCGATGACCGCGACGCTGGTCTCGCATGCGACGGCGCTTGGCAGTCTCAAGAGCATGACGCTCGATTTCGTTCACGTGCTCTCGGTCTCCGTGTGGACCGGCGGCGTCGTCGCGCTTCTGTGGTGCGTGCTGCTGTCGAAACGCGACCGAACGGCGGAGGACGCAAGAGCGCTGGGCGCCACGGTGTGGCGTTTCTCGGTCACGGCGCTCGTCGCGACCGCGCTTCTCATCACCGCAGGTGTGCTCCAGG
>Ga0307308_10000419_pt1 | contig 14979 bp, 13 predicted proteins | sample ER_DNA_195_FD_194501 | JGI IMG/M metagenome (GOLD analysis project Ga0307308, IMG submission 194501) | Bulk soil microbial communities from the East River watershed near Crested Butte, Colorado, United States - ER_DNA_195 | ecosystem: Environmental > Terrestrial > Soil > Floodplain | place...
GCAGGGGATGCTGGATGAGTTCGGCCCGGAACGGGTGCGGAACTCGCCCATCTCGGAGATGGCGATCGTGGGGGCGGGAATCGGCGCAGCAGTCGCCGGGATGCGCCCGATCGTGGAGATCATGTATCAGGACTTCACGACGCTCGCGATGGAGCAGATCGTCAACCAGGCGGCCAAGCACCGCTACATGTCGGGCGGCCAGATCAAGGTGCCGCTCACCATCCGGACGCAGGGTGGAGCGGGGTGGTCTCCCGGCGCGCAGCACGCGCAACAGCTCGAGGCCTGGTTCGTGCACGTCCCCGGGCTCAAGGTCGTGTTTCCGTCAACGCCGGAGGACGCGCGCGGTCTGCTCTGGAGCTCGATCTACGACGACAACCCAGTTCTCTTTTTCGAGCACCGGACGCTCTACGGGCTCAAGGGTGAGGTGCCCAAGGAGATCGAGCCGATCGAAATCGGCAAAGCGCGTATCCACCGTGAAGGTGAGGACGTCACCGTTGTCGCCACGGGCCGTCTCGTTCACGAGGCGGTTGCCGCTGCGGAGGAAGCCGAGAAGGACGGGATCTCCGTGGAGATCTTCGACCCGAGATCGCTGCAGCCCCTCGACGAGGAAGCGCTCATTGCCTCCGTGAAGAAGACGAGCCGCTGCGTAGTCGCCCACGAGGCGGTGACCCGAATGGGCTGGGGAGCAGAGGTGGCTGCGCTCGTCCAGGAGAAGGCATTCGACTACCTGGACGCACCCGTGGAGCGCGTGGGCGCGAAGTTCACGCCGCTCCCGTTCGCGCCCGTGATGGAGGAGTTCATCATTCCTCACGCCAAAGACGTGCTGGCGGCGGTCAAGCGGACAGTCGGCAAGGGATGAGCAGCCAGGTCACGCTTCCGCGCCTCGGGCAGGGGATGGAGTCCGGCACGATCGTCCGCTGGCTGAAGTCCGAGGGCGAAAAGGTCGAGAAGGGCGATCCTCTCTACGAGCTCGACACGGAAAAGGTGACCCAGGAGGTCGAGGCGGACTCGAGCGGCGTGCTTCTCAAGATCCTCGCCGGCGAGGGCGAAGAGATCGAGGTCGGCAAGGCGATTGCCGTCATCGGTGAGGAGGGTGAGGAAGTCGCCGAGCCCGCGGCGGAGGCGGAGGAGCCGACCGAGGTCACCGAGGAGGAGCCAGCCGAAGAAGGCAAGCCCGCGCCGGAGCGCGAAGAGGAGCGGGAACGCGGTCGCGAGGCGGCTCCAGAGGGCCCGAGCGAGCCCGAGCAGCGCGCCAACGGGGGCCGCGTGAAGGCCTCGCCGCTGGCACGGCGGATCGCGAAGGAGCGCGGCATCGACCTTGCTCAGCTGCGCGGCACGGGTCCGGAGGGGCGGATCGTCGCGGAGGACGTGGAGCGAGTGGGCGCGAGCCCGGCCAAGGCGGCTCCCGCCGTAGCGCCAGTCTCTGGCGAGGTGGAGGCGGTGAAGCTCAACCAGATGCGAAAGGCGATCGCGCGGCGAATGACCGAGGCATGGGAGGCGCCCGCGTTCCAGATCTCGATGTCGGTGGACATGAGCGCGTCCATTCGTCTCCGTGAGGCGCTGCTCGAGCGCGTCGAGGAGGGCGGAGTTCGACCGACCTACTCCGACATCCTCACGAAGGTCGTGGCCCTTGCGCTCATGCGCCACCGCGACATGAACGCCCATTTCGCCGGCGACGAGGTGCATCTCTTCCCGACGGCGAACATCGGTATCGCCGTGGCGATCCCGCACGGACTCGTCGTGCCCGTCATTCCCTCGTGCGAGGCGAAGTCGATCCCCGAGATCGCCGCTGCCCGCGCCGACGTGGTCGAGCGAACTCGTGCCGGCAAGCTCAAGAGCGAGGACCTGGAGAACGGAACTTTCACGATCTCGAACCTCGGCATGTACGGCGTCGAGCGTTTCACGGCCGTGCTCAATCCGCCCCAGGCCGGGATTCTCGCCGTCGGTGCGATCGAAGAGCGCCCGGTCGTGGTCGAAGGCGACCTCGAGATTCAGCCCCGCATGGACCTGACCCTCACCGTCGACCACCGCTCGGTGGACGGCGCGACGGCGTCCGAGTTCCTGCGCACGGTCAAGGCGTTTCTCGAGGAGCCGGGCCTCGCCTTATGAAAATCTGGTATCGCGTCAGCGATCTCGAGAGCGCGCGCTCCTTCTATACGAAACAACTGGGGTTCCAGGAGGTCTACGTCGACGAGGAAGACCGCTGGGTTCGGCTCGAACGCGACGGCGTCGAGATCGCGATCTCCGACGACGAGTTCCAAGGCGGCGCGACTTCCCCGGAAGGCGAAGCGGTCGCGACGCTTGTAGTCGCGGACGTCAAGGCTGAGGCAGAGCGCCTGCGGACCGCAGGAGTGAACGTCGGCGTCGTCGTCGAGATCCCCGGGACGATCCGGTTGCTCGACGTTTTCGATCCCGACGGGAATCGTCTCCAGCTCAGCGAAGACCTCTAAAACCCGTCCCTCGTTTTAGGGATCGCCCGAGACCGCCTTTTTGCCGTTCTTCCCGCCTGACCGGATTAACCCCGGGTCACGGGAAGGGCGATGATGAATCGCCCTCCCGCTTTTAACGAGCCTGTTTGAGGCCTCGCGGGTTCACTCTTCGGAGGGATTCGCAAAAAGGGGCCCGCAGCCACTCTGCATCTGTGATCAATCGTCAAGGAGGAATCATGCGGCGACTTCCTGCCTGGGTGTTCCGCTACGGCCTTCTCGCGGCGCTCGTTCTGGCCGCTGGGGCCGGCAAGAAGTGGGGCTAGCAGCCCTTTAGGCCCGGGGTACACGGTCATGCGCGCTCCGTCGAAAGCGCGCGCCCTGATTGCGGGGACGCTCGCCCTCGGTGCCGGGACGGTCGTGTCCGCGCTCTTCCTGCGCGCGGACGCTCGGTGGACGACGCTCGCCCTCCTCGGTGCAGCGGCAATCCTGACCGAGACAATCCAGGTTCCGAGCGACGAGACGTCTCCCGATGCGGGCGACGCGCACTCGTTCAGCCTTTCAAGCGGTGTTCACTACGCCGCGGTAATCATGATCGGCCCCTGGACCGGGGCTCTGATTGCTGTGTTCGGCGTCGTCGTGGCCGATCGGCTGCGCGGAGTCGGCTGGCGCTTCGTTGCATTTAACGCGAGCGTCTTCGCGGTCGCGGTCGCCTGCGGCGGGCTCGCATACGAGCTCACCGGCGGAACGCCTGGCGTGCTCCATCTTCCCAGCGACTTCGTACCGGTCGTGGCTCTCGCAGCCGTCGCGTTCGCGCTCAACACAGCTTTCCAGAGTGCAATCGTCGCCTTCGATACCGGCACCCCTCTCGCCCCTCTTGCGCGTGACGCGATTCGGGACGGCCTCTCGGCCGCACCCGGCGAGGCAGCGTTCGGAGTCGCGCTCGCCTTTTTCGCGCTGACGCAGCCCTGGGGGGTGGTGGCCTTGGTGCCGCTCGTCTATGCGGTCTACCGCTCGTACGAGCGCCTTGCTGCCCTGCGGCGCGAGACCGCACATGCGCTCGAGACGTTCGCCAACGTCGTCGACGAGCGCGACTCGTACACCTTTCAGCACTCTGCACGTGTTGCCGAGTACGTCCGCGAGCTCGCGCACGGGCTCGAGCTCACGTCGGCCCAGGTGGCTCGACTGCGCTGGGCGGGACGTCTCCACGACCTCGGCAAGGTGGCGGTCGACGCCTCGGTGCTCCGCAAGCCCGGCAAGCTCGACGAGGACGAGTGGACCGCCATGCGCCTCCATCCGAGGCTTTCGGCGCGGCTGCTCCGACGCTTCCGGTTTGCGGGCCACGAGGCCCGCGCGGTCGAGTACCACCACGAGCGGGCCGACGGCAAGGGGTACTACGGAATTGAACCGCGCCAGATCCCTCTCGCGGCTCACTTCCTCATCGTCGCGGACAGCTACGACGCGATGACAAGCGACCGTCCCTATCGTGCCGGCCTCGACAAGGAGACGGCGCTGGAGGAGATCGAGAAGAACGCTGGCACTCAGTTCCACCCGGCGCTCGCGAAGGCATTCGTCGCTCTTCAGCGCGGAGAAGACCCTATCGGGGCGCTTTCCGACCTCGAGCTGAACGAGATCCGAAGACTGGCGGGAACCCGTTCGAAGCGTGGCCTCACCGTGCGCGGACTTCTCGCTCGCCTGGATATCGCAGTTACTGCCGGAATCGTCATGACGCTCGCAGCCCTCGGTTTAGGCCTTCCACGCGTTGCTCTTGGCCTGGGTATCGCAGTGGCAGCTGCGGCCGCACTCCGGACCTTCCGCGCGCGTCAGGCGTCACGCCTCGCACGGCGTCTCGAGGTCCTTCTCTCCGGGGCCGGAAACGCGGAAAGCGCCTTCTCCGCCCTCATGGCCGAACTTGGCAAGAGCTGTGGCCTTCAGTGGGCGGGGCTCGTCGCATGGTCGGAACGAGCCTGCACCGGTGACCTGAGACGGGAGTGGAGCGGGGGCGCCGAAGCGCCGGGTGAGACTGCCCTCATGAGCTGGCTCCTGCGTGAGTACGAGGCGCCGGGAAGCTTTGCTCGCGCGCAGGGTCGCGAGCTAGGGCGCGCGGACGCGCATGCGGCCCTTCGCCTCGGCAGGAACGGGGTGCTCGAGGGCTTTCTCATCCTCGTCGTCCCGGGTGGCCTCCCGGCTCAGGTGTCCGAGGCCCTCACAGTGAACGCGGCGTGCCTCGCTGACCGGCTCCTCGCGCCCGAGACGGAGGCTTCGACGCCGCTTCTGCGCGTCGCCTCCTGATGTTCCTCCTGCCCGCGATCGTCGTCGGCGTCGCGTTTGCACTCGCTTTGGGAGGACGCCCGTCGCGCTTCCTCGATGTCGAGCTGCGTCATTCCTGGGCCGTGGTGGCCGCCTTCGCGCTGCAGCTCGTGCTCTTTCCTCCCATTGCGCTTGATCTGTCCGATCCGGCTGTCGACGCTCTCCACCTGGTGAGCTACGCGCTGCTCGTGCTCTTCGGAGTCGCGAATGTGCGCAACCTGGCGCTCCTCCCGTTGTTCATGGGGATGATCTTGAACGCAGTTGCAATTGCGGCGAACGGCGGGCGCATGCCGGCTTCCGAGGACGCTTGGATAGCGGCAGGCCTCGGTGCCAACGGAAGCTCGAATGTCGAGCTTGGCGATAAGCATCTGGCCTTCCTGGGAGACGTCTTCGCGCTTCCGCGCGGGTTCCCGCTCGCCAACATCTTCTCTGTAGGAGACCTCCTGATCGGAATCGGGATCGTCACGCTCATCGTCACGGCCTCGATGGCGGAAGGATCGGCCCGCGCCCTCGTGCCGGGACGCCTCATTCGACCCCTCCGGGTCGATGGTTTCCGTCGGCTCGCGGCCGCGAAACTCGTCTCGCACCTTGGAGACTGGCTGACGCTGGCCGCGCTCATCGGATGGGTCTACAAGGAGAGCCACTCCACGGCCGCGGTAGCTCTTCTCTTGGGTGTTCGCCTCGCTCCGCCCATTCTGGGCGGCGGCGTGGCGGCCGCCGTCGTCGACCGCCTTCGCAAGGAACGGCTCCTCGTTTGGATCGAGATCTTGCGTGGCGTCGTCGTCGTCGGCGCCATTGCGGGCGTGGCCGCCGACAATCGCACGCTCGTCTTCGGAGCGGTCGCGGTGTCGGGCGCCCTCGCGGCGATCTCCGCCGCGACCGTTCCGGCATTCGTACCGTCCCTCCTGGACGAGGAGCTGCTCCCGGCCGCGAACGCGAGCCTCGGGATCGCGCAGGACGTAGCTATGGGCGTGGGCGCGCTCGCCGCTGGGATCGCGCTTTCGAGCTCCGGTGCGGTTCTCGCGCTGCTCATCGACTTCGGCACCTTTGTCGTGGCCGCTTTCCTGTACAGCACAATCCGGGTCCGCCCGGCCGCGCAGGCGCTCGACCAGAGCGACACAGGCTTGCGTGCGGGCTTCAGATACCTCGTGGGACGGAAGGCGCTCCTCGTCGTCGTCTGCGCGTTCGCCGCGGCGACCCTGGCAACGGGCCTCACGAATGCGACGCTTCCACGCTTCCTCGACGGAGAGCTTCACATGGGCGTCGGTGCATACGGCTACGGGCTCTCCGCCCTCGCATGGGGTCTCGCCGCCGGCCAGGCGGTCGTCGGCTTCGCGCGCGTCGGCGACAGTGCCGGCCGCTGGATCGGCGCCGCCCTGATCGCGATGGCCGTTCTCTTCGTGACTCTGGCCGAAACGACGCACGCCCCCACCGCCCTCCTGGTGCTTGCACTGATCGGCTTCGTAGACGGGACGACGGACGTTCTCTTCGACACCATCGTCCAGAGGGAGGCAGACCCGCGCTACTACGGACGCGTCTTCGGATTCGCCTCAGCCTTCATGACGACGACGATGATGACGGCCGTGGCCGCTTCACCGCTCCTCAACCACGTCGGGACGCCTCGAGCCGTCATCCTCTTCGCCGGTCTGTTTCTCCTGGCCGCGGCCGCCGTCGCGCTTGCGGGCAGCAGCCGTCCTGCCGGGGCAGCCGCCCTCCCGGCCCGGGTAGGATCGCAGTCGTAACGCGAAGCGACTGAAAGGCTGGGAGATGGACTGTGACGTCGCCGTCCTGGGGGGCGGGCCGGGCGGTTATACGGCGGCGATCCGGGCCGCGCAGCTCGGAGCGAAGGCCGTCTGCATCGAGAAGGAACGCGAGCTCGGGGGCACCTGCCTCCGGATCGGCTGCATCCCCACCAAGGCGTGGGTCCAGACCGCCTACGCGCTCAAGGAGGCCGAAGAGACATTCGCGAAGCTGGGCGTCAAAGTCGGGGCGCCAGAGCTCGACTTCGCAGCGTCGAACGAATGGAAGGCCGGTGTCGTCAAGCAGCTCACTTCGGGCGTCGCCGGACTCTTCAAGGCCAACGGAGTCGAATGGGTGAAGGGATCCGGGCGGTTCAAGGACGCGAACACGATTTCCGTCGAAGGCGGCGAGGAGGTCACCTTCAAGCAGGGGGTCATCGCAACGGGGTCGTACCCGCTGCGCCCACCGATTGAGGGCATCGACTCGGACAAGTGCGTCGACTCGACCGGGCTGCTCTCCCAGACCGAGGTGCCGAAGCGCCTCGTTATCCTCGGCGGAGGCATCATCGGGTGCGAATTCGCGTCCATCTTCCGCCGCTTCGGGAGTGAGGTGACGATCGTCGAGATGCTCCCCGCGCTGATCCCCCAGGAGGATGAGGACGCCTCCAAGGAGCTTGCGAAGCAGTTCGAGAAGCGCGGCATCGAGGTCAATCTCGAATCGCAGTGCGACAAGATCGAAGAAGCCGATGGCGGCCTCCGGGTCCACTTTGCGGGACAGACCAAGGATTGCGACGTCATGCTCGTGGCAACCGGCCGCGGACCGCTCGTCGAAGGCCTCGGCCTCGAGGACATCGGCGTCGAGTTCGACAAGAAGAAGGGCATTGCCGCCGACGAGCACCGCCGCACGACCGTCTCGCACATCTACGCGGTCGGGGACTGCGCCGGCTACTGGCAGCTCGCGCACACCGCCTTCCGCGAAGGCGAGGTCGCCGCGGAGAATGCCCTCGGGCATGAAGCGGTCGTCGACAATCGCGGCGTGCCGCGTCCCATCTATACCGACCCGGAGATCGCAGCAGTCGGTCTCACCGAAGGCGAGGCGCGGGAGCAGTACGGGGACGACGTTGCCACCGGAATGTTCCCGTGGGCGGCGAACGGGCGCGCGATCATGCAGAACGAGACCATCGGATGGGTGAAGTCAATTCACGAGTCCCGCTACGGGGAGCTTCTGGGGCTCGTCATGATCGGGCCTCACGTCACCGACCTGATCGAGGCCGGAGTGGTGGCGCTCGACGCCGAGGCGACCGTCGAGACCGTCGCCGACGGCATGGCTGCGCATCCGACGCTTTCGGAGGCGATCAAGGAAGCCGGGCTGGTCGCGCTCGGCCGCGCCATCCATATCCCCAACAAGAAACGCGCCGTAGCCAAGGCTTAGCGGAGAGAGGAGGGAGATGTTCAGCAAGCGAAACGCATTCATCGGCTGGCTCGTGCTCACGATCGGGAAGCCGATTGCGAAGCGGAAGGCCCGCCAGGCCGTCGGAGGAAAGCGGGGCGGAGCCATCGCTGCCGGCCTGGCCGGTGTAGGAGCCGCGGTGGGCGGAATCATGTTCTGGCGCAAGCGCCGCGGGCACGACGAGTCCTCGGGATCCTGAGCGCTGACATAGGCGGCGCCGCGGCCCTCGACCCGGCTCGCTTCGCATGATTCGGGACTTCGAGCCCGGCGACGCCGCGGGTGTCTCGGCGGCGCTCCACGAGGAAGAACCGCCTCATCCGGTCACCGCGGAGGGCGTGCTGCACTGGCGAGATGCCCAACCCGAGCGCGCGCGCGCTCGACTATGGGTCGCGGAAGTGGACGGGCGCATCGTCGGCTGGGCCGAAGTCCGTCTGCGTTGGACGACGAGCGCCCCGGACGTCGGTGATGTCTGGGGTTACGTCGTGCCTTCGATGAGGGGCCGGGGCCTCGGTACCGCACTCTACGGCGAGGCCTCGCGTTATCTCATAGAGGCGGGCGCCAAGGTCCTCGAGTCATGGACATATACCGAGGCAGGCGCGGGGCTTCTCGAGGCGCGTGGCTTCAGGGCAACGGGCAAGGAGCAGGTTTCCGTGCTCGAGCCCGCCCTGGCCGACCTGACGATGCTTCAGGGATTGGAGGCCGAGAAGGCGGCTGAAGGGTTCCGGCTCGTTCCTCTCGGTGAAGTGCTCGACCGTGTGGAGGCGCTCCATCGTGTCTACGCGGCTGCCTCCGCGGATGTCCCGGAGTACTTCCGGGAGGACGACATCCGACTCGAGGAGTGGCGCCGCGAAACGCTGGAGCACCCCCAGCTCAGCCTCCAAGGCAGTTTCGTGATCCTGGCGCGAGAGCAGCCCGTCGCGCTCGCGTTCCTCGAGGTGGACGAGCCAGCCCGGATCGCGGCCAACGAGATGACTGGCACGCTGCACGAGTTTCGCCGGCGCGGCCTCGCGCGCCTTGCGAAGCTCGCCACGATCCGCTGGGCCGCGGAGAACGACATCGCTGCCATGCAAACCGGCAATGCGCATGAGAACGCCGCGATGCTGGCGCTGAACGCTGGCCTCGGCTACCGCCCGGTCCAGACCGAGACTCACTATCTGCGCGACCACTAAGCTAACCGCCGTGGACCCGCTCCTCGACCCCATCAAGGGTGCCGACCACCGGGAGATCGGCGGTGCTGTAGTGGACATCGCCCGGGCAGGGAACGGGCGTGTGAAACGCACTGTCTACCCGCCCGGCTTCCGCTGGTCGACCCACATGCGTCCCAACGTGGAAACCGACTTCTGCATGCACGCGCACGTCGGCTTCATCGCCCGCGGGCGAATCGAGGGCGAGTATGCCGACGGCTGCCGCTTCGAGTACGCGGCGCCGCAGATCGTCACCATCGAGCCGGGCCACGACGCCTGGGTGGTCGGAGACGAAGACGCTGTCCTGATCGAGTTCGACTGGGAGGAAGGCACCGCTCGGCGCCTGGGCTTGCCGGCGGAGCACTCGCACTAGTTGTTTCAGTCCCTGACGGACTACGTCTCGGGGTCGCCGTGGACGTATGGGGTCATCTTCGGGCTCGCTGCGCTCGACGTTGTCTTTCCGCTGGTTCCCAGCGAGACCTCGGTAATCCTCGCGGGGGTGCTCGCCTCGTCGGGCGATCTCATTCTCTTCGCCGTTGTCCTGGTCGCGGCGGGGGGCGCGATCCTCGGGGACAACGTCGCGTATCTGATCGGTCGCACGGTAGGGCCTAAGCTCGTGCGGCGTTTCTTCTCCGGCGAGCGCAAGAAGCGCGTCGATTGGGCCGAGAAGCAGGTGCAGGAACGCGGCGGGTATCTCATACTCGTGGGACGTTTCATCCCCGGAGGCCGTACGGCAGTTACCCTCGCATGCGGATTGCTCGACATGCGCTGGCACCGGTTCATCCGCTTCGACGTCGCCGCTGGACTCATGTGGGCTTCCTACGCAGCTTTGCTCGGCTACTTCGGCGGCAAGGCGTTTGAGCAGAGCCCGCTCAGGGGCTTCGCCGTCGCTTTCGCAGTCGCACTTGCCATCACGGGCGGTATCGAGGTCTACCGCTGGCTCAGGAAACGCGGTGTCTTCACTAGTCGCTGAACTCGAGGACGCGGCGAAGATCGGCGCCGATGGAGGCGGAGTCTCTCGCTTCGCCTGGACACCTGAGCTCGCGGAGGCGAACGACTGGCTCTTGGGCCGGCTCGAAGCTCTCGGTCTCGAGACCGAGGTCGACGCGGCCGGCAACGTGATCGGGCGCTGGGACGCGGGCAAGGGAACCGCGGTGCTCGTCGGCTCCCACCTGGACACGGTGCCGCGCGGGGGCCGCTTCGACGGCGCGCTCGGAGTGCTCTCCGCCCTCGAGAGCGTGCGGGCGCTCAGGGATGAAGGCGCCACCCTGAAGCGTCCGCTCTGGATCGTCTCTTTCAACGACGAGGAGGGAAGCCGCTTTCAGACCGGGATGCTCGGCAGCCGAGCATTCATCGGCGACCTCGATCTCGACGACTGGCGGAAGCGTGGCGTCGACGATGCGATGGCGGCAGCCGGCTTCGACTTCGAACGGCTCCCCGATGCACGGGCGGTCGACCAAGTCGGCGCCTACCTCGAGCTCCACATCGAGCAGGGCCCCGTCCTCGAGCAAGAGGGGATCGACGTGGGAGTCGTCAGCGGGATCGCGGGCCTGCTCGGCTTCCGCGTGCGGCTGATCGGGGAGGCGAACCATGCCGGGACAACGCCGATGGCCGTGCGGCGCGATGCGCTCGCCGGCGCGGCCAGAGTGGTGCTCGCACTGCGCGAAGAGGCGCTGAAACGGGGAGACATCACCGCGAACGTCGGTGTCCTCACCGTGAGTCCCGGTGGCTTCAACGTCATCCCCGGAATCGCCGAGTTCACGGTCGACGTTCGAGCCGGCGAGCCGGAGGTGTTTTCCACCCTCGGTGATTTCGTGCGCGAGATACTCGAAAAGGTGGCCGGCGAGGAGCAGCTTGGACTGGAGGTTTCGGAGACCCATCGCAAGCCGCCGACCCCGCTCGATCCGGGTCTTCAAGAGGTTCTCACGGAGTCTGCCGCCGAGGTGGGGGCGACGACACGCCGAATGCCTAGCGGGGCCGGGCACGACGCGATGGTGCTCGCGAAGAGAGTGCCGGCCGCGATGCTCTTCGTGCCGAGCCGCGGGGGGATCAGCCATTCCCCCGAGGAATTCACAGCGCCGGAGCACTGCGAGGTGGGGGCGAAGGTCCTTGCTCGTGCTGTCCGGCGCCTCGTGACGTAGATCCTGGAATCACCCGGACGAGTGACGTGGGGCGCTTCTCGTCCCACCTAAGGTGCGAGAGGCTTGACTGCGGCACTTCGGCATCGGCAGCTCGTTGTCGGCGCGGCGTTCTCCGCGTACGCGATCATCTTCACTGCCCTGGTTCTCTTCGAAGTCCCGGGCCTCGGTATCGCGCACTTCTTCTACCTGCCGGTCGCAGCTCTCGCCCTCACGGGCGGGGTGCGCCGCGGAATCGCGGCGGGCCTTGGCGCGTGCGCGCTCTTCACGATTGCGGTGTCGATCAACCCCAGCCTTCCGACTGCGACCCAGATCGTGTCGGTCACGACTCCGATCCGACTTCTCACCTATACGACCATGGGCGCGCTGATCGGCTGGTTCGCCGCCCGCGACCGCGCCCTTGTCGAGCGCTTGCAGGTGCTGGCCGAGCGCGACTTTCTCACCGGCCTTCCGAATACCCGTGCGTTCGAGGCGGCCATGGCGCGCCGCTTTGCGCTCGGCCGCCCGTTCGTTCTACTCCTAGGGGACATGGACGGGCTCAAGCGCATCAACGATTCGAAGGGCCATGCCGAGGGGAACGACGCTCTGCGTCGACTCGGCGACATGCTCGGAAGCGTTCTTCGTCCAGAGGACGAGGTCGCCCGTGTCGGCGGAGACGAATTCGCCGTCATCACCTCCCTCGCGGGAAGCGAGGAGGCGGCCGCGATCGCCTCGCGCGTGGAGACCCTCCTCACGGGACAGGGCTCGAGCATCACATTTGGTTGGGCGCTCTTTCCTTCCGAAGGGGAGAACGCGCTCTCGCTCTATCGCGCCGCGGACGAGCGCCTTTACGCGCGCAAGCTCGTGCGTGGCGGCGATCGGCTCGGACCTAGCCTGTACCCAGTCTCGGCCTAGGAGGGCTTGGCGCAGCTAGGCGTGGCAGCGGCAGACAGGCTCGCCGAGGTGGCGGCGTTCGAACCGCCGGCCACAGCTGTCACACGTCGGCGGGAGCTTCTGTGCAAAGACCAGCACCGCGCGGGCGACCGTGGCCCAGGCGAGGACGAACAACACGAGGGCGAGTGGAAGGTCCCGGGGCATTTGCGTCTCGTATCGGCCCGACGCGCGCTCATCCTTAGAACCCGTTTGGAGGGTCCTGAGACGGACCTTTCTCCCCTGACTAGAATTGCCTCGTGGGCGTCCTTGCGATCGTGTTGATCGCCTGCGCCGCGGTCCTCGTGATCGGCGCGGAGTGGCCTCGCCTCGCTGCGCGAACGGGCGCAGACAAGCGCGTCCGGCGCAAGAGGACCCGCAAGAAGAGCGGCCTCACCCTCGTCGAGGGCGAAGGGAATGACCGGGACGACTTCGAGCGGAGCGTGGAGCGAGACCTGGAGAACCTCCCGGTTCTTCCGGAGCGCGACGACCAATCGCGCCGCTAACGCCCCGGTACAATCCGCGGACCGCGCGGATGTGGCGGAATTGGTAGACGCGCACGGTTCAGGGCCGTGTGGGCGCAAGCCCGTGGAGGTTCAAGTCCTCTCATCCGCACCTTGTTCAGAAGCCGCTGGGACGCCCTCAGCGCTGGAGGCTTGATCGGACCTCAACCCATCTTCGCGAACTGAACGAGTTCGCCGTGGTGCGCGCGCAGGAGCGAGCTCGCCCTCGATCGCGCGACGTTGAAGGAGCGCCAGTCGCCGCTCTTCTCGCTGCGCCGGAGCAGCTCAGCCGCGATCGTCCGCCGCACGTCCGGTCGAAGGCTGGGGAGCGCTTCCAGCAGGGCAGGCACGGCATCGTCGCTCAGCCCCCCGACGTAGGCGATGTCGATGCGGGGGCGATCCACATTCGTGCGAGCGATTAGCGCGTCGGGGTTGGCTACGTTCAGAGCGGCCGTAGCCGCAAAGCCTGCAATGACCGCGCCGGTCGCGAAGAGGTTGCGCCGGCCGCCAAGCATGGTCAGCGAAAACCAGATGAAGACAACTCCCAGCCAGAGGATCACGCCGACGGCATAGAGGCGGAGCTCGGTCAGGCCGTAGGCCTGCTCGTAGAGGCGCATGCGCTGGAGCGCCGAGGCCATGACGACGAAAACGAGCGCGACGAGCCCCGCCGAGAGGAGGCGGACAACTGTCTGTGAGCGCTCGCCCTCCTTCCGCAGGAGGGCATCGGCTGCGAGCAGAACGAGCAGGACAAGCGCGGAGACGGCCAGGAGCTCGAAGAACCCATGGCGTGCGTACTGCGCGTAAGTGAGGTGGGCGTGCGCCTCGACCAAATCCCTGCCGCCGAAGAGGTAGCGAAGCTGCACGAGCACGAAGGCGAAGAAGAGCGCATTCAACGCTCCGAGCGTGATCGCCACCTCAGTCGGCGCGAGCGACAGGGGAGGCAGGCTGTCGCGCACGGCGGTCGGCGAGAGGAGACGGGCCTCCTCTCGCGAGGCGAGCAGATCGCGCAAGAGACCGGCGGCGAGCCAGGCGACGGCCAGGATGACGGCCATCTGCCCGAGCGGATGCTCGAGCGGCGGCACTGCGGCTGTTATGAGATTTCGAAAGACCGGATCCGCGGCCATGAAGAGGCCACCGAAGAGGGCCACCAGCGGCGCTGCAAGAGCCAGGCCGCGGCCGAGAGTCAAGGTCTTCTCTCTTCGTAGTGAGCGTGCCACCTCATCCCACTCGACGTCCTTGTGCAGGAGCTGGACAGAGCCTGCGAGCGTTGAGGCCCCGGCCGCGACAAGACCAGCTACATAGTCGCCGGGAGCGGTCCGGACTACGTCAGGCGCAGTGCGGCGCAGAGCGGCGAGTGCGACGGCTCCTGCGAGGGCAAGCAGGTTCGTCGCAACGAGGAGGGGCGAGTCGTGCCAGAGAAAGGCCGCGGAGAAGAGGAGAAGCGGCAGGAGCATCCAGCGGCGTCCTTGGTGGAGGGGCGCCTGGGAGAGGCGGAGGAGGAAGCCGAGCGCCGCCACGAAGGCGAGCGCCCAGAGGAGCACGTTGAGCCCTAGTGAGCGACCATAGAAGAGAACATCTCCCCAGATCCCCAGCCCGACCCCGGTGCCAAGCAGGCCCATGGCGGTCCTTGTCCCCGTTTTCATCGCCGCCAGATCCGCCTCATCATGAGTTGGGACCCTCCGCGGCCGAAAAAGCATCGCGCTCGCTAAACCCAGCCCGGAGCGTTGTCGATGGAGCCCTGATGGAAGTCGTCGCCGGCCTCGCCGCGCTCGCAATCGTCGTCTGGGTCGGCCTCGACGCGCGACAGCGCGATTGGACCGGCAACCGGATCGGGAACAAGACCTGGCACTGGGTCGTCGGCGCGCTGTTCGTGTCGATCATCGTCGTCCCGCTCTACCTCTACCAGCGCACTCGCGTCCCGCTCAAGTCTGACTCGCTCGGCGACGACCTCGCAGGCCCCAATCGGCGGCGCCCGCGCTGGATCCTCCCGCTCGTAGTGGTCCTTGGAGTCGGCGTGCTCGCAGCGGCAGGGGTGGGCGGCTGGCACTACCTGCGGCTGGATCGCGCCAACGCTCTCGCCGTCAAATACGGGGCGGCGAACTCGAAGGGAGAGGCGAGTCTCGCTGACCGCTGCGTCGGGGTCATGCGCGAGGCCTACCAGACGACCGACGATCCGGGGAAAGCAGGTGTCCCGCCGAAGACGTACGCACTTCTCGCACCTAAGGTTTGCGCGCTCGGCGTCGAGCGCGGCCTCGTAAAAAGCGACGGGACGATGAGCGAGGACGCCGGGCGCGACCTCACCCTGGTCGTAATCGAGCGC